>Ga0233425_10008137_pt1 | contig 14154 bp, 8 predicted proteins | sample Watercolumn_Towu_2_FD_181712 | JGI IMG/M metagenome (GOLD analysis project Ga0233425, IMG submission 181712) | Freshwater microbial communities from Lake Towuti, South Sulawesi, Indonesia - Watercolumn_Towuti2014_140_MG | ecosystem: Environmental > Aquatic > Freshwater > Lake | place: Indonesia...
TGGCACTCAAGGTATGGCTGCCGGTGTTCAAGCTCAGATCAGCATGCCAGCGCCTGCCTGAAAACGCCAGGTTGTTGACCGCCGAACCATCCAGCGTCGCGGAGACCGACGTGGCGCTGCCGGCCGAACCACTCGCCCGCAGGCTCATGCCTGCCTGCGCCCACGACTCGCCCGTGATCTGGCCCAGCGCGTTCAACCCCGTCCCCTGCCATGCGCCAGCGCCAACGGCGACCACACCGCGACTATGAAGCGAACCATTCAATGGGGTGACCGATAAAGAGTGTTCCAGTCAAAGTCAGGGAGCGAGGCGGGCTATTCTCGGAACTTTTTCAGTCCCAAATTCTGTAAAGTCTCCGCCTCCCAAGCTTCAAGCTGGCGCTGTGCGTCCGCTGGATTGGCCAGCTTCACTTTCAACGTTCCGGCCCTCTCAGCCATCTCGCGTTGCCATGGGATTTTCAGATCGAGCAAGCGCGCAAGTCGGTTAAGTTCTTCGTTCGCTCGCGTCACTTCTCCTGAACGCGCCCACGCATAAGCAATCGCCTCCGATGTATGCGGGTTTTGCATTGAAAACGCCTGCGCGAGTTCAATAAAGCCGTGAAGCGACTCCACGCGAGAGAGAAACGGTAAGGCATCCCGCTTGATTGCATCGCGCAATTCGAGAAGCGCATCCATAGCGTTGCCATTCCAGCGGTCTCCTCCTGCCACTCCTCGTATCCGGTCCCCAAAGTTGAAGTAAAGGTGCCTTGTCGGCACACATAAAGGTAGAACGAAGACAGTAGCGTAAAACGATTCTTTATCGAAGCTCGATCCCTCAAAGCTAATGCCTCGCAGCACGTGCTTCACCGGAGACACGAACATTAGCCGGCCTTGGATTGTGAACCTAGGCAAATCCGGTAGCAGCCGCTCTTGGAGTGCAACGAACTCTCTAGTCATCATGGCCGAACACCTTCCAGGTCCGCTGCGCGCCCGGCCCGTTCCGCAGGTCAGGGTTGAGTGTCACGGCCAGCTCCTGGAATTCCACCTGGGGATCGTAGATCGAGCCGATCGTCAGGGTCTGGAGCGGGTACGCCACGTTGGCCGTCACGGGCGTATGGGTCGTCCGCAGCCGCCGGCCCAGCGCGTCATAGGTCGCCGTCCAGTTGTACCCGTTATTCGCGCTGTCACGCTGGATCACACTCACCAACCTGCCCAAACCATCCCAACTCAGCGTCTGGGACGTGCCGTTGCCGAACGTCCGGCTCGTCATGTTCCCCGCCCCCGGCCCGCTCGCTAGATGTTTCGCCACGGCGTACGCGTATCCCCGCACGTCGCCGTGGATTACGGGAGCAAAGCCCCTCGGTGCAGGCGCGTGGGCAAAAGCCGACGTCGCCAGCCAGAGCCAAACAAATCTCAGCCTGTGCCTCATGCCAGACTCCGCCGCCAGTCTTCAACCAAGCCCCAGGCAAGCCAACTCAAATCTGCGACCCAGGCGCCAACGCCGCTTGCCCTTCTGCACCAATCTGCGTCAATCTGCGGACCCCCCGGTCCGGCCTTCCCCCTTTGTGTTCTCTGCGTTCCTTTGTGGCTGCGGTTATCTGCGTCGATCTCCGTCAATCTGCGGACCCCCCTTCCGGCCCTCCCGAAAAAACCGCAATAGAGTCAACCGAGTCAACGGAGTCATTGATCATCCGCTGTCCTCGCCCCAGATTCGCGCTCGCAGGCCGCGCTGCGGGCGGCGGCCGCCACGACGATACGAAGCGCCCGCCCGTCATGGCGCGATGTGCCCCTCGCCACGGCGACCAACCAACACGGGCGCCACCGAAAGGGATGACGACCGCATGACCTCGGAACGCCCCTCCATGTCGCCCGCAGCTTTTCCTTTTGCGTTCCTTGCGTTCCTTCGCGGCTCCGTTCATCTGTGCCAATCTCCCGTCCGCCATAGCTTCAGCGGCGGCGGAGCGTCAATCTGCGGATTCCCCCAGCCTTCCCTGTCCGCCATAGCTTCAGCGGCGGCGGACCTGTCCGCCATAGCTTCAGCGGCGGCGGATGCCTTCTTCCTTGTCCAATCGTCTCCTTCCTTCGTGGACTTCGCGGCTTCGTGTGAGACCTCCGCTCTCCCTGCTGAGTTTCGTGCGTCGTATTGCGCCTCATCTCCAAGTGATTCCTCGCAGTGGCTCCTTGTCTCAACTTCCTGCCTTTGTATGGCTTGCGTCCGCTTGAAGCCGCTCAGTCGAGCAAAGGATTATCCTGAAAGAGCCTGAAATACGGGGGGATCCCAGTCGAAAACTCCATCAAAACGTGCAAGAGCTTAAGCCCCTGTAACTTACACCCAAAAGCACCCTCTAACGCACCGGTACAAATGGCTCTTTTAGCCGCAAATCAACTGCATCTATGCAACACCTAACCAACAATACCTTCGTCCCCACGCTCCCCGACCACCGCCCACAGGGCATCCATAACTTTTTCCTCCCCTGCCAGTTGCGCTTCATCAGCGATCCCAGCCGCAAACGCATCGTCGAAAAATCGCGCCAGGTCGGCTTCTCGCTTACCGCCGCTTACGACCTCGTTCGCAAGACTTCACCGGCTGGTAGCTCCTCCGATGCGTGGGTTTCCTCCCGCGACGGCTCCTACAGCCCGGTAGCATCGGACGTCAGTCCGATCACTTCTTCTTCAGCCGCGCCGCCCCATCTTCTCTGCCTTTGCGTTCTCTCGAGTGCCCTCGCGGCTAATCCTCTTCCCATCCCATCTCCCTCTGTGTTCGAGACATATTTGTGCCGTGCCCCTCGCACCTTTCGCACGCGTCACGGCTCCACCGATTCCGAGCATCCCGCCGTTGAACGCTTCGCTGACCTACCGCGTCCAACCGCCATGCTGTGCAACGCTGCCGCATACAGAATCGCCCGTTTTCGCTCGCACCCGGAGCGTTGCGACGGGGGCGGACCTCGGATCCGATCATTCGTGAAACGACTATGAAGACCAATTTATTCTTATCCCATCATGGATGGGCTTTGCGGCTGGGCCGTCCGCTCGCCGCCGCGGCTCTCCTGGCCACCACTGCCCTCAGCGCAGACGAACTCGCTCCCCCGTTTCGAGTCGAGGCCAGCGGCAAGCCCATCGACGTGGACATCGGCCACGCCGCGCCGCTGCTCGCTGACCTCGATGGCGACGGCGTGCGCGACCTGCTCGTGGGCCAGTTCGGCGACGGCAAGTTGCGCTTCTACCGCAACACGGGGAACAACACGGCTCCGAAGTTCGCCGCGCTGGAGTGGGTCAAGGCCGGCGGGGCTGACGCCAAGGTGCCCTCGGGCTGATGCGTCGGTTTTGGTCCACAGTTGGTGGACCTGGACGGCGACGGCCGGCTCGACCTGGTCTCGGGTTCGTGGCCGGGCGACATCTACTTTTTCCGCGGCAAAGGCAACGGCGCGTTCGCCGCGCCCGAAACCCTCAAGGCGCATGGCAAGCCCGTCAACGTGGGCCGCGCCTCCGCCGTCGCGGTCGCGGATTGGGACGGCGATGGCGACCTCGACTTGATCGTTGGCAACATCGAAGGCGGGGTCCATCTCCTCACCAACCAGGGGACGCGTCAGAAACCCGCGTTCCCCGGGGCGGCGCGGCTCAAGGCAGCCAACGGCCTGGTTTCCGCCGGTGGGGGCGACGCCGGGCCGACAGTGGCCGACTGGGACGGGGATGGGAAACTGGACTTGATCCTCGGGGCCGGCAACGGCGGTGTGCTGTGGTATCGAAACACGGGCGCGCCGGGAAATCCGACGCTGGCCGCTCCCGTGGCGCTGGTCGCCGCCGGCCCCGCGACCCATGGACGGGTGGATAACCCAATACGCCCGGGCACGCGGGCCAAGCCCGCGGTGGCGGACTGGAACGGCGATGGCCTGCCGGACCTGCTGCTGGGCGATTTCGGCGGCGCCAGCGGCGCTTACCACGGTTGGGTTTGGGTGTATCTCCGGACCCAGAAACCGACACCGGGCGAGCAGGCCCGGAAATGATCCCCTGCGGCCGGGCAACGCCGCCGCTTTGCCCGGGTTCAGCGTGGGGAACCGCGTGCCCGTCCGCAGCGTGCGCGGGTCGCGCGCTCCCGGTTACCGCACCGTGATCTCGAACTTCTGCGTGGCGAAGGCGGTTTGATTGGTCGAGGTCGAGAGCACTTTCTCGTTGCCCCAGGCCAGGATTTTTTCATCGAGATTCCGCACTTCGCGCTCGAACCGCGCGGCCACCGAGACGCCCACGCTTCCCGCGGCATCCGGCGTGCCCGAGAGCACGCCGGCGGACTCATCGATCTTGAGCCAGGCTGGGCCCTGTTCGATGGTGAAGCGCGGCTTCTCGATGTCAAAGTAGCCGTTGACCTGCTGGCCGTCTCGCATTCGCGCGCTCAGATCTCCCAGGGACCGGTTGACCCTCACGGCGTATCGGTAGGGCGCGCCCACCGTGCCGGCCGTCACCGGTTGACTGTAGATGAGCCGCGGGGCGGTGGCGTAGTCCGAAGGTCCGCTGCGCTTGCCCTGGTCGTCCACCGCAACCACGCGGTAATAGGTCTTGTTCGCCGCCGGCGAAGCCACGCCTTGGCCCGATACCACCAGCTCCGTCGCGGTGGTTTCCGCGACGAAATTCGCCGGGAACCACGGGTTCCAGGCCGCCATCTCCGTTTTCGTGATGCCGACCGGGCTCTGATACGGTTTGTCCGCGATCGTGAACCCTTTCTCGTCGCTCCCGTACACCCGATAACGGGCGGGGGCGCGCCCCACGGGATTGGCCTCCCAGCGGAGCAATGCGCCACCGTTCGCGGTCTCGGTCTCGATGGTCACCTTCTCGGGGCAGGCCGGTCCGCGGGCGGTGAAGCTCCAGGTCCGGCTCCAGCCACCCCAAAGGCCGTGGGCGTCCATCGCGCGCACGCGCCAGTAGTAGCGCCGGTCCGGCGTGAGCAGCCCCGGTTGCGAGAGCGTGTACTCGGGCTTGACGATGAGCCGCTCGCCGGCCCCGGCGCCGCCCTTCTCCCGCGTGGCATCGGCCGTCCGCGAGATCAGTTTGTAGAAACACATGGACAGCGGCCAGCGCATGTCCGGGCGCGCCGAAAGTTCAAACTGGTAGTCCGCAACCGCGTCCCCATCCGGGTCCGGCGCCGGAGCCCACTGAAACACCACGTCCGTCCCGTTCGCCTCGCCGCCATCGGCCGGATAGACCGCCGCGGGTGGCGCCCCGGGAGGTTGCGACGCCGATCGCTCCACCCATTCGTGCGTGAGGCGCACTTTGCGCTCGCCGGCCGATTGGTCGGAATAGACGAAGGCGTTCTCGCCCACAGCCATCTCCGGCAGGTTCATTGGGGCCATCTGCACGTCGTTAAGAATCGCCAGGCGGCGCAGCCGCGCGGCGCCGGCCAACTCGCACTTGAGCTGATAGGCATAGCGCGCCGGTCCGACCGGCGGGAAGAAGCGGTCCAGACTGTCGCTCACCGGCTGCCAGGTCTTGCCGTCCACGCAAATCGAGAACTTCGCCTGCGATTGCTCGGCCTCGAGCCGGCCGCCGACGAACACGTACGGGCTGCGGAGCGTCCAGATCGCCGTGCCCGTTTGGCCGCTGGTCGCGCCCAAACCATCGGGTCCGGCGGTGATGTTCTCGGCCCGGGCCGCGCCCCGGCGCCACGTCTCCTTCGAGAGGTCCGGGCGGTACTCCCACGCGCCGTTGCAGATCACCGACAAGTAGGTCGGCATCGTGTGGAGGGCGCTGTGGTGTTTGACCGGGTCGAGTTGGCCCCAACGCCACACGAGCGCCTCGCCCGGGCGCAGGACCATGTTCATACTCGTGTCGTCCTTGCCACGCCGCTCCCCATTGACCGGTCCCTCGTAGAAATACATCGCGCACATCTCCGGCCCGTCCCACCACGTGTCCGGCATCAGGATGCCCTTGGAATGCGTCCGCTTGATAAGGTCGTGGTCGCGCACCAGGTCCTGCTCGCCCGCCACGGTTTGGTTGTCGCGCAGGAGATAGACCGAGTGCATGTCGCCGTCGAAAAAGTGCCAACCGCCGTCGTAAAAGGCCTGGGAGATGCAATGACCGAGCGCCCGGGCCGGGGCCGCGCGCAGGCCCGCGGCCCGCCAAAGCGCGGCCAGCGAGATCGAGTCGTTGCCGCAAGTGTTGTAGCCGTACACGTTGAACACCTTCACCGGGTCGCCCAGTTCCTCGTTGTCTCCCGGTGAATGGTGCCGGTACTGGATCTCCTGGAACCAGAGCGCAAAGGCCTTCTCCGCGTCGCTCATCCCGGGCGTCACGGCGGCGGCAACGATCTCGGGGACGCTCCGGAAAGTATTGCGGCCATTGGACAGCCACGGGTTGATGAGGTCCGTTTCGCCCACGTTCTCCATCCGCACGGCGCGGTTCGATTCCCATGTCTGGAGCCACGCGCCCTCGCGCGCGATGCCGCAGCCCATTGGCGAGCGGCAACCGCGGCCGTCCATCGTCCCGCCCTGGTGAACGCGGTACTCGCCCGGGCTGGTGGTGATGACCTGGACGTGCGAGCGCGGCTTGTCGCTGGGATGCGGCTGAGCAGCCCAGGGTGGTGGGGCCTCCGCCGCGGTCGCCATCAGACCCAGAACGGCCGCCAGGCGCATAACCAGACATCGTCCCGCAATCCTCACGCTTCCGGACGGTCTCATGGCCGGACATTGCGCGTGAACTCCGAGCCCTGTCCAGCCATTCCCACCGTCATAGAGGTTGCCGCTTGCCAAGCTCGTTGTCGCGGGCGAGTTTGAATCACGTGAACCGGACCCCCTCAGCGCCCCGCGGACGCGGCGCGGGCAGCAACCCGCCGAATCGGTTCGAGCACGTCGTGCTCGAACGGGATCAGGACTGGGACCCGGCGAACGATCCCGCGCCCGCCACGCAGTTCCTGCGCGATCACTCGCAGTCGATCATCAGTTACAACGACAGCCCGGACATCCCGTTTACGGCGAGCCTCAACCCGTACCGAGGCTGCGAGCACGGGTGCGCCTATTGTTACGCACGCCCCTTCCACGAGTACCTCGGCTTCTCCGCCGGCCTGGACTTCGAGACCCGGATCATGGTCAAGGAAGACGCGCCGAAGTTGCTGCGCCAGGCGTTGGCGGCGCGAAGTTGGAAGCCCCAGTGGCTTGCCCTGAGCGGTGTCACCGATCCTTACCAACCGGTCGAACGCCGGCTGCAAATCACCCGCCGGTGCCTCGAGGTGCTCGTCGAGTGCCGCAACCCCGTCGGGATCGTCACCAAAAACCACCTGGTCACGCGTGATGTGGACCTGCTGCTCGAGTTGGCCAAATTCCATGCTGCGGGCGTGAGCCTTTCGGTGACCACGCTCGACAGCGACCTGGCCCGGCGGCTCGAGCCGCGCACCTCATCGCCCCGCCAACGGCTGGCCGCAATCGAGACCCTTGCGCGCGCGGGTGTGCCCGTGGGCGTCATGGTGGCGCCGGTGATTCCCGGGCTCACCGACCATGAGATGCCCAAAATCCTCGAAGCCGCCGCCGAGGCTGGGGCCACGTGGGCGGGCAAGGTCGTCTTGCGCCTCCCTCATGCGGTGGGGCCGCTCTTCGAGGACTGGCTGGAACAAAACGAGCCCGGCAAGAAGGAGAAAACCCTGAACCGGATTCGCGCGATGCACGCCGGCCAGCTCGCTGACGCGCGGTTCGGCGCGCGCATGTGCGGGGAAGGCCTCTTGGCTGACCAGATTTCGAAATTGTTCCACGTGGCCTGTCGCAAGGCCGGGCTGGCCTCCGAAGGGCCGGCATTCTCGGTGGCCGCCTTCCGCCGGCCGGCCACGGCCCAGATGGAACTTTGGTGAGGCACGTGACTTGAGGTGCCTGGACGCCTTGCGCGGCAAGATCATTCGCGTTCGGTCGCGGTGGCGCGGTGGCGCGAGAATGCTTTGCTTGGCGTCCGCCGTGTGTCAGGATGCCTCACCACAATGATTACGCCCCTTTATACCCCGCTTTCGGACCGCCGCCGCTTCTTCCGCAACCTGACGGTTGGCGCCGCCCTGTTCACTTTGCCCGGCCTGTTCGCCGAGGAACTCGTCCGCACGCCGCGCCAGACCGAAGGACCGTTTTACCCGGACCACCTGCCATTGGACACGGACAACGACTTGATCGTCGTGAACGATGGGCTTACCCCCGCCGTGGGGGAGATCACGCACCTGAGCGGTCGCGTGCTCGACGGGCGCGGCGACCCAATGCGCAACGTGCTGGTGGAAATCTGGCAGGTGGACAGCAAGGGCGTGTATCTCCATTCGAAGAGCAACCGTCACGATCAACGCGATCAGAACTTCCAGGGCTTCGGCCGGTTTCTCACCGGGTCAACGGGCGAGTACTATTTCCGCACCATCAAGCCGGTGACTTACCCGGGGCGCACGCCTCACATCCACTTCGCGATCAAAATGAAGGGCCGCGATCGTTGGACCACCCAGTGCTACATCAAAGGTGAACCGCGCAACGGAACGGATGGCGTGTACAAAGAGATCAGCGATCCCAAAGCCCGGGCGGCGGTGACGGTGGACTTCGCGCCCGTGAAAGCGTCGCGGGCCGGGGAACTCGCCGCGCGCTTCGACATCGTCCTTGGGATCACACCCGAGGTCTGAGTCGCTCCCTGAGCGAAGTGTTAGGCGGCAGCATTCAGGGCTTTGGTTAGGTAGTTCCAGTCCTGTCCTGCTTCGCGGAAGGGGCGGAAGCAGCGAAATCCAGCCTTTTCGTACGCGCGGCAGGCTGCGGCGTTCTCGGGTGAGGCCGCAATGCCGGCGAGTGCTACTTCGTTCCGGCGCAGATCGCAGCAGAGCTGGTTGAGCGCTTCTGAGCCGAGACCGCGCCCGGTGGCGGAGAGCTCCCCGATGAAGATGTCGATATCGACCACGTCGGCGGGCAGGTCGGCCAGTCCCACAAGCTCCAGTTCCTGTCGGGTTGGGACTTGCCAGCACAGATAGCCCTTGGGAACGGCATCCAGGCAGATCAGTGCTGAGTCTCTTGGCTGATGTTCGCGAACCGCCTTTTCAGAGTCAGCCGGATCACCCCACCAACGGGACACGTGAGGGAGCTTCAGCCACGAGGAGACGAGTGGCAGGTCGCGCTCGGGCACAAAGGCGCGAAGTTCGATGCCCTGCGGTGGGGTGTGCATGGCGCTGATCTCTCCCGCCTAACGGTGAGTGGAGCGACGGCGCCAATCTACCTGACCAATCACACCGAGAGCCTTAGGCGCCGTTCGCTCGCACGATTTGTTGAACCAAGCCGCTACGCGGCGATGAGCGTTCTGAGCCGTCGAACGTGATCGATTCAAGGGCGTCACCGTGGGGGGAGCCTACTACCACCGCGGTGCTTGAACAGCACCAATCCTCCACCCACCGGCAACCCCAGCCTCAACCTCGTCGCCGGTCCGCCGCCGCTGGGCCAGAGACGGACCACGGCTCGGGATGTGGTTGATCCCGAGGACCCAGCTCATGGCGCGACGCCGCGAAGGCTGCGCGGTCGGCCGCGGGCGCGGCCAAGTCGAGGCGACCCGCTGCTGCCAAGTGCACCTGTTCCCGCTCGCGGCGTGTCCTCTCACACGCGCGCGGCGATTTCCACTGCCGGAACTCATCCGTCCGAGCTTGTCGTCCTGCGGTTCCTTCCCCAAGGGGGAGCCGGGCTCCTGGCCAGGCAACGACGCAGCGCACAGCGTCCCTGTGCGAGGCTCCCGAGCATCCTTCGTCTCGTCGTTCGCTATTAGTGGTTCCGATTGACTTGAGGTGCAGGATGAGCTATTGAGCATATCCGTGTTTGTTGCCTGCCTGGCCAACTGGATCGGGCCACGATGGTCTCGCGGAAGTTGGCCGCGCCGCCCGGCGTTGCGTCGGCGTTTCCAAATCTTCGTGCACCCGCCTCACATGAAAAAGGGACTGCTTCGGATGATGGTCGTCACGATGCTCGGAAGCTCGTGCGCCGCCGCCCCCGGCGACCTGAAATGGAGCTTCCGCGCGCTGCCCACGCCGTCCCAGGGTTTCTCGACCTCGCCCACGCTCGCGCCCGACGGCACGATCCTTGTGGTCGCCCCAGGGGAAGCCCTGTACGGCGTGGACGCCTCGGGCCGCGAACTTTGGCGCTTCGCTCCTGCTTGGGGTGTCAGCGGCTCGGCGGTCGTCGGCCCCGGGAACGAGATTTACATCGGAGGCGCTCAGTTGCGCGCCCTCCGCGGCCACGGTTTCGTGCGCTGGAGTTTCCCGAGTCCTTCCGGCGCCGGGTTCGATGTCCCCGTCCTCGGGGCGGACGGCACGGTGTATTGCGCTGATGGTGACGGGCGTTTGTACGCCGTGGACGCGAACGGTGCTCTGCGGTGGGTGACGCCGCCGGGCCGGCGCTTCCTGGGCAGTCCAGTGATCGATCGGGACGGGTCGCTTTACTTGAACCTGCCTTTTGGCGCGTTCGGCGCGATGAACCCCGATGGCAACCTCCGCTGGGTGGTGAACACCCCTCAAGACCTGGGTGGCCCGGCGGCGCTGGCGGACGACGGCACAGTCTATGTCGCTGCGTCCGGCCCGACCCTTGACCAAGGCTGGCTTTACGCGATCTCCCCCGCCGGGAACATCACCTGGACCTTCGATGGGCGCTCGGCCGCGACCACCAGCCCGGTCATTGGCGCCGACGGGACCGTCTATTATGCCTTCGGCCTCGGGCGCGTCGTTGCCCTGCGTCCTGACGGCGCTCTGCGGTGGGAATACCAGGCCGGCGCGCCGCAGCCAGACGCAATTGTCGCCGCTCCGGCCGTCGCGGCGGATGCAATGCTTTACGTGCCGACGCTGCAGGACCAGCGCTTGCATGCCATCGCACCCGACGGCCGGCTCGCGTGGAGCTTCGCGGCGGGAACGCCGCTGGCGTGCGCGCCTGTGATCGGGCCCGATGGGACCGTCTATTTCGGCGGCAGTGACGGCCGCCTGTTCGCGGTCGAGGGCAACGGCAACGGGCCGCCAGCGAGCCAGTGGCCGCATTACCGGCGCGACGTCCAGCATCGCAGCGGGGCACCGCAACTTCCCTCCGCGCCTCCCGGTGTGCCGGAGTCGGTGGCGGCCTCGATCGACGAGTTCACCGAGAAGACCGTCGTTCGTTGGAGCAGCCTGCGCGCGGCGGCCGAGTACTCGGTGTGGCGTGGCACAGCAGCCAACGCCCTGGCGGTGCTGGCCACGCGGGTCGCGGCCACGCTCCAGTATGAGGACACCACCGCCACTCCGGGCGTGGATTATTTCTACGCTGTCCAGGCCATCAATGCGTTCGAGCAAGGGCCGGTTTCGCCGGCGGTTCCGGGTCGCCGACGGCTGGCGCAGCCCGGGGAGGTGGTCTGGAAGCTCGAGGCCGGCAGCAACATCACCACCCCCGCGCTCGGGCCGGACGGCCAGGTGTTGTTCGGAACCGGCAACGGGAAGGTCCATGCCGTGGATGCGATGGGCGCGAAGCGCTGGGTGTATGATTGTGAGGGCACGCTGAGCTATGGACCGGTCGTGGCCTCTGACGGGACGGTCTATTTCACCGCCGCCAGCCGGCTGAACACGAACGTCGCGCCGCCGCGCGCATCCTCACTCTTCGCGCTGGGCGGCAGCGGCGGTTCCAAGTGGCGCTATGACTTCTCCGGGGCCGCCGCCGGTGGGATGGCCCTGGCGCGCGACGGCACGATCCATGTGCTGGTGCAGGAAGACGAGGCGACGATGGCACTGCTGGCCTTCACGCCTCAGGGTCAATTGCGCTGGCGCCTCAAGCAGGCCGATCAAACCTCGGAGCCGCCGGCGATCGGCCCGGATGGAAGCATCTATTTTGCCACGCGCTGGGGTCATCTCTATGCGGTCAGCCCCGGTGGCGCGCTGCTCTGGAAGGCGCAGAACGCGGTTTGGATGAACACGATTGCCATCGACGGAAACGGCCTGCTCCATGTCAGCGGCGGCGACCTCGTTTCGTTCAACCCCGATGGCACGGAGCGCTGGAAGCGTCCGGGCACCGATAGTGGGGTTTCACCGGCGTGCATCGGCCTCGATAACACCATCTATGTGGGATTCAACAACGGCAGGTTGCACGCCCTCTCGGGAGACGGGACGCAGAAATGGGAGGTGGTTCTCGGCGGTATGCCGGGTGCCTCGACCGTGGGGGCGGACGGCACCGTATATGCCGCGTCGCTCATGAATCCGTTTGCCCCCGAGTTCGCGCTGCACGCGGTGTCCGCCGCGGGGACGAGGCTCTGGTCGTTTACGCTCGGCGCAAACATCGGAGCGCCGGTGCTGGGAAGCGATCCGACCGTCTATTTCGCGGCTGCGGACGGCTTCCTCTACGCCCTGCGGACGACCGCCGGCGCCGCCTCCTCGGCCTGGCCGGGCTTCCAGCATGACGCGCAACACGCCGGCCGCACGGACATGCTCCCGCCGCCCCCAGGCACGCCGCCTGGCGTCCAGGCGAGCGATCGTGAATCGCCCTCGATCATTCAGGTGAACTGGCCCTCGAAGCTCCGGGCATCCGCTTACGACGTGCTGCGTTCCACCAACTCCGATCCGGCCTCCGCGGTGGTGGTCGCCACAGTCGCGGCGCCCGGCTGGCGAGACCTGAACGCCACGCCGGAAACGGCCTACTTCTATTGGGTGCGCGCCCGCAACGCCGGCGGCACGAGCGGACTGGCGGGTCCGGAACCGGGGATGCGCCGGCAACCTGTGCCGGGAGATGTCATGTTCGAGTGGGAATTGGACGGCATCGTGCACGCCTCACCCGCGATCGCTCCGGACGGCACGATCTATGTGGGCGTGCAGAGCCGGACGGACACGGTCGCGCCCTGCGCGCTCTACGCGTTGAACCCGGACGGTACGATTCGATGGAGCTACGCCGGGACGACGTGGATCTTCGGCTCCCCGGCTATTGGTCCCGAGGGCACGATCTACTACGGCGCGTACCACCAGAACTTCGTGGCCCTCAACCCCGACGGCTCGCGCAAGTGGGAATTCATCCCGCCGTCGGCCGTAATCGCCACTCCGTCGATCGGCTCGGATGGATCGGTGTATTTCGGTTCGCTGGGCGGTGGGTTCTACGCCTTCGACTCGAATGGCGCCAAGCGTTGGGAGTACACCGCCACCGGTTCGGTCATTTCCTCCGCGTGCCTGGCCGGCGATGGCTCGGTGTTCTTCGTCGCCGGGGACCATCTCCATGCGCTTGACCGGGTGGGCGTCTTGCGCTGGCGCACCCGGATCGGCGGAAGCGGGGTGAGCTCACCGGTCTATAGCTCCCCCGCCATGGGCTCCGATGGCACCATCTATCTCGGCTCGACGTTCTCCGGTTTTCAGGCGATCCGCACCGATGGCACTCCCCGCTGGACGTGGGGACCGGGCGGAACCTTCCTGGGTTCGGCCGCCGTGAACGCCGCGGGCAACATCCTGGCGGGTGCAGGCGGTTTAATGTCGTTCAGCGCGGACGGTTCCACGAGTTGGTCCGCCCCGATTGGCTCGGTCCTCGCCTCGCCGGCTTTGGATGCGGGCGGGCGCGCGTACGTCGGAACGCGCGAGGGCAAGTTCGTGGCCCTGGAATCGACGGGCGAGGTTGCCTGGCAGGTTGACCTTGGCGCGGGCATCACCTCGTCTGCCGCCATCGGCGCGGATGGGACGATCTACGTGGGCGCCGACGACCGCAAAGTGCGCGCGCTTCATGGCGCCGCGCGTTTGTCCGATGGACCGTGGCCGATGTTTCAGCACGATCCGCAACACACTGGGCGCAGCTCCTACCGGCCCAGCCTGCCAGGGGCCGTCGGCCCGGTCGCCGCCAGCCATGGCGATTACCACGACCGGGTCGAACTGACCTGGCCCAGCCTCCCGGACGCCTACCTGTATGAGGTCTGGCGCCATACGAACCTCGTCTTCACGAACGCGCAACGCCTCGCCACGGTCGGAGCGCAGACCAGCTTCTCCGATCTCACCGCTCGACCGGGTGTGGAATACCATTACTGGGTGTGTGCGCTCAATTCCCAGGGGGCGGGCCCGTTCAGCCAGCCCGCCACCGGGTTGCGCCGGTTCCCTGTGGCGGGCGACGTGCTCTGGCGGTCCCCGGTCCTTGGCGATGGACTCACCGCTCCCGCCGCTGGTCGCGACGGCGCCATCTACTACGCCGGCCGGGACCGGCGCCTCTATGCGGTCAGCGCCGACTTCGCCCCACTTTG
>Ga0233425_10008138_pt1 | contig 14154 bp, 12 predicted proteins | sample Watercolumn_Towu_2_FD_181712 | JGI IMG/M metagenome (GOLD analysis project Ga0233425, IMG submission 181712) | Freshwater microbial communities from Lake Towuti, South Sulawesi, Indonesia - Watercolumn_Towuti2014_140_MG | ecosystem: Environmental > Aquatic > Freshwater > Lake | place...
ACAGTGGGCTATCATGAACCCTTAACGATGAATGGCGTTCGCATCAGCCTGCACCCGGCGGGGCACATCACCGGTTCGGCCCAGGTGCGCCTCGAATACCGTGGCGAGGTCTGGGTGGTTTCCGGCGATTATAAAGTGATGCCTGATGGAATCACCACACCCTTTGAGCCGGTACCCTGCCATCACTTCGTGACCGAGTCAACCTTCGGGTTGCCGATCTACAATTTTCCGGAGCCGGCAGCCCTGGATGCAGAGCTCAAGAGCTGGTGTTCCAGGAATCTGAATGCCGGCAGGTCCTGTGTGCTTGTCGGTTATTCCCTTGGCAAGGCCCAGCGCATCCTGAAAAGCATCCGCGATGTAGCGGCACCTGTTATTTTGCATGGAGCAATCTACAATACCAACGAAGCCCTGAAGCTGAGCAATGAGCATTATATCCGTTATTCCGCCGGGATCAAAAAATCCATCGGCGGGCCGGTGATCGTCGTCGCGCCTCCCTCGGTGATCGGCTCGTCGTGGCTCCGGCAGTTCGAGCCCTATGAGCTGGGCGTATGCAGCGGCTGGATGCAGCTGCGAGGCGCAAGGCGCCGCCGGAATGCCGATATGGGTTTTGTGATGAGCGACCATGCCGATTGGAGAGGCCTGAACGAAGCGGTGCTTGCCACAGGGGCGGATCATATTTATGTGACACATGGCTATAAATCCATCTATGCCAGATGGCTCAACCAGCAATTCGGCCTGGACGCCATAACGGTTGATACCTTGTACGAAGGTGAAGCGCTTGAGCAGCCCGATACGGAAACCGCCAGGGAGGAGGACGAAGCGGCATGAAAGCATTTACCGACCTGTATTACGAGCTGGATGCTACTACCAAGACCATCTCAAAAGTGGAAGCGCTTACCCGTTATTTCCTGAGAACAAAACCCGAAGATTCCATCTGGGCCATTGCCCTGTTGGTAGGAAACCGTCCGAAGCGCCCGGTGAAAACCTCCGACCTGAAAGCCTGGGCCACTGAGCTGGCGGGCGTTCCGGACTGGCTCTTCGACGACTCGTACAGTGTGGTGGGCGACCTGGCAGAAACCATCACGCTGCTCATCAATAGCAGATCAGAAACGGTTTCGGAGATCTCCTTGAATGAGCTGATGCGCGAATTTGAAAGACTCGCTCCATTAAGCGATGCCGAAAAAAAAGAGTATGTGCTGGGCTATTGGAAAAGCCTGGCGCCGCAGGAGCTGTATATTTTCAATAAGCTCATCACCGGCGCTTTTCGGGTGGGAGTCTCAAAGCTGCTGGTGTTTAAAGCGTTGTCGAAAGCTTACCAGATTGAGGAAAAAGTGATTGCGCACCGCTTTATCGGAAACTGGAAGCCAACAGATACTTCTTTGCTGGATCTGCTGAAAGAGGATGAATTTCTGGACGCGACCTCCAGGCCCTATCCCTTTTGCCTGGCCTATGCGCTCGATGTGGAATTGAGCACTCTGGGAAATATCGGGGACTGGCAGATCGAGCGCAAGTACGATGGGATCCGCGGGCAGATCATTGTGCGGAGCAAAGAGCTGTTTGTGTGGAGCAGGGGAGAGGAGCTGCTGACAGATAAGTTTCCGGAGTTTGAGGAGCTGAAAGATTACCTGCCGGATGGTACGGTGATCGACGGAGAGATCCTGCCGATCGTGAACGGAGGGATCAGATCCTTTAACCAGATGCAGAAGCGTACCACGCGCAAGGCCCTTACCAAAAAGATCCTGCAGGAGATCCCTTTGAAAATGGTGTGTTACGACCTGCTGGAGCAAGACGGGAAAGATTTGCGCGACCTGCCCTTACAGGAAAGAAGGCGCTTGCTGGAAGAAGTCGTGACAACGTCGAAGGCGTATCATTCCTCCTTGGTGCTCGCCCCGCTGCTTTTCTGCGATGCCTGGGAAAACCTGGATCAGCTGCGTAACGAAGCCAAAGCCACAGGCTGTGAAGGGCTGATGCTTAAGCGCAAGGACAGCAATTATGAGACAGGCCGCAAGCGTGGCAAATGGTGGAAATGGAAAGTGGATCCCTACAGCATCGATGCGGTGCTGATCTATGCGCAGGCAGGGCATGGCAGGCGGGCCAACCTGTTTACCGATTATACCTTTGCCGTGTGGGACGGCGACGCGCTGGTACCTTTTACCAAAGCTTACAGCGGGCTCACGGATAAAGAGATCATCGAGGTGGATGCCTGGATCAAAAAGAATACCCTCGAAAAATTCGGGCCGGTGCGAAGCGTGACACCACATTGGGTCTTTGAGATCGCTTTCGAAGGCATTAACGAATCGCCGAGGCATAAGAGCGGCATTGCGCTGAGGTTCCCGCGCATTGCGCGCTGGCGCAAGGACAAGCCCGTGTCGGAGGCCAATACAAAACAGGATCTGTTAAACCTTTTACATGCCAACAAATGAGCTTAGCAAAGACCTGGTTCACACAAAAAGGCTGGAAGCCCCATAAATTCCAGAAAGAAACCTGGGCGGCCATCAAAGCCGGTAAGAGCGGGCTGTTGAATGCTCCCACCGGTTTCGGGAAAACCTTTGCCATCTGGTTCGGGGTCATCCAGCATTTTCACGATCACCCGAAGCCTGAACGCCATCAGCTTCACTGCCTGTACATTTCTCCCTTACGCGCCTTATCCAAAGAGATTTTTTTAGCCACCAACCGCGTGAGCCGTGATCTGGGCTTGCCCTACAGCGTTGAGCTGCGTACGGGCGACTCCTCAATGAAAGACCGGACACGGCAGAAAAAAGACAAACACCAGGCGCTCATCACCACCCCGGAAAGCATGCACCTCATGCTGGCGACGAAAGGTTATAAGGAACAATTCAGTAACCTGGAATTTGTGATCATCGATGAGTGGCATGAGCTATTGGGCAGCAAGCGCGGCGTGCAGATCGAGCTGGCTCTGGCGCATTTAAAAGCCATGAAGCCCGATCTGAAGGTGTGGGGAATCTCGGCAACCATCGGCAATATGGAGCAGGCCAAAGAAATTCTGCTCGGGTCTGTTTCCGGCCATACGGAGATTATCAAAGCAAACCTCGAAAAGAAAATCACCATCAATACCGTTCTGCCCGACGAAATCGAAAAATTTCCCTGGGGCGGACATTTAGGTCTGAAGCTTTTGCCGAAGCTTGTTCCCATCATTGAGGAAAGCAGGTCCACGCTCTTGTTTACCAACATGCGCTCACAGGCGGAAACCTGGTACCAGCAATTGCTGGAGCAGGTGCCCGACCTCGCCGGGAGAATTGCCCTGCACCACAGCTCCATCGATTTCGAGACCCGGAAATGGGTAGAGGAGCAGCTGCACAGCGGTGATCTCAAAATTGTGGTATGCACCTCAAGCCTTGATCTGGGCGTTGATTTCCGTCCGGTAGATACCATCATCCAGGTGGGCTCTGCCAAAGGCGTGGCGCGTTTTATCCAGCGTGCGGGAAGAAGCGGCCACAGCCCCGGAGAGCAAAGCAGGATTTATTTCGTGCCGACCAACTCACTGGAGATCATGGAGGGCAGTGCGCTCAAAGACGCTGTAAAACACCAGCTGATCGAAAGCCGCATTCCCTACGTGCGCTCCTTCGATGTGCTGATCCAGTTCATGGTGACGCTGGGCGTATCGGAAGGCTTCGCATCCGAAAACCTGTACAGGGAAATTAAGACCACGCATGCCTTTCAGTCCGTCACACCCGACGAGTGGCAGTGGTGCCTCGACTTTATCACACGCGGAGGGCAATCACTGGGAGCTTATGATGAATTTCATAAAGTAGTGCTGGAAGACGGTCTGTACAAAGTCACCAGCAGGAGCATCGCGGCGCGCCACCGCATGAACATCGGCACTATCGTCGGGACCAGCATGATGAACGTAAAAGTGCTCGGTGGGAAAAACCTGGGAACCATCGAAGAAGCGTTTATCTCCAGGCTCAGGCCCGGTAATGTATTCTGGTTTGCCGGCAGGAACCTGGCCCTGCATAGCGTGAAGGAGATGACAGCGATCGTGCGGGCCTCTAAGGAAAAGAATGGCATCATTCCTTCCTGGCTCGGCGGGAAGATGCCTTTGTCCTCCCAGCTTTCTGCCAGCATCCGCAAGGCTTTGACGCATTACAAGGAAGGCGGGAAGCCGGATGCGGAATTAAAGAAGCTGAAGCCTCTGTTTGACCTGCAGCAGGAAGTATCGCATCTGCCGGGGAACGATGAGCTGTTGATCGAAAAACTAAAAACACGCGAAGGCTATCATCTGTTTATCTATCCCTTCGACGGAAGGCTCGTACATGAAGGGATGGCTACGATCCTGTCCTACCGCATCGGTCTGCTCACGCCCGTCACCTTTTCCATTTCCATGAACGATTATGGTTTCGAATTGCTGAGCGACCAGGATATCAACATCGAAGACCTGATCGATAATAACCTGTTCTCGGATGAATTTGTGTATGAGGACGCCGTTCGCAGCATTAATTCGAGCCAGATGGCGCAGCGCCGCTTCCGGGACATCGCCTCCATCGCAGGCCTGGTGTTTACGGGCTATCCCGGCCAGGAAAAAAAGACCAGGCATCTGCAGGCGTCCTCACAGCTATTCTTTAAAGTGTTTGAGGATAATGAGGAAAACAACCTGCTCCTCTTGCAGGCCTATGACGAAGTCATTAATTTTGAGCTGGAGATCTCCAGGCAGCAGGCCGCCTTTCGGCGGATCGGCACCCAAAGGATTGTCGTGACTTACCCAACAAAACCCACACCTTTTTGTTTTGCCATTATGGTGGCGCGTTTCCGCGAAGTATACAGCAACGAGCCCATCGAAGTGCGGGTAGAAAAGTTATTAAAGCAGATCGAAAAAAAGTAAATGCAGATCAGGATCCGGGAAACCGATTTTACCTTGTTGGCCGAAAAGGCGCTGTGGAGGCCGGATACAGCGCAGCTTATCATTGCTGATATTCACCTGGGAAAGGCCAGCCATTTCCGTAAAGCAGGCATCAGCATCCCGGCCGATAGTGTGCTGGAAGACATGCGGCGCCTCGACCATTTGATGAAAACACAGCAGCCAAAGGAAGTGATCCTGCTGGGCGATCTGTTTCACAGCAGCTACAACCGGGAGTGGCATTTATTTGAAGCCTTCCTGGAGTCCTTTCCGGATGTGCGCTTCATCCTCATCAAAGGCAATCACGATATTCTGAAGAAGCATCGCTACGAGCTGCCCAACTTTTCGGTGACCGACACCTTGGAGGACGAGCAGTTTCTGTATTCGCACGAGCCGCTGGAGCATGCTACCAAGTTTGTGTTCAGCGGGCATGTGCATCCGGGTGTTACGCTCTCGGGAAAAGGCAGGCAGCATCTGTCTCTTCCCTGCTTTCATGTTTCATCCAACCAGGCGGTATTACCGGCTTTCGGCAAGCTCACAGGCTTGTACATCCTGGATAGGAATGAGAGAGACAGCTATTACCTGGTGTATAACGGAATGATCAGGGAGCTGAGGTAAGGTATATTTGTAGCGTCATTGCCATCCCACGCCCCGGCGGGAGAAGCAATCTTATAGAACTACAGGAACACTAAAGGCCTACTGAGCATTTACATTAGATTCGTGGGATTGCTTCGTCGTACCACCCCGCAATGACGCTTCGATAGCTTCGTTCCCCCGTACTCCCGTCCCTGGTAACGGCGCCTCAATATTACTTCAGCCGCTTATACTTGTGGAACAGGAATGCTCCGCCCAGCGTAGCGCCAAAGAAAAGCCACAGCTTCAGGATCTCGGGCCATACTTCTTTCAGCGTCGAGTTGCGGATAAACACGGCATAAAAGGATTCCAGCCCCCAGTTGAGCGGCGATACCACGCTGATGGTTTTCATAATGTCGGGCATCACAAAGGTCGGTACCCATACGCCGCCGATGGCCGCCAGGATAATGATGCATACCGCTCCGAACAAGGCCGCCTGATCATGTGTGCTGGCCACCGTTCCCACCAACAGCCCGAAGCCTGTGGCCGCAAGCCCTGCCGACAAGGCGATGAGAAAGAGCAAAGGCAGGCTGTCGCCGGTATTTAACTGCGGCAATCCCAGCAAAGGCAGAACGAATAAGCCCACCAGCAGCATCAGGCCGAACTGGATAAGGCTCACGATGGTGTAGGTGAGGAGCTTGCCCAGCATCACAATAAAATAAGAGCCCGGCATCGTCAGTAAGCGGAAGGCGCTGCCATCCTCACGTTCCTTGATGATATTACCGCCCAGAGGAATGCAGATAAAGAACATGGCAAACAGCGTCCAGGCCGGCACGTTGTGCTGCACGGCATTCGGAATGATGGTGGAGTTGTTGTAGGAAGCGTATTCCTCGGTAACAGATACCAGCGGCGTGTTCTCCATGGCCGCAGGCTTCGCATCCGGGAAGGTCTCCGACATTTTTTCGTTGAGGGCGCTCACCATGCCCTGCATCTCGATCTGGGAAATGATGCGCTCGATGGAATTGCTGATGGTGGTCTTGAAGGATTTTTTGGTAATAGGATCGAAAAACAGATTCAGACTGATCCGGGAGGTATCTGTGCCTGCTGTCTCGTCGGTAGCCGTTGAGTCGCCGCTGAAGCTGTTGAGCAGCTTTGCAATGCGGGTCGTAGAGCGTTCGCGCAGCTTTTGGCTGGTATGTTCCGGCACGATGATGCCGATGAAATAGTGGCCCTGCGCAATCTCCTTTTTGACCTCCTCATTGCTGAGCTGCTTTTTGGTGATCACAAAGAACCTGGAGTTGTTGATGTACTTTTCCAGCGTTTGGGATAAAGAGTCGTGATCCCTGTCTACATAAAGAAGCGGCACCGAAGACTCGTTCACCGATTTGAAGGTCGAATCCTGGATCAGCGTCATGATCAGGATCAGCACCGTAGGCATGATGAAGGTGATGGCCAGCCCCGCCCGGTCGCGGATCAGCACTTTGTACTCTTTATATAAGCTGTATAATAGTTTCATTAATATGCCGATAGTTTCGAGAGCCTCAACTATCGGCGCGTTGACTGAGGCTCTCGAAGTCAACGCTCAGAAATTACTTATCCCTGAACTTATTTCCCGTGATCTTTAAATAGACTTCCTCAATGCTGCTGCAATTGTACTGCGCAATCAGCTCCTTCGTTTTACCTTGTGTGATCAGCTCTCCGTGATCGATGATGGCGATCACGTTGCAAAAATCCTCTGCTTCTTCCAGGTGATGCGAGGTGTATAGGATCGTCATGCCGTTTTCCCGGTTCATTTTTTTCAGATGATCGATGATCGCCTGTTTTGATTGAATATCGACGCCTACTGTAGGCTCATCGAGGATCAGCAGCTGCGGGTTGTGCAGCAGGCCCGCGATCAGGTTTACCCGGCGCTTCATCCCACCCGAGTATGACATGATCTTCTGGTGCATGTTGGCTTCCAGGCCGAGAACAGACAGGTGCATGCGGATGCTTTCTTTCAGGCTATTGCCTTTCAGGCCGTACATGTGCCCGAGGAAGTTCAGGTTTTCCCAGGCCGTGAGCTTCGGGTAGAGGGCAATCTCCTGTGGCACCACGCCGATGGCCTGCTTCGATTCGCGGCTGTGCGTTTCGTGCGTGTGGCCGTTGATGTAGATCTTGCCGCTGCCCGGAGGGAATAAGCCGCAGAGCATGGAGATCAGAGTCGTTTTTCCGGCGCCGTTCGGGCCCAGCAGGCCAAACACGTCGCCTTTTTCTATTTTCATGGAAAGATCGCTCACCGCAGGGCGCGCCGCCTCCTTGTATTGCTTGGTCACATGCTGTATGTCTACCAACACGCTCATCTAGGCATTCTCCTGTAAAAAGATTTTCATCTCGCAGCTGGCTACCAGCCGGTCCTTGCAGTAGGATTTTGCTTCCACAATGGAAACATTCATCACCTGGGTTTTGGTGGAAACCTCCGTGAGCACTTCATTTCCCGATTCCGGTAAAAAGTGGATCGCCAGGTCTTTGATATTGCCGATAAAGCCCACCGCCGGCGTGCTGTTGTTCTTCACGGCTTCGTAGCCTGCCCTGGAAGCGGCAGTCTGCGCCATGTTTTCCACAATCCCCGACTCGGTCAGGCGCTTGTTCCGGACGAGTAGGTGATCGTCGCTGATGTCGAAACCGCTGATCACGGAAAGCTCATCTGCCTTATAAATCCTGCTCACCAGCACAATGGGCGGGCGCTGTGGAATATAGTTCAGGATCTGCTCCTTGTCAATAATGGCTTTGTCTACCTTAATCATCGTGTGTGGTTTTGTACATACAGCAAAGCTCATACCCGGCTGTTTGCAGCCCACAAAAATAAGCATATATCTGGTTCAGGCAAAGACTCTGTGACTTCGCCAAAGGATTGCTCCGGCTGGTCAGGCGAAGCGCCAAATGTTGAAGTTGTACGTCTGATCAGGCTTTGTCTTTCCCGACTCCGCCCAAAATGACAAAACCTTTTATCACCCTGATCGTATCGGAGGAAAGCCGGAGCATCTTTTGGTGGCAATATTGATGGCTGAGCGGAGTCGAAGCCACCGGATGATTTAACTGAACCACTTCAGTTTGGCGATACGTTTGGCGAGGAACCAGGCGCCAACGCCTACCAGCCACAGAGGCCAGATGCGTACGATGAACAGCAGAATTTCCGCCAGGATCGTTCCGCCCGTCGATGCGGCCTCCATCAGCTTACCTGAAAAAGGAGGCTCATACGGTTTTACGGGTTCCGAATAAGCGAGCAGGTCGCTTTTGCTGCTTTCGTTCTGGTAAATGGAGATGCTCACCGTGCTGTAAGCCACATCATAGTTCAGCTCTCTGGTGTCCACGCTTGTCTGGTTGGCCATGGCCTGCTTTTCAAACAACGAATTTTCGGCCTCTATCGTAGCGTTTAGTTTCTTCCCTTTTTCTTCGATCACTTTCTCCACACGCTGCTTATGCTGTTTGAAATTGGCCTGCGACAAGGCGGCCAGCTGAAGCGCTCCGGTAATGTCTTCGGCATGCACACGGCGATGGTCGAGGTAATCGAACAGTGCAGCGATCTCGCTCAGTGTTTTGTCAAGCTCCTGATTCGGCACCCGGATGGTCATATGGGTTTGCACCGTGTAGCGAACGGTCTCTTTGACGCTGTCCCTGCTTACCCTCACAGCGTTTTTATAGTTCACCGTGCTTTCCAGGGCCGTGTTGGTGACATAACCCCGGTTTTCGCGCACAATGCGCTCGATGTCGAAGGTGGCGAGCTTCACATCCTTTACCTTGAAATAGAGATCGGCGGTGCGCACAAACACCCGTCTGCTGTCGGGCCTGAAGGCAATGTCTTTTTTAGAGCTGGTCTCGCCGGCTGCGCTTCCCGCAACGGAAACCGAATCGGCAAGTGCTTTTTCCCTGGCTTCTGTTTCTTCACGGGCAGGACCACATGAACCGGCAAAAAGGCTGCATCCTAAAACTATCGCTGATAATTTCAGGGAAAGGGTGGAAGTGTGTTTCATAAGGAAGTGGATTTTTCAATTCATACCGCCAGGCTGAAATTAGTAACCCTGAAATTTTGTTAAGTTTTTTTCGCTCCGGAAAATAAAAAACCCGTCGCGGTTTTCGCAACGGGTTCTTGATGATTGGACCGGGTCCTGAGCGTAGTCGAAGGACCAGATCAATAACAAATGAATTTTATTTCTGCTCGAACTTCTTGTAATCCGCAGGGATCGCCAGTTTCGAAGCGTCGATATTACCTTTGGTGATTTTGGAAACCTCCAGCTTGCTTACCAGCTTACCGTCGCTCAGGGTTCTTTCTTCCGACAGGAAAGGCATGGAGCCTTTCGGAAGGTCCTTGATCTGGTTGAAGTAAATGCTTTGCTTGTCTTTGCGGTTCCAGGCTTTCACCATAGGCACAAAAAAATCATATTTCCCGGGAGCGATCCAGTAGGCGATCTCCGTATTTTCTTCCGTATTTTTTACCACATACTCGGTGCATTTTTGCCCCTGGATCGTTTTGATGGCGCCGCTCTTCGACGATACGCAGCTTCCCTGGATCGCAGGCGTGGTTTCGCTCTTGTGTTCGCCCCATACCTTGCGTACCGGGTTCACGTACTTGATCTGGTTGGTAGAAAGGTCGAATACGAAACTGCCTTCTACCTTGCCTGATTTACGCCCTATCTGGTCCAGCTTCACGTCATTCCCTTTCACGTAGTAGATATTAGTCGTTGTGTCTTTGTTGGTTTCCATTTTAAACTCAATGCTTCCTTCAAAATTTTGTGCAACAGACGCCACAGCTAACGTCAAACTTGCTGCGAGTAGTTTTATCTTAGTCATTTCAGGGATGGTTTTTAAAAATTATTATACTAAACTAATTATTTTTGGTTATAAATAAAAATTATGTCGAATAATACCCAAAAAGGAACTGCCGGTGAGGAGCTTGCCATTGAGCATCTGTTAAAACAAGGCTATCGCATCCTCGCCAGGAACTGGCGCCACCAGCACCTGGAGCTCGACATCGTGGCAGAGACGGATAACCTGCTGGTTGTTGTGGAAGTAAAGTTACGGGCCAGCAATGCCTTCGGAACACCGGAAGAATTTGTGACTAAATCGAAGCAGAAAAAACTGATCAGGGCGGCGGATATATACATCAGGGAAAACAACATCCATACCGAAACGCGTTTTGATGTCATTTCCATCATACAGAATGCTCAGGAAACCCATGTCGAGCAAATCACCGGGGCGTTCTACCCCACGCTTTAAGTAATAAGTAAGGAGCAGCTATAATTGCTGGCACCGTGTAACCGGCCTTAATGCGCCTTGTGCGTAATATTCAACTTGCCGAGTGTCAGCGCGTAGGTCGCATTGTCCTTGTTGCTTTCCTCTTCGCCGTTCACCGTTTTCACACCGGCTTTGTTCAGGCCTTTCAGGGTTTTCCCGGCCATGGCCCAGAAGCCTGATTTCTTCTGGCTTTCCGTGCTTTCCTCGCCCTCGTTTTCGGTGATCACATCCACCTTCGTTTTGCGGTTCGCAGAAGCCAGCAGGACAGGCTCTTTAGGCTCCGGCGGTGTTAATTCTTTGGCCTTTACCTTTTCCTGGACATCCACCAGCTTCGACAGTGTATCCGGGCTTGTATAGCTGGTAGTATACGTTGGCGTAGGGCTTACCGGCTGCTGGTTGTGCGCCATCAGTTTTTCAGGAGCCTGGCTATGGTTCAAAGGAGCATGTTCGTTGCGGCGCTCAGGCAGCGCTGTGTGATCTTTGGCGTGAGGCTCTGATCTGTTTGTGTGCTTGCTGTCAGGCCCGGCTCCGGAAGCTTTGCGGAGCTCCCGCATCGCATAGCTGTCGGAAACGACATCCGCCGTTTTGGCCGGCCACAGCACATACAGCATCAACAGCAGAAGCACCGAAGCCGCTGCCGCAAACGAAGCGGCACGGGCATTGAACAGGATCACTTTCGTGCGGCGTTTCAGGCTTGCCTTGTCGTCGAATACAATGCCGGGATCGGCCACGGCAATGGTCTTCTTATACAGGTCGAGCTCTTTGGCTAAGGAAGGATTGGCGGCGCAGTGCGCTTCCACGCGCTGCTTCTCCTCCGGGCTCAGTTGCTGCTCAATGTATCCAATAAATTGTTCGCCGGAAACCAGGTCGGCACCGGTTTTTTTTAAGATCTCCTTATCCGGGAATACCGCCTGCTGAGGATCGAAGGTCATCTCGGCAAGGTCTTCCAGGTCTACCGCCAGTTCGGGGTGCAGGGCCATAAACAGATCCAGCTCCATCTGCTGTTCTGCGCTAAGCCTTCCCTCCATTGCATCCAGAAGGTAGGCCTCGTAATTATGTTGGTTGATCCCGCTCATTAAATAATCGCTTCTAAATTACCGATATAATTCTTTAAAGTGGCCCTGGCCCTGAAAATGTACACCTTTACCTGGCTTTCGCTGAGCCCGGTGATCTTTCCGATCTCCGCATAGTCGTAGCCTTCATAATCCCTGAGAAGCACCACGCTTTTCTGGATCTCCGGGAGCTTGTCGAGGGCTATGTTCAGCACTTCCCTGATATCGGTATACTGCTTGTTATGGTTCAGCTTCTGCTCTACCGCTTCCGTATAGTCGCCCTGTTTTTTGGCTTTGCGCGTATAATCAACCAGGGTATGATGTGCGGCCGTAAACAGATATGATTTGGCGTTGGTGCTTTCAATGTCGTTCACCTTGCGCCATACCTTCTCGTAGGTGTCCTGCACGATGTCCTTGGCCACGTCGGCGTCCTTTATATGCTTCAGGATAAAGCGGTATAAATTATCAGAATACTGATCGACGCAGGTATTGAATTCGCTTACAGTCACGTAGTTTAATTATGCATAGAACGCTTGGGAAAGCGGATTAGTTACAGCCCTTACAAAAACAAAACCCTCTGATTATCAGAGGGTTTTGTTTTTTGGTTTAAGAAACCAGCTTTATTTTTTGTCCCACTTTGAGTTGAGGGTTCTTTTTAAGGTTATTGTATTCGATCAGCTTCTGCATCGGAATGTTGTGTTTTTTGGAAATGCTGTAGAGCGTTTCGCCTTTTTTCACGCTGTGCGTGGCCGGCTTTCCGGCATTTTCAGCCAGCTTCACGGTAGCGGCAGAGTCAGTCTTGCTGGCTGAGCCGGCCGGAGCCTTGGCAGCCACATTGGTCTGAGGAGCTTTCGGCGCATCCGATTTGGCGGCTGCCGGAGAGGCTGCCGGAACATCCTGCCTGACATATACAATCAGCTTTTTGCCGGGTCTCAGCCCTTTTTTGCCGATGTAGTTCCACGACTTAAGATCGGCCACCGTGACACCGTATTTTTTGGCGATGGTGCTGATCTTCTCGCCGCTGCGCACCGTATGCGTTTTCTGAACCTCTTTTACGGCCAGCGTGCTTTCCGATGCCACCAGCTGCTGTGATTTGATGCTGGCATAGATGGCGGTCTCATTGGCAATAAAGGTTCCGATCTTTGCCTTTGGCAGCGTGAGCATATTGCCGCCTGCCGGAATGACGCCCTTGCGGTACTGCGGGTTGAAATAGGTGATCTCATCCACCGGCACATCCAGCGCTGCGGAGATCTGCGTAAAGCTCATCGGCTCCTTCACCACGGCGGTATCCACCTCAAAATAGGTTTTACGTGGTGTAGAGGCATAGATGTTATGCTCGGTAGGATAGTTCATTACATAGTTGGCGGCAATAAACGCCGGCACATAAGCCTGTGTTTCTGTTGGCAGGAAAGGGCGGATCTCCCAATAGGTCTTTTTGCCGCCGCTGCGGCGGATCGCTTTGCTGATGGTGCCCGGGCCCGCATTGTAGGCCGCCAGTACCATCTGCCAGTCGCCAAACATGCTGTACAGGCTTTTCAGGTATTCGGCCGCAGCCTCGGTGGCTTTATAGACGTCCGAGCGGTCGTCCATATACGAATTCACGTTGAGGCCGTACATTTTCCCGGTAGGGTACATGAATTGCCACAGGCCCACGGCGCCGGCTTTGGAGCGGGCATTGGGGTTCAGCGCCGATTCGATCACGGCGAGGTGCTTCAGCTCAAGCGGAATGTTGTGCTTGTCGAAGATCTCTTCGAACATCGGGTAGTAGAGCTGCGACAGGGCCATCATGCGGCTCACCAGCTGGCGCCTGCGAATGGTGTAAAGGTCGATAAATCCCTTCACGTGCGGGTTGTACACCAGGTCGAAAGGAGAATTCGCGTCCAGCTTGGCCAGGCGGTTCTCATACACGAAGTCCTCGAAGCGCGGAATGCTGTCTTCGGTGTATTTGTACTTATTGCTTTTTGGAAAAGCCGGTTTCAAAAGCGCTTTCTCAAGAACTTTCTGGTTGGCAAGGCTGTCAAGCATCGCTGCCACCGGGTTGTCGGTCATCGTAAGATTTGTTTGCGCAAACAAACTCCCTGTTGCCAAAGCGGATACATAGAGCACGCTTTGAACCATTCTTTTTATGTTCTTTACCATCAGGTTCGTTTAATTTGTATAACGATGTAATTTACAAAACGTTACATAGATTGTAGGATTATATTACAAGGATAAAAAAATTATTCCAAAATCAAAAGTTAAAGTGCTTAAATTTTTAACTTTGCAGCGTGAAAAACGACGAAAATGAGCCAAAAGAGTATTTTGAACGCAATATTCTGCTGGTAGTGAGCTTTCTTGCCGCCGGTCTTTTTTTAGACTGGCTGAGCATCCATCTCCTGATGCAGGTCAATCCCTGGGGAACCG
>Ga0233425_10008139_pt1 | contig 14151 bp, 3 predicted proteins | sample Watercolumn_Towu_2_FD_181712 | JGI IMG/M metagenome (GOLD analysis project Ga0233425, IMG submission 181712) | Freshwater microbial communities from Lake Towuti, South Sulawesi, Indonesia - Watercolumn_Towuti2014_140_MG | ecosystem: Environmental > Aquatic > Freshwater > Lake | place: Indonesia...
GACGATGCCAGCGTCACCGTCGCCGGCACCACCATCGCCGAGGACGGCCAGACCGTCTCGGTCGACTTCGGCGGCATCGCCAAGTCCGCCACCGTCAGCGGCGGCGCCTGGTCGGTCACGGTCAGCAGCGGCGAGGTGCAGGGACTCGCCGAAGGCAGCATCGCCGTCACCGCCGATGTGTCCGACCTCGCCGGCAACGCCGCCACCCAGGCCAGCGCCTCCGTCGCCTACGACCGCACCGCGCCGACAGCCGCCACCGGTGTGCTGACGGTCGCGGAGAATGCCGGGAACGGCGCCGTGGCGGGAACCGTGACTGCAAGCGATGACCTCACCGTGAGCTTCAGCTTGGTGGACGACGCCGGAGGCCGCTTCGCCATCGACAGCGTCAGCGGCCAGCTCAGCGTGGCCGACGGCAGCCTCCTGAACTTCGAGAGCGCGACCAGCCACGCCGTCACGATACGGGCAACCGACGCAGCAGGAAACAGCTCCGACACGACGCTTTCGGTGACCGTCAGCGACGTCAACGAGCCACCGGAACTGGCGGCGCCGGAGCCGATCTCCCTGGTCGACACCGAGGCGGCGGACACATTTTCCGCCATCCCGGGCCAACTCGCCGGCAGCGACCCCGACGCCGGCAGCGTCCTCCGCTACGGGATCGGCGGCGCCGATGTGGTCAACCTGACCCTCGACGGCGTGACCTACAATCTCTCCGTCGCCGGCCTCTTCGGCACCCTGCACCTGGCCAGCGGCGACGGCCGCTATGTCTACCTGCCGAATTCCGCTGCGGTCGATGCCAGGTCCACCGACGCCACCGAACAGTTTACGGTTACCGTTGCCGATGGCGCCGGCGGCAACGATGAGCAGCAACTGGTCGTCTCCATCGCCGGCGCCAATGACCGCCCCGCAGCGGCCCAGTCTTACGCCGACCGGGAATTTTCAACCGCCCTGCCGTTCGCCTTCGCGCTTCCCGCCGACGGTTTCGGCGACCGTGACCAGGGCGATTCGATCCAGTACGGCGCGACCCTGGCCGACGGTTCGGCGCTGCCCCCCTGGCTCAGCTTCGATCCCCTCGCCCGCCGTTTCAGCGGTACACCCGGTGACGGTGACGCCGGCACCTTCACGATCAAGGTTACGGCCACCGACGCCGGCGGTCTCACCGCCAGCCAGGAGTTCGACCTGGTTCTGGCGCCGGACGCCGACCACGACGGCATCCCCGACCACAGCGAAGGCAGCGGGACCGGTACCGACACCGACCAGGACGGCATCCCCGATTTCCAGGACAGCGATTCCGACAACGACGGTATCGCCGACACAGTGGAACGCGACCTCGACAGCGATCAGGACGGCGTCCCCAACTTCCGCGAATCGGACGACGACGACGACGGCATCGACACCGCCCTGGAAGCCCTGGTTCCAGGACTGTCCGGGACTGCCGCCGGAGACGGCAATGGCGACGGAATTGCCGACTTCCTGCAACGGAACGTCACGTCACTGCCGGCGCAAAACCAGATCACCGGCGGCGCCGGGTACATCACCGTCGTCAGTGACCCTGGGTTGGTCCAAAGCGGATTCCAGCTGGCACCGGCCCCGGACGATCTGCCCCCCGGGGTCGACCTGCCGCTGGGGATGCTCCGCTTCGACCTGAACGGCGCCAGCCCCAATTCCACCGTGAACGTGCAGGTCTATGTGGACACCAGCATCGGTGTCACCGGCTTCTGGAAACAGGACAAGGACGGGCACTGGAACGATGTGGCGACGACCGTGATCAACCTGGAGGGAGGCAAGACCCGCGTCGACTTCCCGCTACAGGACAACGGCCCCTACGACGGCGACCCCCGCGACGGCTTCATCAGCGACCCCGGCGGTCCCGGCATCCTGGCGCCGACCTTACCGCCAGACGACCTGGTGCTGCACGGTGACCGCAATCGCGGCAACCGCCGCGACCGGATCGATGCTGGCGACGGCAACGACCGGGTCTTTGCCGGTCTGCAGGCGGATCGGGTCGACGGCCACGGCGGCAACGACTATCTCGATAGTGGTGCCGGCAATGACACCGTGGTGGGGGGGGACGGCAACGACGTGCTCTCTGCCGGTTACGGCGCCGACCGGCTCGACGGCGGGGCCGGCTCCGATGTCCTGTTGGGAGGGCGCGGTAACGACCTGCTGGTGGGAGGCGCCGGCGACGACATCCTGGAAGGCGGCGCTGGCCGCGACACTTATTTGTATCAGGCTTCCGAACTGGACAGCGGGGATCTCCTGGCCGGTGGCCATGATCTCATCCGCGATGACTCGGGCAGCCGCATCGTCTTCAGCGCCGAGGTCGGCGAGCAGTTGCGGATCGCCGGCACCACGTTGTCGGCCCTGAGCGGAACGGTAAGCCTGGCGGCTGCGGTGGATGCCGACAATAGCATCGCCTATGCCAGCGGCCAGCTACTGCTGGACCTCAACGGCGACGGCGCCTTTCGGGCCAGCGACGACTTCCGCATCGACCTGGTCGGCCGGATTTCCGAGGTGGTCTACGACGCGGCCCGCGACCGTTTCGTCCTGCTGGGCAGCAGCGACCTGGATCTCACCGGCCGCCTCTCCGGGGATGCGCTGCAGGGCTTCCTGGTGGAAGACCTCATCGTCCTCGGCGACGCCGGCAGGCTGGCGAGCGAGGATAGCCTCCAGGGCGGCAGCGGCAACGACTACCTCTACGGCGGTCTCAACGCCGATCGGCTGGAGGGAGACGCCGGCAACGACTATCTCGACGGCGGACGCGGTGATGATGTTCTGGATGGCGGCAGCGGGGCAGACGTCCTTCAGGGTGGCGGCGGCAATAACACCCTCAGTGGCGGCAGCGGCAGCGATACCCTGCTGACGGGAAGCGGCCGCGACGTCCTGATCGGCGGCGCCGGCATCGACTACTTGTTCGGCGGCGCCGGGCTGGACCATTATGGCTATGAGGCGACTACACTGGGCACGGGCGATCTGGAAGCGGGAGGCTTCGACGTGATTCATGACGGCCGCGGCAGCCGCATCGATTTCAGCGACGGCGCCCTGGCCCAGCTCCGCATCGCCGGTACGGCGCTGGCGGATCTGGCCGGGAACACCCGCCTCGGCCGCAGCATCGATACCGATAACAGCATCGCCTACCGCGACGGCACGATCCTGCTGGACCTCAACGGCGACGGCCAGTTCGCGGTGGACACCGACTTCCGCATCGAACTGGTGAGGCCGGTCGGCCACGTCACCTTCGACGCACATCAGGACGAGTTGGTACTGCGGTAGAAAACCGGGCCGCGCCGGGTTTCCCGGACGCATTCGGCACGGGTCTGGTCCGGCGGCCGATCTGCGGCGGGTTATCTTCTCCGCTGTCGGAGTCTTCACTTCGCGGACAAGGTCTTGCCAATGCGGGCGGAGCAGTACAGAGTCGCGCCCGCCACCGCCGCCGGCGGCACCAGGATGTTGAAGACCGGCAGCGCCAACCCGGCCATCACCAGCGCACCGAAAATCAGCACTTCCCCGCGCCGGCTGCGCAGGAATTCTTTCTGCGCAGAAAATTGCAGCCCGAGGTTGTCGAGGGGATAGGACAGGTATTCCAGCGCCAGCGACCAGGCGCCGAACACCATCCACAGCAGGGTCGCGATCAGGTTGATGCCGGGGATGGGAAACAGCACCAGGATGGGCAGGGCGCGCAGTCCCAGGTAGCCGAGACGCTGCAGCTCCAGCGCCAGAGCGGCCAGGCCATCGCGGAATGCAGCGCCGGCCGGTGCCGGCTGCGGCGCGGCGCCGGCCTCGAGGCTGCGGACCTTGCTCGCCAGGACGCCGTAGAAGGGGGAACCGATCAGGTTGGCGACCACGGTAAAGGTAAAGAAGCCGATGGCCACCAGGGCCAGGCCGAAGACCGGCCACAGCAGCCAGCGCAGCCAGTCCAGCCAGCCCGGCAGCAGCCAGTCCATGACAGCGCCGAAATAGTGCCCGGCGAGCCAGAAGCCGAGAGAATACACCACCAGATTGATGAGCAGCGGCAGCCACACGAAGGGCCGCAACTGCGGCGTGGCGAGGAGCAGCAGCCCGCGCCACAGACAGCGCGGAATCAGCAGGGGTTGGAACAGGGACGGGGAGGACATGAAACGAAATGGCTCCATTACGGCGACGATTCACAGCTTTCCATCTTCACTCTTCGACAACCAAATGAAAGCCAAATCACTGATTAGTGGTTTTGCAAAAGGAAGACGCAGAACATCGACATTGGCAAGGGCATACTCTCTTGCATCGCGCAACCATCGAAATGCTGCATCCCCCTTCACGTCATGGAGTCGACCGTGCCACTCGGAATCTACTTGTCGCGGCTTGCACTGGTTGAGTATTTCCAAAACGTCTTCGTCGCGTAGCAGGGTTAACTTGTCGACTTCATGAACCGTCACACCGGCGATGACTTGGCGCACTTGCCCGCTTTGGCTGGTAACCGCGTCCTGGAATAGGAAGACAGCAAGTGGGAACGGAATTTCCGTAACGACCGAAAACGCCCCCTCCCATTCTGCCGCTTGCGCAAGCGCCCTGTCGAACAGCTGATGTCCAACTCCAATAATCCGCTTCGCCTCCTCGCTATCACGAGGATTACGGTGGAAGATCAACCCCTGGTAGTGCGAGCGAATGCCCGGAGACGTCAGCCAAGCTTCTGGCGTCTTGAAACTAAAAACGCCGTCGGCCAGTTCCGGCCGGCGCCGATTGCGTAACAGCGTTCCATGGAAAAACGGGATCAGGTCGGGAAGGTCTTTGCGCGGTACATCGTCGAGCTGCGAAAGGTCAAAGCTCTGGCAATGCCCGACAAGATCCAGGACGGTGGAGATGGCCGAACGCCCACCTAAGCTCCGGGTCTTTGCGTCGAACCAATCGTCCAGCCGGTCGGCCCGTACGCCTTGGCCTTCGGCGAACAGATCGTTGAAAAAGTTCGGCCCCGCCATTCCTAGAACCATCTGCATGAGATCCTCCGGCTCATCCATCGCATGCCCAAGCGCTTCCATGATGTGACCAAGCTTCTGCTCCAACTTCCCCCATATTCTCGCCTCCACGGTGTTCGGGTTGCGAACGGTGATTACTTCGACCGGCCTTGCTTGTCCATAACGATTAAGACGTCCTACCCGCTGATGGAGGCGCATGGGATTCCACGGCAGGTCTACGTGGATCAAGGTGTGGCATCTCGCCTGTAAGTCGATGCCTTCACCACCCGCTTCTGTCGAGACAAGGAAACGAATACGCCCCTGATTGAATGCTTCCGCGGTCGCCTCTCGGTTCCCCGTCAGCACGCACGCCTTCCCGGAGGGCAGGCATACCCCTGGAAGACGATCATCGCCGTTGATGAAACGGACTGAACCCTCACCGAATTGGGTCATCAACGTGGAAACCACCAGCGCCTGAGTTGCCTTGTATTCGGTGAATAAGAGGACTGATCGAGCGGCATAGCGATGCTGAATGATCTCGCCGATCCTTCGTATCTTGCTTTCTTCCTTGATCGATTCGGCAGCTTCGAGCAAAGCTTTCAGGTGCGGCAGCTCGTCTTCCATGAGCTGAAACTTCACCTGTTCTTCCCAGCGCGCCAGGGCATCGAATATGTCCCCGTCGTCCTCATCCTCGGGCCGGTCGAAATTTGGCTCTTCCCGCCGTGCACTTGCCATCGCCTTCTCAATATTGGCAACACGCCTGCCGAGGGCAGCACGAATGGCCGCCACCGAGCTGGAGGCGATCTTCTGCATTGCAATCAAGACCAAGGTGACCTGACGTCTCCCACTTTGATCCAGGCCGGACGCATAAGCGTCTCCGGCCAGAATGAAGCGCGTCAGGAGGCGGTAAAAATCCGCTTCGGCCTCGCCGTATTCATAGGTCTCTGGATGGTTGACCACGGGCTGAAAAAGACGCTTGCCAGCCATATCGGTCACTTTCTGTTTGAAATTGCGGATCAGTGCCAGACGGAGCAACGGCAATTGCTCAGCTTCAGGACGTCGGGGGCTGAAGATTTCCGGCCGGAGCAAGCTCATCAAGGACCAAAACCCATACGGCTTGCCACGGTGGGGAGTGCCAGTAAAAAATAAACAGGAATGTACGCGCTCTTCGGTCACCAGACGTTCGACGAACCGGTAGCCCAAGGTCTTGCCGGTCTCCTCGTCGGCATTGAGGTGGTGCGCCTCATCGACGATCAGCATGTCCCAGGGCGGAGCATCCAGTAACCGTTCATGCCGCCCTTTGCGGTCGGTGCGAAGGGTCGGAAGGGAGGCGACCACCTGGTTATGCGTGGTCCAGAAATCGGCCTTGGGAGTATCGACCTCTGGACGGTACATCGACATGCGTATATCGAATAACGTCCTCAAACGGTATTGCCACTGCTCCACTAGGGAAGCAGGCGTAAGGATCAACAAGCGCCGGACCCTGCCGCTGGAAAGAAGAGGCCAAAGGATCAGACCGGCCTCGATCGTCTTTCCCAGGCCCACATCGTCTGCGATCAAGAGTCTGATCGGCCATTGCTGAAGGGCGCGATGACAGACCCAGAGTTGGTGCGGGAGCAGATCGATGCGTGAGCGCGAAAAAACCCCCCAGGCGTCATTGAGGGATCGAATTGCCGCCGCCTGAACCTTCAGGGTCACGTCCAGTGACGGTGACAAATGGCCGAGTTGCACGGCCTCAACCAGCGAGATGCGTCGCGTGAGAGATGAAACTTCACAGGCCTCGATTCCGTGACCGAAGCGGACGATGACGGTCTCGCCCTGGTCGAGAATGACCGATCCTACACCAAAACGAGCATGCTGAACTTGTTGGTCTTTCTCAAACATCGAGATCAAAAAGCTGCTGTTGCCGCCCCTCGTCTGCCGCGACGATGCGCAGAGGTATGTCGAAGGCCCCACCAAAGGTGGCATCGCCGCCTTCGAGGTGTTGTTTCAAAAGCCCGTAGAGGTCTTGGGAGTTCTCAACAGGTTCGTCGAACCTCTCAAAAAGTCTTCTGACCCTTTCGATGGGGGCGTAGGCGTGGGGAATGGCCAAGGGATTGGAGATGACGCCATGATGGAGCAGTTCCCGCACCACCAGGTGTGCCCCAACCTTCAGGGTACGATTCAATGGAGGCACGTCAATGCCACCGCCCTGGAAATGTGAATTCGCCTTCGGCGTCAGCAGGCCGTCGAGGCAAAAGGGCTCGTTGAAACGGTCAATGGATAAGAACAACTCCACATAGTCCTTCATCCAGCGGCTCAGCCGATACAGTTTGGGAAACTGGGCGATCCACTGTGCCCATTCTTCATCCTCATGCTGGCTTTCCGCATACTTTTCGATGATCGTCATCCATTCTTCCGGATTCTGCTTGGGGTCCGATTCCGCGAAGGTTTTCCACCAGCCGAGTCGCTGGCAATGTTCAATGAACCCGCGATGCTGCTCCTCCTGGGTGCGCCCCATGCCTTGGAAAGAGCCAAGGGCAAACAGGATCAGCCAGGAAGAGCGGTCAAACCGGCCGGTATCCGGATCGATGGCCAGCTTGATCCCTTGGTTCGGATAGATGCGTCGGCGGTAATCGTCCGCCCAGAGTCTGCCTTCTCTCTTCCACCAAGCCTCGATCCGTTTCAGGGCTTCACCGATACCGATGGTTGGGGATGGGGGAGATGAATCTTCGTCAGGGTCGTGACCTAACCCTTTGTCGATCTGCTCGTCCGTGGCCAACAGGCGCTTCAACTCCCGGCGTTGGCCGACGTCCAGTATTCCCAGCATGGCTTCGTCGTTCAACACGGCGGCAAGCCAGCCTTGCCCGCGAACCATGTCGCTGACTTTGTTGCGCTGTTCTCCTTTAACCAGATACACCAAGGCCGCATGCTTTACATCGCCCTCGGCCTCCAGAATCCATTTGGACAAATCCTCCACGGATGCCTGCATCCGCTCGCGGCAAAGGATAAAGAACTCCAGCCCTGGTGCCACTTTGGCTTCGTGCAAGCCCAAATAATAATCTTGATGTAGACGGCGACTGAGGGGGGCCAAATCGTGTCGCAACAACTCTTCCTCGTCGGCCGAATCCCGGCCTCCTGTCAGCAGGTGACTGACATCGGCCCAGCCACCGCCCTGGGTGCGAAACTGCAAGCCCTTGAGCCGTTTCTTGGTTTCATCGGTAGCCCAGCCCGTGTCTTCCTCCATCAGCAGCAGGATCTGCCCCAACACCGCGGCATCCTCCGGTTCGACCCGGGGTGGATCGAGAACAGCGATCAACCCGTTGATCTCAAGACGGGCCAGGCGTGCCAGCCCGGCGTGCTTGAGTATCGCGGCGATGTCTTCTGATACCAGGGATTGGACGGGATACTTGCGCGTGAAACGATCCCAAGCCCCCAAGATCAGGAGCACCTGCGGGTCGGCCAAGGCTTTCGCCAGTTCGTAGCGGGCCTCGTGCCTGGACGTCAGGGTTTGAAACGGCTGCGCCAAACCGGAAGGGATGGTCTTTCGCTGAGGATCGTCGCAGAGACGCTTGAGCAGGGCGAGCGCAAGTTCCCGCCCAAGCTCGGCCTGAATCACGCGAGCGCCTATGCCAATTTTGGGTCAGGCCAACCCAGATGCTCTTCCAAAAATCATGAACTGAAAGGTCCGCAACCAAGCCAAGATCGTTCCGTGCGGACGGCCAGTCATTGCAAGTGCGATCCAGCAGTTTGCTCAAAGCATCACCGGAAGCCGTACCCACATTTTCGGCGAGTGTTCGATTTCGTTCATTGTCGGCGGCAAGACGTCCACGACCCGCATCGAGATCGAAGGCTCCGTTGACGGCAAAACCGAGAGCGGTCTTTTCGCGCATGGGCGCGGTCACCCACAAGGCCGGAACTTTATCAGGCAAGGGCCGGAAGCCTTCCGGTCCCAAAGCCAGGAGCAAATCCCCGTCATTGGTGCGCACGCACAAGGCTTCGGTCCCGGCGCCCCAATCGCCATGTAGTCTCAGCCAGCCCAACTCGATAGAGGGCGAAATCTCCTTGGGCTTCCATGAAAAGCTTTTGTTTGCCTCTCCAAAAAGATCGATCCGCCGGATTGCCTTACCGAAGACACAGAGTATCCCGGCCAAGTCTTCGAAACGGTTAGTGATCTCGGCCCGAGGAACCTTCAGCTCTGGCAGTTCCACCAAGGTGCCAGGGAAACGGCCACCATCCCCATGGTTCGACAAGGCCTCCCGTGCGCTTTGGGTTTCCTGCCAGGGTTGCGGCAATAAGCCCGCCACAACCTCAACCGCCAATCGCCCGCTGACAATTCTGGGTCGATCGCAGGCAAGCAGTACGCTCTTGAAACCCAGGCCGAACTTACCCGTCACCCCATTCTCGGGCTGCTTGTCGGAGGAAGAGAGGACGAGCATCTTCTCCAAATCCCGGCCAAATCCCCGCTGCTCGCCATCAAAACCGGAAGGTCCTTGGGCGTTGATGGGGCGGCCCCAGTGTATGAAGCACAGGCTGGTGTTTCCGGTTTCCAGCACCACCCGTCTTACGGCTTCGGGGACATCACAACCTTCCCCCGGATGAGCTTCGATCCAGCCCAGTTCGACGGCGGCATCATCCGCATTCTGGAACAACTCGAAGGGAATACTGGAAGTCTTGTATTCGAACTGTTCGAGTTTGCCCTTGACGCCGGAGAGCACCGCCATTTGGGTGGACGGCTTCTTCTCAATCAAACCGGCAAGCTGCCCCACCCTTTCATTCAATTTCGCCCTTGCAGAACCAGTGTCCTGTTTTGCCTCATCCGCCTCGACGAATCGTCTACGAGCCTGATCCCATTGATCCAAAGCACTTTTGATGTCGTCATCGTTCAAGCGCAACTGTCGGAGATAAAGTGGAACATGATCCAGTATGAGGCGCCGTGCGATGCCAATTTCCAGTTGATCGCTCCGGTCAAGCTCCTGCCACAGGCTGTGAAAATCGGGGTTCTTCTGGTTATACAAGTCGGCGTAAAGGCGTTCGGCGGTAGCGCGGAGAATTTCGCTCAGGCGATCGGTTTCGAAGCTGCCAGGTTCAACCCGCCGCAACAGAATCTGGACGCGATAGCCGCCTTTCCAACGCAGTTCGCCAGCAAGCAGGGTTTGCACGTTCTGCTCCAGCGGAACCTTGATCCGTTCACCCAGAAGATTCTGGACATCGACCTGACCTTCCCCGGTAACCGTGACAGCCGCCTCGATCAGGTCAACCGCCCGAGTCACCGTATTTCCTCCCATCCAGTGAATACGTTGAGCATCGCGGCCTGGATCGATCCACGGAAGCTGATCCAGCAACCATTCCAAGCTGTGCGGCTGGAGATAGCGGTTTGCAAGATCACGGACGCCGCGACCGAGCAAGCTGACCACAACGCCAATCATGGGCGAGGGAACCAGTCCACCTTCCCAGTGCCGAAAGTAATCATCGGCAAGAATTCCCGGTGTCGCCCGTTTATTGTTTTCAAATTCAGCGGTTTGTGCGTCTTGTTGCGTCTCTGATGGCGCAGAGTACGCATCGGCCCGGTGGATCAGGTTTGCCAGGATTTCAATCTGGTTCTGATCGAGAAGCCAGTCCGGCTCGACGCCGTGGACGCCGGCACAGAGCTCCGATGGCACGCGCCATTGCCGGCTGCGTGAGGCCAATTTCAGATTGGCAAGCGGCTTGGCGAAGGCGGCATGTTCGACGGACTGCTGGAGATAGCCGTCGAATACTTTTTTGCGCGTATTCCAATCGCCGGTCCCGTCACTCAGCCAGTTCAAGACGCCAAACAAATTGTCCGGCGTAGTCTTCTTGATCAGGCCGGGACCGAGCTGCTTCCAGGCATTGTCATGATTGAATACATCCGATGCCTGCCTTATCAGCCGCCAACCTGGAAGAGATGGATATTGGGCCAGCAATTTCAGTGCATCTTCCTTTGGCGCTTCCCTCCACGTCCCAATATGGTATTGAGGCAGGTCCTCGAGCAGCAGACCGAGGCGCTGAAGCCCCGCATCCTGAGCGGAGAAGATTTCCTTGATCAATATTCCCCAAGCGGAATGATTTCGCACTTCCTTGGCCAGATCCTCCGGCACGGCGAAGCAGAACCCATGGGCGTCGCGATGTTCCGCCACCAGCCGCTGGGTCTCGTCCCGCAGGCCGCCATTTTCCGCGAGAACGATGACGTCTTCCGGCTTGACCGGTTTGCCGTGACGGGTGGGCAGCCAATTGCTGGTCCGCAGCATGTCCGCCAAATCGGAGCCGATGTTGGAACCCAACCGCCCGATGGTGTCCAGGATCGTCCGCCAATGACTGGACGGCATGGTGGCGGCCAGGGCGATTTCTATCAGAGCACGGTCATCGAGGGGTTTGAGCCATCGGTACTGCTTGTCGCGCGTTTTTGGATTTGCGCTGGGGGCAATCAGGATCGCTTCGCGCGCCAGTTCGTTATCGGAATCTCCCTCTTCCGCTCCCAAATAGACCCGCTCTCCGCAGGCCGATACCGGCGCTCCGGTGATCGTGGTGTGCAGAGGCAGGCGTATCCAGAGTTCCTGATCATCGATGGTTGCGAGAACTTCATCACGCTCTTCCACGCTGAACTCGCCTGCATCCCGAATGCCGCAGCCAGTGCGGCGAAGATCGTCGACCAAAGCGTTAGGGCTGATTTCCTGAATGCCGGCTTGGTTCCAACGCCCACGGGGCAGAGCTTCGGCAAGCTTGGCGTCGAGCAATGACCAAGCTGCGCTTTCATCATGCGTTTCGCGCCAAAGCTTGACCCAGGCCGGATGTTGGCCGTGCCCTCGTATCCAAAGGGTTGTCTGGTCATCCGTCTTGTGTTCGGGCGAACCATGAAGCAGATACCTCAGGCCCCGGCGCGCGTCCTTGCTTGTGCCGGGATCGTTGGCTGCACCCAACAGCTTGAGGCGTTCTGAAAGACCGCCCAGGCGCCCGGAGCCGTCGCGGGCGATGGCTTCGAGGCAGGCCTGCCCCTGGTCGGCCACGGGAAGCCTGTCATCATCGGAAAACAGGGTTCGGAAATCGCCTGCGCGCACCAGGCAAACTTTCGCCTCTGGCAATACACCGGCAAGCAGCGGCGTCAGCCCCAGTGCCGCCTTTCCGAGCCCTTGGGCGAACCCGAACAGGGTTCCGGCTTCCCGCAGCGCGCGTATCTGCCCAAAAGACCTGGCTCGATCGTGACCATCGCGAGCATCCCTCACCGCGATGACCCGGAGGTCTTCGTGAATACGCAAGAAACGCCCCCGATCTTTCTCCTCCAGGGTCTTCAATAATCCTTGAACGGCTTCGAGCATGGCTTTTTGCCCGTCCTCGGCGCCTTCGGTTAGCAGGCGATCCATGACACGCAACCAATCCCGCAGCGTTTCTTCCTGGGGTACCGCTTTGCCACTGGGATCAGGATCGAGCCCCTTGGGAACCAGCAGGATCGGCGCTTCGACCTCCCAGAGACACCGAAGGACGGACTCCAGCAAATCCGCCGCTAAAGCCAGCCGGTTCTCCGGCTGGATGAACCCGATCAACCTTCGGGATTTTTCCGCCTGTTGCCTGCGCCGTTCAGGATTAACCGCTCGAAACCCCTTGCGAAACAAGCGAGCCAGCGAATGCTGTATGGCTTCCGTGTTCAAATAGGGCTTTACGCCGTGGGCGGGCCCAAGAAAACTCTCCAAATAATCCATGTGCGATCCCTCCGAGAACAATCCCGCGACTTCGCCTAGGAGTTCGACCAATTCAGCTTCTTTCCATTGGCAAGCGTGGTCCGTGAGATACCCCGCATCGCCGTCGAACGGCGATAGACCAAGGCTCGCCAGACGCGGGAATACCTGCCAGGGTCGGTCCGATGCGGATTTCGGAGGGCTCGGCATGGGCCGCAAACGATCCCGGTCTTCGCCTCGAACTTTTCGCCATGCTGGATTCTCTTTGGAGTCCAGCAGGCGCACCCAACCGTCTGAGCGGCAGACATGGCTACGAAAGTTATGGAACCACCGGCTGTCGGCGATCCCGCCGGTAAGCGCCTTGCAGTCCTGGTCGCTGAGCCGGCTCGAAGCCATGTAGTGCTCGAATGCGGGAATGACCAAGGGCATCAATATCTGCTGCGCCAGATGTTTGTTCCACGTCAGACGCAACAGCGCGTCGTCGCAATGCCCGTCATTCAGCGGCTCCGGTTCCTCATGCAATACGTCGATGCCGTGGATTTTCTTGCGGCCGGCATCGACGAAAAACTGACCGTGCAGGATCAGCGAGTGGCGGGTATTTCCAACATTGAGACCAAGCCGTTCGCCCCCTTCTTCAAGCGGCAGGAACACGGCCCAATGCAAGTTGGAAGGCCTGTTTGCGGCAACGCCGTTACAAAAGACGACCGCCGCTTCCGGAGATGTCTTGTCTTCGGTCTCTCGCTCCTGGCCCAATTCATCGCGGTACCGGCTGCGGGGCCATTCCCTGCGGCCCTTGATTTGGGTGAATAAATCCGCGGAGTCATGATCCACGTACCTCTTACCCGCGAAACAGAGCAGCCGTTCGCCGCCATTCGAGACTTCACCGGCGGACTCGGAGACATTCCCCTCACCAAGCAGTCTTTGTTCCGCACGAAGACGCATGACGAAGCCAGCGTCTTCGCGATGCTCGATCTGTTCCAGATGCCGCAGCATGGGCAGCATTTCCGCCAGATCGTGAGGCAGACCTTCCTGATCAAGGAAGGCCAACTCGCGCGCATCATCTCCCGGAAATCGCGGGATGATGGCCCCCATCTCTTGCCCATTTTTTTCACGTAACTGGTCGCGGCGACGCAGCGGTATCCAAAGCAAAAACCACGTCCGCCCCGAATTGCCGGCAAGCTCGCTGCCCAATTTTTCCAACCCCGACCAGTCCTCATCGGAAATGTCTTCCCAGTCGGGATGGAGATTCTGGTCGTCCTGCTTCCAGGGGGTCAGCCCTTCCCGATGCCGCCTGTTTCCATCCCAGGCAAGGTAGAACAAGGCTTCGCAGAGATGGAAGACGCTCTTCATGCCGAGGCCGAATTTGCCGATGGCGGCTGCGTCTCCCGCCTTGGTGTTGATGCCGAAAGAGCGAAGCGCCCGTGCATCGCTATCCTTGAATTCGCCGTCATTGAAAAACCAGAGCCCCGGCCCTTTGAGCAGAGGGTGACTCGTCTCCGGGAATCCAGGATGTCGCGCGAAGATGAGGGTTGTCGCCCTGGCGTCGTCGGCGTTTT
>Ga0233425_10008140_pt1 | contig 14150 bp, 10 predicted proteins | sample Watercolumn_Towu_2_FD_181712 | JGI IMG/M metagenome (GOLD analysis project Ga0233425, IMG submission 181712) | Freshwater microbial communities from Lake Towuti, South Sulawesi, Indonesia - Watercolumn_Towuti2014_140_MG | ecosystem: Environmental > Aquatic > Freshwater > Lake | place...
CGTCTCGCCGCGGCGGTCCTCGCCCTCCGGCAAGCCGATGCCGGTCCACTGGCCGTCCAGCCAGTCGGCCTTCTTCGCCTCGAACGTCTTCCCGGCCTCGAACTCGGCGTCGAGGAAGGCCTCGAAGCGGGCGATCTCGGCGTCGACCTCGGCCTGGGTGATGACGCCCTCGCGGATCAGGCGCTCCGTGTAGATCTCGCGCGTCGACGGCTGGGCGCGGATCTTCGAATACATCAGCGGCTGGGTGAAGGTCGGGTCGTCGCCCTCGTTGTGGCCGAAGCGGCGGTAGCAGAACATGTCCACCACCACGTCCTTGTGGAACTTCTGGCGGAACTCGGTGGCCACCTTGGCGGCGAAGACCACGGCCTCGGGATCGTCCCCGTTCACGTGGAAGATCGGGGCCTGGACCATCAGGGCCACGTCCGACGGATACGGCGACGAGCGGCTGTTCCGCGGGCTCGTGGTGAAGCCGATCTGGTTGTTGACGACGAAGTGCAGGGTGCCGCCGGTGCGGTAGCCCTTCAGGCCCATCAGGGCGAAGCACTCGGCCACCACGCCCTGGCCGGCGAAGGCGGCGTCGCCGTGGATCAGCAGCGGCACGACCTTGGACCGGTCGAGCGCCCACTGCTCCTCCGGCTGGCCGGCGTTGGCCTCGCGGATGTCGAAGGCCTGCTTCGCGCGCGCCTTGCCCAGCACCACCGGATTGACGATCTCGAGGTGCGACGGGTTGGCGGTCAGCGACAGGTGGACCCGGTTGCCGTCGAACTCGCGGTCCGAGCTGGCGCCCATGTGGTATTTGACGTCGCCCGAACCCTCGATGTCCGACGGCACGGTCGACCCGCCCTGGAACTCGTGGAAGATGGCGCGGTAGGGCTTGCCCATCACCGCCGCCAGCACGTTCAGACGGCCGCGGTGGGCCATGCCCAGCACGATCTCGTCGACGCCGAGGGCGCCGCCGCGCTTGATCACCTGCTCGAGGGCCGGAACCATCGCCTCGCCGCCGTCGAGGCCGAAGCGCTTGGTGCCCGGGAAGCGCTTGTGCAGGAAGCGCTCGAAACCCTCGGCCTCGATCAGCTTGTTGAGGATGGCGAGCTTGCCCTCCTTGGTGAAGGCGTTCTGCTCGAACTTGTCGGCGCCCTCGAACCGCGCCTGCAGCCAGGATTTCTCCTCCGGCTCGGCGATGTGCATGAACTGGATGCCGATGTGGCCGCAGTAGGTGCGCTTCAGGATCGCCAGCACCTCGCGGATGGTGCCGGTCTCCAGACCCAGCACGCCGTCGAGGAAGATGGGCCGGTCCAGGTCCGCCTCGGAGAAGCCGTAGAAGGCCGGCGTCAGCTCCGGATTCTCGGTCGGCTGCTCGATGCCCAGCGGGTCCAGCGTGGCCTGCAGATGACCGCGCACCCGGTAGCTGCGGATCAGCATCAGGGCGCGGATCGAGTCGTGGGCGGCGGCGCGGATGTCGTCCGCCGAGGCGGCCGCCGCGGCGGGCTTGGCCGCTGCCGCCTTCTTCGGATCGGGCTTCGGCGCCGGCCAGCGACCGTCGAACACGCCGGTGGCCTCGCTCGGCTCGGTGACGACCGGACGACCCCAGGAGCCGGCCGCGGCCGACGCCTTCACCTGCTCGACGTTGTCGCGCAGCTGGTCGAAGAAGGCGCGCCACTCAGCGGAGACGGAAGCGGGATCGTTGGCCCACTTCTCGTGAAGGTCCTCAATGAAGGCGGCGTTCGACCCGTACAGGAAGCTGGTCTCGGCAAAGACCTGGTTCAGCCGACCGGCATCGTCCGCCATGGTTCTCGTCACGTCCCTGGAGTCGCGCGCGCACGTCCGCGCGGAGGCGACGGCTCATATAGGCGCTGTTTCCTTACCGGTCATGACCGAATAGCGGCGAAAACGCCGATTCCGGGCGAAATTCGCACGATTTTGCCCCACAAGCGGGACATACGGCGGCCTCCGGAAACGACGAAGCCCCCGGCGGTCCGGGGGCTTCGCGACGTCGGGCGGCGGTCGATCAGCCCTTCAGCACTTCCACCAGGGTCGCCCCGAGCCGGGCCGGCGACGGCGAGACGCGGATGCCCGCGGCCTCCATGGCCGCGATCTTGGATTCCGCATCGCCCTTGCCGCCGGAGACCACGGCCCCGGCGTGGCCCATGGTCCGCCCCTTCGGCGCGGTCCGGCCGGCGATGAAGCCAGCCATCGGCTTCTTGCGGCCCTTCTTCGCCTCGTCGATCAGGAACTGGGCGGCGTCCTCCTCGGCCGAGCCGCCGATCTCGCCGATCATGATGATGGACTCGGTGGCCGGGTCGGCGAGGAACAGCTCCAGCACGTCGATGAACTCGGTGCCCTTGACCGGGTCGCCGCCGATGCCGACCGCCGTGGTCTGGCCGAGGCCCTCGTTGGTGGTCTGGAACACCGCCTCATAGGTCAGGGTGCCCGAGCGCGAGACGATGCCGACATTGCCCTTCTTGAAGATTGAGCCCGGCATGATGCCGATCTTGCACTCCTCGGGGGTCAGGATGCCCGGGCAGTTCGGGCCCAGCAGCCGCGACGTCGACTTCTCCAGCCGCGCCTTGACCCGCACCATGTCCAGCACCGGAATGCCCTCGGTGATGCAGGTGATGAACGGGATCTCGGCGTCGATGGCCTCGATGATGGCGTCGGCGGCGCCCGCCGGCGGCACATAGATCACCGAGGCGTCGGCCCCGGTCGCTTCCTTCGCTTCCGCCACGCTGGCGAAGATCGGCAGGGTCTCGCCTTCCGACCCGTGCCACAGCTCGCCGCCCTTCTTCGGGTGCACGCCGCCGACCATCTTCGTCCCGTAGTAGCGAAGCGCCTGTTCGGTGTGGAAGGTCCCGGTCTTGCCGGTCAGGCCCTGGACGAGGACCTTGGTGTTCTTGTCGACGAGGATGGACATGGATCTGCTCTGATTGTTCGGTCAGCGGGACGGTCGGTGGCGGCGCCCGCAGGCTCAGCCGACCGCCGCGACGATCTTCCGGGCGGCGTCGTCGAGGTCGTCGGCGGCGGTGATGGCCAGGCCCGACTCGTTGAGAATGCGCTTGCCCTCGGCGACGTTGGTGCCCTCGAGGCGGACCACCAGCGGCACCTTCAGGCCGACTTCCTTCACCGCCGCGACCACGCCCTCGGCGATGACGTCGCAGCGCATGATGCCGCCGAAGATGTTGACCAGGATGCCCTGCACGGCCGGGTCGGCGGTGATGATCTTGAAGGCCGCCGCGACCTTCTCCTTGGAGGCGCCGCCGCCCACGTCGCAGAAGTTGGCCGGCTCCTTGCCGTACAGCTTGATGATGTCCATCGTCGCCATGGCCAGGCCGGCGCCGTTGACCATGCAGCCGATGTTGCCGTCCAGGGCGACGTAGGCGAGGTCCCACTTCGAGGCCTCGATCTCCTTCGGGTCCTCCTCGGTCTCGTCCCGCAGCGCCAGCATGTCCGGGTGGCGGAACAGGGCGTTGCCGTCGAAGCTGACCTTGGCGTCCAGCACGCGCAGGCGGCCGTTCTCCATCACGATCAGCGGATTGACCTCGAGCAGGCTCATGTCCTTCTCGACGAAGGCCCGGTACAGCGTCGGGAACAGGGTCTCGCCGTCCTGGGCGGCCGGACCGTCCAGCTTCAGCGCCGCGTTGATCTTCGCCACGTCCGCCGGGGTGACCCCGGCCTCCGGGTCGATGGCCACGGTGACGATCTTCTCGGGCGTGTCGTGGGCGACCGCTTCGATATCCATGCCGCCCTCGGTCGAGACCACGAAGGAGACGCGGCCGGTGGCGCGGTCGACCAGCAGCGAGCAGTACAGCTCGCGGGCGATGTCGGCGCCGTCCTCGATGTACAGCCGGTTGACCTGCTTGCCGGCCGGGCCGGTCTGGGCGGTCACCAGGGTGTTGCCCAGCATCTCGCGGGCGTGGGCGACGGCCTCCTCGACCGACTTCGCCAGGCGCACGCCGCCCTTGGCGTCGGGGCCGAGCTCCTTGAACTTGCCCTTGCCGCGGCCGCCGGCGTGGATCTGCGACTTCACCACATAGAGCGGGCCGGGCAGCGACTTCGCCGCGGCCTCGGCCTCGTCCGCCGAGGTGATGGCGACGCCGGCCGCGACCGGAGCGCCGAAGCCCTTCAGGACCTGCTTGGCCTGGTACTCGTGGATGTTCATGGAAAGCCGCCGAACGCTGGGAGGAGTTGGGCGGCCTTATAGGGGGTGCGGCTTCGCAGGCGCAACCGCCCCCTCAGTCGACCCAGTCCCGCTTCAGGGTGCGCGAGGCGCCGATCAGCAGGACGGAGGCCAGCACATAGAAGCCCATGCCGGTGTAGATGGCCCAGCGCAGGCTCTCGTCGCCGAAGCGCGGGGCCAGCAGGTCGCTCATCCAGCCGAAGTAGTAGAAGCCGACCGCGATGCCGAGCAGGTTGTTGATCAGCAGGAACAGGGCCGAGGCGGTGGAGCGCATCGGCGCCGGCACGAGATGCTGCACCGCCGCGGTCACGGGCCCCAGCCAGGCCAGATTCAGCCCGGTCGGGATCAGGAAGATCAGGAAGGCGAGGATCAGCTGCTGCGCGTTCGTGCCGCCGCCCGGCAGCACCAGTCCGATGATCCAGGGCGCGTTCATCGCCGCGATGAACAGGGGCGCCGAGATCAGGAAGGCGATCGCCGGGGTCAGCGGATAGGCGCCCTTCCCCCGGCGGGACAGCCGGTCGGCGATCGCGCCGCCCAGCCAGATGCCCAGCAGGCCGCCGATCAGGGCGATGCCGGCATAGTACCAGCTGACCTGCTTCAGGGTCAGGTCGAAGCTGCGCATGAAGAACAGCGGCAGCCAGCCGGCGACGCCATAGCCGCAGACCGAGGAGGAGGCCGCCCCGAGCGCCAGCAGCCAGAAGCTCGGCTTGGGGATCACGGCCGAAGCGGTGCGGCGGGCGATCATCAACGAGACCCCGATCACGCCCGCGAGCAGGCCGCCGAAGGCCCAGACCAGCGGATTGCCCAGCTCGAGACCGGCGAACCGCCCCAGGGCGGCGAGCGCGAGGGCGCCGGCGCCCAGCCCCAGCATGACGAGAGCGGCCGTGCGGCCGATCCGGTCTGCGCCGGCGACCGGCGGGGCCGCGGCGGCGGCGATCTGCGCCTCCGTGCGGGCGGCGTCCGTCCCGCCCCGCTGCGGATCGCGCACCGTCAGGCGCAGCAGCGGCGCGAGCACCAGGCCGATCAGGCCGACGACGATGAACGCGGTGCGCCACCCGTACTCGGCGGCGAGCAGGCCGCCGACGAGGGTGCCGGCCGCCGTCCCCAGCGGAATGCCGAAGGCGAAGCCCGCCAGCGCCCGCGCGCGCTGGTGCGGCGGGAAATAGTCCGAGATCAGGGAGTAGGCCGGAGCCACGCCGCCGGCCTCGCCGACGCCGACGCCCATCCGGAACAGGAACAGCTGCCCGAAGGACCCGGCCACCCCGCACAGGGCGGTGAAGCCGGACCAGACCGCCAGCGCGCCGGTCATGATCCACACCCGGCTGAACCGGTCCGCCAGCCAGGCCAGGGGAATGGCCAGCGTCGAATAGACAGAGGCGAAGGCGATGCCGCCCAGCAGGCCGAACTGGCTGTCGGAGAGCCCGAACTCGGCCTTCAGCGGCGCCGCGAGGATGCCGATGATCTGCCGGTCCAGGAAGTTCAGCATGTAGACGAGGATCAGCACCGCCAGCACGTAGAAGCGGTATCCCGGGCGGGCCGGGGCGACGGCGTCCGTGGTCATGGCTTTCCCTCCGACAAGGTTCGAACCCTAGCGGCGCCGCACCGGCGCGCCAGAAGAAAAAATGGGCGGCGGCTCGTCAGAACCGCCGCCCGGATCAGAAGCGATCAGGCTTCAGGAGATCAGAACTTGAGGCCGACGCGGGCCGTCAGGGTCCGGGGAGCGCCGTAGAACGCCGACACGGAGTCGCCGGTCGCCGCGCCCGGGAAGTTGTAGCCGCCGGTCTTGTAGCGCTCGTCCGACAGGTTCTTGCCGTGCAGGCCGAGGGTCCAGCGATCGTTGGCCGAGGTCCAGACCAGGCTCGCGTCGTAGAGCCAGTAGGCCTCCTGGTCGAGCAGCGGCGCCGGCGTTTCGAACTGCTGGTAGTCGCCGCGGTAGGCGGCCGACGGGGTGAAGGCGATCTGGGAGCCATTGGCGAACCAGTGGGTCCAGGTGGCGCTGATCGCGCCCGTCCACTCCGGCGTGTTCTGGAAGTCGCGCTGGTCAGACACGTCGACGAAGCAGCCCGGCAGGGTCGGGCAGGTCGTGTTCAGCGGCCCGGTCGGGATGTAGGCGAGGAATTCGTCGAACTGGGCGTCGATGTAGCTCAGCATCCCGTTGATCACGAGATTGTCGCTGACCCGCAGCGAACCCTCGAACTCCCAGCCGCGGATCGACGAGGAGCCGACGTTGTCGACCACCGAGGCCACCGTCGCGCCGGCGGGGTACTGGGTGGTGATCTGCTGGTCCTCATAGGAGGAGTCGAAGATCGCCGTGGCGAAGCTCAGGCGGTCGAACACCGTTCCCTTCAGCCCGATCTCGATCGTCTCGACCGTCTCCGGATCGTAGCCCAGCACGGTGTCGGGATAGAGCACCGCATCGCCGCGCATGTCGAAGCCGCCCGACTTGAAGCCGCGGCTCCACGAAGCATAGGTCGTGAAGTCGGGGCTCAGCTCGTAGGAGACGCTGACGCGGGGCGTGAATTCCTCGAACTCACGGGTGTCGGTGTAGTTGGTCCGCGGCGCGCCGAGGGGAACGGCCGAAGGGTTGCCGAAGAGCGGGCTGCGGATGCCGAGGTACTGCTGGCGGAACACCGTGCCGGTCTTCTCGTCGTGCGTGAAGCGGCCGCCGGCCGACACGGACAGGGCGTCGGTGAGGTCGTAGGTGACGTCCGCGAACGCCGACCAGCTCTTGGTGTCGACGCTGCCCGAGGTCAGGGTGGTCAGGTTGAAGTTGCCCACGACCGTGTCGAACGCGCCCGAGGCCGTGGCGTCGAGATAGAACAGCCCGGCGACGCCCGACCAGCGGTCGCCCTCGAACAGCGCCTGGAACTCCTGGCTGAACTGGTCGTCGTCGTACTGCGCCGGGATGTCGAGGATCGGCCCCGGGAGGTTGTCGAAGTCGATGTTGCCGCGCGTCGAGCCGTCACGATAGGCGGTGATCGACTTCAGGGTGAGCCAGTCGTTGACCGTCCATTCGCCGGTCAGCGACAGACCGCGCGTCTCCACCCGGTTGCGGTCGCCCGCCCCGGCGCGGGTGTCGTACTCGTCCTCGAGCACCGGAGCCGCCTCGCGGTGGCCGTGGCGGGCGTTCGAATTGTCCTGCACCCAGTCCCCGGCGAGGCGGAAGAACAGGCTGTCGGTCGGCGTCCATTCGGCGCTCAGGCGAGCGGCGGAAACGTCCTTGTTGTAGTGCTGGGTGCCGGTGTTGAGGTTCTCGCCGAAGCCGTCGCGAAGATAGCGGGCGGCGGCGGCGGAGACCCCGAAACGGTCGTTGACCGGCACCGAGAGGCTGGCCATGGCGTCGAACTGGTTGTAGCTGCCGTAGGCCGAGCGCAGCTCCAGCTCCGGCTCGTCCCCGATCCGGCGCGTGACGTACTTGATCGCGCCGCCGATGGTGTTGCGGCCGTACAGGGTGCCCTGCGGCCCGCGCAGCACCTCGATCCGCTCGACGTCGAAGATGTCCAGCACAGCCGCCTGCGGACGGGCGACGTAGACGTCGTCGATATAGAGGCCCACGCCCGGGTCGAAGCCCCAGAGCGGATCCTGCTGACCGACGCCGCGGATGAACGAGATCAGGGTGGAGTTGGAGCCCCGCGCCGAGTTCAGCGTCAGGCTGGGGGTGGAGCGCGCCAGCTCGGTGATGTCCACCGCGCCCCGGCTCTCGAGGGCCTCGCCCGAGACGGCGGTCACGGCGATCGGCACGTCCTGCAGCGCTTCCTCGCGGCGGCGGGCGGTGACGACGATCTCGCCCAGCTGGCTGGCCTGCGGGTCCGCCTGGCCCGGCGAGGCCCCGGCGTCCTGCGCGACGGCGTAGCTGGACAGCGCGCCCCAGGCGGCGCCGGCGAGCAAGGCGGATTTCACGATACGGTTCATTGCAGCCCCAATCCTGATGTTTCCGTGAGACGCTTTTATTCAGCGTTCAATGATTTTCGCCGACGGTAATCGTTTTCGGCCGGCTGTCAAACGGCCGCGCTTGCGGGCTTCACGTCGAGCGGCGATCTGTGGCGCCGTTGCACAGGCGGGGCGGACCGGCCTAGCGTCCGCCCATGACCCGACTGGACGCGCCGCCTTCCCCCCTCGCCCCGCGGTCCGCCCGCCGCGGCCGACCGCCGAAGGCCGCCGCGGCGGGGGCCTCGGACACCCGCGAGTCGATCCTCGACGCCGCCGAGGACCTGTTCTCCAAGCACGGCTTCTACGGCGTGACGATCCGCGAGGTCGCCCGGGAGGCCGGCGTCGATACGGCCCTGGTGCACTACTACTTCGGGGCCAAGCGCGACCTGTTCGACGCCGTCTTTCTGCGCCGGGCGGAGGTCTGGAACAACGAGCGGGTCGAGGCCATCAACCGCTACGCGCGTGAGGCCGGGCCCGGCGGCATGACCCTGGAGGGGCTGCTGGAGGCCTTCCTGCGGCCGCCGTTCCAATGGTCGCTGAAGGGCGGGCCGGGCTGGAAGCACTACGCCGCCCTGGTCGCCCAGACCAACGCCAACCCGGCGTTCGGCGGCGAAACCATGGCCCGGTATTTCGACCCGGCGATCCGGCGGCTGATCGAGCTGATCCGGCAGATCCTGCCGGAGGCGCGGGAGGTCGACCTCTACTGGGCCTGGCACAATCTTTCAGGCGCGCTCACCCTGACGCTGGGCGAGACCGGACGGCTGGACCGCCTCTCCGGCGGCCTGTGCCGCTCGGGCGATCTCGAAAGCGCCTGCGACTACATGGTGCGGTTCGCCTCGGCGGGCTTCCGCGCCGTATGCGGCGGCGCGACGGAGCCGGCGGCCGGATGAGCGAGGCGGCGACCCGGGCGGAGCCCATCCGGCTGACCGTGGACCGCGCCCATGCCCGCGGTCTGATGATCTCGCTGGCGGGAGGGGCGGTGCTGGCGCTGACGGGCGCCTTCGGCATGGACGAGGTCCCGCTCGGCGTCCGCCTGACCTACTGGGCCTCGATGATGGCGATCGGCGCCCTCTGGGGGCACGCCTGCTCCCGCCTGGTGGAGCGCTTCGTGGACTTCGACCGGCGACCGTGGCTGTCGGCCCTGGCGCTGACGGCGGTCATCTCCGGTCCGCTGTCGGTCATGGTCTGGGCGGCGACCGGCCGCTTCTTCGACGATGATCGTGCGCTCGACTGGTCGCGCCTGCCGGACTTCCTGGGGCCGGTGACGCTGGTCACAGGGGTGCTGTCGACGCTCAACATCTTCCTCGGTCGGGCGCCCGTGCAGACCCACGCCGCCCCGGCGGGAGCCGCTCCGTCGCGGTTCCCCGACCGCCTGCCCCCGCGTCTGCGCGGCGCCGCGATCCGCGCCGTCCAGTCGGAGGACCACTACCTGCGCATCCACACGGATCGCGGCTCGGACCTGATCCTGATGCGGCTGTCGGACGCCCTGGCCGAGCTCGAAGGCCTGGAAGGGGCGCAGACCCACCGCAGCTGGTGGGTCGCCCGTGACGCCGTTCGCGACGTGCGCCGGCGCGAAGGCCGGGCGACCCTCACGCTTGAGGGCGGGCTGGAAGCGCCGGTCAGCCGCCGCTACGCCCGCGCCCTCCGCGCGGCCGGCTGGTACTAGCCGGCCCAGGCTCCGTGGAATCCCGCCGGAAGGGCGAAGTCCGCCCGCCAGCTGCACAGCGGCCCGCTCGCGACGTCGCCGACATCGAAGACGTGCAGCTCGGTCACCCCGCGCGCGAGGTTGATCGAAGGCGCCACCAGCCAGGCCTCCGCCTCGCCGCTGCGGCCGGGCCGGGGAACCCACACCGGCTCCTCGACGATCATGGCCTCGCCGAAGTCGAAGCCGCTCGACCGTCCCGTCTCCCAGTCGTGCACGGCCAGTCCGGAGGGCAGGGGGCGCCCGCCCGTTTCGCCCGCGACATGGGAGGTGTAGCGGCGCCGCACGCCCGCCCGACGCGGATCGCTCTTCGGGAATTCTCCCGTGACCCCGGACGAGATCATGTCGGCGCGGCCGTCGGCGTGCAGGGTGACGAGACTCAGCTGCTGCGGCTCGCCCGGCACGCTGCCGCGGCCCTCCACCAGCACCCTGGCCCCCTCGACTGCGAAGGCGACGTCCCGACCGGCCGCCACGTCGAAGCGGATCGTCCCGTCCGCATCCTCCCAGGCGTCGCCGAGGTGGAAGTAGCTGAACGCCGGCAGCTCGAAGAGGCGGGTCCGCGACAGGTCCGTCTTGTCGAGAACCAGCACCTGCGTGCCCAGCTCGGGTTTCCACCCGAACTGCGCCGCGAACGGCAGGGTGCGGCGCTCGAACACCCACGGCTGCAGCACGATCACCAGATGGCGCGCGGTGGCGGTGAAGTCGTGCATGTAGCTGGCCCGCGGCAGCCCGACGACCTCCGCCGTGTGCAGGCTGCGATCCGGGTTCAGCCGCCAGACGACCATACGGTCGCCCCACAGGCCGATGTTCCAGATCGCGCCGTCCGGGTCGAAGCGGGGGTGGGCCTGGAACGGCATGCCCTTCAGGTCGTCCCGCAGGGCGACGAAGCCGCGGGTCGACAGGTCGCCGCCGTCCATGGCCAGCGGCGACCCGCCCTCCCACAGCGCCCAGACCGCATCTCCGGCGGCCATGACGGCGGTGTTGGCGGCGTTCGCGTCGTCGTTCGAGCCGACCCGGGCGCGGGCGTCGCCGGGCGTGCCGAAGCCGGGCGTGACCACCGCGTCGAGCTCCGTCTCCAGCCGACGCTTCGGGGTGTCGGCGAACCGGGCCTCAAGGGTCGCGGCGCCGTCGCGGACGCGGAAGGCGCGCATCAGTCCGTCGCCGTCGAACCAGTGGGTGGCGCTGCCGCCCGGACGCCGGAACTTGCCCGGCCCGTTGCGGAACAGCGTCCCCTCGAATCCGGCCGGCGCCCGGCCGTGGACGAGGCGCATCGCCCGCCGCGGCGCGTCGGCCTCAAGGTCCGCGGTGGCGAGCGACCAGTCGGCCGCGGCCTGCATGGCGGCCATGGCCCGGACCGTCTCGGGGGTCAGCACCGCGGCCGACAGGGCGGCGGCGCCGGTCAGGAAGGCGCGGCGGGAGGCCTGCATCGTCCCCTCCCTCAGCGGATGCGGATGGTCTGGGCGACGTCGCCCGCAACGGCGAAGCGGGCCCGCTCCCAGCTGGCGGGGCCCATGTTCCCCACCGCATTGTTCGAGAAGGCGTACGGCTCGACCGGAACGCCGAACGGGTTGACGTCCATTTCCCCGTCCCCGTCCACGTCGTGGAAGGCCTTCACCGCGTAGTCGCCGGCCGGCAGATCGCGAAACACGGCCACGACCGGGGCGGTCGCCTCGATCGCGACGCGGGCCGCCGGCCGCTCGGCCCGCCAGGCGGCCTCGGAGTCGTAAAGGGCGACCAGCACCCGGCCGGTCGAAGCGCCGGTCTCGAAGGTCAGGGTGGCGGCATGGCCGCCGTCCTGGGCGAGGGCGGACGGGGCGGACAGGGTCAGGGCCGCGGCGGCGGCGCAGGCGATGCGGATCATTTCGGTTCCTCCGGCGAGGCCCGACCGCGGGCCTCCGACGACCCGACGCTGGCGGACCCGGCGCGGACCCGCCATCCGGCTTTCAGGAACCGACGCGCCGCGTGCGCGAACGGCGGCCCATGTCCGTTCGCGCTTCGCAAACGGACGCGCGGATCAGCGCGGCGCGCGCTTGGCGAGGATGCGCTGCAGGGTCCGGCGGTGCATGCCCAGGCGGCGCGCCGTCTCGGAGACGTTGTGATCGCACAGTTCGTAGACCCGCTGGATGTGCTCCCAGCGCACCCGGTCGGCGCTCATCGGATTGGCGGGCGGCTCGGGGGCTTCGCCCGTGGCCAGCAGGGCCTTGACCACGTCGTCGGCGTCGGCCGGCTTCTGCAGGTAGTCCACGGCCCCGGCCTTCACGGCGGCGACCGCGGTGGCGATGGCGCCGTAGCCGGTCAGCATGACGATACGGGCGTCCTCGCGGCGGTCGCGGATGGCCTCGACGACCTTCAGCCCGTTGCCGTCCTCCAGACGCATGTCCAGAACGGCGAAGGCGGGGGCCGAGGTCCTGAGGGCCTCGTTCGCCTCCGCCACAGAGGCGGCGGTGGTGACCTGGAACCCGCGGCTCTCCAGCGCGCGTCCCATGCGGGTGCGCAGGGCGTTGTCGTCGTCGAGCAACAACAGCGACCTGTCCTCGAGCGCGGCGATCTGGGCTTCGGTATCGGTCATCACGTTCCTCCGTTCGCTCAAGTCGGGGTCCCGCGCGCCGGCGTCAAGCCTCGGCCGTGCGATCCGGCGTCGCGGCCGGGGCCTCCAGCGCCGGCCGGGGCCAGCGCACCGAGACCTTCGCGCCCTTCGGCTGGCCGCGCCGACCCTCGCCGGACCCGACGCTGACGCGGCCGCCGGTCCGCTCCAGAAGCGTGCGGGCGATGAAGAAGCCGAGCCCCATGCCGCCCTGGCTGGGGGCGATCGCCTCGGGCTCGGGGGCCGGCGGCTTGCGGCCCTTGCGCCCCGGAGCCGCCGCGGCGACGGAGGCGGCGATCTGGGCCGCCAGCGCCCGTCGCGCCTTCCCCTGCGGCCGGCTGGTCACATAGGGCTCGCCCAGCCGCGGCAGGATGTCGGCGGGGAACCCCGGCCCGTCGTCGACCACCTCCACGTCGATGAAGCCGGCGTCGACCAGCCCGCGCACGCGCACCCGGCTGGTGGCGAAGTCGGCGGCGTTCTCCACCAGGGTGGAGAGGCCGTGGATCACCTCGGGCAGGCGGCGCACGCGCGGCTCCGGCTCGCCGGAGGCGGTGCGGACCGACACCTCGAATGACAGGTCGAAGCCGCGATGCGGCTCGACGACCTCCTCCAGCAGGGCCTTCAGTCCCACCTCGGCGAAGGCGATCCCGCCTTCATCCGGCCGCTGCGACAGCCGCTTGAGGATGTCGCGGCAGCGTTCGGCCTGCTGCAGGATCAGGCCGGCGTCCTCGGCCGCCGCCGCGTTGCCGGCGGACTCGCGCAGCAGTTCGCGGGCCACCACCTGGATCGTGGCCAGGGGCGTGCCCAGTTCGTGCGCCGCCGCCGCCGCGAGGCCGCCCAGCGCCGCCATCCTCTGCTCGCGCTGCAGCACGTCCTGGGTCGTGGCGAGCGCCAGCTCCAGCTTTTCGGCGTCGGCGGCGACCCGCCAGGCGTAGGCGGCGGTGAAGACCACCCCGGTGGTCAGCGCCAGTCCGACGCCGAACCGGTACAGCGGCGGCAGGTCGATCTCGGTGCCCGCCTGCCAGGGCAGGGGCAGGGCGAAGAAGAACAGGCACACGGTGGCCGCCAGGACCATCAGCCCCATCAGCACCGCCTGCCGGGCCGGCAGCGAGGCGGCCGCGACGGTGACGGGCGCCACGAGCAGCAGGCAGAACGGGTTCTGCAGACCGCCGGTGAGGGCCAGCAGCATCGACAGCTGCAGGATGTCGAAGCCGAGGTGGGCGGCGGTGAGCGTGCCGTCGGCGTTGGCCCCCTCCGTGCGCCGCAGCCGCGCGGTGGCGTTCAGGTTCATCGCCACGCTGGCGGCGATGACGGCGAGGCAGCCCCACAGCGGCAGGTCGAAGTGGAACAAGGCCGTGGCGACCAGAACGGTGGCGCTCTGCCCGACGATCGCCATCCAGCGCAGGATGACCAGGGTCCGCAGCGAGAGGCCGCGGCTGCGGCGCGGCAGATTCCGCCAACCGGCGAAACGCCCGGCTTCGGAGGCGCCTGCGGCCTGCGGCGACGGATGATCTTCAGCAGGGTTCACGGCTCTTCTATAGACGGCTTCGTCCGCCGGGGGACTCCTGCCAGAGGTTCATGATGCCGCGTCGCTCCATCCTGCTGTTCGCCGGCGCCTGCATCGCCATCGCGGCGGCGCTGGCCATCGTCACCATCGTGGTCGTTCAGCGCGCCGGGCCCGCCCCCGCCCCCCTGGGCGCCAGCCGCGACGTCGCGGCTACGGGCCAACCGCAGGTCGGCGGGCCGTTCCGGCTCGTCGA
>Ga0233425_10008141_pt1 | contig 14147 bp, 10 predicted proteins | sample Watercolumn_Towu_2_FD_181712 | JGI IMG/M metagenome (GOLD analysis project Ga0233425, IMG submission 181712) | Freshwater microbial communities from Lake Towuti, South Sulawesi, Indonesia - Watercolumn_Towuti2014_140_MG | ecosystem: Environmental > Aquatic > Freshwater > Lake | place...
GCTACAGCGCCATCCAGGCGATGAAGCTGGGCGCCTACGACTACCTAACGAAGCCCTTCAAACTCGTTGAATTGGAGGAGGTACTGCGACGTGCCGCGGAGCGGAAGCGCTTGCGCACAGAGAATACTGCCCTGCGCCGTATGGTTGCCCAACGCGAACCTTCCCCCATTATGGTCGGCCACAGTCCCGCCATGGCCTCCCTGTTGGCGACCGTGCGGCGGATCGCGACGAGCGAGGCGAGCGTCCTTATCCAGGGGGAGAGCGGAACCGGCAAGGGTCTGGCGGCCAAGGCTATCCATATGGCGAGCCCACGCTCCAACGGACCATTCCTGGTCATCAACTGCAGCGGCTTTCAGGATCCACTGCTTGAGAGCGAGTTGTTCGGGCATGAGAAGGGGGCGTTCACCGGCGCGACCAGCGTCAAAATGGGTCTCTTCGAGGTAGCGGGGGGCGGGACCCTCCTGCTGGATGAAGTGGGGGAGATGAGCCCAGCGATGCAGGCCAAGCTCCTTCAAGTGCTCGACACCAAGGAGTTGCGACGGGTAGGGGGGACCCGTGTGCACCGGGTAGATGTGCGCATCATCGCGGCGACCAACAAAGATCTGGCCCAAGAGGTAAAGACCGGACGGTTCCGAGAGGATCTCTATTATCGACTGAACGTCGTCAGCGTGACGCTGCCATCCTTGCGTGAGCGGAAAGAGGACATCCCGCTCCTCATCGAGCACTTCCTGGCACAATTCCGGACGACCGGTCAACAGCCGAAGGCCGTCTCCCGTGAGGCGATGCAATCGCTCGCAGACTACCCGTGGCCGGGCAATGTGCGGGAGCTGGCAAATACGATCGAACGCCTTCAGATTCTCTCCTCCGGCAACGTCATCGGTCTTGAGGATCTGCCGCCGAACATCCGGTTCCCTGGCGGCTCGACGGGCGGCCCCGCCTCGCTGGCGGAGATGGAGCGGTTGCACCTCATACGAGTCCTCGATCACACGAAAGGCAAAAAGATGCAGGCCGCCCGCCTTCTCGGCATTGACCTGAAAACCCTCAACAGCAAAATCAAGCGCTATAACATTCCCCTGTGAGGTGCCGGCTTCCAATCGTCTTATACCGGTATCCCAGCGAAGCAGAGGCTGCTCAATTTGAGGGCCGCGGCTAGAACTGAAGGGTTTACGCTGCTTCCCACATGATCCCTGGAGCTTGAAATCTCGAACGGTGTGACTGGAGGTAAGGCTTTGAAAGTCGCAGTGGTGGGAGTGGGGGCGGTTGGCGGCTACTTCGGCGGCCTGCTGGCCAAGGGCGGCGTCGATGTCACGTTTATTGCGCGCGGGCAGCGCCTGGAGGCGCTCAGAGTAAAAGGCCTGACGGTCAAGAGTTGGAAGGGGGACTTTTCCGTTCGCGTCAGCACCACCGATAATCCGGCTGCGGTTGGTTGTGTCAACCTGGTCCTGTTCTGTGTGAAATCGTACGATACTGAGTCGGCAATTCGCCAGGCGCTCCCGATGATCGGGCCGCAGACCGGCGTACTGTCGCTTCAGAATGGGATCGACAACGAGGAAAAGATCGCATCTCTCGTTGGAGAGGAGAAGGTCCTGGCGGGGGTGGCTTACATCGGGGCGAGCGCGCCGGAACCCGGTGTGGTCCTTCACCGGGAGAGCGGGAAGATCGTATTCGGAGAACTCGGCGGGGGCACCAGCGAGCGGGTTGTCAGGCTTAAGGCGTGTTTCGACCGTTGCGGCTTCCCGGCTGAAGTCTCGTCCACTATAAACACGATGAAGTGGACCAAGCTGGCCTGGAATGCTCCGTTTAACGCAATCAATACACTGGTTGGCGGCCCTGTCAAGGTAATCCTCGAAAACCCCCACACCCTCGAGCTGGCACGGCTGGTGACGGCGGAGGTTGTTGCTGTGGCGAATGCTTCAGGAGTTCGACTGGCCTTTGAGGAGGTGTGGGAACGGAATATCAAGTTCTCCCGACACTACGGCGTCAAGACGTCAATGCTTCAGGACCGCGAGGTGGGCAAACCTTTAGAGCATGAAGCCTTGAATGGCGTTATTATCAAAAAAGCGGCGGAACACGGCCTTCAGACACCTTACAACTTCGCCCTCTACGCCCTCCTGTCGAGGCTTCAGTCCGCGCCCTGAGTCGTACCGGCGCGATCTCAGCGTATGCATGCTGTCGGCTCTCCCCACGCGGCTTATGCTGTGCATGTCATTGAACCGTCATCCGCATGTACGAGGCGCACACACGGCCACACGACCGGCTACTCCTCGGGCACGGCGACCGACTATCTGTGACCTGGCGCCACAACTATGATATTCTAGCCTCGACTGACCAACCGCCACGAGGGAGAACAGTAATTACGGACAAACCATTCGAGAAAGGGTACGTGAAAAAGCTCATGCATGAACACGAGGAGATCTTGCCGGGACACGGGCTGCACGTTGAGAAGATGCCGGGACACTGGCTGCTGGCTCAGATGGGAAAGCGGGTGTTGCGCCCGGGTGGTCTTGCATTAACCCGCCGGATGCTGGATGCCCTCAATATCGCCCCGACGGATAGGGTCGTTGAATTTGCGCCCGGGCTGGGTGTGACGGCACAACTGGTGCTGGCGAAGTCTCCGTCCAGCTATACGGCGGTGGAAGCGGACGATGCCGCCGCAAGGCGCGTACAGGGCTATCTGTCTGGCGACAATCAGCGTTGTGTTGTCGGGCAGGCAGAACACTCAGGACTACCGGACGGGGTCGCCACGGTGGTGTACTGCGAAGCGATGTTAAGCATGAAAACGCCGGAGCATAAGGCTAAAATTATTCAAGAGGCAACACGCCTGCTGACACCAGGCGGGCGTTGCGGTATTCACGAATTGGCGCTGGTTCCGGACGATATCGACAGTACAACCAGAGACGCCATCAATCGCGCACTCTCGCAGTCGATTCATGTGGGGGTACGGCCGATGACCGTGTCTGAATGGAAGACGTTGCTGCAACGCGAAGGACTGACCGTCAAGGCGGAGGCAACCGCTCCGATGCACCTGCTCGAACCGTCTGAGATGATTCGGAACGAAGGGTTGGCGGGGATGGCGCGGATCGCCTGGAATGTGCTGCAAAATCCGGCCGCGCGCCAGCGAATACATGCGATGCGGCGGGTATTCCGTCAGTACGACCGAAACATGGCGGCGCTTATGCTGGTCGCCGAAAAGGGAAATTCATAGCGTCGGCAATCAGGGACCAGGGGCCCTGGCCGCTTCTTTCGGAAGCAAGCGGTACTCGTGAAACTGAAGTCTCGCAACCTCGAGCTTCCCTCCTTGGGCAGTGATAATCACGCGAGACTTTGGGAGCCAGAACCCCTCGACCTCGACGTACTCATCGGTAAAGACAGTGCTTGTGACAAGTAAACCCTTCTCATCGAACTGGAAAACGGCTACCTGCTTGGGTAACGAGCCATGAAGCGTCTGGGTATACTCTAAGACGTTCAGGCTCAACCACCCTTTTTCGGTCTTTTGGTTCACCTGGACGATCTGTCGATCCTTGATGCGATAGGTCGATGAGAGGCGGTCACCTTTCTTCACCAGGCGTCCCTGTGGATGCTGATCCTGTGGGCCAAAAGCAACCGGTGCTTCCTCGTGCTTGTGTGTTTCCAGCTTCAGTCTATGATTGACGAGCGACTTCAGAATCCGACCGGCCCATTCTGCCGTCTCCCGGTCTTGCAGTTCCACCTGCACCTTTCCGGAAGGCAGGACCGTCAGCTCACCGCCTGACCTGTTTTCATCCCGGTCCACCGTGAGTTTCGCCCGAAACCCCGGGAAGCGGTCCCACACGACGACCTGCCGGCGGGCCTCTTCCAGAAGGGCGCGCGCCCCAGGATCGTCGCGAACCTCCTGGGCGTTCAGGGGATTACCCGCAAAGGCGAGAAACACGATGGCAAACAGCAGGCCTGGGATCCGGCGTGACCATTTATTCATGAGTCCCTTTCTCCTTTTTACTCAGTAAAGAAATCATTCATCAGCTCGGGTTGAAGTGTAGGTTACATCGGAGTCCGCGTCAAGCCGTCCTCCAACGCGTCCTTTCGTCTGCCGCTGCGAGCATCCGGAGGGTGTGGCATGTCTCTCCGTAGAACGGTAAAATTACTTCGCGATACTTGCAATGGCGAATCTCAACCTCTATGTCTCGGGAAAGAATCGAAGAAGAAGGCGGGCCGACCGGTGACAGCAGGGACCGTTATTCGATCGGATACGGGGTGGAGTGATCTCTTCGAATAACTGCCAGGGCTATCAAGCCGGCCATCACTATGACCAGTTCTCGTATCCGGCGGACGACGCTGAAAGAGAGCGCCATCTCCGCCGTCAACCCCAGTACCAGAAAGACGGCTACATTTCCCCCCTCCTCCACACCGATGGCACCCGGAATCAGAAAGCCGGCTGCCTTGATGGCGGAGCTGAACGCTTCGATGACAATCGCTGTTGTCAAAGAGATCGGACACCCGAGCAGCCACAGGATCAGGTAGACCTCCAGAATCCCGATGAGAGATCCTGCCAGGTGCAAGAGATACGACAGGGTAAGGCGCCGGCGATGGGCGGTGTAGAACATCGCAATCGCTTTATCAAGCCCTTGAGCGGCCTCTATCCCCTGATGCCACGTGAAGCCTAGACGGCTGAACATCCCCAGGGATCGACTACAGAGTCCGTGTCGCTGCGCCATGATAAATCCCCCAACGGCCAGCACCCCCAACACCGCCAGCCCGATCATTCCATACAGAAAGGGAGAACCTGCCGGTAAGACGAAAGAAGCGCAAATGATCCCAAGCAAAAGCACGCATACCTGGGCCAGAAGCGCCGTCGTTTTATCGATAACTACCGAGGCGGCGCCTTCTTCCACCGATACCCGCGGATGGAGGAGATAGACCTTGACCGGCTCACCCCCCAGGGTACCGGTGAGACTTGTCGCGTTGAAGGCTTTACCGGCCAGACGAACCGGCAGGAGAGTAAAGAAGGGCAGAAGGCGCTTCGGAAAGGCATATTGCCATCCGAAGGTATCCAAAATGATGGTGAACCCGTACGGCAGGAGAAGGAGCAGCAGCCCCCAGGAGAGAGATCTCACCTGATGGAGGACCGGGCTCAAATCGATCCTGACGAGGAGTAACCCCAGGAGAATGAGACCCAAAAGCAGGAGCAGACCACGGACCAGACCCACTTCCTTCATTCCTCCCGTTTACGGTTGTACTACCCATTGCTGCCTGACCGTCACCGGAATCCGCCACACACGGAGGCATACTTTCTGTGTTGTTGGTCGTATACGCACGGCGGAATTCCCCATCACTACTAAAATTCTGCGACGTGGTCGTCCCGCGATACGCAATTCATAATCCACGATTTCCGGTCGATCGGCTTCTGCGGCACAAGCAGGCGTGACCCCAGGGTGACCACTCTACCTTCGACACGCGAGGGCATGTTGAATTTGAGCAATGAGTCTGCTAAGCTTAGAGCAATAAAGACGGAGAGCATTGTGGCCGAATATGGGCCAGATTCCGCTAAACCCTCTCCCCTCTATTGTTACTAATATACGGTGTATAACCGATTATGTCGAATGAGGAACGGAGTAAGGCGACACCATTGCAGGGGGATATCATGCAGAAGGGACGATTTAACGCCAGGACCTTGATCGTCGTTGCAGCGTCCTGTCTGATCCTAGGGGTTCTGATCACGGCGTCCTTGAACTTAGTTCCGCTCACAAAGGCCACAACCGGTCAAGTGTGGACGGAAAAAGGAGAGAGTGGGCTGTTCAGTACAAGCCAAATTTCGGATGGAAAGCTCTGGGTCAAGCTGGCGAAGGAACTGACACCCGCCGTGGTCAATATCAGCACGACCCAGGTTGTGAAACGAGGCACCCCAACCCGGAGTCCTTTCAGTGAAGACGACCCGTTCTCTGAGTTTTTCAAACGATTCTTCGGCGATCAGCCGAGGCAGTTCAAGGCTACCAGCTTGGGATCCGGCTTCATTATCAATAAGGACGGCTACATCCTGACGAACAACCACGTCGTCGAGAACGCGACAGACATCACCGTGAAGCTGGGCGACAGTCGAGAGTTCAAGGCAAAGGTGATCGGGAGGGATCCAAAGACTGATATCGCAATCATTAAGATTGAGGCTTCCAATCTGCCGGTGATCCCGTTTGGCAACTCGGATAGGTTGGAAGTCGGCGAGCCGGTCATGGCGATCGGCAATCCATTCGGGCTCAACCAGACGGTCACCACCGGCATCGTCAGCGCTAAGGGCCGGTTCATCGGTGAAGGCCCCTATGACAACTTCATTCAGACCGATGCCTCGATCAATCGAGGCAATAGCGGCGGACCGCTGATCAACACCAACGGCGAAGCGGTGGGCATCAATACCGCCATCTTCAGCCCGACAGGCGGTTCGATCGGGATCGGTTTTGCGATTCCCATCGAGATGGCGAAGGAAGTCCTGCCGCAGTTGAAGGAGCGTGGGCAGGTCACACGAGGATGGCTTGGCGTCGCGATTCAGCCGATTACCCCGGACTTGGGCAAAAAATTCTCCCTCAAGCAGGCAAATGGCGCCCTGATTTCCGATGTCATGGAAGGTTCGCCGGCCGAACAGGCCGGACTCAAACAGGGGGACGTTATCGTGGCGTTCGACGGCAAGAACGTCAAGTCCTCTACTGATCTGCCTCACATCGTAGCCGGCACTCCGGTAGGAAAAGAGGTCCCCGTCAAGGTCGTTCGCGATGGGGTCGAACTCACGTTGCAGGTCAAGGTCGGCGAACTGAAAGAGGAACAGGCGGCGGCCGTGACATCGACCTCTCCGAAAACGAAGCTGGGGATCGATATACAGGACCTCACGCCGGCACTTGCCCGCAAATTTGGACTGAAGGGCGAAAAAGGGATCGTCATCACCGAGGTGGAACCGGATAGTCCGGCTGATGCGGTCGGGTTGCAACCAGGGGATCTGATCCTGGAGATTAACCGTGTCCGGGTGACGACCGTAGGTCAAGTCAGGCGGGTCTTGGACAAAACGAAACCGGAAGAGCCGATACTGCTGCTGGTCAAGCGGGATGGTGGGACGCGATACGTGGTGATCGGGTCTGAAGGTTAGTCGTATCGCGGCTCCAGGTTATTGGGTGGGCAGGCCCTCGCTCGGTGGATGAGATGAGCGCCTGCCCATTTCTATTTTCCGGTCACATCGTACAACCGAGTCGGCGATGAGTCTCCAGATCAACGAGATCTTTTATAGCATCCAAGGCGAATCGACCTATGTCGGTCGACCATGCGTCTTTGTCCGCCTGACCGGATGCAACCTGCGATGCTGGTGGTGCGACACGACCTATGCGTTCTACGAGGGCGAGCAGTGCTCGGTCGAGCAGGTGCTGGAACAGGTACGGGCCTACAAGTGCCCACTGGTCGAGATTACCGGCGGGGAGCCGCTGTTACAGGATGAGGTGTATCCCCTGATCGATCGCTTGTTGCTCGAGGGATACGAGGTACTCATCGAAACAGGGGGAAGCCTCAGCGTTCATCGCCTCGACCCGAGGGTCGTCAAAATCCTGGACTTCAAGGCTCCGGGGAGTGGGATGGACCCTCATAATAATCCGGAGAACCTGCGGTATCTCGACAGGAAGGACCAGATCAAGTTCGTTGTGTCGGACCGTCGCGACTACGAGTGGGCCAAGCAGGTGATGACGGAATACGCCCTGACTGAAAAGACCCAGGTTCTCTTCTCCGCGGTATTGGACGAACTACATCCGAGCGAGCTGGCGGAATGGCTCTTGGCGGATCGACTGGATGCCAGGCTGCAGATTCAGCTCCACAAGTATCTATGGGATCCGAAGCGGCGGGGGGTGTAGTGGATAAGCGCGCGGTGGTCCTGCTGAGCGGCGGGATCGACTCGGCAACGGCAGCCGTGATGGCAAAGGCCAGAGGGTATCAGCTGTACGCCCTTACCTTTCGCTACGGCCAGCGTCACGCGCGCGAACTACAGAGCGCAGAACAGATCGCGGCGGCCATCGGCGCCGTACAACACCTGATTCTTGACCTCGATCTTCGGCAAATCGGGGGGTCGGCGCTGACTGATGACATCCCGGTGCCGAAGGGCCGCGGGCCGGAAGAGATCGGCTCCGGCATCCCCGTCACCTACGTCCCTGCCCGCAACACGATCTTTCTCTCTTATGCGCTGGCGTGGGCGGAGGTCATCGATGCCGAGCATATTGTGCTCGGGGTCAACGCCATCGACTACAGCGGCTACCCGGATTGTCGCCCTGAATATCTCGCCGCCTTTGAGCGGATGGCGAATCTGGCAACGAAGGCCGGCGTTGAGGGCAGATCCAAGGTTACCATCTATGCCCCGCTGATCCACTTGTCCAAGGCTGAAATTATCCGACAGGGCGCCGCCCTCGGGGTCGATTTCCGACTTACCTGGAGTTGCTACGACCCAAACCCGGACGGACAGCCCTGTCGCGCCTGTGACAGTTGCATCCTGCGCGAGAAAGGCTTCGCTGAAGCCGGCATCCCCGACCCCAACCCTGCTGTCCTGTGAGGACGGCCTTTTGAGCGGTAATCATCCTCGATCATCGAAGCTCTTTCCCCAGACGCTCGCCAAGCCCAAGAACAGTGAAAGAAGTGCCTGACGGCCACTATGATGCCGCGTACGGTCACTTCTAGGACCTTTTTTGTCACCATCCTCCTATACTGACCAAGTCCGTCACATCCCTTCCTCGCTTCTAACTTTCTGCGATTACAGGAACGGTGTGAGGCTGATCGGGTGGGCGCTCGATTGGCAATGAACTTGCACTCATCTGAACGGCTGGCCGGGCGGCTCGTTTCCTATACCCTTTAACTGAAGGAGTGAAACTATGCAAGCGCTGCGAAAGAGGCTCTTTGTCACCACCATTTGTCTTGCCGTATCAGTCTTCCTGTCGGCTGGTGTGAGCTATGCCAGGACAAGTAGCTCAAAAGTGAAAGCGAAGAAGATCACGATTGAAAAGGTAAAGGTTAGAGCAGAACTGGAGCCCTGCGGTGCGGTCGCTCCGGCCACCTCCCCCTGCGACCCAACAGGCACGCCGCTCGAGTCCGACGCCGAAGGAACAGCAGGGCACGAGAAACAGAGCCGAAATGGAGTCGTACAGCAGGACGAGTTCAAGGGAAAGGTTAAAATCCCGGTCGATCCGGGCTCTCTATTGGGAATGATAGACGAGCTCGCGGCGGAGGGAGCTGACATCCGCATGATCCTGAGCCGGGATGATGGTACCGGCCTCTTCACCGACTTTGCCGAGTGTCGTCTTGTCTTCGATGAGATCGAAGTGGAGGACGAAGCGGACGATGAGGAGGGTTCGGAAGTGTACGCAGAGTACAAGGTGGATGTGCGAATCAAGAAAGGGGCCGTACAAGCGAAGAAGGGCTCGTGCGATGTGACCACTACGGGTGCAGATGGAGTTGTCACGACGGCACCCGGCGTTCCAGATGCCAAGGCCGGCGATATGGTGACGGCTACGCTGGTGGTTGACCAAACCGATCGAACCTCAGACGTTGATTTCCTGCAGGGTACCTTCGTACCGCACTGAGTGTCTGCTCCTCTGGAACCCCCCACTCCTGAGCCAAGCAAAGGGGCCCGGTGAAAGCCAGGCCCCTTTGTACCTTTCCAGGTTTGGATAGGCGCATGGGGACAAGAAACATGCCTGAGTTAAGCAGCGACCGGTGAAAACTGAAAGGGTGGTGACCCGTCGGGGATTCGACGCAAATATACTGAACTTGGAGTCCGATCCGGAACTCAGGTGATGTGTGCCAAAAGATCTGGTAACGAACGTGCGTTGTGCAGCATCCTCAGTGTTCGTAGGGCCGTCCGTTGAATGTCTTGCCGGCACCGCGTTTCGAATACAGACGCGCGTACACCTTCTCGGTCTCTTTGTCCTTAAAGGACTTAATCATGAGAGAAAAATATATAGCGACTCTCGCTAGGCGTCACGCACCATATTCCGTCCATCACTGAGTCCGGCGAGCACGATCAGGACCGGCGACTCTCACCGCCTGCTCAGCCAAAGGCACCGCCTGTGCTTGACCTTGCCGGTTCGCAGATATATATCACTTGGTTTGTCGAAGGCTCAAGAGTTCCGACAGTCGGAGAAGGGTAAGACAGGAAGCGAGCACCGGCACCCGGTCGTATTGACAACGCAAAAAGGATCCACCCCCTGTTCAGTAGTCGTCGGACCTGTGGGACGGATGGGAAAACCCGCGGCGTTTCCAAGCGGCGGCGCGCGTCTGCGTGGTGTGCGGGGGTCTGCCGCAAGACGCCGGCCTGCCAAGTCACATTTGACGAGATCTGAGAAGAGCTCCGCCGACTAGGCACTGGTGGCGCGTGTGAAGCGCTCAGGGATCATCGACAAGCGTGCATTCCGAATCCCGCTCCGGAAGCGGCGTTGCCTCGCAGTAACTAACGGGACGCTCTTTCCCCGCAGGTGATCGGGAAACCAGAATCAGATGGCTATGGGCAGACAGACAACGAATGTCTGCGCAGTCTGTCCGCAGCCACAGTCTGAGGGCATGCACACTGACTGTGGGCATACCTCTTGACGCCTACAGCGATAAACGGTTATATTTCTGACCGGATATAGCTATTATCGGTAATAATTGCGACCGCTATGACTCTATGCTAGAGGCGATCAAATCCATCATCCTGGACTTCCAGGACGCTAGGCTGGAGACCGGCGTGCCCCGGCGTGTGCGCATCAAGACGGTTCACGGCAAGGCCGCCGTCTGCATTGGGGTGCGCCGAAGCGGCAAGTCGACCTACCTGTTCCAGGTGATCCAGCGACTGCTGGACGGCGGTGTCCCACGGCGGAACATCCTGTACCTGAACTTCTTCGACGACCGCCTCCACGCCCTGCGGCAGGACAACCTCGGACTGATCGCCGAGGCCTATTACGCCCTCTACCCGGAGAAGAAACACGCGGAGACCGTCTACTGCTTCTTCGATGAGATTCAGGCGGCCCCCGGGTGGGAGCCCTTCGTCGACCGCTTGATGCGGACGGAACAATGCGAGGTCTATCTCACAGGCTCGTCGGCCAGGATGCTCTCGAAGGAGATCGCGACGCAGATGCGCGGGCGAGCGCTGTCATGGGAGCTGTTCCCGTTCTCGTTCCGTGAGTTCTTGGACTACAAAGAAGTCGAGAGCGAAGGCGCGCTGTCAACCAAGAAGCGGCTCCTCGTCCAGAAGGCCTTCGAGGAGTACTGGAAAACCGGCGGGTTCCCCGAGGTGGCCGGCCTTGGCCGGAGCCTGCGGATCAAGATCCACCAGGAATACCTGCACGCGATCCTGTTTCGGGACTTGGTCGAACGCCATGATGTCTCGCACCCCAGGGCGGTCACCGACCTAGCCCACTGGTTGGTGGATAATACGGCGTCCCACTACTCCGTCAACCGCCTCACAGGGTATCTCAAATCGTTGGGCCACAAGGTCCCGAAGGCCGCGGTGTCGGATTACCTGGAGTGGTTCGAGGACGCCTACTTCCTGTTCAGCGTGCGGCTCTTTGACCCGTCACTCGCCCGCAGCAACGCAAACCCGAAAAAGGTTTACTGCGTCGATCACGCCCTGGTCAACTCGGTGTCGTCTGGGATGCTGGTCAACTCCGGACATCTCTTGGAGAACCTGGTGTTCACGGCGCTTCGGCGTCTTCACCCGGAGATCTACTACTACAAGACGAAGACTGGCCGGGAGGTTGACTTCGTCGTCCCGGTGCGTGGTCGCCAGCGACTGCTGGTCCAGGTGTGCGAGTCCCTCGCCGATCCGCAGACGCGGAAGCGGGAAGCAACAGCCCTGAGCGAAGCGATGGCCGAATTGGGCCTCAAGACCGCAACCATCGTGACGAGGAACGAAGACCGACGAATCGAAACCGGCGGCAGAACCATCGAGGCGGTTCCAGCTTGGCGATACCTCCTCGACCTGCCGGATGCAGTGTAACGCGAGACAGCCGGTGGCGCTTCGGACTCTCGACCCGACGATCCCCTTCGCGGGGAAGGTAGCAGCCTGATGAGCGGTGGAGGCTTGCGCTGCAATGGGTTAGCTGAGCAACTTCTCATAGTCCGTATGGGTGCCGATCCAGAACCAGATGAAACCGTCAACACCTTCCACTGCTACCGCACGATAGCTGCCTCCCACGCGCGCAGACCAGAAACGCCCGACTTTCTTGAAACGCAACGATGTGGATACTGCGGATCGTGTTTAAGGTGTTCGTAGGCTTGATCCGCAAGCTTCCGGATCTCCTCCGGCAACGACCGGTAGCAGACCCAGACGTCCGGAGCCGCATAATGGTTCAAAGAGGAGTCGTCTTTCCGGCCGCGTGATCCCGAAGCGCCTTGTCCGCCACGGCATCGAGTTTTCCGGCTGCCACGTCGCGCTCGAGTTGCTGATCCCAGAGCGTCCAGTCGAATTCAAGAAACCACTCCCGAAGCTTCGCGACCTCTTCCGCTGACAGCGTCTTGATCTGCTCCTCGATCGACTCCACTTTACTCATGGCTGAAACCTCCGAACCCGGCGGCTTATCTCTCAGGACAACTTCGCTTTCCAATGCCGAGTGTATTCCCACTATCCTATCGTTAGCCCAACCGGTCAAGATGATTCTGCCCGTCCACGCCGACCACATCGGCGGCTTCTCTCCCCCCATAATGGGCTGGTTTGCCGGCCTAGAGATACTGGCTTGCGGGCGACCTCTCTGGCCATTTTTTGTAACGATTGTGGTCAGCGGCGCCGGCCCTGAGCGTGATCACTTTCCCGATAATCTGAAATCCGGCAACCGGGCGACTCGGCAGCATGGGAAAGGAAACCAATCGATGGATCGCGAGCGGTGGAGACGGAATGATGGGGGTGAGCGGAAAATGGTGACCCGTCCGGGACTCGAACCCGGGACTCCCTGCTTAAAAGGCAGGAGCTCTGCCAACTGAGCTAACGGGTCGCGAGAATCGAAGCTATCAGCTTTCAGCGGTCAGCTTTTCTGATAGGTCCTCGTTTCGTTGTGAAGCTGATGACTGCGTGCTGACTGCTGAACGCTTTTTTCAGGAAGCTTAGCGCACCAGCCCCCACTGCCGCAAGGCCGGCGTTGAGCGGAGGATCGTCTGATCGCGCCGGGGTCCTGTCGAGATGAGCCCGACCTTGACCCCAGTCAGCGCCTCAATCCGCTCGATATAGGCCCGGCACCGAGCCGGCAGATGTTTGTATGAGGTGATACCCGCAATGCTCTGGTTCCAACCCGGCACGTCTTCATAAACCGGCTCGCACGCTTGCAGCAACCCGATTTCGTTTGGAAATTCTCGAAGGATCGTACCGTGGCTTCGGTAGCTGGTGCAGATCCGGATCGACTCACAAGCATCCAGGACATCCAGCTTCATAAGCGCGAGGGCCGAGAGACCGTTGATCCTGGCGCTGTACCTGACAGCCACTGCATCGAACCAGCCGCAGCGCCTCGGCCGCCCTGTGGTAGCCCCGAACTCCTGCCCGCGCGCCTGCAGCATCTGACCGATATCGTCTGTCAGCTCCGTCGGCATCGGACCCTCGCCAACGCGCGTCGTGTAGGCCTTGGTGACACCGAGAACGCCGTCGATTACCAACGGACTTACCCCGGTCCCGGTGCAGGCACCTCCGGCCGTGGCGCTCGATGAGGTGACGTAGGGGTAGGTCCCGAGATCGACATCCAGAAGAGTCCCCTGCGCGCCCTCGAACAGAACGCGCTTCCCGGTTTTGATCAGATCGTAAATGACGAGGGAACTGTCCACTACGAATCCGCGGATACGCTCGAACTGTTCGAGTTGCTCCGCCGCCATCTTTTCGTAATCCAACTCTTGCAGTTCCTGATGATGGGGGAACTGGGCCCGCTTCTCCTCGAGATTCGTGCGGAGTCGCTCCCGGAAACGTTCCGGGTCGGTCAGATCGCCGACCCGAATCCCTGTTCTGGCCATCTTATCGACATAGGCCGGTCCGATCCCGCGTCTTGTCGTCCCGATCTGTCGACCCTCTCGAAGGCGCTCCTGTTCAGCGTCCAGGATCCTATGGTACGGGAGCACCAGATGTGCATTCTTGCCGATGAAAAAGTTATCCTCGATCTTGACGTGCAGTCTGCGGAGTTGATCCATTTCCTGGATAAGGGCGGTCAATCGAT
>Ga0233425_10008142_pt1 | contig 14143 bp, 18 predicted proteins | sample Watercolumn_Towu_2_FD_181712 | JGI IMG/M metagenome (GOLD analysis project Ga0233425, IMG submission 181712) | Freshwater microbial communities from Lake Towuti, South Sulawesi, Indonesia - Watercolumn_Towuti2014_140_MG | ecosystem: Environmental > Aquatic > Freshwater > Lake | place...
GGAGGGGGCAGGGGCCCGCGGCCCCTGGCCCCCTCCCTCAGATTTGCTTCCAAAGCACCTAAGCGTCACCGGACACCTCCAAAGCCTGGCTCACGGCCTCCATATCCTTATCCCCCCGGCCGGAAAGATTGACGATGATGATGTCGTCCTTGCCGTATTGGGGCGCGAGTTTTTGTAAGTAGGCCACTGCGTGGGCGCTTTCCAGGGCAGGCAGAATACCCTCGGTGCGGGACAACAGCTTAAACCCTTCCAGGGCCTCCTGGTCGGTCACGGCCGCGTACTCCGCCCGGCCGGTATCCTTAAAGAAGGAATGCTCCGGCCCCACTCCCGGATAATCCAGCCCCGGGGCCAGGGAATGGGCCTCCTGGATATTGCCCCAGGGGTCTTGCAGCAGATAACTGAACGCGCCGTGGAGCACGCCTTTGCTTCCGGCCACCAGGGTGGCGGAATGATGGCCAGTATTTAGACCGTGGCCCGCGGCCTCCACCCCCACGAACCGCACCGGGTCCTGATAAAAGGCATGAAAAAGGCCCATGGCGTTGCTGCCGCCGCCCACGCAGGCCACGAGACATTGGGGGAGGCGGCCGGTGTCCCGGCGCAGCTGGGCCTTGGCCTCCCGGCCGATGACCGCCTGGAAATCCCGGACGATCATGGGGTAGGGATGCGGCCCGCCCACCGAACCCAGGACATAATGGGTATGGCGCACGTTGGTGACCCAATCCCGGATGGCCTCGTTCATGGCGTCTTTCAGAGTGCAGCTGCCGGACTCCACCGGGATCACCTTGGCCCCTAAGAGACGCATGCGGATGACGTTGAGGCGCTGGCGGCGGATGTCCTCGGTGCCCATGTAGATGTCGCACTCCTGGCCCAAAAGCGCCGCCACCGTGGCCGTGGCCACCCCGTGCTGGCCCGCGCCGGTCTCGGCGATGATCCGCCTTTTGTTCATGCGCCGGGCCAGCAGCCCCTGACCCAGGGTGTTGTTGATTTTGTGCGCGCCGGTGTGGGCCAGGTCCTCCCGCTTGATGTAAACTTGGGGACCGCCCAGGGCCTCCGTCAGGTGCCGGGCAAAATACAGGGGCGTGGGCCGGCCCACGTAGTCCTTCAAATACCAGGCCACCTCCCGGCGGAACTCCGGGTCCCGGCTGATGCGCCGGTAGGCCTCCTCCAACTCCAGGAGCGCGGGCATCAAGGTTTCCGGGACGAACTGGCCTCCGTAGGGGCCGTAACGGCCGTGTTTATCGGGTAGCAAGATACTCCTCCTTATGGATGGCTGTCAGCTTGCAGCGGTCAGCTCTCAGCTTTTGGTTTTCGGTCTTCGGTCTTCGGTCTTCGGTTTTTTTTGGCCCCTGATCATTGATCACAGGTTCCTTTTATCGCGGCAAAGAAAGCCTTCAACTTCTCAGGGTCCTTTTTCCCCGGCGAGACTTCCACCCCGCTCGCCACGTCAACGGCGACAGGTTGTGCTACCGAGATGGCCTCGGATACGTTTGCCGCCGTCAGTCCCCCGGCCAGGATGATGGGTCCATATTTTTTCGCCTCCAGGGCCAGGTTCCAATTAAAAGTCTCGCCGGTGCCGCCCACCTGCCCTTTCTTGTAGGTGTCCAGCAGTAGCGCCTGGGCTGCGCCTTGGTAAGGGGCCAATTCATCCAGTGAATTTTCGTCTTTGATGCGAAAGGCCTTGATTACGCGGCGGTCCAGGCTCCGGCAATACTCCGGCGTCTCTTTGCCATGCAGTTGCAGCCAATCCAGGCCCACGGCCGCGGCCAGCTCTTTCACCCTAGCCGGGTCCTCGTCCACGAAGACCCCCACGGTGGTCACGAACGGCGGCAATTGGGCGATAATGGTCCGGGCCGCGTCCACCGTGATGGAGCGCGGGCTGGGAGGATAAAAGATAAACCCCAGAGCGTCCGCGCCCAAGTCGGCGGCTAATAATGCGTCCTCTAAATTTGTAATGCCACAAATTTTGACTTTAACCATTATCATAATAATATGTTAAAAAGTTTATGGTTATTATTTATGAAATATATATCTTATAGAATATGATCAAAAATGTAGTGCCATAAAAACTTAATGGTATCCATATCAAACATAATTTGCAATTTGATATGTTATACATGGGAATAAATACTCCTGATATAAATGCAATAGCTGCAAGCAATAGCCATAATATAATTAGCCATTTACTTGGCAATCTCCGCTTATATGATTTATATTGTGATAAATATGGAATCGTTGCCCCGGCAATTTCTCTTGCTTTCATAAATGATGGGATAAAAGCTTTTGCAAAATCAATTTTAAGCATCTCTATTTCTTTAATACCACTTTCATTATTCCATTTTCTAGAATAATCAATCAATATTTTTTCTAAATCATATGTGTATGACATTCCTAATATTATAGTAGCGTCTCGCCATGTATCATTAATCCATTTTTCTACCATTTCCAAATTATTAAATAAAATAGGCTGCTGTTTCTCAATCGTTTTTATGCTATTACCATTTATTATCTTAACTTTTGCAGGAAAGGGGTAAAACAAGGATATGGCATTCATTATCTTAACGACCTCCTCACCTCTTTGTTCCGTGTTTTTACCTATATCCTTATATTGAAACAATCTATTCCACATATTAATAAGCTCTTCGCGCTTATTAATATCACTTGCTAAAAAATTCTCCTTAGTTGGGGTAAGATCCATATAAGCAAAATTTAATTCCCTATTTATTAGTTCTGCTTAAAAAAAATTCTCGTGATTTCATACTATCTAAATTGTTATAAATATATATTGCATAGGCAGAAATAGTAGCTATTATTATTGATAGAATTGTAGCATGTATACTTGCTATATTAACTGGCGAAACGTCATTAATATTTATCATTTTACGTAACTCACTAATAAATTAGAAATAATTGCATTAAGCTTTATCTCTCAGAAAACTCCCACAGCTTCTTCCCCGGGTCCCCCGAAGTTATTCATGGATTATCAACATCCAATTCCTGGTAGACAGGCCCCTTTCCTTCTGCACGTCCCAAAGTTCATTAAACGTCTGAAACGAGGCCATGGACAACCCTGATTTGCTGGGGTCTCGCATATAGATCATCTGTTGATCATAATCGTAGCCGATCACCACCCGGTAGTGGGACACGGTACCCTCCTGCTTCGCCTGGTCGGTCTTCCACTGGCGGACAATCACCGGACAGCCGTCGGCTATGCTCCTGGCCAACGCGTCGATGTCGCCGGAAACCGCCCTGGCCTTAAGCCCCAGGGTTTTGGGGTAGGCCGCCAGATCTTCCGGCCTGGTGCCCACGGAATCATCGGTCCAGACTTCCTCTTTGATGGCCCACGTGGACAATTCTTGGTCATAGTATTCCAAAACCATGCGCAGGGCCACCGGCCCGCATTCCATGCGGTTCTGGTAGTATTGGGGGACATCGTCCAGGACGCATCGCCGGGGGAGTCCGGCGGGGGCCTCGGCCCGGGCAGGAGAGGAAATCGCCCCGCCGCAAAGAATCAAAAGACAGAGGACCCGGATTAAATAGAGTAACTTGAGCTGATGCATTTAATCCTCCTCGCGCCTGCTCTGTCCATGTCTCATACCTAAAAACTCCCTCAGTTTCATTCCCGGGTCCCCGGACGTCACCAGCGTCTCGCCGACGAGGAAGCCCTTGATGCCCGCGGCCTGGAGACGCTCGAGGTCCGCCCGGGACTTCAGGCCCGAGGCGGCCACCAAAGTTACTTCTTTGGGGGCCATGGGGGCCAGTTCCAAAGCCCGGTCCGGGTACATCTGAAAAGTGATGAGGTCCCTGGAATTGATGCCGATGACCTTTGCCCCGGCGCTTAGCGCCATCTCCATTTCTTCTTTGGTGTGCACCTCCACCAGGGCCTCCAGGCCCAGGGAGCGGCTGAGCATCAAGAGCGCCCGGAGTTTGCTGGCCTCCAACAGGTGGACGATCAACAGCATGGCGTCCGCGGCCAGGGCTGCGGTTTCGTAGACCTGCACCGGCTCCAGGATGAAGTCCTTGCGCAGAATAGGGATCTTGATCAGCGGCCGCATCCGGGGGATAAACTCCGGATCGCCCTTAAAATATTTCACTTCCGTCAGCACGGATAAGGCCGCGGCCCCATTATCCTGGAAAATCTGCGCCAACTCCACCGGGTCCCAGTGCATGGCGAATTCGCCTTTGGAGGGAGAAGCCCGCTTGATTTCGGCGATGATGGCCGGCCCCGCCGCGGCGTCCAACGCGGCTTTGAGGCTCAAAGGCGCAGGCCGGGCGGCAATGGCCGCCTTAAACCGCGCCGTGGCCTCCGGCGTGAAGAGCGCTTCCGACTCCTTCAGTTTATGCGCCACAATCTTAGCCAGGAAATTCATTAATCCCCCCAGCCTTTCGCAATCGTCTCCGGAAGAACAATAGCCCCAGGATGGTTAAGGGAATAACCACGTCGGCCAGCCAGATTCCCGGCCCGGCGTTATATGGGGCATAATTGCCGGCCAGCATGTCTTTGAAGTGCCCGTACGCACACCCCAGGAAGAAGACGGCCAGGCCCACGCCGGTGGCGGTCCGGAAACCTTTCCGGTTCCAAATGCTCATAATCCCCAACACCCCGAAGGCCAGGTTGGCCATGGCCACTTCAAATTGAAAGGGGCTGCCCGGCTGCCAGCCGATCCCCAGAGCGATTTCCTTGGCAAAGAAGGTGTGGATCACCGCGCCCATGAGCCCGCCGATTCCCGCAAAGATCACCAGGAGGTAGAACAACGTCACTTCCACCACCCGGGACGCGCTACGGGGCTCTGTATCCCAACGCAGGTGAACGGTGATGGCGACCAGGGCTGAGGCCAGGTAAAGGAACCAGATCAAATCCGCCTCCTAAGGTGGTGAATCTTTCACCTTATCCAAAGCTTTTGCTCTTATCGATCAATGCTTCCAGTTTGCCCAGGGCCTTGCCGGAGTTGATGCACTCCCTGGCCAGATTGATGCCTGCCGGAAAATCCCGGCTTAAGCCCGCGGCGATGAAGACCGCGGCCGCGTTCAGGGCCACCATGTCTTCCTTGGGGCCCCCACCGCCTTGCAAAACCTGGCGGACGATGCGGGCGTTTTCAAAGACGTCCCCGCCCTTGATGTCCGCCAGGGTGGCCCTTTTCATACCGAAATCTTCGGGCGCGATGGTGAAGGTGGTCACCTGGCCGTCATCCAGCCGGCTCACCCGGGTGGGGCCGACGATGCTGATTTCGTCAAAAGACCCTTCCCCGAAGACCACGAACGCGCTCTTTGACCCCAGGCGGCCCAGCACCTGGGCCAGGGGCTCGGTGAGGCTCGCGTCGTAGACCCCCAGGACCTGGACGTTGGCCCCCGCGGGGTTGGTCAAAGGCCCCAGGATGTTGAAGATGGTGCGGATGCCGATCTCCCGCCGGGGGCCGATGGCGTAGCGCATGGCCCCGTGAAGCTGGGGCGCGAAGAGAAAACCGATGCCCACCTCCAGGATGCACCAGGAGACCTGTTCCGGGGTGAGCGCCAGGTTGATCCCTAAGGCCTCGATGACGTCCGCGGAGCCGCATCTGGAGGAGACCGCGCGGTTGCCGTGCTTGGCGACTTTGAGCCCCGCCGCGGCCACCACGAACGCGGTTACAGTGGAGACGTTGAAAGTGTGGGTGGCGTCGCCGCCGGTGCCGCAGGTGTCCACCACCGTTTCCTGGTCCACGTTGATTTCGTCCCGGTCCAGGTCCACCAACCCGTTGCCCACGGGGATATGGGTGGCCTTGGCCCGCATCACTTTAGCGGCCGCGCTGATCTCGGTCACCGTCTCCCCCTTCATGCGCAACCCGGTGATAAACGCCCCGATCTGGGCCTCGGTGGCCTCCCCGGTCATGATGACCTCCATGGCCCGGGTCATCTCCTCTTCCGTCAAATCCTGGCGGGTGACTACTTTGTAGATGGCGTCTTTGAGCATAATTCCCCTCTATTTAAATTGCGTATACACCGCGGCCAAAGCTATGGGAATCAAAATCCAGCCTGCGATCTTATGAAAATGGTAGTACAGCAGCGCCCCGAAGGAGATTTGGGAGATCTGCCAGAGTTTGGCCAGGCCCAGGTCCACGCCGGGGAGAAATTCATCCAGGCTCAAGAAAAAGCGGATCACCCCGGTCTTGCTCTTATCGCCGTTCAGCAGCCAGCCCCAGCCCCCCAGGAAGGAGGGGTCGAAGTTCTTGGGATCAAAGAACAGCATGCCCAAGAGCACGATGGAGAAGCTGATCCACAGGGTGCGGCTGGGTTTGCGGCCGTAGCCCGCGAGGAGGTCCCAGAAGATGAAGGTGGCCAGATTAGTGGGCCGCCACCATTTCTCCAGGGTCTCCCGGCGCTTGCCCTGGATATAGACCTCGTCGGCCCGGTCCTGCTCGCCCCGGAGCTTAAAATAGGATTCCAACTGGCTGTAATTCCTGGTGTTGAAGCGGCTGATTTGCAGCAGATGCAAAAGTTTCCGCCAATCATCGGGCTTTTCTTCGGCCACGTTCTCCCGGGCATGGATGGCCTGATAGGTCATTTCATCCAGCCAGACCTTGTCCCCGGCCCGGGGCCAGGACATATTAACCAGCATCAGGATGAAAAAGCTGCTGCTCTCCAGACGGGCCTCAGCCTTGACCCGGACGTTGTCCAGCAGCGCCAGGTCCTTGGCGGTGAATTTCTTGGCCGAGAGTTTGGCCACCTCCAGATTGCGCAGGTCCAGGACCCGCTCCACCACCGCGTAGTCCAGGGTCAACTCTTGATAGCCGATAATCCTGGCCGCCTCGGTGCTCCCCAGATACAGGTCCCGGAACTGGGCCAGGGCCAGGGAGACCCCCCCTTTAGACTGGAGGCCGGTGAACAGCCCCATCTGCCCCACCTTCAGGTTGACCAGGTAGACCGGGGCCTGGGGATGGTTAAATCGGGCGTTGATGCCGTTAAAATCCCCGCCCACCTCGGTGCCGTCGAAGAAGACCTGGTTTTCAAAGACCCCGTTAAAGATGGAGAAGTTGCCCTTGACCCGCATGCGGCTGAAAAAGGTGTCCGCCTGGATGAGGGCCTGGGAAAAATCGGCGTCGCTCCCCACCTGGAGATTGGTGAACCGGCCCCCAAGCTTCCCGGTGATCCTGGCCTCCAATGCTGCGAGGCGGCCCAGGATGTTGGCCCCCTCGAAATAGACCCCGCCCTGAAACTCGGTCTGGTTGATGGAGGCGTCGCTTTCCACCTTCATGCCGTTGAACATGGCCATGCCGGTGATGGTCGAGCCGTCCAGGGACAGGGATTTTTTAAACAAGGCGTAGCCGAAATCCAGGCCCATCAAGAACCGGCAGGCCTGGAGCTCCACCGCCTGGGCCACTTCCGCGGACCGCAGACTGACGTAGTCGGGGATGACCGCGTTCTTGATGGACACCCCCCGGCGGTGGGCCTTAAAGCCCGACATCTCGCCCGTGAGCAGGGCCTCCAGGAAGCGGCCCCTCAGCACCCGGGATTTTTCCTCCGGCCCGAATTTTTCCCGAAGGTCCGCGGTGAAGCCCGCGGCCACCTGCTGCAAGACCCAGGTCTCCTGGGGGCTCGGGCCCTGGGCCAAGGCCGCGGCGGAGGTTAACCCTGCCAGGAAAATTATCAGCATTACCGCCAGTTTTCTAGACTTGCCCATAGCGTTTCCGTCAAACAGGGTTTTTTATCGAATCCCTCAGTATTAAACGGTGCGCAAAGCGCTCCACACGACCGGCCGATGTCTCGGAACCGGTTCAATCCTTGGATATTTTTTGCTTATTAAAACCTTGCCGCCGTTTCTTTTCTCCTTCGGTCTTCAAGGCGTAGAGGCTGTCGCTGTACCATTCCTTGGTGGCGTCCAGGTAGCGGCAGAGAACCGGGCTCCAGGCGAACATATCGATGGTGTTGGCCTCCCACGTCTTCTGTTCGTGAATCCAGAGGTGGGGATAATGCTTCAACTGTTTTTCCAGGGAATCAAAGAAGTCCAAAAGATATTCCGCCATGGCCAGGACCTTGAAATACAAGGGATCGCCGGGCTCGATGTCCTTGCTCTCATAAAAATAGGGCCGGGTTTCCGGGTTTTTGATAAACAGCTCATCCTGGGCCAGGGTCTGGTTCATCACCTGGCCGTAGACGTTGCCTTCCAAGGATTGCAAGGCAAACTGCGTCTGCATGGAAATATTCCGGTTTTGCATGATCAATAAAATCAGGGTGACGCAAACGGTAATGAAATAAAGGATGGAGATCACCAGCGAAATCAGTTCATGGACCTTGATGGCTTCCAGGGCCACGACCTGGGGCCTGGTCCGGCGCAGATAGAACAGGCCCGCGGCGATTAAGGCGAATAACGTCACCACGATAATGGCAATGATGATTAACAGTTCCTGCAATCCCAGGGCCGTCGCCGCCATGATATTTATTCTCCCGGTGCAGATTGGTTCCGATTATTTCTCTTGGGATTACGGGCCGCGTCCACGCCGGCTTGGAGAGCCTTCTTATTCAATTCCTCGGTCCCTTTGGGCACCCGGGCCAGCACCGCTTTTTCCAGGCTCTCCAGGCTGACCGCCCCGCTCAAGGCCGCCAGGGCTCCCAAGGCCACGATGTTGGCCACCATTTCCTTCCCCAGGTCCCGGGCCATCCGCGTGAAGGGAATGGCAACGAAACTCTCGGCGAAGACCTCCGGCACCAGGGTCTCGTCCACCATCAGCAACCCGTCCGGCTTCAGGTCGGAACTATAGGTATCCAGGGACTTCTGATTCATGGCCAGGAGCACGTCCGGCCGGATGGCCTTGGGATAATCGATCTCCGCGTCGCTGATGATCACTTCCGCCTTACTGGCCCCACCCCGGGCCGCAGGCCCGTAGCTCTGGGTCTGGCAGACGTACTTGCCGTCGTAAATGCCCGCGGCCTCCGCCAGGATAATCCCCGCCAGAATCAACCCCTGGCCCCCGGACCCGGCCAGTCTTATTTCATAACGATTTGTCATAATTAATCCATGGGGTGATAGTTCAAAGTTAGAGACTGGTTCGAAGTTTTTGACTTTGAACTTTGAACTCGGAACTTTGAACTATCTTTTCGCCGCCTCCCGGATGCGGCGGTATTCCTGGGTATAAATGGGCAGTTCCCGGTCCACCAGGGTGCCGATGGTGATTCGGCCTTCCAGCTCCTCAGGCGTCATCGTTTTCGCCTTGTCCACCCTGACCGCCATTTCCTTTTGCCGGCGCATCATCTCCACCGGCCCTCCCAGCTTGTTTTTCAGACCGAACTGGGTGTGGCAGTGGCTGATGACTTCCACCACCGCGAAGCCCCTCTTTAAAATGGCCGCTTCCATCAGTTGATCCAGCAGGTTGGCGTGGTAGACCGTGCCCCGGCCCACCATGGCCGCGCCCGCAGTCACCGCCAGTTCGGCGATGGAAAAGGGGTGCTCGATGTGGCCGTACAAAGAGGTGGTGGTCCGGGCCGCGTACGGCGTGGTGGGGGAATACTGGCCTCCGGTCATGCCGTAGATGTTGTTGTTGATGATGATGGCCGTGAGATTCAAATTGCGCCGGGCCGCGTGGATGAAATGGTTGCCGCCGATGGCGGTGGCGTCGCCGTCCCCCATGACCACGATGACCTGGAGCTTGGGGTTGGCCAGCTTGACCCCGGTGGCGAAGGTCAGGGCCCGGCCGTGGGTGGTGTGGAGCGTATTGAAGTCCACGTAGACGCTGATCCTGCCGGAGCAGCCGATGCCCGAGACCAGGACGATCTCGTCCTTGGTGAAGCCGGTGCGGTCGATGGCCCGGATCAAGGCCCCCAGAGCAATGCCGTTGCCGCACCCCGGACACCAGACGTGGGGGAACTTCTTTTCGTGGCGCAGGTATTTGTAAATGAGTTGGGTGAATTCGGCCATTTCAGCTCTCAGCTTTCAGCGGGCAGCTTTCTGCTTGGGTTTTGGGTTCTGGGTTTTGGGTTTTGGGTGGGGCGGGCCTTGTACCCGCCTCTACTCTACTCTGAAAATGTCTCCCGTAGGGTACGTCCTACGCGCCTAAAATGGTGCGTGAAACGCACCCTACCTCGCCCTCGTTCCCAAGCTCCGCTTGGGAACGTAACTGTATCCGTCCAAGCTCTGCTTGGACACCTTATTTCTATTTCTTGAGATACGTCCCGTCCAGCAATATCCCCGGCTTCAGGTAGTCCTTACAGCCCACGTTGGCATTGCTGACGACGGCCTTGTTGCCTGCAAAGGTAATGGTCAATTGGCAGCCGCTCGTCTTATAGGTAGCGGTATTCCCTTTCAAGTCCGCCAGGCCGAACATGTTGCCGCTGAAATCGCCCTTTTGGACAGACAGGGTGAATTGCAGGCTGTTGATCCCCTTCATCTCGGTGACGGTCAATTTCCGCAACTCCCCCTTTTCCTTGAGTTCGTATTCTCCGGAAATTTCGGCAGTCGCGGCGCCGGCCAGGACCAGGAACAGAACCGCAGCCCAGATTAATGACCGCCAATGCCCCTTTCTTCTCGGTCTCATTGCCTCTCCATCGGGAACGCCACGCGCCCCCTCGATTCATTACCCTCGTTCCCAAGCTCTGCTTGGGAACGCAATTATCCGTCCAGGCTCTGCCTGGACACCTCATTTCTTTGCCTGGTGAATGCAGCGAGCCGTGTCGGGAGCGCCCCGCGCCCCCTTGCTTCAGTTTCAGGTGCCGCTTTCTCTTAAAATTATGCTCTCCAATTCCGCGACAAGAGGCGGCAGGTCTTGATTCAGAATTTCCCAAAGAATATCCAGATCCACGGCATCATAGCCATGAATGAGACGATTACGAAGGCTGATGATCTGCGACCAAGGGATGGTGGCATGGGCTGCCCGATACTCAGGTGAAATCCGGTTGGCCTCTTCTCCGATTACCGCCATAAGGCGGACCAAACCATGAGCCGAGAGGCGGTCAGAGTCCAGGTCCTCTCGGGTCTTTCCTTGAATCGATTCCAAAGCTTCCCGGGCATATTCCAGCATGTGCTGCAAACGAACCCTATCTCTAGCCCCCGGCATATTGAACCTCGGCCTCGGCAACTACTTGATCCCGGAAGTATTTGCTCAAAAATTGGGGGGTATGCAGGTCAACCTTGCGTCCCAAAATTGCCGCCAATTCTTCCTCCATGCCAAAGAAAGCCAAGCCCGGCACATGCCCCGGCTCAAATTCCACCAGCACATCGATATCGCTGTCCGGCCGGAAATCGTCCCGGAGCACGGAGCCGAAAAAAGACAGCTTCCGAATGTGGTGCCGACGGCAGAATTCGGCCAATTTGTCTTTTGGAATCTTGATGTTTGTACCCATGATTTAGGTTAATGGTGCGTAAGACGCACCCTACATCCTCACCAACCTCGCCACAATCTCCCCTGGTGTAATCAAACTCCCGTCAACCCGGTTCAGCGTTTCCACCCTGGTCCGGCCCTGGTTCACCCGTTTGACTTCCCGGGACATCTGGCCCATATTCAGCTCCGGCGCCAGGACGGCCCGGACCCGCTCCAGGTGCGGCTCCAGCAGTTGCCGGGGAAAGGGCCAGAGGGTGACCAGTTGGAGCAGCCCCGCCTTGATTCCCTTCTCCCGGGCATAGCGTACGGCCCGTTTGGCGGAGCGGGCCACGGAGCCGTAGGCGATGACCAGCACTTCCGCATCTTCGGTGAGTTCCTCTTTGACCATCATAATGTCGCCGAAATGCTGGTTGATCTTGCGGAAAAGCCGGTTCAGGAAAGGCACGATCTCATCGGCCCGCTCCGTGGGGAAACCGCGCACGTCATGGATCAGGCCGGTGACGTGGTAGCGGTAGCCGTCCCCGAAGATGCCCATGGGGGGCACCCCGCTGGCGGTGTCCGCATAAGGGATGTACCAGTCCGGGGGGACCGTGGGCTTCTGGCGCTCCAGGACCTCCAACTCTCCAGGTGGAGGCAGCACGATCTTTTCCCGGGTGTGGGCCACCACTTCGTCGGTCAGGAGAATCACCGGGGTGCGGTATTTTTCCGCGAGATTGAAGGCCTTGACCGTGATTTCGAAGCATTCCCAGGTGGTGGCCGCGCTCAGGACGATGATGGGGTGGTCGCCGTGGGTGCCCCAGCGGGCCTGCTGCACGTCGCCCTGGCTGACGTGGGTGGCGGTGCCGGTGGAGGGTCCCGCCCGCATGACGTTGACCACCACGCAGGGCACTTCGGTAATGACCCCGAAGCCCAGGTTCTCCTGCATCAGGGAGAAACCCGGGCCGCTGGTGGCAGTCATGGCCTTGGCCCCGGCCAGGGACGCGCCGATGATCGCGCCCATGGACGCGATTTCGTCCTCCATCTGGATAAAAGTGCCGCCCACGGCCGGCAGCCGCCAAGCCATGGCCTCGCTGATCTCCGTAGCCGGGGTGATGGGATACCCCGCAAAAAAGCGGCAGCCCGCGTAGATCGCGCCTTCCACCACGGCTTCGTTGCCTTGGAGGAGTCGGGGATTAACTTGCTGGATAATCTTGACCGTAGTCATAATGTGCCTGTTTTGTTGCTTTTGGCTATTCGCTATTAGCTATTCGCTTTTAGCTAAAAGCCAAAAGCGAATAGCGAAAAGCGTTGACTATTAGCTATTCGCTTTTAGAGTTTTTTGATCTTATTTTTTTAATAAAATTATTGAGCATCTGCTTAATTCCAATTAAACTTTTATTAAGTTTTTCATAATCCATTTGGCCAAGTAACTCAAGGTCTCTGGCCAAAAGAAGATGATATTCCAATTCGGTGGCTGATCCCATGGCAATGGAAAGAAACCGTGCGAATTCTGGATCACTGTTTCTCCCACAGCCTTCCACAATATTCGCGGGAATTGAGGCACAGGAGCGTCTAATCTGAGATGTTAAACCAAATAATTCATCTTTCGGAAAGCTCTCGGTAACCTTATACATCTCCAATGTTAAAGAATGACTCTTCTGCCAAACCGTAAGCTTCCTGAAGTCCTGCATCCTGCTTTCCTTTTAAGCTAAAAGCGAAAAGCAAATAGCGAATAGCCGCTAACAATAGCCAACTGCCTCGCTAATCCTCTGATTCTTTTGATGATTTTCTTGCCGCCTGTTCCCGGACGCAGATGGCGAAATCCGGGCAATGCAGTTCGCACCAGCCGCAGCCGGTGCAGCCCTTGGCGTCGATCACCTCCGGCTCGCCAGCGGGGTTCATCCTGAGACATTTTTTGGGGCAGAACTCTGCGCAGATGCCGCAGCCCTTGCACCAGTCCCGGAAAATGTCGATGACATATTCCTTTTTCAGGCCCTCTTTGGGGGCCTCCTCCTGTGCCAGGTCTTTTTCGGCCGGTGCTGCGGAGGGTTCAAGCTCCGCCTCTTTTTGCTTTCCAGATGCAGGTGACTCTTGATCCATCAGTTCACTTTCAAGGAGCCTTGACGCTCCAGTTTATGTTAGTGCCGCAGGGCGTTAGATACCCCCCTGGTTCCCTATAAAATAATCAATTGCGCGTCTTTCTTTGCGTCTTTGCGTCTTTGCGTGAGGTCCCCCTTCACCCCCGCTGCCGCATCAAAAAATTCCGCAAAATATTCATCCCTTCCGCGGTCAGGATGGATTCCGGGTGGAACTGCACCCCGTAAATGGCATGCTGCAGGTGGCGCAGGCCCATGATCTCCCCCACCGCGGTCTGGGCCGAGACCTGGAGGCTCTCCGGCAGGTTGTTCCGGTTGACGATGAGGGAATGATAGCGGGTGGCCTCGAAGGGCGAGGGAATGCCCTGGAAGATGTCCCTGCCGTCGTGATAGATGAGGGAGGTCTTGCCGTGCATCAGCCGGGGGGCCCGGATCACTTCGCCGCCGAAGGCCGCGCCGATGGCCTGGTGGCCCAGGCAGACTCCGAGGATGGGGATGCGCCCGGTGAAGTTGCGGATCGCGGCCAGGGAAATCCCCGCCTCATTGGGGGAGCAGGGTCCTGGAGAGATCACCAGGCGGGTGGGATGCAGCTTCTCCAATCCCTCCAGGTCGATCTGGTCGTTGCGGTAGACCGCGGCCTCCACCCCCAACTGGCCGAAATACTGGACCAGGTTATAGGTGAAGGAATCGTAATTGTCGATCATTACAAGCATATCTACTCCTATGATGAATGTCTACTTCATCCTTGTTTGGATGTTATGGTTCTTGTATGATTTACTCGCCTGT
>Ga0233425_10008143_pt1 | contig 14143 bp, 12 predicted proteins | sample Watercolumn_Towu_2_FD_181712 | JGI IMG/M metagenome (GOLD analysis project Ga0233425, IMG submission 181712) | Freshwater microbial communities from Lake Towuti, South Sulawesi, Indonesia - Watercolumn_Towuti2014_140_MG | ecosystem: Environmental > Aquatic > Freshwater > Lake | place...
AGAGCAGTGGTGGCTAAAAACATGACAGCCCCGCCCGCTTACTGTTTTTCAAGACAGACAAAGTGATACCCGCCCTGCTCATTACTTTTTCCGTCAAGCTCATACAGTTCAGTCAGGAACGGGCGCAAGGTATGAATCCACTCCGATTTAATCGAAAGGCGATCAGCTTCTGTCAGTTTTTTGATCATCCTAAAGAGCACAGGCGACAAGGGTCGCAACCCGATGTCCCACAACTTGAGCGTGAGAGGAGAAAGATAGTACGTGTGGGCCACAACCTTGAATCCAAATCTCTTGGCGAGATCCATGAGCTCGGAATACGAGATCGTCCAGCGGCTTGATTCGCTGCGACCACGATTCAACAATCGAAGCGCCTCTGAATTCAATTCACGCCAGTGATAACTGATGCAGTAGTCCTTGAACTTGTGGTCTGGCAAACAAAGTAGGCTGCGCCCTCCAGAACGTAACACCCGCCTGATTTCTTTCAGGGAGGCTTCTGCGGAATCCAGCCAGTACAGAATGTTGGAAAAGACCGTCTCAAAAGAACTATCCCGAAAGGGCAAGGGATGGTTGGCATCCGTAGCGGTCACATGGCGATAGAATTTCAAGGCTCGAGCTTGACGCAGCAAGTTCTGTTTCGCATCCAACGCACAATCAATTCGATACTCGGGTTTTTTGACAAGCGCACTCTGCTTAGGCAGAGCCATAAAATTGTCATAAATGTCCCTGTTGTCCCAAAACCCCTGAGGGTCAACATTCCCGTACCAATCATAGTCCAATGAAAAGGCTCCACCCGCAGTAACGAAACTGAAAATCCCATTGCCAGAGCCTAAATCAAGCGAAGGTGAACTTATGGGGAATTGAGAGACCACCGCGGACGCAATCGCATCACAGAGCGCCGACTCGGGCCGAAGCCAGTTGACGTTCAGATGCGCATCGAGAAAGTTTCGTGAGGACATTTGTTATTGCTCGCCCTGTCGTCGCTTGAGGACTTGCTCAGCCAGCCAAAAGTCAAACTCGTCATCAATATCGATATTCTGTTCCCGGTCGAGCGGTACCCGCTCAATACGTTTTCCATAGCGGTCGCCCTGCCTCACAAAGTCTGCCTTCATGACATACACATTCCCATCATCGTAAAAGAAACCAGGGATATCCTGGCGTCTCAACTCCGTTTTATTGCTCCCGTACTCCTTGTACTTACAGATGAAACCGGTTGCCAGGGAATCCGCTTCCGTTTCAAGAAATCTTTGTATGCACCGATCAATCAAGCCCGTAGCACGGATGGGACAGGTCGCCTGGAGGAGGACTAGCACATCTGCCGAAAAATTCTGAAGCACGTGCTGCAGCACGCTGAGGGTCGTCGTCTGATCGGTGGCCAGTTCTTTCGGCCTCTCGATCACTTCTGCGCCACACCGTCGCGCAACCTCTGCAATCTCATGGTCCTCGGTCGAGACCACGTACTTGTTTAAAAGGCGCGAGGACTGCGCAGCCTCAATGGTCCACGCAAGGAGCGGCTTGCCGCAGATGGACTTGATATTTTTTTTCGGGACGCCCTTGCTCCCGCCCCGTGCAGGCGTCACTCCAAGGATCATAGGAGACGCGGCTCGATAACTCAGGTAGACTTCGGTAGAAGGAGAGATACTAGGGACGATTCATGGCAGCGAAGAGATCGGCTTGCTTATTTATCAGGAACTTAGCGCTATTCACCTACAATCTGCGGCCTTCCCATAAGTTCATCCAAGGAAACAGTCCTCGGGCCTTGTTCCAGTGAAAGCGTGCGCGCTTCTACCAACCGCTCGCACTTTGTCAGCCTTATTGATCTTCAAGATTATTACGAAATTCCATCTCAGGCCTAGTAGAGCCAGCCATCCTCGAGGCGAATTATCCGCTTTTCACTGTCACCGTATCCGTGGCCTGCAGGCACGCCAGCTTGGGTGACGGCAAAGTCGGTAATCTCGTCCTCCAAACGGTTCAGGAGAGTATACCGGAATGTTTCATGGGTGTGGTGGAGCAGTACCTCGTAGACCTTTTTTGAAAGCGGAAGGCTTTTGTCCATCTCTCCTATGAATTGCATATAAGTGATCGGCTTACGATAACGGAAGATGCGCGGCCTTTCTGACAAGTAGCCAGACGCCTTCACTCTCTGAAAAGGAGGGCGGTTGGCAAAGGCAACGGCGTCAAAATGCATGGTAATGTCTCGAATCAAAGAGCCGTCGAAAGGATACACTGAAGCGTCGATGAATTCGATCACGCCATCGATTTCCCTCTCTGTCGCGTTACCGATCGCCGAAACCCGTTCCTTTAAGAAAACGTGGAATGCCTTTCGAACGCCCGTATCATACAGAAGCTTGGCGATGAATAGTGGATTCAGCTTGACCGAAGTATTAAATCTTCTTTCCACCTCTGCCTTGGTGAAGTGGCTGGACGGCTCCGGTACAAACTCTGCGTTGGCTTGGTAAATGAAGTCATCGATCAATTCACGGAGCGGTCCCGGAGCAGAATGATAGTTGGCGATAATGTCCATGATCAGGTCAAAGATTAACAAGTCGCCAAGCAGGACCTCCACATCCTTGTAGATCTTGGTATCTAAGAAAAGGGCCTGGAGAAAGTGGAACAACCGCACTTCCATGTAATCTTCTCGGCTCATCACCTTGGTGCTTGCGATAATCTCTTCGAACTCAATCGCGTTGACTGGGCCGTAGCTGCCGGCGCAGCCATCTATCCAGCGCCATTCTCCCTTGAGCCCGTAACGGGTGCGTGAGGCCTGCGTTCCCATCTCGGAGCCGTCAAGTAGCATGGCCGGGAACATGTGTAGGCTGTCCGTGTTCTGCTTCATGACCTCTCGGACTCCGGCATAGAAACTTTTCTTGGATTCGCCGGGCAAGGTGTAAATCAGCTCAACGTAGCTGTCTATGCCAAGTGACTTGGCCAACGCAGCCACACTGTTAAAGGTGTCCGTCGAAATGTTCGATCGCTTGATGATCTTCAAAACTTCTTCGTTCTGGGTCTGCCGCGACAACGAGATGGGCGTCATATCCTTCAGTATCTCGGCGATTCGGACCACTTTCTCCGAACTGTTCTTGGCGAAATACATGTATACGTTTTGAGGAAAGCCACGGCTGTCCTTGAGTTCGCGGAGTAACCGGGCGAATTCAATATCGCGTTTGAATAGGCCGAAGTTGGCGTCACCAATATATAGATAAGATGTCTTGCAGACGTTGTGCTCGGCGATGTAGCGAAGTTCTTCGACAACCCGCTCTGTTGAGAACATCGCCGAACTGGACTTGCTCATGGCACCCCAGTCACAGAATGTACACGCATAGGGACACCCACGGTTTGTTTCAATTATAGGGCAGAAATTAGGGTCGGCGAGGAACTCATCGAGCAGACCAGTAAGATAGGGAGACGGCACATCATCGAGGTCCCGCAGACGTCCATTCTTACGGTCAAGGTTCAAGTCTTCAAGACGGCTCCACAACCCCTCGGCCGGCATTAGGCCATTGACTATCAGACGGTCGGTGCAGGGGTCAATAAACGTGGCACCGGCTAGGTTTGCGGCCATGACCGCCGACAAATCGAAGTCATTTACCACGCAACAGGCCGCCACGTTGTAAAACTTGCTTTCACCTTCACCCTCGATGTGAAAATCGATCTGGCGATTTTTCCGCGCGAATTGTTCGATCCAGGTGGCCTCGCTGAAATTATAGTTCGGGCCACCCATCACGGTTATGCAATCGGGATGCAGCATTTTTATGTATTTCGCAAACTCAAGCTGGAGGTTCTTGTTCCAGATATAATTCGATAATGCAACTAAATCCGGTTTTTCATTCGTAATGGCATCAAGAAACTTGTTGGGGTCCTTGAAGAGTCGGATGTCGAATACATCAGGAAGCATCTTCTGCGTAAACGCTGCTATGTACCCGATGTTGAGTGGGAATGGAATAATAGTCCATTCTCTTCCCACATTGATGTAACTGAGGTCGGCCAGAAATAATTTGCGCTTCATGTAAGTCCCCTCAATCGAAACAGCCGAGAGGGTAGGAGATGGGATGGTGACAGGACTATCCTCAAAGACAATAGCTCAAACACCATCAGAAACTCCAATACGATTAGCTCTTCCCCCGGTACTTGTCAAGATGAGCCCGCTTCCCCTCAGATATGGGCGTTCGCGTAACCGTATTGATTAAGCAGCAACCTCTCCAATCAGGAGAGGAGATGAGCCACACCTCCACGAATTTGCTGTCCAGTCTCCAGCGCTAATAAACGAAACCCTCTCGACGTTTTCTCTCAGGAATGCAACGCTCCCGGCCTGGTCCATTCAGAAATGCTCTGAGCAACACCAGATGCTTTCCACTCTTCCACATGTCGGAAGAGACGATGGAGGGTTGGGGTCTTGGCAAGGATGCGCGTCAACCCACTGATGTCGGTTCCGTAGCGCTTAAAGGTGTCGCGTCGCTCCGCCAGCTGGGCCGCATCGAAGTAGAACCGGTAACGGACAGGCTCCTTGACGTTGAAACTGGAAAGATGTCGACCGTCCTGATCATTGATCCAGCGAAGAACATGGTAGGGGCTATCTATGAACAGATCATCGGTCTTCGCCTCGGCGCTCAAGACGCTGACAAGCTTTGCCTGTATAAATGCTGACAACGCTGTGACTTCGGCACTGATTCGGGCTGCCTCCTCACCGGACCATGGCTGGCTCAGAATCATCCGGGCACCGATATCGGTAATGAAAGCAACCCAGACAGGTAGATGCTGGGTGATGACCATGCTCTTATGCTTGAAAAGGACGTTTCCACCCGCCTCTCCGCGAAGTAATTGCTCATAATGCTGAGGCTTGCAGTAATGTTCCAGAAGCGCTTCCTCTGAACCCCATAGCTCTTCTCCGGTTTCTCGCAAGAAATTCATGTGAACGTGGCGAATCTGGGTGGGGGCTTCCCCCATGCGGTTCGAGATACTTTTGACCCATGAGAATGCTGAGACGCCATATTCCGCCAAGTACTTCAGCATTTCGTGAAAGATAAAGTTGTTATAGGCCAGCTCCGTGACGAAGGCAAAGCTTCTGATTTGAAGGTACTCTTCGAATGTGAGGGTATTGCTCGAGACAGCGACCTCTTCCGCATCCAGAACAATCTGGCCTTCATATTCTCCAAAATCCAGTGGAACAACCCGCCACTTTCCTATGTAACCATGCTCTCGCTTGTAGGCTTCGTCCTTGTAGTCGGTCCCATGAAGGAGCTGGAGGGTATAGGACGTTACCTTCCTGACACCGGAATCCATTAAGTCTTCGATCCCTTTGAGGTAACTTTGGAAAGTCTCTCCCGGAAGCGGGACAATGACTTCGGCTTCTTGAGATCGATCTTGGGCTGCAAGGACTGCATTGATGCCCTTGTAAGCCTCGAGGCTGATGTTATCTCGTTTAATGTTCCTTAGCACAGTTTCATCCATAGATTGCACGGCCATATTGATACTGAGGCTTGATCCCAGGATTTCGGTGGCCTTGATAACGCGATCCTTGCTGTTTTTCCCGGTCCACGCGCAGATCTGCAAAGGCCAGTGATATTTCTCCTGGCTCTGTCTAATGAGGCCCGCTATCTCGGCGTCCCGCGTAAACATTCCAAAATTGTTATCGGCCAACATAAGGCCTGTGATACCAAGCCGAGCAACTCTTGGCGCAATGTAGGCGATTTCCTGAGCCACATAGTCGAGGGAGAACTTGTTCACTCGGTTAAAATACACATCGCCGGCATTGCAGAAGTTACAAAGGAATGGACATCCTCTGGTTGTTTCCATCATGGGCATGAGCCGTCCGTCGAAAAACTCATCGAGCATGCCTGATACATACGGGGAAGGAATCTCATCAAGAACCTTGATCCGTTCAACCGGCTGACCGGCCACCAGTCGTCCCGTTTTCGAGTCAAGAAACTGGCAGCCATCAATGGCGTTAGCTTTCATGCCGAATAAATCACGGGCCTCAAGATAACGCGACACCAAGTTGGTGAACGAGATTTCTCCCTCATAAAAAACGTAAAAATCGGTGTGCGGTCTGGTCGCCAAAAATTTCTGCCGCCCGGCAGCATGAAATGGGTAATTCGTCCCCCCTTGAACGGTGATGACGCTCGGCCTCAGCTTCTTAGCATACTCGCAAGCCCACTCTGACAAGTTGCTATTCCAAACATAATTGCTGCAACCCAAAATATCAGGGGGCCTATCCTTTATCGCCTTAAAGAGATCCTTCGGATATTTGAAAAGCTTAATTTCAATCGCGTCTCCCAGCTTTTGCTTCGCATAGGCTCCAATAAGCCCCACGTTGATGGGGAAGCAGTCTGTGGCGACTCGGATCCCGTCGTGGGACAGATCCGCAAGATAGATTAATACACGGTCACTCATAAGCAGTGACTATCTCACGTCCATTGGTCTCTGATGACCATAAACCCTTCAGCGGCATGAAACCCGACCTCCATACCACGTTTCTGGGCCAGCACTTCGAGGCCCTTGATCGAACGAGGATGAGGAAAGTCACGGAGTTCCCTGGTGTACTGCTTCATGGCTTCGATCTTCCTGCCGAGGAACTGGCTAATGTCCACATAAAAATTGGGTTGAAAAGCATTCTCCGGGAAAGGTGGAGCGATATCGGTTGAGGAAGGGACTTCGTACGTGAGAATTCTCGGGACCTTATAGCGGGATGTGGTTCTGCATGCCACCATAGAGGCCTGGCAGACCGCACGATGATCCTGGTTAGAGTCTCCCCGATGATGTGTGTAGACAATATGGGGCATCATTTTCACCACAAGCTCCTCAAGAGGATCGATCAGGTCCAGCAATCGCTCATCGAGAAGCTCATCGCGCAGATCTAAAAAAGTGATGCCCTCATACCCTAGTATTTTCGCCGCACGCTGGGCTGCTTCCTTTTCCTCTCGTATAAGTTCGTCATGGAACTGATGATTGTAGGCCCGTTTGCAGGCAATACAGACAGTCACCGCTTCTCCTGCCGCAACATGCTTTGCAATGGTTCCACCCATGCCAAGAATCTCATCGTCCATATGCGCCGAGATGACAAGCACTTTCATGCTTAGACTCCGCTTCTCTGCGCCTTTTTCCACCGACGCCGCACCAACTCCCGTACCGCCTGTTCTCGTAATACCGGAGCCTTCACCCCGCTGCCCAGGAGCAGTTCAATCCGCCGGATACGTCGTACCATTTCTGCTAACTCTTCGGGCGTCGCCGACACGATGTGATCCGTCCCCGGAAGGGTCTTCGCCAAGGTAAAGTGTTTCTCGATTACTGTGGCGCCCAGTGCGACCGCCGCGAGGACTGCATCAATGCCGATAGTATGATCCGAGTAACCGATTTGATAGTTCGGGAATGCCTCCATTAGAGTAGAGATCGCTCTGAGATTGGCCTCATCGTCCTCTGTCGGGTATTGACTGACGCAGTGGAGGATCACGACTGTCTTGACCTGTCCAAGATGTGCCACCGCCTCCTTTACCTCTTCAATCGTCGCCATGCCTGTAGAGAGGAATACCATCTCCGCTCGCTCATTGAGATAATCCAGCAGAGAAAAATTGACCATCTCCGAAGAAGCGACTTTGATCTTGCGAAGCCCTAACCCTTCGCAGAGAAAGCGTGCGCGCTCCACTGAAAAAGGCGAGCTTAGGAACTCGGTACCCTGTTGCACGGCATAGGCCCTCAACTGACGATGGTCAGAATCCGATAATTCTATCTTGCAAAACCAATCTCGCTCCGGATCATCTTCATGGGCATCCTCTCCATGGTACGACTGGAACTTCACCATGTCCGCCCCAGCCCTTGTCGCCTCCTCGATCATCCGACGCGCAATGTCCATCTGGCCGAGATGGTTCTCTCCAATCTCAGCAATAACCGTAACATGCCCTGGACCTACCGAATATTTCATCCGAGCCTCCGTCTGTCAGTAATATTCTCCTGCAGCGCCCCAGCCAACCCGCGGCGCGTAGCTGTCTCCGACTCCAGAGGTCGACTGCTTTAGCCACCAAGTCTCCACCACGATGTCGGGGTCATGTTGGAGGCGTACTTGGGTGCTCTTGACATACCGCCCCTTAGGACTCATTTGGGAATTTGTTCCTGGTTTAAAGTCGATGCCGGTTCCTTTGAAACCGATCCAGCGAGCTCATTCTGGAAGCTAGTCACCAGATCAACGACGGAACTGTCCCTGGTGCCCAGTTCCGATGCTACTTGGAGGCGCGGCACCGGATCGGCAGCTGGCCTTGTGGAGCATTCCGGCGATCCGGTGAACCGCTCCTCGCCTTCACTTCCAAGCACCTTATACAGCTCTATCAGTGGCACCTCGCATTCTCTGCATACGGGGTGCTCATACCACCGCCCTTCTGCGTGAAGCGTGCGGAGCTCCCGATACGTCTGCCCGTGCCAAATCTCATGCAGTGTTGCGTTGTCGAATTGGCCCATGATCATGTGCTTCCGAGCATTGGGGTTGCCGCACGGAATCACGTCTCCATTCCAGAATGCATAGACCGATTGATAAAGATACGGGCAGACAAAGGAGATACGCCGACGGACTGCTTCTTCTCGGACGAGATCCAGATCGACGGGAACAGCTGTCCGCTCGCGATTTTTCCACAGACCGCGATCAAGCAATTTGGTGCGCCAAGTCAGATCTTGAAGTGTAATCTGATCGGCAAACGGCTTCCACATGGTGACGAAATCCTCCACTTGTCGGGACGTTGCTTCTGTCAGAACCATCGTTGTCCTTATCAGAGGTACCGTGCGTCCTAGTTTGTTTCGAACTCCGGCAAAGGTTCGCACGTTTTCCATAACCCGGTCCCACCGGCCATTGATGCGCATCGCCTCGTATGTCGCCTTATCGGGCGAGTCAACAGAAAAGATAATGCGGTCCAGCCCCGCTTCGATGAGGGCCAAGGCAAGTGGTTCTGACATGACGGACCCATTCGTGTGGAACATCACGTCAATGAACCCGTGCTGCTTTGCGTAGACGACTACTTGAGGCAAATTCCGGACCAATAAAGGTTCACCGAGACCGTTGAGGTTGACCGTTGGCATATTGTGCCGCTCCCCCTCATCGATCAGCCGCACGTAACGCTCCCACGGCATGTCACCAAGCTGTTCGGGTGTAAGCGATGAGTGCGAGCAGAATGTACAGGCCAAATTACATCGGGTGGTTACTTCAACGTTGAGATTCAAAGGAAAGTCGCCATGATCCATCTCAGCGATCCGCAAGGCCCACGCGCGCCTATACTCCTTAAAGCGCGGTCCTTGGGATGCTTCCCATTCGTGAAAATTTTTCGAGAGGTGCAAAATTCCGTATACGTAGTACGGATTTGAGACTGCCTTTCCATCTATGGATGACATCGCAAGTCCCTTTCTGCAGCCAAGCGTTGAAGTCGGTTGGCGCCACGATCTCCGTCCTTATCATTTAGTTCTTCGTTCACCGCCCTTCCCCCAGAGATGCCCTCCCAACTGCTCCACAAGCTGGTGCATTCACGACCCAGACTCCCTAGTTGTCCAGGTTGAAAAATCTCTCAAGAGACTTAACAACCTCCATGGCCTCATCATCGGTTAAGCGTAAATGTATGGGAAGACAGAACTGCCTCGGAAGAATTCTTTCGGCTTCCGTGCACTGGAACTGGTCGATATCCGGATTATTTGCAAAAACCGGCTGCATGTGACAAGGAGGATAATATAATGGTTCGCACTCCAACCCATATTGTGTGTCCCAATACTTCCTGAGATGATTGAGAGCCTCAGCGGTATCGAGGAGCACCGGCAACTTGTAATAGACGGATTTCCCCTCCCCTTCAGTGAAGAAAGTAATTCGCCTGAGTGACTGCATGTAAGTCCTGTAGAAATTGGCGAGTTGACGCCGTCGTTCTATAAACTGTTCCAACTTCCTCAACTGATGGACACCTAATACGGCTAAGATTTCGTTCATAAACCAGTCGTTGCCGGCTTTGTCATATTCATAAGGACGCTCTGCTTTGCCATGAAATCTCAGGCTTCTTGCATACTCAGCCAGACCCGAGTCATTTGTAGTGAGCAATCCTCCCGTACCTGTCGTGATAATCTTGGTTGGGTAGAAGGAGAAGCACCCAGCGTGGCTTCTCGTCCCGACAAAATAATCTAGTATTCGAGCCCCATGGGCATGGGCACAATCTTCAATTAAAAAGATACCCTTTCGATTACACCAGGCCTTCACTTCCAGATACTTGGGATCAATGATTCCGGCGACATGTGTAAAAATCAGCCCTACAGTATCCCGAGTTATCCGAGCCTCAAACTCCTTTGCTCCAGGAGACAAACCGCCAGGAGCAAGATCACAAAAAACCGGTTTCCCACCTGCATAGAGAATTGCATTGCCAGCCGCCACATAGGTGTTGGTCGAAACCAGGACTCGTTTATTTCTAATTCCAAAATAACTCAACGCAATCTGAATCGCCGTTGTGCAGGAATTGAGAGTAACGGCTTCCTTTACTCCCCATTTCTGGCAGATCTCTTGCTCAAATTGATCACTGAATGGACCATTCATTAAATGTCCTGATTCAAGGACGCGCCCGATGTCTTCGAGTACTTCTTGGGCATCAGGAAAGTATGGTGCCGCCACTTTAATTCCGACTTGCTGCATGCCACTCCTTGTAAATCTTATGAATCGCCGTCAGCTTGCCCACTTCCAGTTGAACATCCATAGCTGAAAGATTGTCCAATACCTGCTCAGGTGTTTTAGCGCCTGGTATGACGACAGATATTTCTTCGTGTGCCAATACGAATGCTAAAGCAATTTGAGGTAAGCTTCTTCCCGTTTCCAAAACAAGCGATTCAAAAGACCGAACCTTTTCTAAGACATTAACGATTAATTGCCGATCCCACTTGCTGCGATGATCATAACAGGGAAATTCAACTCCGAGTGAATAGCGGCCGGAAAGCAGTCCAGAATAAAGAGGAACGCGCCCAATTAATCCCACGTGGCCCCTTCGAGCTGTAGGAAAGACCTTGTCCATAAGGCTCTGCTCGATCATATTGAAATATACTTGAAGCGCTCGGCAGATCGGCACGGTCAATGCCCGCATCGCACATGCTTCGTTCGAGATGGATACACCAACGTAGCGGGCTTGCCCTCGCTTCACAAGATCTTCAAGGAACCTCATCACTTCATCAGTAATATCTGAGACAGCCGGACTGTGTAGTTGATAAAGATCAATATAATCCGTTCGTAGACGCCTCAGGCTGTCAAGAAGCGAGCACTCAAGGAATTTATAGCTGAAGTCCTTTCTTTCATAGTCTTTCAGATCAGTGATCACTCCCCCTTTGGTCGCTAGCAGAATTTCCTTACGTCGTCCTTGCAGTGCTTCGCCAATTAATTCCTCACTTCTTCCCCATCCATATGCATTGGAGGTATCGAAAAAATTGATTCCCTCCTCATACGCCCTAAGGATTGCCATTCGCGATTGATCATCCGATGTCCCGCTCCAATCCGTACCACCAATAGGGAAGCCGCCGAATCCTATAACTGAGCAGATGAGTTCTGTATTTCCAAGTCGTCTATATTTCACTGGCGAGCTATGGTAGCAATGCCGTGCCGCTCGGCAATCACGTTTAAGATGACGTCTATAATTCGCCCCACACCACGACCATCGAGGCTGCACGTTCTTCTACTATTGATAGGGTCGTCACGGTCTATGAACTCCTGCAATGCCATGATCAATTCACCTTGAGGAAGCTTGGTACCCAGCCCGATACTTCGACACCACCCTCTACTTGCAAATGCGTTTGCCACTCTTAACGTTGCTTCATTTTCAGCAATTGCCAGAGTAGGAATTCCCAAGTAGCATAGCTCGTACAGCGTATTGCCGGGAGCGCTCACAGCACATCTGCTACTTGCCAGCAATTCCAAAAAGTCTTCATGGGATAGTCCATGATAGAAATTCCAGCAGTTCCCGGATTCCCGCATCCAATGACGAATCTTGTCGCATATATCGGCTGGCGTTCCACGGCCAAGCACAACGCTGACCCGAAGCACGGGGTCTATGGCATGTAGTGCCTGCAGAACCTTTAAAGTCAAGTTATTGGGATTTGTCCCTCCAAATGTAACAACAATGTCTTCGGCATTGAACCGGGAACCCTGCCGGAGTTTTGCATTTTCTAATTTTTTGCGGCACAGGGGAACGTAGTCGCTTCCGATGTAGCATGGCACATCCTTCACACCATCGTAAAAATGTGCATCCTGGTTGATATTATGATTAATCAGGGCGGCAACTTTGAAAAATTGGTTCTCATCATTATCCAGCACTACGATTAGAGGGGTTAACTCTTTGGCCAACTTTTCGATTTCCTTCTGAAATATAGTGGGCAAATTCACAATGATAACGTGAGGCCGGATCGCCCCGATCAATTGGGGAATTCTCTGGAAAATATCACGGTTGTATGAATCATCCGCATAAACGATGTAGGAGAACTTTGCTTCTTCGGCAAGGTCCCGGCATGGCGGAAAGTTATTAATAAGGAGTCGAATATCAACTGGGCTTCGACTTCTCCACTCTTGAGCAATGAGGAGTGTCTCCATGAGATGACCTGTTCCATATCCCAATCTTTCCCCGGCAAAAGTCAAGAACGCTGCCTTCACTTTTCCTGCCACCTCGCCTTCGATCAACGAACCGATCACTTCCTTTGTTCCTCTTCTTTTACTCAAAGACCTCATCCATTCTCTCCACTCCTACACCTCTCAAGATATCTGAGCTTTTGGGCCCGCAATTAAAAAGTAAGTCAATAATAGACGTGCATGGGACAAAAGGCTCATGCAGCTGCCGATAAATGGGATGGTGAAATTCTTGAAACCGTACTTCAATCCCGGCTTCCTCAAACGAGACCAGATCAAGATAGGTTTTTCCGGATACACCCGAGACATATACGGTTGCGCCGACATTTTCACAGATGCGCAGCAGTGAGCTGCTTTTGTCTCCCTTTACAATCAAATTGGAAGATTTCACAAGGTGCGGCGTCAATGATAATGCTCGGAGAAGATAGCGAATGATCGCTTCATTCAACTCGACCAATCTGTTCCATTCGGCGCTATAGAGTTCTTCAAAGAAGTTACTATATTGATTCCAGTATTGACTGTTCTTGTAATGTTGCAAGAGCGTACGCCAACATTTTTCTCGCCATCGGGGACTGCCTTCATTGTTTATCAGCACCTCACTGATCGCCTGATGACTGTGCCCTTTTTGTAAAACCGGCACTGTCATCCATGCCGTTCCGTCGACAGTTCTGATCCTGTTGCGATTCTGGAAGTAATTCTTACGGTAGGACACATGATCGAGCATGACGTAAAGATCGCACTGGCTGATCTTATCAAAGAACCCTAGCCAGGGCAGATGCTCGGGTTGATGAATCGTGACAATCATCAAGATGTCCGTTCAGCGCCGACGCTGTCCTTACGATTCACCACTTTCTCAATGGGAGACTAAAGCTGTTCTTGAGACATGCCCCCCGACTCGGAACAGATAAACGTCAGCCGCTTTCGAAGTGACAGATGAATTTGATCCTTGTTGATCCGAACCATGGAAAACCTATTTCAAGGCCTGATCCACGCGAGCCCAATTAGTTTCTGACATCACGACCTTGGCCTTATACCACTCGATGTACCTCCGCACACCCTCTTCAAAAGGCATTCTCGGTTCCCAGCCCAGTTCGTTCTTGGCCAACTGGCTGGAGACTTCCTTGCCGGAAAAATCTCCTGGTCGGGCCGGGACGTACTCAATTTTCACGTTCCCCAACACCTTCTGGACGGTCTCCGCAATCTGTTTAATCGTAACCCTCTCCGTACCGTCGAGGTTGTAAATCTTATTTTGTGCGATGGTTTTGAGAGCGAGCACGTTGCCTTCGGCCAGATCCTCTACGTACACGAATTTTCTAAACTGCATCCCATCTCCCGCAATCGTCAGCGGCTCCCCCTTCAGCGCTTTCTGCACGAAGATCGGCACCACCGCGCCGTCTCTCGCACGCGGCCCATAGGGAATGCCGTAGCGCAAGATGGTCACGGGGATATTGTAAAGCTTGCTGTAGGATTGGCAGTAATACTCCGATGCAATCTTGGTGGCCGTGTACAAATGTGTAGGAGCATGGAGTGGCGTCCGTTCGT
>Ga0233425_10008147_pt1 | contig 14137 bp, 14 predicted proteins | sample Watercolumn_Towu_2_FD_181712 | JGI IMG/M metagenome (GOLD analysis project Ga0233425, IMG submission 181712) | Freshwater microbial communities from Lake Towuti, South Sulawesi, Indonesia - Watercolumn_Towuti2014_140_MG | ecosystem: Environmental > Aquatic > Freshwater > Lake | place...
AGAACGACTCGTCGTCGCGCATGTATCGAACGGCGTAGACGTGGATCAGCGACCCGACGAACGTGACGATGAAGGTCATCATCCCGCTCAGGGGGTCCATCGCGAAGGCGAAGTCCACGTGCGCGCTGCCGACCACCACCCAACTCCAGGGCTGGTCCACGAGCAGGCGCGCGCCCTCCTCCAGGCCGAAGAGCCGCGAGAGCGCCGCCACGGTCAGCGCGAAGGAGACCCAGGGCAGCAGCACGCTCACCGCGATGATCGGCGTCCGGCCCCACCGCGCCTGGAGGTGCTTGCCGAAGGCGCCCGACACGAAGGCTCCCACGAGCGACATCAGCGGGATGAGCCAGAGGAAGCCGATCCGGGTGAAGGCTTCGAGGACCGCGTGAGGTTCGGTGTGATGCACGGCCCCTACCCCTTGAGCTCGTTTACCCGGTCGACATCGATCGTCCGGAGCCGCCGGTGGATCGCGAGCACGAGCGCCAGCCCGACCACGGCCTCGGCCGCGGCGAGCACGATGATGAACACGGTGAAGAGCTGCCCGTCGTGACCTCCGCCGTAGCGCGAGAAGGCCACGAAGTTGAGCCCCGCGGCGTTGAGCACGAGCTCGATGCCGATCATGATCGCCACGGCGTTGCGCCGCGAGAGCGCGCAGAACAGCCCCAGGGCGAACAGGGTGGCCGCGACCACGAGGTAGTGGGGCAGCCCGACGTCGAGGATGCGTACGAGCGAGTCCATCACGACACCTCCCGGTCGTCGTCGCCGCTCGGCTCGCTTGCCCGGAGCGACACCTCACTCCTCGGCCCCCGCCGCCGCGCCACCACGATCGCGCCGATGACGACTCCGAGGAGCACGACGCTCAGCGCCTCGAACGGGAGCAGCGCCGGCCCGAGCAGGGCCTCGCCCACGGAGCCCGTGATCGGCTCGAAGGCACCGGGCTCGGCCTCGTGCCACGGCGCATGCACCGCGAGGGTCCCGAAGAACGCGAGCACTCCCGCCGCGACCGCGGCCGCGACCCCGACGCTCGTCGAGCTCCCGCTCTTTGCGCTCTCGCCGGCCGCCTCGATCTGGCTGGTCAGCATGACCGCGAAGAGCATCAGCACGAGGATACCGCCCACGTAGACCATCACCTGGATCACGGCGAGGAAGTCGGCCGCCAGCATCGCGTAGAGCCCGGCCACGCCGAAGAAGGTGCCGAGCAGGGAGAAGACCGCGCGCACGATGTTCGGCGCCGACGCGGCGTAGAGCGCGCAGCCGACCGTCAGCGCCGCGACGATGAAGAAGACGATGTCCGCCAGATCGACGTTCATGGCGTGCCTCCGTCCTTTGGCTCCGCGGTCGCCGGCGCGGCGGCCTTCGGCGCGACCGGCGGAAGCGGCTTCTCGCGCCGCTCCGGCGGCGGGTCCCACGGCCCTGGCAGCCGGGCCCTGATGATCGAGCCCAGGGGCTTGCGCTCCGGCGGCGGCTCGCCCTTCTTGACCTTGACGATCGGCACCGGCTCGTCGATGAAGTCCATGACGAGGCTCAGCGGCGACGCCATGCCGGCCTCGAACTCGTGCGAGTGCCGGAGCGCGCCCGTCTCGCAGACCTCGGTGCACAGCCCGCAGAACATGCACTTCGACCAGTCCACGGCCGACCGGGTGATCATCCGGCCCAGGTCGGGGTGCTTCTCGACCTTGACCTCGATGACGTCGATGGGACACGCCCGGGCGCAGAGCATGCACCCGGTGCAGCACGTGACGTCGATCTCGATGAGCCCCCGGCTCCGCTCCGGGAGCATGGCGACGACCGGCCTGGTCGAGCGGTCGGGGTACTGGATCGTGTTCGGCCTGCGGAACAGGTAGGACAGCGTCACGGCAAAACCGTCGCCGAGCGTGACGACCGATCGCGCGATGGTCTCGAAGTACTCCCTGATGCTGCCCATCAGCGACTCTCCCTGGCGCCGCCGCGGCGGTGCGCGCCGTAGCGCCTGAGCTGCACAGACGGGTCGAACTCGAACCGCTGCCCGCGCTGGAGCACCTCGGCCAGCGAGATGCGGTCGCCGACCGAGCGCGCGTGGTGGCCGACGCGCCTGAAGAGGACGACGACCGCTGCCGCTCCCATCGCCATGGTGACGAGGTGCACCGCGACGTCGGGCAGCGAGCCGGCCGGCACGACGAGCGCGTAGAGCGCCACGCCCAGCATGCAGGCGAAGGCGATCGGGATGAAGTACCGGTAGCACACCCCCATGAGCTGATCGACCCGGAGTCGCGGGAGCGTCCAGCGCGCCCAGAGCACCACGAAGCACCCCACCCACGCCTTGCCCAGGAAGATCACGAGCCCGAGACCCTGGATAAGGAGCGAGTCGCCGTGCTCCTCGGCCGCCACGCCAGGGACCTGCCAGCCGCCGAAGAAGAGCGTGGTCGCGATCGCGCTCATGACGTAGACGTTGGCGAACTCGCCCAGGAAGAAGCCCGCCCAGCGCATGCCGCTGTACTCGGTGTTGTACCCCGCGACGAGCTCGCTCTCGGCCTCGGGGAGGTCGAAGGGAATGCGGTTGCCCTCGGCGATCGACGAGGCGAGGAACACGAAGAACAGCACGAACGTGAACGGGCTGTGGAAGATGTACCACTCCCACGGCCACCCGCCCTGCTGCCCGATGATCGTCTGCATGCTGAGCGATCCCGCGAGCAGCACGATCGTCATCACCGACAGGGCGGCCGGGACCTCGTACGACACGATCTGCGCCGCCGACCTGACCCCGCCGAGGAGCGCCCACTTGTTGTTCGATGCCCAGCCCGACATGAGCACGCCGACCACGACGAGCGACGTGATGGCCATGATGAAGAGGGCGCCGACGTCGAGGTCGGCCGCGATCAACACCTGGCTGAACGGGACCGTGGCCATGGCCGAGAAGACCCCGAGGATCACCAGGTACGGCGCGAGCCGGAACAGCGGCCCGTCGGCCGCGTCGGGGACGAAATCTTCCTTGAGCACGAGCTTGACGCCGTCCACGACCCACTGCAGGAACCCGATCGGGCCCACGCGGTTCGGCCCGACCCGGCTCTGCGTCCGGCCCGCGACCCGGCGCTCGGCCCACGTCAGGACGCCGGCGAAGGTCATCACGGCGAGGAACACGACCGCGGCCACGGCCAGGATCACAACTGCCGCCGCGACGTCGGCCCAGAAGGGGCTCAGCTCCCAGGTCTCGACGATGTAGCCCACCAGGGCTCGGATGTCGTTGTCCGGTCTCACCGGTCCACCTCGGGTGCGATGGTGTCCAGGGTCGCGATGACCGCCACGAGGTCGGCGATCATCAGTCCGGGGCTGATGAGCTCGATCATCGACATGGCCGAGAACGAGCTCGATCGCCACTTCGCCCGGTAGGGCGTGTTCGAGCCGTCCGAGACCAGGTACACGCCGAGCTCTCCGCGGGCGCCCTCGACCGCGGCGTAGACCTCGCCCTTGGGCGGCTTGATCTTCTTGGGCAGCTCGCCCATCACCGGGCCGTCGGGGAGCGCGGCCAGCGCCTGCCGGATCAGGCGCGCCGACTGCCGCATCTCCTCCTCGCGCACGACCCAGCGGGCGTAGCAGTCGCCCGCCACGCCGCGGCCGTCGCGGCCGCCGACCGGGACCGCGAAGTCCAGGCCGGGGTAGGCGCTGTACGGCAGGTCGCGCCGCAGGTCCCAGTCCACGCCCGCGGCCCGGAGGTTCGGGCCCACCAGGCCGTAGGCCACCGCGTCCGCGGCGCAGGTGACGCCGACGCCGAGCATGCGGTTGACCAGGATCTCGTTCTCGGAGATCAGCGCGTGGAGCTCGGCCATCACCTTGTCGAACCGGGCGACGAACGCCCCGACCTTGTCGAGCCAGCCATCCGGGGCGTCGTGGCTCACGCCGCCGACCCGGGCGTAGTTGAACGTCAGCCGGGCCCCGCAGAGCTCCTCGAACAGGTCGTTGATGGTCTCGCGCTCCCGGAGCAGGTAGATGAACGGCGTGTACGCCCCGAGGTCCATCGCCACGCAGCCCAGCGCGATGCAGTGGTTGGCGATGCGGTTGAGCTCGGCGGCGATGACCCGCAGGACCTCGGCCCGCTTCGGGACCTCGACCCCCAGGAGCCGCTCGACCGCCATGGCCCACGCCTGGCTGGCGAAGACCGCCTCGAGGTAGTTGATGCGGTCGGCGTAGGGGATGAAGCTGGTGTAGGTGGTCTGCTCCGCGAGCTTCTCGATGCCCCGGTGGAGGTACCCGACCTCGGGGACGGCCTTGCGCATGATCTCGCCGTCCGTGTACACGACGAACCGCAGCACCCCGTGGGTCGACGGGTGGTGCGGACCCATGTTGAGGACGATCTCCTCGCGGCCGACGGCGTCGGTCATCGGTCCTCCTTGCCCGGCCTGGTCGTCGGGATGCCCTGGTAGCTCTCGGGACGCGCATAGTCCTTGCGCAGGGGGTGGCCGACCCAGTCCTCCGGGAGGAGCAGCCGACGCAGGTCGGGGTGCCCCGTGAACCGCACGCCCAGCAGGTCGTAGATCTCGCGCTCGTACCAGTTGGCCGCGGGCCAGACCGGCACGAGGCTGTCGGCCACCGGGTCCGTGCGGCTCACGCGTGTCTTCATGACGAAGGCGTGGCGGTGCTTGTACGAGAAGAGGTGGACCACGACCTCGATCACCTCGTCGGCCGGGACGTCGGTGCCGGTCTGGTTGCGCAGGAAGTCGAAGGACAGCCGCTCGTCGTCCCGGGCCGCGCGGCACGCCTCGAGCCACTTCCCCGGTGGCACCACGGCGAACGGGTCGCCGGCGAGGTCCTCGTGCCACTCGATCTCCGTGCCGAGCCGCTCTGCAAGCGCGTCGCGGATCTCCTTCATGATCAACACTCCCTGGGCCGTCCGGGCCAGGGCTCCGCGGGCTCCGGCGTCCGGCCCCACGCCTTGGCCAGCCAGGGCTCCTGCTCGCACTTCTGCTGGATCAGCATGAGCCCCTCGGTCAGCGCCTCTGGCCGGCACGGACAGCCGGGGAGGTAGATATCGACGGGGACGATCAGGTCGCCGCCGTTGACGACCGAGTAGCTGGCCTGGAACAGCCCGCCCGTGTTGGCGCACGAGCCCATCGCGATGACGTACTTCGGCTCGGGCATCTGGTCGTAGAGCCGCCGGATCCGGCTGGCCATCTTGTACGTGATGGTCCCGGCCAGGATCAGCACGTCGGCCTGGCGGGGCGTCGGCCGGAAGACGAAGCCGAACCGGTCCGTGTCGGTCCGCGGCCCGCCCGTCTGCATCAGCTCGATCGCGCAGCAGGCCGTGCCGAACAGCAGGTACCAGAGGCTGTTCTTGCGGCAGAGGTTCAGGAGCCCGTCGAGCGGGCCGACCGCGACCGCGACCCCGGGCCCTCTCTCGATCTCGACCTCGTCCTCGGGTGCGCTCACCTGGCGTCCTCCTTCCGGCCCACCTCGACCTCGCGGCACTCGCCGCGTTCGATGGCCCTGATCCAGGTCAGGTCGCCGCGGGCCCACGCGTACACGAGGGCGACGAGCAGGATCGCCAGGAAGGTGAAGATCCCGGTGAAGGCGATCCAGCCGGCGCCGCCCTCGATCATCCGGCGGTAGACGACCGCCGCGGGCACCACGAGCGCCAGCTCGACGTCGAAGACCACGAAGAGCAGCGCGATGATGTAGAACCGGTTGTTGAAGTTGAACCACGCCGGGCCGAAGGGGACCTCGGCGCACTCGTAGGTGGTGCCCTTGTCGGGGTTGGGCTTCCTGGGCCGCAGGAACGAGCCGGCCACGAGGAAGACGAGCAGCGCGACGCCGCTCACGACGAGGAAGCCGAAGACCGTCGCGAATTGGAATGCCATCGTCGAAGCCCCCTTTATCGGAAATCGATCAAAAAAACAACGACCGGACATGTGGTAAAAAACGTCACCTCGCGCAGTGGAGAAGGGAGGGGGAGCACGGGCTCGGCCCGCTCTTCGCCGTCGCCTCGTCACGCCGCGGCGCAGCGTCTCCGGCCGAGCCAGCGCCAGACGAAGTACACGGGCACGCCCGCGGCCACGATCCCGAGCCCCGGCCACGTGAAGCTCGGCTTGTACACGAGCAGCACGAGCATGATGCAGACGGCCGCCGCCATGTAGACGGCGGGGACGACCGGGTAGCCCCACGCCCGGTACGGCCGCTCCGCGTCGGGCATCTTGCGGCGCAGCACGAAGATGCCGGCCAGGGTGACCACGTAAAAGAGGAGCGCCGCGAAGATCACGTAGTCGAGCAGGTCGCTGTAAGAACCCGAAAGCACGAGCAGCGACGACCAGACTCCCTGGATGACGAGCGCCTTGACCGGCACGCGGCTCCTCGCCCCGAGCTCCCCCGCCGCCTTGAAGAAGAGGTCGTCGCGGGCCATCGCGTAGACGAGCCTCGCGCCCGTGAGGATGAGCCCGTTGTTGCAGCCGAACGTCGAGACGAGCACGGCCACGGCGAGGGCCACCGCGCCGGCCGGGCCGAGTATCGCCTGCATCATCTCGGCCGCCACGCGCTGGTTCTCGGCTCGGGCGATCGTCTCCATCGGGAGCGTGGCGAGGTACGCCACGTTCACGAGCACGTAGAGCAGGATGACCCCGCCGGCGCCGAGCACGAGGCTCAGGCCGACGTTGCGCCTCGGCTCCTTGACCTCGGCCGCGACGAACGTGACGTTGTTCCACGCGTCCGCCGCGAAGAGCGAGCCGACCATCGCCACGCCCACGGCCGTGGCGAGCGCCACGCCGCCGAGCGGCTGCCAGTGAGACGCCGCCCCCGCGCCGACCAGCTCCCGCGCGTCGAAGAAGCCCGCGGTGAACAGCGCGGCGTCGGACCGCAGGAACGCGACGCCCAGCCCGACGAGCGCGACCAGGGTCAACGCCTTGATCGCGGTGAACACGTCCTGCACCCACTTGCCGGCCGAGAGCCCGATGCAGTTGATCGCCGTGAGCGCCGCGATCATGACGATCCCGATCCCGCGCTCGGTCCAGGGGCCGTACGACCCGAGGCCGGCCGAGGTCACGACGACGTTCAGGTACTTGGCGAACGCGACGCCCACGGCCGCGATGCTGCCGGATTGGATGACCAGGAACAGCGTCCAGCCGTAGAGGAAGCCGGCGAGCGGGCCGAACGCCTCGCGCAGGTAGACGTACTGCCCGCCCGCCTGCGGGAACATCGAGGCGAGCTCGGCGTACGACAGCGCGCACAGGACGGTCATGACGCCGGTGACGAGCCACACGACGAGCAGCCACCCCGGCGACCCGACCCGGGTCGCGACGTCTTGCGACACGATGAAGATGCCCGAGCCGATCATGCCCCCGGCCACGATGGCCGAGGCGTCCCACAGGCCGAGCCCGCGCACGAACTGGCCCTCGCTGCGACCCTGACGTTCGATTGCCATCCTCACCCCCGTCAGGGACCCATCATGACGGCAGTCGCCCCGGGGTTCAAGTGAACGATGGAGCCACCTTGAGTCGGGGTGGACTGAGTGGACGGAGTGGACGGAGTGGACAAGGCCGGCTCGTCCACTTCGTCCACCTGGTCCACTGTGTCCACCCGCAATGCCGAGTGGCCTCCGGTGCGGTAGGATGCTCTCCGATGATGCACGCTACCGTGCGCCTCCCCGTCCTGCTCGCCGCAGCCGCAGCTCTGTCGCTGCCAGGCTGCGCTGCGGATGTCTCACGAACCTCGCATGTCGCGGAGCCTCCAGAGGGACCTGAGGCTGGCGATGCGGGACGCCCGAACGGGGGCGTGGAGCCCGACGCGGAGCTCGACGCCTCGCCGGACGCTCCGGAGCCCGATTCTGCGGCCGGCCTCGAGATGCTCTGCCACGTCGAGGCCCGGATCTCCGGGTGCGGCCTCGAACCCGCGGGCGGCGCCTGTGAGGAGGTCCAGTCCCACGCGACCGGACGCGGACGCGACCGTCCGACGGCCGAGGCCGCCGCGCTCGGGTCGTGCCGGAGCCAGCTCGCCGACGTCTGGCGCACGTCCAGGTGGCCCCGCATCCTCCTGGCCCGGCCATGCGAGGTCGTGTCCTGCGGCCCGGCGGTCCTCGACGGGCGGCCGCCCCGGCCGAGGATACGGCTCACGCGGCTGCGCCGGATCGAGGGCGACGGCGTCCTGCGCGAGGACGAGGCGCGAACCCTGCTGCGAGGCGCCATGGGCCACCTGGTCCGGTGCTACGAGAGCGTCCTGGAACGCGCTCCCGCGACCACGGGCCGGCTGGAGCTCCGGCTCTCGGTGGACCGCGACGGACGCGTGACCCAGGTGCGAGTCGCGTCCGGCCTCGATCCGGAGCTCGTGCGGTGCGTGCCCCTCCACTTCGAGACGCTCCGGCTCGCTCCGCCGGGCTCGGAGATGGTCCTGGTCACCGAGATCCTCTTCCGGCCCCTGGGCGAGCCGTCGGATGGCAACCCGCTCGACCCGTGACCCCCGGCCTGTGGCGCCTGGCCGTGCGGCGGTGATACGATTCCTCTCGTGCTCCGGGTGAGGACCAGAACCGCGCTCCGAGCCGTTGTTGCCGTCTCCTGCGGGACGTGCGTGGCCCTGGCGGCATTCACCGCCGGCGCGGAGCCCGCGCGGGCCTTGACCGACGGACGCCGCCTCGTGCAGTCGTTCGAGTACGAGGCCGCGGTCGGGCAGCTCCGCCCGTTGCTCGACGACCCCGCGGCCACGGCGCGGCAGCGCGTCGAGGCCCTCGAGCTGCTGGCCGTGGTCCACTTCGAGCTGGGCCAGTTGCCCGAGGCCCGGCGGACCTTCCAGGACCTGCTGGGCCTGGACCCGGCCCACGAGCTGACCGACCCGGCGTATCCACCCAGGTTCCGCGAGTTCTTCATCGAGACCCGCGGCGCGTTCGTCCCCCGGACCGAGGTTGACGTCGAGGTCACCGCCCCCGAGAGTTTTCCCGAAAGCGAGGGCGAGGGCGAGGGTGACGGCGGCGCCGTGGTCCTCGAGGCTGCTCCGACCGGTTCGACCGCCGGCGTCGACCGGGCGGTGGCGTTCGTCCGCGCCGGGAGCTCCGGCGACTTCTCGCAGCTCGAGATGCGCCGCGACGGGGACCTGTTCACGGTCGATGTCCCCGTGCCGGCCGACGGGAGGGAGCTCCAGTTCTATGTCGAGCTGCACGCGCCGAGCGGCACCGTGCTCGCGCGGCGCGGGTCGTCCACGACGCCGCGGATCATCGTCCCGAGAGCGGCGGATGTCGGCGGCGCGGGCGAGGGCGCCGAGGGTATCGAGCCCGCCGCCGCCCTGGCGTCGGCGCCCGATCCGGGCTCTGCGGAGGCCGAGGTGGACGCAGGACGTCCGGAACGCCGGAGCTGGTATCGATCGTGGTGGTTCTGGACGATCGTCGGCGCCGTCGTGGCGGGCGGCGTCACGACGGCCGTCGTCCTCGCGGTGCCCGAGGAATATGAAGGAGCCCACGGCTCGCTGGGTCACTTCGACCTCCCGTAGGCGAGAGATGGTCATGCGTTCGACGCGACACACGAGTGACCTTGGTCGAGCGTTCCTCACCGCCGCTGCGGCGGCCGTCGTGGCCGCGGGCTGCTCCGAGTCGGGGTGGATACTCGTCGAGATCGACGGCAACCTCCAGCCTGGGCTCGAGCTCGACGCGCTCACGGTCCGCATCTCGGCCGACGGCGAGGAGGTGGACCAGGGCTCGTTCCCCTTCGGAGAGGGGAGCTCGTTCCCCCAGACGGTGAGCCTGCGCTCGGGCGACCGGATCGATGACGAGGTCGATGTCACGGTGACCGCGACGCTCATCACCTTCCCGCTCGTGTCGGCGACACGCACCATCGCCTTCCAGCCCGGCCGCACGGTCGAGGAGCGGATGTGCCTCTACCGGCACTGCATCGGACTGCCCACGACGGCCTGCCTCGAGGGGACGTGCCTGGAGACTCCGCCGGACGCTGACGCTGACGCTGACGCTGACGGCGACGGCGATGCCGACGGCGACTCGGACTCCGACGAAGAGGCGGATGCAGAGGGAGACCGCGACGTGTGCGTCCCGGACTGCGAGGGTCGCCAGTGCGGCGACGACGGGTGCGGCGACACCTGCGAGCCGGGCTGCGAGCCGGGCGAGCGATGCGAGGAATGGTCGTGCGTCCTGGACGTGCCCGAGGAGTGGGTCCTCGTGACGCACGGGACGTTCTTCATCGGATCGCCCGAAGCAGAGGCGGGCCACGAGTGGGACGAGGAGCTCCACGAGGTCACGCTCACGCGGGACTACTGGATGCTCGCCACCGAGGTGACGAGGAACCAGTTCATCGCGATCACGGGGTACGACCCCCAGCCGACCTCGCGGTGCGGGCCAGACTGCCCCGTGGGCAACGTCACGTGGCACGAGGCAGCCGCCTTCTGCAACCGCCTCTCGAACGACGAGGATATGCCGGAGTGTTACACCTGCACCGGTACCGAGAGCAGCGCGTACTGCACGTTCCCGGTCGACTCCGATCCGTACGACTGCCAGGGCTACCGGCTGCCGACCGAGGCGGAGTGGGAGCGCGCGGCGCGGGGGGGCACTTCGACCGCGACGTACAACGGAGATCTCCCGCCCTCGCACATCGGCTGCGCGAGGCCCAACCCCGTGCTCGACACCATCGCCTGGACCTGCGCGAACAGCGGCAACCGCGCCCATCCCGTGGCGCAGCTCGAACCCAACGGGTTCGGGCTGTACGACATCCTGGGGAGCGTCTGGGAGTGGTGTCACGACATCTACGGGTTCTACGAGCTCGACGTCCTCGTGGACCCGTCGGGGACACGAACCGGGCTGAACCGAGTCGACCGAGGCGGCTCGTACAGCGACACCGCGTCCTGCTCTCGAGCCGCGGATCGGTACGGGATGGAGCCATCGAGCCCGCTCGACCGGCTGGGTTTCCGCCCGGTCCGCACCGTCCCATGAGGGCTCGCCGCGTTCACTCGGACAGGTCGAAGTAGACCTTGGTCGCCTCGCCCGGGGCGATGCGCACGGACCTCGTGTACGCATTCCCCTCGGCGTCCACCAGGCGCAGGACGTGAGTGCCGGCCGGGAGCGACACACCGGTCAGGGGCGTCGCGCCGAGGCTGCGCCCGCCGATCCTCACGTTGGTCCACGGACTGGTGCGGAGGAACAGGGTCCCGCGAGCCGCGTGCTGGGCCTTCTCGGGTCGGTTCGGCTCGGGCGCGGCCTCGGCCGTGCCAGAGACGTCCGCGTCCAGAGCGATGGCCGCCCCGTCCGGGCGAGGGCTCGGTGCCCCTGCGCCACCCTCCGCCGCATCCACGTCCGAGCGGTCCTGGTCCGCGTCGCGGCCCGCGGTGGCGTCCGGCTCCGCAGGAGCCGCGATGCCGGCGCGGGGAGCCTCCCCTTCGTCTCTCCATCCGGGGATCACCGCGAGGCCGATGCCCAGGCCGACGACCATGGACACGAGGAGCGTCACCAGCACCACGACGCCGGCCCTGCCCCGCCGCGCGCCGGCCGGGGCTCCGTCCTGCGGGCGCGAGATCGCGCCGTGGCCCGACGAGGCGCTCGGGCTGCTCGATCCGGCTCCGTCGCTCCGTGGGCCGCTGTCGGACGGCGGGTGTGCTGCGACCTCGGCCGGAGCGCTCGGCGTCTCCGTCGGTTCCTCGGCCTCGACCTTCTTCAACAGGTCCTCGATGTAGATCCCCGTCGCGAACGGAGTCGTCACGAGCCCCCGGGACAGGATGAGCTGCTCGAGCTCGACCTGGAGCTCACGGGCGGTGGGATACCGCTCGTCGCGGTCCCTCTTCAGCGCCCGCTGCACGATGGCGTCCAGCTCCGGCGGGCCATCGCCCTCGGGCAGGGGCGGTGGATCGGTGTAGATGATCGCGGCCATGGTGGCCGCCTCGGCGTCGCGGCGGTACAGGCGCTTGCCCGTGACCATCTCGTGCAGGACCACGCCGATGGAGAACACGTCGGCGCGGCGGTCGACCGGCCCCGAGTCCCAGAAGCACTCGGGCGCCATGTACGAGACCTTGCCCTTGAGCTGTCCGACGCCGGTGCTGTGCGACTGGGTCGCGGCGCGGGCCACTCCGAAGTCCAGCAGCTTCACCGCGCCGTTCCGGGACACCATGATGTTCTGCGGGCTGATGTCCCGATGAACAACGTTCAGCGGGACCCCGTTCTCGTCCTCGAACTCGTGGGCGTAGTGCACGGCGGCGCAGGTGTCCGCGATCACCCGGAGCGCGATCTCGATCGGTATCCTCTCGGTTCCGAGCGCTCGGATGATCCTGCTGACCGTCAGCCCCTCGACGTGCTCCATGGCCAGGAAGTAGACGCCGTCGACCGCGCCGAAGTTGTAGATGTGGGCGATGTTCGGGTGCGTCAGCTTGGTCGCCAGACGCGCCTCGTCCATGAACATGGCGATGAAGTCCTGCTGCTCCGCCATGTGCGGGAGGACGCGCTTGACCACGACCTTCCGGGTCACGCCCTCGATGCCGTGCTCGATGGCGAGGTAGATCTCCGCCATCCCGCCGCGGGCGATGCGCCTGATGAGCTCGTATTGACCGAACCGTATGCCCGTCTTCACGGCGGATCCGCCTCGTTCAATCCTCGCCGGCGAGGTGCGCGCTGTCCACGGGAGAACACACCGCGGCCTGTTCGATGAAGGCCCGGTGGCACGCCTTCTTGCCGTCCAGGAGCTGGGCCCGTTCCAGGAGGAAGGAGATGCGGAACCCCGTGGTCACGACACCGCCGGGGCGTATCCCGCGCTCGGCCAGCACCTCGAGCGCGTGCAGGAGGTTGCGGTTGTCACGGTTGATCCCTTCGCCGATCAGCGACAGCGCGCCGAGGTGCTCGTCGATCTCGAGCTCGCCGCCCGCCGCCTCGCGCAGCGCCGCCGCGACTCCCTGCCAGCCGGGGACGTTGGCGAGCGAGACCACGAACGAGCCCCTGGCCCAGGAGAGCTCGCCCTCGGGCGCCGTGATCCCCACCTCCTTGATGGATGCGCCGTGCTGATCGGCGGTCCGGACCACCGCGGCGAGCCGCTCCGCCGCCGCCTTGCCGCGGAGCCTGACCCGCACGATCTTCTCCTCCGACACCACGGCCCGGACGCCGTGCTCCTCCACGGGCATGTCGCGCCTGACGATGGTCTCGCGGCCGGGCTGGAACGAGGCGCGGCAGTAGATCGCGATGCCGGCCTGCTTGGCGAACTCGACCGCCTGCGCGTTGAGCACCTTGGCGCCGGCCTTGGCCATCTCCTGCATCTCGGGATAGGAGATCGACGGGAGGTGGCGCGCCTCCGGGACCTCGCGCGGGTCGGCGCTGTAGACACCGTCGACATCGGAGTAGATCTCGCACCGCTCGGCCTGGAGCGCCGCGGCCAGGGCCACGGCCGTGGTGTCCGAGCCCCCTCGGCCGAGGGTCGTGACCTCGCGCTTGTAGCTCACGCCCTGGAAGCCGGCGACGATGACGATCCTGCCGAGCTCGAGCTCGTCCTGGATCCGGAAGGGCCGGACCTCGATGATCCGGGCGTCGCTGTGGCGATCGTTGGTGATGATGCCGCACTGCGAGCCCGTCAGGCTGATCGCCGAGAACCCCCGGTCCTGGACCGCGATCGACAGGAGCGCCATGGAGATGCGCTCGCCGACCGAGAGCAGCATGTCGAGCTCGCGCCTCGGTGGGGACGAGGACACCGATGTGGCGAGCCCCAGGAGCTCGTCGGTCGTCCGGCCCATCGCCGAGACCACCACCACCACACCGTTTCCCGCCTTCCTGGTCTCGCAGACCTTGTCGGCCACGCGCCGCAGCCTGTCCACGTCCGCGACCGACGAGCCGCCGTATTTCTGGACGATGATCCCCATGCCTCAGGTGGTAACACAGGCGTCGGACCAAGGCTACAATCAGGCCCCAAGAACACATGTGCCTCATCGTGCACCCGTGACCTTGGGCTTATTCGGTGCCGAAGAGGTCCTCCATCGACGACGCGGTCAGGATACGCTCGGCCCAGAGCCCGAGGGTCTCGACGCCTGCCGAGGCCAGGCGGGCGGAGTGTGCCTCCGACAGCTCCCCGAAGCGGTGCCGGATCTGTTGTGCCAGGATCTGGCGCCGTCCTTCCTCCCGTCCCGCCTCGAGTCCCTCCTCCCGTCCCGCCTCGAGTCCCTCTTCCCGTCCCTCCTCCCGTCCCGCCTCGAGTCCCTCTTCCCGTCCCTCCTCCCGTCCCGCCTC
>Ga0233425_10008148_pt1 | contig 14133 bp, 10 predicted proteins | sample Watercolumn_Towu_2_FD_181712 | JGI IMG/M metagenome (GOLD analysis project Ga0233425, IMG submission 181712) | Freshwater microbial communities from Lake Towuti, South Sulawesi, Indonesia - Watercolumn_Towuti2014_140_MG | ecosystem: Environmental > Aquatic > Freshwater > Lake | place...
GTCGCCACCATCGGCGCCACCATCGGCCGTCTTCTTACGAGGTGCCCCGCCGTCCAAGTCGGCGTACAGACCAAGCTTTGCGGGCAGTGGAATGTCGCTGATGTAGCTGACGCAGCCAGTTCCAGCTGCGTTCTGGTCACGAACAACGCAGAACACGCCAACATCGATGCAACTGATCTCGCCGTTCAACTGACCGGCCGGGATCGATCGTGCATACGAGTTGGCAGTCGTGCCACCGCCTGAACAGTTCGGAAAGGCTGGGGCGGCCGCACAAGCAACCAATCCACCACCCGGCGCCGCTGTCGATGTGGTCACCGTGGTTGGACCAGGGTTCGCACAAACGCCCTGCTGCGTGGTCGTACCGTCATAGCCACCCGAAAGGGTGATCGGGCAGGTCGCCGGGGTTCCAGACAACTCCAGCGAATACTCATTGGTTGACCCCGATCCGCAAGGTGCGCCGCTAAACCCGTTGATGGCCGCGAAGGCGTAGTAGATACCAGGAGCCAGACACGACGAACATGATGTTGGGCATGTGCCGGCGCCAGTCGCAACGATCTGCACTCCAGCGCAGTCCGCAACGGTCAGGTCTCCCTTGATCAAGAGAACCGTCGCCAGACTCGCCGACTTCACCGCAAGGGTGACCTGTGTCGGTGCGGTGACTTGGAACTGATAAAAGTCCGTGTCACGAGTATTGGCATCGGCCCAGAAATTGCCGCGAACGGTTTGACCGATGGCAATGTTGCCAAAGCCACCGCCTGCATTGCAACCGTCATTGGACTCTGCACCGCAGTCTTCGCCCTCGGCCGAACCCGCTGGAAGCACGCACTCGACAGGCACGGTGACGCGCATGACACCTGAACCAACATCACCCTCGGCATAAGAGCCAAGGCGAATGAGGTAGGTGTTCCCTACAAAGACATTGACGGTCAACTCAGAGGCGTATGCCGTGGGTGGGTTCGATGTCGTATTGCAGTCGACGCCGTCGTCATTACATCCAACGAGTGCTGTCGCGAGCTCGTTGTAGTCAAACGCGTCAGGATCCGCACCGAGGTTGTACACAGCGAGCTTGTTGTCGTAGGTGACGGAGCCGCAGGTCGAAACCTTGAGACTTCCGTTGCGCGCAGGCGCAATCTTCCACCAGAGGTCGTGCGCAAAGATGTCCGAACCTGACTGGCAAGTTGCGCCAGGGTGATCCGGACCGTCTGTCGATGCGTTCGTGGTGTCGAAGTTGACATTGCTGTCGACATTGCCCGGCAGCGTTGTTGCCGAGGTTGCGCAGTTGTTGATCGGCGCACCAGTCTGCGGTGGGCAGTGGTAGAAGCCACACTGCTCAATGGCGGAGATCACGCACGAGGCGTCCCAACCAATGTCGCAGCAGCTCGGGTTGAACGCGCAAACCAAAGCGCAGCAATTGGCATCCTGGCAGCCAAGGCCGCCGTGTGCGTCGTTGCATGGGCCCACGGCACCGAGGCATCCTGGTGGGACGGTCGAGAGCAATGCAATCACCTGGCCGCTGCCGACTTCTCCTTCGTATCCACCGATGCGGATGTACACCGTTTCACCCGAATTCACCGCGACATCCACGACGCGTGAGTAATAGGTCTGACAACCGCCCAATCCCGTGCCGTCGCCGTTGCATGCGATGGCGGTGAGAGATGCGCAGTTGCCCGAATAAATCACAACTGATGTGTCATAGCTTCCCGAGAGGCAGGTGTTGACCTCCAGTAGTCCTGCTTCGTTGGCAGTGAACTTGAACCACACATCCTTCTGGGTGGCCAGCCAGTTGAGGTAGGTGCCCGCGCAGAGTTCATCTGTGACCGCCAGCGCACTCGCAGTCGCGGTTGCTGTGTTGAATGGTGCAGGTGTGCCGTTCGCGAGCGCGGTCGCTCCCGAACACTCATCCGCACCCTGACCTGCCGCGCCAGCGGCGATGAGGGCTGTGGCAAAGATGCCAGCAACCAACGATGTCTTACAGACTCCAGTGATGTTCATTCGAACTCCTTGTTTCGACAGAAGAAACTGATAATGAGGTGACAGAAACGACAGCTTGGGCGACGCGAGGCAGATCGCTCACCACCACCCAAACGCAACACTTGCGTCGTCGGAAACATAGAACGGATGAAGAAATGTGCTAGTTTTGTTTTGAAATTCGTGGGACTTCGTAAAGTTATTCGTTATAGGACACTAATTTCGCCCTACCGCCAGTCGATGACCACCTTCCCGAACTGCTCCCAAGCTTCGAGTCGGGCGAAGGCGTCCTTTGCATTCGCCGGCGTGTGGACGGAATCGATCACCGGCTTGATCGCCCCACCCCGCAGCAGGCTCGTCACCTCTCGGAACTCTGACATGTCGCCCATGGTGGAACCCAAGATCGACAACTGGTTCCAGAAGACCCGCGTGAGATCGGTCGTGGCATCGCCCCCTGTGGTCGCACCGCATGTCACGAACACGCCGCCGCGAGCCAGACTCCTGATGCACTGCGAGTGCACCGCCCTACCAACGGAGTCAGCCACGATGTCGACGCCTCGGCGACCAGTCCAAACGCGCACGCCCTTCGACCAATCGGAGCCGTCATCGAGCACCCCATGATCCGCGCCCAGCGCTACCGCGCGATCAATCTTGCTCTGATGCCGACTCGTCACTGCAACTCGGCAACCAAAGTGCTTTGCGATGTGCAGCAGGGCCAGGGCAACTCCCCCGCCGATGCCCGTCACGAGCACAGTCGAACCCGCCCGCAGTCGAGCCCGCGTCACCAGCATTCGCCATGCGGTCAGATGCGTCAGCCCAAACGCAGCTGCCTGCACTGCGTCCGTCGCACCGATGTCGATCACATTGCATACTGGCGCCGTGAAGAACTCGCGCATCGTGCCTTCGACATGCTCGCCGATCATCGAGATGTCCTCGCCCGCAGCTTCTCGGTCGGGGTGCAGATGCGCTGGCTGCACAACTGCCGCATTCAGGAGCACGCGCCTCCCTTGCCAGGCCGAGTCGACATTCTGCCCGACTTCCACGATCGTGCCTGCTCCGTCCGATCCCGATGAAAACGGGTAATGCGTCTCGATGCCTGGCAGCCCCTTCCCGACCCAGAGATCAAGGCTGTTGAGCGCCGATGCCTCCGTTCGCACGAGCACTTCACCTGCCTTGGGTTGCGGTCGCTCGCGTCCGTCGACCAGTGAAACATTGGGGGCAACTGGATTTCCGCGTCGTTCGATCACGATTGCTTTCATGCTCGCGATCCTATAGTGCATGCATGATGCGACATTTCGGATTGGCTCGTGATTTTCGCTCGCGCACCGCATCTGCCGCTGCTGCGGTCGTCGCCGCATGCCTGGGGCTGTGCCAGCCGACTCTCGCACAAAGTTCCACGCAGTCCATCCTCGTCGATCCGCCGTTCATCTCGCTTGGCTTGATGCAACCGCGCGACACCATTACGCGCTCGTTCCGACTCTCCAATATCACGAACAATCCAATCACCATCGCATCCGTGGTGCCGACCTGTACCTGCACAACGGTCGATGCGACCGGCAAGGTCATCCCGCCCAAGGCCAGCATCGAGATCCCGCTCACAATGAAGGTTGCCGCATCAACGGGTGTGAAGACAGCCGCAGTGACGCTGACTTTTTCTGATCGCAGCGCGCCGATCACCTTGCAGATGCAGGGGGAAATCGCCTACGCGGTTCGATCCACCTGCATCGATGTGATCGAACAGAAGCGCATGCCCTACATCAATATCTTCGATGACCCGCAGCGAAGCCCATCGGTCGCTCCGCCGCCGCTCGTCGGCGAGATGAAGGTGTCATGCACCGATGGTCGGCCTTTTCGGGTTTTGTCGGTCATGGGAAAACCGCCCCAGTTCATCGGTTGGGATCCAGCGAGCAGTGAGCCGTTGACGGCCTACGACATTGTGTACGACTTTCAGGCCATTCCCTGCGACCGAATGCCTCCCTACTTGATCATCGAGACCGATCACCCGCTTGCGCCTGTCATCGACATGCGTGTGCGGCATGCATGCACTCGTATTGCGCCGCAGCTTCCCTTTGCGGAGTATCGGGCAAATCTTGGACTGCTGCGTGTCGGCGTCCCATCGCCGTTTGAGTTCGAGTTGAAGCGATCGCAGGGCTGGACGGTGACGGGCGTGCAGTCAAAGGACCCCCGCATCGAAGTGCGATTCATTCAGCAGCGATCGGATGCGGAAGGCGCGATGGTTTCGATGGTGGCGACAGCGACTGCAGGCACGAGCCCATCCGGTGCGCGTGTCGGCGAGAGTGCTGCAATACTGCTTGCGCCTGTATCCATGACCGCGCGCGATCCAAGCGGAAACACTCGCACGAGCGACTTCTGGGTGTACGCCAAGATCGTGCCCGCTGATGCTTCTGCGCCCACGACAATGCCGAGCGCTGCGCCCACGACCACACCGAGCGCGACTCAGAAGTCTGGGTCGTAGACCTGCTGTCGGACGAAAGAATCGATGTCTTCTGGGCGATCAATGCGTGCAAGGCCCGCATCAAAAACCAGCGACGCAACATCGACTGCGATTCGGATGCTGGTATCGAGGATCGATGCGATGGGCGGGAAGATCAGTCCCACCGACAGATCCTGATCGGTTGTCTGCGCCGCGAGCGACTCCGCGGCGCGCAGGAACATCTCATCGGTCACTCGACGCGCCTGCGTTGCATACACCGCCATTCCAATCGCAGGGTAGATGTACACATTGTTGCCTTGGCCAGGCACGAACAGCTTGCCCTGAAAGTGCATTGGCGGGAAGGGGCTTCCAGTCGCCACGATGGCGCGGCCATCGCTCCAGCGAATCGCCTCCTCGGCCGTGCACTCGGATTTTGATGTCGGGTTCGACAGCGGAAAGATGATGGGCCGCGAGTTGATGCGCGCCATGGATCGGATCACTGCCTCATCGAAAGTATTCGGGACGGCCGACACCCCGATCAGTCCCGTCGGTCGAATGTGTTCCACTGCATCGAGCAATCGCACGATGGGAGAGTGTTCGTTCCCTCGATTCATTGCAGCAACAGGAAGTGTGATCGGATGGGCGTATCGGCGCAGATACTCGGGCAGACCGCCCATGCCCGCATGAACGAGTCCGCGTGAGTTCATGAAGTGACAGCGCCCGACTGCGTCTGACTGACACACACCGACTGTCTCGAGGTGACGCACGAACAGATCTGCGATGCCGACCGCTGCGTTTCCTGCGCCGAAGAACAGCAGTCGTTGGTCGCGCATACTGCTGCGCGCCATGCGGCATGCGCCGAAGAGTCCAGCGATGCCAACCGCTGCCGTTCCCTGAATGTCATCGTTGAACATGCAGACGCGGTTTCGGTACCGCTCCAGCATGGGGATCGCGTTGCGGTTTGTGAAGTCCTCGAATTGGATGCAGCAGGTTGGGAAAACCTCCTGTGCTGCTTCCACGAACTCATCGACAAACGACCGCGCTTCCTCGGCCGCCGCGCGCTGCTGGCGCAGCCCCGGATACAGCGGATCTTCAAGAAAGGATTTGTTGTTCGTACCCATGTCGAGGACGACAGGCAGCGTGACCTGCGGGGGCACGCCCGCGCACGCGGTGTACAGCGCGAGCTTGCCGATGGGAATCGGCATGCCGCACACCCCGAGGTCACCCAGACCGAGAATGCGCTCGCCATCCGTGACAACGATGAATCGAACATCGCGCACTGGCCAGTTGCGAAGCACCTGCGCGATCCGACCGCGGTGGCGGATCGAGATGTACATCCCCTTCGGCCGCCGCATGATGTGCCCGAACCGCTGGCAGGCTTCACCAACGGTTGGCGTGTAGACGATCGGCATGAAGCGCTGGAAATCGCTGCGAATCAGCGCGAAGAAGAGGCGCTCTTGTCGGTCGTGGAGCGCGGACATGAATTGGTAGCGCCCGAGATCGGTTGGCTGTGCATCGAACTGCACGCGCGCGCGCTGCAACTGCAGGTGATGGGTTTCAACCGCATCCGGAAGCAGTCCGTCCAGCCCGAACTCCGTGCGTTCTTCCGCAGTGAACGCGCCTGCCTTGTTCAGGCGAGCGTCAAAGAGCAGCTGGAACGCACTCGGTCGGGAATTGGTCGGTTCGCCCACGGCGGGAACAATAGCAGTGCCCGGATACGAAAGCGGCGCGGGGCTGCGACTCTAGACTCGTTGACCGATGGACCGCGATGCACCGTGCGCCTCCCACGCTGCCGCCACGCTGCCGTGGCCGCCCGACATCTGCGAATCGTTGCGCGCCGATGCGCTGGTGTGGTGCCGGCACTGGCAGGATGAACGCCTGGCGTACGAGTGTGCGATCCGCTGGAGCGGGCGCATGGTCCGCAGCCTTGGTCGTGCGTACAGTCGGCGCGGTCTGATTCGGCTGCACTGTGGGCTGGCCGAGCGCGGCTGCGAAGCGCTGCTGCGCGAGGTGCTCTGCCATGAGTTAGCGCACATCGCAGTCCACCGCCGCTTCGGCGATCGCGTGCTGCCGCATGGTGCACCATGGCGAGAGTGCCTCCGGTCGGTTGGGTTCGATCCGCGCGTGACGATCCCCGACGAATCCCTCCCACCATCGCTGCGCACTTTCATCGATTCGCAGCGCCGTCCGATGCGTCGAAAGCGTCGGCGCACTCGCCGTGTCGTGCGCCGTTCGCCACTGCGTTGGATCGCTTCGCTCTGGCCGCTCTGACGAACGCTGCGCTGACTCCTACTCCATAGCCGAATTCATCTGCCTTTGAATCAGGTCTGCTTGTTGCGTCTGACCAACCGCACGCAACGCATCAATCAACATCGATCCACAGCGGTACCAGTTCGTCTGGCGCGCGAAGATCGGACTGATCCCAGTAGGCGGATCCATGTTCGCGTAGGCACGCTGAACAAACTGGACAAGACCGGGCATGTTGCCCTGATTACGAAGAATGTTTGCGCCGGCGACCGCAGCGTCGAACCCAAACGGCCCGTCGTTTGCGTAGTCCGTCACGATGCGGTCGTAACAGCGACCCGCCGCCGCGAATTCACCCGCCGCCTCGCACAGACGCCCCTGCTGCAACAGGATCTGACCCACGATGTCTCTTCGCGCTGGGAACACCTGCACAAAATGATCGAGCACTCGAACGCGCTCTTGCACATCTGGGATAGATCCAATCATCGGCTCGATCATTCGCCAGGCAAACTCGGGATACGAGTCGCCGCAGAGCGCGATGACATCGTCCGACCACTGTGTCTTCTGCGGGTCGGTCATCTTGCCGCTCGCAGCCGCGCGCGCGACCACATCCCATGTCCGCGAATCGGTCGCCGCAATCTGGAGACCGAGGCGCGCCAGAACGAGCGAGTCATCCACCGACTTCGCTTCGGACGCGGCGATTCGGAGCCCTGCGACAAGCCTGCGGTCTGCGGCGGGAGTTCGGCCATACTCCGTGAGCATCGGCATCAATGTGCTCGACACAGACTTGCCCGTCTGCGGATTGAGAATCATGCCCTCCACTCCCAGATAGCCGCCAAACCGCCCCCACTCTGCCCACACGGGACCGCCGCGCCCGCGCATCGCGTAGCCGATCCATGCATGACTGATGCTGCCGTCGCGACCAACCGTCACCGCAGCGGGCGCACCGAGCGATTTGCTGACGGTCGCACAGAAGTATGCCTGATCCGCACACACGCCGCCGTACTTGAGGATGTTCTGCAGATTCCAGCCCGCCTCCGTCACTTTCTTCGGCGTGCCCTTCTCAAGGTGATCGTTGTCGTACTCCACTTCGTCGTACAGCGTGCCGATGTCTTGGCACTTGGAGTACTGCTGCACCGCCCACTGCATTTCCGCTTCGGACGCGGCGACATCCACCACGAACACCCACACCTCGCTCGGAACATCCTTGATGCCGAAAGTCAGACTCCGCTCGTTGCGGCAGAAGTGATCGAGTACCGGTAGTGCGCCACTGCCGCTCGCAAGGTTTTCGTTGACCTGAGCAACGACTGGTGCATCACACACCACGGCGACTGCCGCGGCGAGTTCCGGAGCCTTGTCGACCACAATGGAACGCTCCTGCATCAGCAACCGCGCCACACGCTGCACCTTCGCTGCGTCCTCGCCGCTTGGATCGGCAATCAGCGCGAGTGCCCGGGCGAATGCTGGATGGACCAGATACTCCTGCGCCACATCCATCCGCTCAGCCTCGGCGGCGGCGTTCACCGACTGCAAAATGCGTAGGGTTGCCGCCGATTGTGTTACTGCCTCGAACTTCGGTCGGAGCGCGGCGAGTGCCGCTCCGCGCATCGACGAGGCATCGCCCTTTGCCTTGCCTTTGACCTGCTTGTCATCAGGTGCCTGCGGCGGTTTGGTGGCTGCGACGATCTCCGCCGCGATCTTCGCTAGATCCTCGCGCGCATCCCGCAGTTCAACATCCGCCTGCCCCGATCCACCCGCGATCCGCACGATGCGTTGCTCTCCAACTTCGCCAAAGCAGTCGAGCGCACTGATTGGCTTCGGCCCACCACTCGCTTGCGGACCTGATACAGCGACAGCGAGTGCCGCCACGAGCGTGGCCACGACAGACATCATCCGGGTTCGCTCCGTCGCCATGATTGCTCGAGCGTCTGCTGGCGGGTCTTGCAGGTGTCGGCTGCATCGATGAACTTCAGCGTCGGCCCGTCCAATTCGAATGTGTAGTCGCCCGGTTCCTCGGGGCAAATGACTGAACCAAGCTGATAGCGCATCGTGATGCGGGTCCCTTTGAACACGCAGCGACCGATGAGCGGATCGACGCCTTTCAGTTCAAGGACGAACACCCCCGAATCGGTGAACTCGATCGAATCTCCCGAAATCTGCCCGTGCCACTTGCCCACAAGCGGTCTCGGCACTGACACCTTTCGAGGTCCACCGGCGCATGCTGTCAGTACCACGGATGCAAGCGTAGCAATCAGTGGAAACAGAAAAGCTAGAAACACAAAGCGGCGGTGCCTATCCCGCTGCCCAGGCTGCACTTGCGAGTTGGGGCGCGCAAGCTCGCAGACAAGCCGTGACAACATGCGAGAGAGATTAGACAAAAAGTTCAACCTTCCACTTGCTTCGTGCGCCTATGAATCCGACAGTTGTTCCAAGCCCATCGGTGCGGTGAGGTTTCGCAACATACAACCGTTGGCCAACGAGACGGGTCGGCGCGCCTCAGCGGGCGCCGATCCGTCAGTTGCTTTTTGTGGGTGGTCTGGGCAACAAGTGATCTCGGCGTCCGTCGACCGACGGCTGTCCGTCAGCCTCGGCGTGCCAAGACGGCGCCTCCTGCTCATGCGGTTGCTCGCCGTCTTCGTCCATGCTTTCGCGATTCAGCAGAGGCGACAGATCGATGTACTCATGAACGCTCGCATCGGGCGGAAGATCCCGCACCCTCTCACAAAGGACATGCAGTGTCAGTCGCTCGTAGAGTTCGCGGTCCGTGAGGTGATCCGTATGAATCAGATAGATGCCGAGGCCTGCAAGCGCATCGATCAGTTCCCACAGCACCAGCGACAACTCCATGTCGCCCACATCTCCTGAAGTGGGCGGGTACACGCCAATCTCTTCGAGTTGCTGCAGGTTCGTCGTCCACTCGGCCCGCTCAAAGTCATGGACAATCGTCCAGTACATACGGTCGGTGCACCCGCCTCTGTCCCGCGCATCCGCCACCAGACGATCGATCGCCTCGGCGCGCGCGCGGCGCTTTCGTTCATGAAGTTGCTCGATATCTGTGCGCGATGGCACACACCTGCATGAGTCGTTCTGCCGCATGTCGTTCCCCCTTGATTGCCCTTCTCCATTCTGCACCGTGCGATGACTTCGCGCACACGCGCCAAGCCTCACCGCACACTAGATCGCTGCGAATGAACCACGGCGGGAGCGGCGCATTTTCCATATGCCGCACTCAGCGCACCATTTGGCGTGCAGCAGCAAGCCGCTTTGGTTCGTGGTCAGTCATCGGATTGGGTACATCCGTGCCTCGAGCGTTCGCGCCGTTACCCTGAAGGCATGGGTGGTGTGCTGCTCATGGTGATTGCCGTTCTCAGCATGGCTGCGGTCGGCTACGGAGTTTGGAAACTGGTGAACGCCCGCGAAGCCGGCGATCAGGATCTCCAGCGAACGCTCGACGCGGATGACCAGCGCGCACGCCTCGCGCGCGAGCGCCGCCTTGCGGCGCATCAGGACGCTGCGCACGCTTCGGAGTCGTCGGCGAACCGACAGCCATCTGACCGCGACAACGAGACGCATTGAAGTGCTGCCCGCGGCGACTCGCGCGAGCGCAAGTGTTCGCGACTTACGCGAGCGCGCGGCGAATGCCGTTCATCTTGCTTTGCATGTGCCGACCGGGGCACGCCGTGCGCGCGCTCGACCACTCTTGGTGAGAGCGCACCTGCGTGCTGCGAAGCCCATACTTCTTCAAACAAATGCGCAGGTGCCGATCGAGTGCCGCCAACTGCGCCATGCTCGGTGTGTGCAGGTCGAAGTTGCCAACCATCAGGATGCCCACATTCCCCTCGTTGTTGTCCTTGACATGCGCACCCTGATAGCGAATGTCCCGCCCCTCCCAGACTCGCCCGGCGCGATCGATCACATAGTGGTAACCGATGTCCGCCCAGCCCTTGCCGCGGTGGCCGTTGCGGATGAGTTCGAGTCGCCCCTTGCATGCCGCTATGTCCGTTGCCGTGAACGCAGTCATGCCGTCGTGATGCACCGTGACCCAGCGCACGGGCAGCATTGGATCGATGTTGCGTGTGTCGGGCGTTCCACTTGTCCATGAGCTGCGCGGGATGACGCCGATCATCGGGGGCGCGGGCGGAAGTGGCGCGGGCGCCGGCGCAACAACAGTCGGCGACGCGGCGAGAAGGCCGTCGTCCGGCCACAATGGCGAAGGCAGGCGCGCGGCGCGGCGCACGGGAGTGGTCGCGCACCCTGCAAGCAGACCCAGCCCAAGCATCAGCATGGTGCGACGCGGAAGGCGCGACAGAAGCCGCTCACTTCCGTGGTCGGGAAGATCCTCGGGCGCTGAACTTGACATCGTTCCTTGCCTCCCTTGCTATCGACCCAAACCGCGAAACACCTAAAGATTACGACCCGTAATCACCCCTTGTTCGGGTAGACTTTCAGTTCCTTTCCTATCAGATAACGCCCCCCACGAATGACCCAACAGACCGAGCCCGAAGCCCGATATTCCGCAGAAGACATTCAAGTTCTTGAGGGTCTTGAAGCAATCCGCAAGCGCCCCGGCATGTATGTCGGCGGCACCGGCCTCAATGCCTTGCACCACTTGGTGTACGAATGCGTGGACAACTCCATCGACGAGTCGATGGCGGGGTTCGCGACACAGGTGCTTGTGCGCCTAGGCGTTGACGGTTCATGCACGGTCATCGATGACGGGCGCGGCATGCCGGTCGATCCGATGCGCAGTGACAATCCGAAGATCGATGGCCGCCCCGCGATCGAGGTGATCCTGACCGAACTGCATGCCGGCGGTAAGTTCGACAACAACGCCTACAAGGTGTCGGGCGGTCTGCACGGTGTCGGCGTGAAGTGCGTGAATGCGCTGAGTGCGTGGACCGAGGTGGAGGTGCACAAAGCGGGCGTAGCGTGGGGCATTTCCTTTGAACGCGGTCAGTGCACCACACCGCTTCATCGCATCCGAGAAACGGGCGTGACCAAGAATGGCACGCGCATCACCTTCCTTCCCGATTCCGAGATCTTCCCGGACACGCAGTTCCGTGCCGACATGCTTGAGTCTCGGCTGCGGGAGCTCGCGTTCCTCAACCCAGGCGTCTCCATTCGCTTCATCGATGAGCATGTGGGTGCGGACGGATCGCAGCGTGATGTGACCTTCTGCGACAGGGCTGGCATCGCGTCGTATGTGCGTTGGTTGAACCATGCCAAGGTGACGCAGAGTCCGTGCATTACGGTCCGCCGAATGGATAGCGAGCGCGGACTGGAGTGCGACATTGCGATGCAGTACACCGATGCAACGGCGGAGAATCTGCTGGCGTTCGGCAACAACATCCGCAACCCCGATGGCGGGACACATGTCGCCGGATTCAAGTCTGCGCTGACCCGCGTCGTGAACGGCTATGCCAAGCGCGAGGGCATCTTGAAGGACCTTGTGCCGAGCGGCGATGATCTGCGTGAGGGGCTGACGGTGGTCATCAGCGTCAAGTTGCCGCATCCGCAGTTCAACAATCAGACCAAGGAAAAACTGCTGAACGAGGAAGTGGAGAGTTTCGTCAGCGCTGCGGTCGGTGAGGAACTGACTGCGTGGATGGATTCCAATCCGCGTGATGCCAAACTGATCTGTCAGCGCGCGATCCTTGCCGCAGAGGCGCGCGAGGCGGCGCGAAAGGCGCGTGAACTCATCAAGCGCAAGGGCGCACTCGGCGATAGTGCGCTGCCACAGAAACTCTCCGATTGCTCGAGCGACGATGTCGAGTCGACGGAAATCTTCATCGTCGAGGGTGACAGCGCAGGTGGCAGCGCCAAGGGCGGGCGCGATCATGTGCATCAGGCGATCCTGCCGCTTCGAGGCAAGCTGCTGAATGTGGAAAAGTGCCGCCTCGATAAGGTGCTTGCGTTCGAGGAGATTCAGACGCTCGTGCAGGCTCTGCAGTGCGGCATTGGGAGCGATCTGGACACCTCCAAACTCCGCTACGGCCGCATCATCATCATGACCGACGCCGATGTGGACGGCAGCCACATCCGCACACTGCTCCTCACTTTCTTCTACCGACAGATGTTCGAACTGGTGCGGCAGGGGCGCGTGTTTATCGCGCAGCCGCCGCTCTATCAGGTGATCCAAGGCAAGCACAGCACCTATGTGCTGAACGACCGGCAGATGAACGACACGCTCGAGGGTCTTGCGTTGCGCAACACTGTGCTCATCACTCGCGATGACCACGGTGCCGTTGCTGCGACGCTGGAAGGCGATGCGCTTCGCAAGCTGCTGCGAACACTCCATCGTCTCGACGATCTCGTCGGCGTCGTGCAGCGCCGGGGCATTCCCTTCCAGAAGTTGCTTGAGGCGCGGCGCAACGATCCCACGCGCGCCAATCGACTTCCCACCCATCACCTCACTTGGACGGGTGATGATTTGCTCGCGTGGAGCGAGCAGGAGGCGCATGCTGCGGCAGCGAGCCGTGGGCTTGTGATCGACGATCTTGATGCGTCAGCGAAGAGCAATGGAGGCAGCGGTGGCGCCGAGCCCATCGTGCCTTCGGGCAGCGCGCGTGTTCGTCTCGCTGCTCTCCGTGAGATGCACGAGGTCGCGGAGCTCGAGCGAATCTTCACACAACTCGCTGCCGTGGGCGTTCACATTGAAGACTGGTCGCTCGTGCAGGAGGAATCGGTGACGGGCGAACGCCTGCCCACTCGCTTCTGCTGGAAGGCGACGCCTGAGAAGGGTGAAGCCACGCTCACGGAGTGTCCAAATGTTGCGAGCATCCTCCGCACGCTCCATGAGTGCGGGCGGCGCGGCATCGAGATCAAGCGATTCAAGGGTCTCGGTGAAATGGACGCCGAACAGTTGTGGGACACGACGATGGACCCATCCCGTCGCGCTCTGCTTCGGGTCACGATCGAGGCCGCCGCCGAAGCAAGCAACTTGTTCACAGTGCTGATGGGCGAGAATGTGGAGCAACGACGCTCCTACATCGAGCGACATGCACTCGAAGTCAAGAATCTTGATGTGTGATCGGCGCAGGCGTTCAACGCGCTAGGGGATTTCAGCGCACCTTTGGATCGGCAAGCCCTGCCGCTGCGAAGCCGGCGGCGCGAATGCGGCATGAGTCGCATTCGCCGCAGGGGCTGCCATCGTGCCGTGGGTCGTAGCAACTTGATGTGCCGGAGAAGTCGACGCCAAGATCCACACCAAGTCGAATGATCTGTGGCTTGCTCAGGTTCAGGAGCGGCGCGTGAAAGCGAAAGGCAAGATCGCCGCGCTTCGCACCCTCGACGCCCGCGCGCGTCGCAAGGTTCGCAGTGGCGGCGAAGGATTCCAAGAACGCCGGCCTGCAATCGGGATATCCCGAGTAGTCGACGGCGTTGATCCCAAGCGCGATGTCGCACGCCCCGCGTGCTTCGGCCAGTCCAAGTGCAAGCGAGAGAAACAGCGTGTTTCGCGCTGGCACATAGGTGACTGGAATCCCCTC
>Ga0233425_10008149_pt1 | contig 14133 bp, 12 predicted proteins | sample Watercolumn_Towu_2_FD_181712 | JGI IMG/M metagenome (GOLD analysis project Ga0233425, IMG submission 181712) | Freshwater microbial communities from Lake Towuti, South Sulawesi, Indonesia - Watercolumn_Towuti2014_140_MG | ecosystem: Environmental > Aquatic > Freshwater > Lake | place...
CGCCGGCTCGGTGGGGCCTTCCGTGGCCTTGGCCGCCGGCTCGGGCGCGGCCCGGCGCGGGGCGCGCTTCGGGCGCGGCGGGGTCGGGGCGTCGGCAGGGGGCGCAGCAAGAGGCGCGGCAGCGGGATCGGTCGGCGCACCCTCGGGACGCACGAAAACCGCGCCGTCGGCGAACTGGAGCTGGAGCCGGGCGGCCTCGGCGGCGGCCTCGGCGGAGCGCACCGGCAGGCCGTCGGCGTCGCGCACGAGCGCGTAGCCGCGGGCGAGCACGGCCTTGTAGCTGAGCGCCCCGAGCAGGCCGGCCTGCGCCCCGAGCCGGTCGCGGCGGCGCTCGACGATGCGGGCGATAGCCGTGCGCGGGCGGTGGTCGATCCCGGCGAGCCGCGCCCGCGCCTCGGCGAGCGCGATCGCCGGCGAGCGCCGGGTCAGCCGGTCGGCGAGGCGGTTCAGGCGCTCGCGGGAATCGCGGGCGTTGGCGGCGAGCGCGGGCCTGAGCCGCGCATCGGCGAGGTCGAGGCGCTGGCGCTTGGCGGCAAGGAACGCGTCGGCGCCGGGGATCGCCCGCACGAGCGCGCGGAAATCCGCCCGCTCGCGCTCGATCCGCCGCAGCATCGTACCCGCCTGCCGGGCGCCGAGATCGTGGATCTGTGCGCTGAGTTCGGCGCGCACCGGCACCGCCATCTCGGCCGCGCCCGTGGGTGTGGGGGCGCGGCGGTCGGAGGCGAAGTCGATCAGCGTGGTGTCGGTCTCGTGGCCGACCGCCGAGATCAGGGGAATCTCGGATTCGGCGGCGGCGCGCACCACCGCCTCCTCGTTGAAGGCCCAGAGATCCTCGATCGAGCCGCCGCCGCGGGCGACGATCAGCACGTCCGGCCGCGGGATCGCCCCGTCGGGGGCGAGCGCGTTGAAGCCCCGGATCGCCGCGGCGATTTCCTCGGCCGCCCCCTCCCCCTGCACCCGCACCGGCCAGACCAGCACGGGGCGCGGAAAGCGGTCCTCCAGCCGGTGAAGGATGTCGCGGATCACCGCGCCGGTGGGCGAGGTGACGACGCCGATCACCCGCGGCAGGAACGGGATCGGCCGCTTGCGGTCCGCCTCGAACAGCCCCTCCGCCGCGAGCTGGCGCTTGCGCTCCTCCAAGAGCGCCATCCAGGCGCCGATGCCGGCGGGCTCCATCGCGTCGATGACGATCTGGTACGAGGATTTTCCGGCAAAGGTCGTGATCTTGCCGGTGGCGACGACCTCCAGCCCCTCCTTGGGCTTCTGACGCAGGCGCCCGAGCACGCCCTTCCACACCACCGCGTCGATCTTCGCCGTGCCGTCCTTCAGCGAGAAATAGGCGTGGCCCGAGCCGTGCGGCCCGCGGTAGCCCGAGATCTCACCGCGCAGGCGGACATGGCCGAAGGCGTCCTCCAGGGTGCGCTTGAGGGCGGCGGCGAGGTCGCCGACCGACCATTCGGGGGCGTTGGCCTGGAGCAGCGCCGAGGGCGCCGGCTCCCCCGGCGACGGGGCTGCGGCGGCGGTCGCAGGACGTGGCGGGGGCACGAGCGGCATGGCTCCGGACGCTAGGGAACGGGCTCGGGGAGGTAAAGGCCGGGCAGCCGATCGGGTGGGGAAGGGCGGGCGGGTGTGGCGCGGCGGCCGCGTCCGCATCCCTCTTCGCCTCTGGGCGGGCACGAGCCATACCCAGCAGTCGGCGCCGTCATCTTCGATGTCGAAGCGCAAGAATCGGGCAAATTTGCCCATGTGGAAGATCTAAAATTGTTTTGCTCGGTACGTGTGACAGTTCGAAGGTTGGCATATTCCCGATTGCGTTCCCGATTGCGGGCGATCAAAATTTTGAAATCCGCCGCTACGGCGTCGAAGAAGGGAAAAATCGCGACAAGAACGCCATCAATACATCTGCCGTCTGGCAGACCTGCGGTGCCGACGAAAGGGGAGGCCGCAAAGGCTCAATCGGAGACCGGCACGCAGCCGCGCCATCAGATCATCGCCGGAGCAGGTCGGTTTCGGCCAGGCGCGCGCCGGCGTGGCGGATGTGCAGAAGATCCGGACGAGCCGCGACGTGAGGCGGGATTGGGTGCTTTGGCGTCTCTGGAGGAGGTGGAACGCATCGCTCCGAAGCGGCAGGTCGCCGCCTTGCGTCAGCGGCCGGGCCTGGGCGAAGGGCGCGCACGTCCTGCACGGGACGGCGCTCTGGATGCGGCGGACCCTCAAGGAGGTGCGGTCGGCGGCGAGGGGAGCCCGGTGATCAGATCAGACGCGTGAGGATCAGCGCCGCCATCACGGTCGGAGCGGCCGCAGCGGCCATGGCCCAGGGCCAGACCGGGCCGAGGCGGGAGTGACGGTTGTCGTTGGCGGCCTGGGGCGCCGAACGGCGCTGGACCACGTAGTGCGACAGCCGAACGATCGGACGCTCGCGGGGCGGGCGGGAGGGGGAGGCGATCGAGTGGCGACAGATCGGCATGGCGATCATCAACAGGCGAGCCCGGCCAACCGTTCCGTCCGGCGCGCGGGATAAGGCGATCCCGGGCGCAAGGCGGACGAGAGGCCGCACCGGCCGCTCACCACAGCGAGAACTCGGTGGCGAAATCCGTCGTTCGCAACGGGCATTTCGGCGCCGGGCAGGGATCGGCCGGCACGGTCGCGAGCCCTCCATCCGCCCCCTCCTCGAAGCGCAGGCGCACCGGCGGGTCGTCCTCCCTGGCGTAGGCGAGCCGCACCTCGAAGCGCACGGCGTCGAAGGCCTTGCGGTCGGCGTAGACGATGACGTCGCGGGAGACGGACTCGCCCGGATTGAGTTCGGAGGGCTCGCTCGGGAGCGCGGTCGCGCCGGAGAACAGCAGCCCCTGACGCAGGATCGGCGCGCCGTTCTCGCGCAGGTAGTCGCGGGCGGAATCGACGCTCGCCGTGCCGGACAGGGAGGCCCGGAAGGCGGCCGCCCGTTCCGCCCGCTCCGCCTCCCCCTGCGCGCCCGGTTCGGAGAAGCGGGTGCGCAGGCCGACCACGGTGTAGGTAAGCCCGAGCACGCGCACGCCCGCCTGGCCGACATTGGTGCGCGTCACGGTCGAGCGGATCGCCACCCGGTCACCACGCTCGCCGACCCGGGCGAGGTCCGTCTTCACCGAGACCGAGGGCGGGGCGAGCCCCGGCTTGATCCGCGCCTCGTAGACGAAGGTGTAGACGCCCCAGGCCCCGGCTCCGAGGATCGCCAGGGTCTGCACCAGGGTGTTGGCACCCTCCAGGCCGAGCCGGCGCCGCGTCCGATCCGGTCGCCGATGGCTGTCCTGGTGACGATCTCGCGGTGCCATGCGGCGGGTTCTCCCTTGCGTTGCCGGGGCAAACGCGAAACGCCCTTCCCCCGGCCCAAGATTTTTTGGATAGGGTCTCGTCATGACCGAGCCCTTCTCCATCCTGCTCATCGGCTCCGGCGGGCGCGAGCACGCCCTGGCCTGGGCCATCGCCAAATCGCCGCTCTGCGCGAAGCTGTTCGTCGCGCCGGGCAATCCCGGCACGGCCCGGCACGGCGAGAACCGGCCGGATCTCGCCGTGTCCGATCACGCCGCCGTCGTCGCCTTCTGCAGGTCCGAGAAGGTCGGGCTGGTGGTGGTGGGGCCGGAGGCGCCGCTGGTCGCCGGGCTCGTCGACGACCTGCAGGCCGCCGGCATCCCCGCCTTCGGCCCGACCAAGGCTGCGGCGCAGCTCGAAGGCTCGAAGGGCTTCACCAAGGATCTGTGCGCCGAGCACGACATCCCGACCGCCGCCTTCGCCCGCTTCACCGAACTGGAGCCCGCGCTCGCCTATCTGCGCGAGCGCGGAGCGCCGATCGTGGTCAAGGCCGACGGCCTCGCCGCCGGCAAGGGCGTGACGGTGGCCGAGTCGCTGCCCGAGGCGGAGGCCGCCGTGCGGGCGATCCTCGACGGCAGCGAGGGGGGCGCTCTCGTCATCGAGGAATGCCTGTTCGGCGAGGAGGCGAGCTTCTTCGCGCTCTGCGACGGCACCCGCGCGATCCCGATCGGCACCGCTCAGGACCACAAGCGCGTCCATGACGGCGACCGCGGCCCCAATACCGGGGGCATGGGCGCCTATTCCCCCGCCTCCATCGTCACACCGGAGATCGCCGAGACGGTGATGACGCGGATCATCGCGCCGACCCTGGCCGGCATGGCCGCCCGGGGCACGCCGTTCGCCGGCATCCTCTATGCCGGGCTGATGCTGACGGATGAGGGCCCGAAGCTGATCGAGTACAACACCCGCTTCGGCGATCCGGAGGCGCAGGTGCTGATGCCGCGCCTGTCCGGCGACCTCGTGCCGGCGCTGCTGGCGGCGGCCGAGGGGGATCTCTCCGGCGTCTCGATCGGTTTCGACGCCTCCCGCGCCGCGCTCACCGTGGTGATGGCGGCGCGGGGCTATCCCGGCGCGGTGACCCGCGGCACCGAGATCCGCGGCGCCGAGGCGGCGGGGGGCGTGGCGGAGGACGGGACGGTCCTGGTGTTCCAGGCCGGCACCCGCCGCGACGGAGACCGGCTGCTCGCCGATGGCGGCCGGGTGCTCGCCGTCACGGCGCTCGGCGCCAGCGTGCGGGAGGCGAAGGACCGCGCCTACGCGGCGGTGCGGCGGATCGATTGGCCGGACGGATTCTTCCGCAGCGACATCGGCGGCCGGGAGGTCGCCCGCGAGGCGGCTTCCACCGACGCGTAATGCCCGATTTCCTCGACCTCGCCTTCTCCGCCGCCCGTGAGGCCGCGGCGCTCGGCGAGGTGCCGGTCGGTGCGGCCGTGGTGCGGGACGGGACCGTGCTCGCGGTCGCGGGCAACCGGCCGCGGACCCTGTCCGACCCCACGGCCCATGCCGAGATCCTGGCGATCCGCGCCGCCTGCGCCGCGCTGCGCGACGAACGGCTCACCGGCTGCGACCTCTACGTCACCCTGGAGCCCTGCCCGATGTGCGCGGGCGCGATTTCCTTCGCCCGCATCCGCCGGCTCTACTACGCCGCCGCCGATCCCAAGGGCGGCGGCGTCGAGCACGGGCCGAGGGTGTTCAACCAGCCGACCTGCCACCACGCCCCGGAGGTGTATTCGGGTTTTCGCGAGGGCGAGGCGGCGGGCCTCCTCAGGGCGTTTTTCACGCAGCGGCGGTGATCCGGAGGGCGCCCCGGCGACGGGGGCGCCGCGTCGGGCGTCGAACCGCGGCGGCCTGCGGCGCGTTCGATCCCTCGTCCTCCAAACCGAACCGGAGCCCTCGCATGGTCCCGACCTACCAGCGCGCCCTGATCGTCGGGGCCGGCCCCGGCCTGAGCGCCGCGCTGGCGCGCCTGTTCGCGGCGGAGGGGCTGAAGGTCGGGCTCGCCGCGCGCAACACCGAAAAACTCGGCGGCCTCGCCGCGGAGACGGGGGCCGTGCTCCATGCCTGCGACGCCACCGATCCGGGCGCGGTCGAGGCCCTATTCCCCCGGCTCGAACCGGCCCTCGGCGGCGCGCCGGACGTGGTGGTCTACAATGCCAGCGGCCGGCTGCGCGGCGCCACCGTCGATCTCGATCCGGAGGCCGTGGCCCGCGCGCTCGCGGTCTCGGCCTATGGCGGCTTTCTCGTGGCCCAGGCCGCCGCCCGGCGGATGCTGCCGCATCGCCACGGCGCGATCCTGTTCACCGGTGCCTCGGCGAGCGTGAAGGGGTTCGCCGGCTCCGCCCCCTTCGCCATGGGCAAGTTCGCCCTGCGGGGCCTCGCCCAGAGCCTTGCCCGCGAGTTGCAGCCCCAGGGCATCCACGTCGCTCACATCGTGATCGACGGCGCGATCCGCTCCGCCGCCCGTCCCGATCCGGAGGGGCGCCCCGACGCAACCCTCGACCCGGATGCGATCGCCAAGAGCTACCTCGCGCTCCTGCGCCAGGACCGCAGCGCCTGGGCCGACGAGATCGCCCTGCGCCCGTGGGTCGAGAGCTTCTGAGGGGTTGGGCCGTCGCCGGTCGTTGGTTCGGGGCGGCTTCCGTCATTCCGAGGCGCTGATAGGCGAATTCGAAATCCACGGCGGGCCTCGACGGCGCCGTGTTTCCCGCATCACCGGTAGATCCCGGGTCAAGCTCCGCGGCCCCGGGATGACGGGAGCCGGCACCGAGGCGATCGGTCGGACACCTACGCCGCCAGGAAGCTCTGCAGCGCCCGCAGCGTCGGCTCCGGCGCCTCCTCGGCCATGAAGTGGCCGGAGGCGATCCGCGCGCCCTGCGCCTGCGGCGCGAAGGTCCGGTGCCATGCCGCCAGCGCGGTCTCCGGCTTGTCGTGATCGAGATAGGACTCGCTCGCGAGCACGAGCACCGGCATCGCCAGCGTCCGTCCCGCGGCGAGGTCGTCGCGGTCGGCGGCGCGGTCCGGTCCGTCGGCGCCGCCCGCACGGTAATCCTCGCACATGGCGTGGATGCGCTCGGGCACGTTCCAGGCCTGTCGGTAGAGGGTGAGCGCGCGGGCGTCGAAGGCGGCGAGGTCGCGGCCCGCGCTCCAGCCGCGCAGCAGCCCCTCGAAATAGCCGTCCGGGTCGCGGCGGATCGCCTCCTCCGGTTCCGGGGCGGGGCGGGCCAGGAACGGCCAGTGCGGATTGGCGCCCGGCTTCGCCTCGATGCGGGTCCACTGGACGTCCGTCGGCACGATGTCGAGGATCGCGAGCCGCTCGATCCGGCCCGGCTCGTCGAGGGCGAGCCGGTAGCCGACGCGGGCGCCGCGATCGTGGCCGGCCAGCGCGAAGCGCACATGGCCGAGGCGCTCCATCACCGCGACGATCTCCGCCCCGAGCCGCCGCTTGGCGTAGGCGTTCTCCCCGCCTCGCGAGTCGGGTGCGGCCGACCAGCCGTAGCCCTTGAGGTCGAGGGCAATGACGCGGTGCGTTTCGGCCAGCGCCGGCGCCAGTCGGTGCCACATGGCGTGGTTCTGCGGGAAGCCGTGCAGCAGGAGGAGCGGCGGTGCGTCCCGCGGGCCGCCGGCCCGTCCGAACCAGCGGTCCGCCGGCCCCTCGATCCAGAGCGGCTCGAAGCCGGGAAACAGATCGTCGCCTTCCGCCATCCGCCGTGCTTCCCGCTCCGCTGCTCCCGTGCCGCGGATAACGGTTCGGCGCGGGGAAGGCTCCGGCGCCGGTGGCGGCAGGGCCATTCAGGACCCTCATGGCCATCACCAACTTGAGGTTGGTTGATGCAACCTGGCGGTATTTCCACGTGCCTGCGCAATCCAGGTGACGGTCATCCGTCTCCGCTGCACTTGGATCGATGCAGGTCAGGCAAGAATTTAGGCAACATGGCTAAGATGTGGGCATGAGGAAATATTTACATTTGACCTCGAAGAATCCGGCACGCCTACGGTGGTGCCATGCCCCTGAACGACCTTGAAGAACTGGCGCGGATCGCCTTCGACTGGCTCTGGGCCACCGATGCCGAGGACCGTTTCCGCTATCTTTCCCCCGGTGCCGAGCGCCTTCTGGGCCGCCCGCCGGAGAGCCTGATCGGGCGCGCGCGCGAGACCCTGGCCTTGGCCGGGGAGGAGGCGAACCTCCCGCAATACCGCGAGGCGATCGCCGCCCGCCGCCCGTTCCGCGACCTGACCTACGTCTATCGCCATCCCGACGGCGCGCCGCGCTGGTTCGAGATCAGCGGCCGGCCCCATTTCTCGCCCGAGGGCGAGTTCCTGGGGTATCAGGGCGTCGGCAGCGACGTCACCGAGCAGCATCGGACCCGGCGCGCCCTCGTCGAGGCGCATGCCCAGCTCAGCGAGCAGAACCGGCGCTTCGATGCCGCCCTGGAGAACATGACGCACGGCCTGTGCATGTTCGATGCGGAGCAGTGTCTCCTGGTGTGGAACCGGCGCTACCTGGAGATCTTCGGCCTGTCGGAGGACGCGGTTCATGTCGGCATGAGCCAGCGCGCGATCATCGAGGCGTTGGTGGCGCTCGGGCGCTACAAGCGCGGCGCCACCGTCGATGCGATCAGCGAGGGGACCCGCACCTCGCTCACCGAAGTCGGGCTGAACTCGGTCCTGCGCGAACTCGCCGACGGACGGGTCATCGCCGTGACCCACCGGCCGATGGCCGGCGGCGGCTGGGTGGCGACCTTCGAGGACATCACCGAGCGGCGGCGCAACGAGGCGCGCATCATCCACATGGCCCGCCACGACGGGCTCACCGACCTGCCCAACCGCACCCGCCTGCGCGAGATCGGCGCCGAGCTGATCGAGATGCCGAACGCCGGCATGGGGACGCGGGTCGCCGTGCTCTGTCTCGACCTCGACCGGTTCAAGCCGGTCAACGACAGCTTCGGCCATGCGGTGGGCGATTCCCTGCTGCGGGCGGTGGCCGAGCGGCTGCGGGGGCACGTGCGCGGCCACGACGTGGTGGCCCGGCTCGGGGGCGACGAATTCGCGGTGATCTCCCGCGTCGAGGATGCGGCCGGAGCGATCGTGCTGGCCGAGCGCCTGATCGCCGTGGTCGCCGCGCCCTACCGCCTCGACGGGGTCACCGTCGAGATCGGGATGAGCGCGGGCATCGCCCTGGCCGAGGGCAGCGTGCCGCAGGATATCGAGCGCCTCCTCAAGGAGGCGGACATGGCCCTCTACGAGGCCAAGGCCGGAGGGCGGGGCACCGTCCGCCTGTTCGAGCCGCAGATGGACGAGACCCTGCGCGAGCGGCTCGACCTCGAACGCGAACTGCGCGAGGCGCTCGCGCAGAACCGCTTCGAACTGCACTATCAGCCGCTCGTGGACCTGTCCGACAATCGCATCACCGGGATGGAGGCGCTGGTCCGCTGGCGCCATCCCGAGCGCGGCCTCGTGAGCCCGGCGGTGTTCATCCCCCTGGCCGAGGAGACCGGCCTGATCGTGTCGATCGGCGAGTGGGTGCTGGGCCAAGCCTGCCGGGATGCGGCCGCCTGGCCCGACGGAATCAGCGTCGCGGTCAACGTCTCGCCGCTGCAGCTGCGCCACCGCAGCTTCGTCCAGAGCGTGCTCGGCGCCCTCGCGAGCAGTGGCGTGAAGGCGAGCCGCCTGGAGCTCGAGATCACCGAGAGCGTGCTCCTCGACGACACCGAGATGAATCTCGAGACGCTGCACACCCTGCGCAAGCTCGGGGTGCGCATCTCCATGGACGATTTCGGCACGGGCTACTCCTCGATCAGCTACCTGCGCCGCTTCCCCTTCGACAAGATCAAGATCGACCGGTCGTTCGTGCGCGACTGCGCGGCCCAGTCGGAGGCCGGAGCGATCATCCGCGCCATCGTCAGCCTGGGGGCGAGCCTCGGCATCACCACGCTCGTCGAGGGTGTCGAGACCGAGCCGCAGCTCGCCACCATCCGAGCGGAGGGCGCGCAGGAGGTGCAGGGCTACCTGTTCAGCCCGCCCCGGCCGGTCCACGAGATCGCCGCCCTGCTCGAGGCCGGTGCCGCGTCCGAGGGGCGGCCGGCACGGACGCTGGCGGCCTGACGGACCTTCGGACGAGATCGTCCGGACGAAATCGTCTCACGCGTCCCCGGGAACCGCCCCCGGAACCGCGCCTGCTGGCCCCGTGTGCCGGCCGCGCGCTCCGGAACGCTTCGTGCCGGCAACCGTTTTCAGCCCCATCGACGGAACGATTCCGGCAGCTTGGCAATTTTCCAGGCCAGGACAGACTTTCAAGACACCGTCCAAGCACCGTCCAAGACGCACGTCAGGAGGATACCATGATCGGTTGGGCTGTTACCTTTCTCGTCGTCGCTCTGATCGCCGCTCTGCTCGGCTTCGGCGGCATCGCCGGCACCGCCATGGAGGCGGCCAAGATCGTGTTCTTCGTCGCGATCGCGCTGTTCCTGATCTCGGCGGTGATGGGCGCCGTGCGCGGCCGCTCTCCGCGGTTGTGACGACACCTCTTCGTCGCAAGCATCTACGGAAGGGCGGCCCCGCGCGGGGCCGCCTTTTCCTTTTGCGGGAACCGCCGCTCTGGTAAGGGGCGCGGATGACCGACCATTCAGACCCCTCCCCGGCCGCGCCCGCGGACCAGCCCGCCGCGCCCGAGGGCGAGCGCATCGCCAAGGCCATCGCCCGCGCCGGCATCGCTTCCCGCCGCGACGCCGAGGCGATGATCGAGGCCGGCCGCGTCACCCTCAACGGCAAGGTCCTGACCTCGCCGGCGATCAACGTCACCGAAGCCGACCGCATCACGGTCGACGGCGAGCCCCTGCCCGCCCGCGAGCGCACCCGGCTCTGGCTGCTGCACAAGCCGCGCGGCGTCGTCACCACCGCCCGTGACCCGGAAGGGCGCCCGACCGTGTTCGACGGGCTCCCCGACGACCTGCCGCGGGTCGTCGCCATCGGCCGGCTCGACATCAACACCGAGGGGCTTCTGCTCCTCACCAACGACGGCGGGCTCGCCAAGGTGATCGCCCACCCCGATACCGGCTGGCTGCGCCGCTACCGGGTGCGCGCCTTCGGCGACATCACCCAGGCCGACCTCGACCGGCTCAAGAAGGGCGTGACCGTCGACGGGATGGAGTACGGCCCCGTCGAGGCCACGCTCGACCGGGTCCAGGGCGACAATCTCTGGCTCACGCTCGGCCTGCGCGAGGGCAAGAACCGCGAGGTCAAGCGCATCCTCGAACATCTCGGCCTCTCCGTGAACCGGCTGATCCGGCTCTCGTTCGGACCGTTCCAGCTCGGCGACCTCGAGGTCGGACTGGTCGAGGAGATCCGCACCAAGGTCCTGAAGGAGCAGCTCGGCAAAAGCCTCGCCGAGCAGGCCGGCGTCGATTTCGAGAGCCCGGTGCGCGAGACCATCGCCCCGTTCGGAAGCCCGAAGAAGGCCGCACGCGCCGCGAAGGCCGAGGCGCCCGCCGGGCGCGGCCGGCCGGAGACGCGCGGCGAGACCCGCTCCGGCGGCCGGGGGGAAGCCCGCGCCGACGGTTCGAACCGTCCGCCCCGCGACCCGGCCCGGCCCGCCGCTCCCGCCCGCGCGGCCCGCCCGGCCCAGCGGGCGCCCTCGCCGACCGTGTGGCGGGCCGACGACGAGGCCCGCCCCCGCGCGAGCAAGGTGCCGCGCCGCGGCCTGGACCCGAAGACCGCCCGCGCGGCGGCGGCCGAGCGCGGCCGCGAGCGGGTCGGCGCGATCCAGGCGGCCGGCGAGCGCCGGGTGCTGGTCGAGCGCCTTCAGCCCACGCCGGAGACGCCCGCCCCCGAGCCGCACCGCCGCGTCCGCTTCCGCAAGGACGAGGAGCGGCCCGAGCGCCAGGAGCGCGGCCGCAATGATCAGCGCCCCCGCGAGGACCGGCCGCGCCGGGAGGCGCCCGCGGGCGATGCCCGCCCCCGCCGCCGCGAGGCCGGAGACGCCGCACCGGCCGAGCGGCGCGGTCCGCCGCGCGAGCGCCGCTCCGAGACCGAGGGACGTCCGCCCCGCGAGCGCAGCGAGGGGCGTCCCTCGCGCGATCGCGGCGAGGGGGCGCCCCGCCGGGAGCGTCCCGCCGAGGCGGGGGCGCCGGAGCGCCGCGGTCCCCCGCGCGACCGTCCCCGTACGGCCGAGGGCGAGCGTCCGGCCCGCGCACCGCGCGGCGCCGACGCGCCCGAGCGCGGCGGATTCCGCAAGGGTCCCGGTGCCGGTCCGGGCGGCAAGCCCGGCTTCAAGGGCGGGGCCCGCGGCGACTTCAAGGGCGGTGCGAAAGGTGGCCCGCGGGGCGACTTCAAACCCGGCGGTGGTGGCCGGCCCGGCGGGCGCCCGGGTGGGCGCCCCGGCGGCGCCCCCGGAGGCCGTCCCGGGGGCAAGCCGGGCCCCCGTGGGGGCGGCCGTCCGCCGCGCGGCGGCGCCTGAGGCCTGACGCGTGCGGATCGTCGGCGGCGAATGGCGCGGGCGCCGGCTCGCCGGGCCGAAGGCGGAGGGCATCCGCCCGACCTCCGACCGCCTGCGCGAGGCCCTGTTCAACGTGCTGGCCCACGCCTACGAGGACGCGGTCGAGGACGCGGTGGTGCTCGACCTGTTCGCGGGTACCGGCGCCCTCGGCTTCGAGGCGCTCTCCCGCGGTGCGGCCCGCGCGATCTTCGTGGACGAGGGGCGCCAGGCCGGCGGCCTGATCCGCGAGGGAATTGCCGCCCTCGGCTGCGGGGACCGCGCCCGGCTGATCCCCCGCGACGCGACCCGGCTCGGCCCGGCGACGGAGGGGCCGGCGACCCTCGTCTTCTGCGACCCGCCCTATCGGAAGAACCTGGCGCCCGCGGCGCTCACGGCCGCGGCGGGCGGCGGCTGGCTCGCTCCCGGCGCGCTGATCCTGGTCGAGGAGGCGGCCGGTGCCGGTCCGGTCCTGCCGCCCGATTTCGAGGAGCTGGAGCGGCGCAGCTACGGCGAGACGGCGGTGACCTTCGGACGCTTCGAGGGGTGAGCGCGTCGCCGATGCGTTGAGGTTGCCCTATCTCGCTCGGGCCATGCCCGTCCGCGAAAGAGGCTCGCGCCCATGCCGCCCGTCTTGTCGCCCGTCTTGTCGCCGCTCTCCCGCCGAACCCTGCTGCTGGGCACCGCCGCCCTCGCCGGAGCCGGCCTCGCCCCGGCCCTGCTGCGCCCGGCCCGCGCGGCGGATGCCCTGATCACCCGGCCGATCCCCTCCTCCGGGGAGCGCCTGCCGGCCATGGGGATCGGCACCTCGCGCCGCTACGAGGTGGCGGTGACGCCCGAGGCCACGGCGCCCCTGCGCGAGGCGGTGGAACGCTTCGTGGCGCTCGGCGGGCGGGTGATCGATACCGCCCCGAGCTACGGAACGGCCGAGGAGGTTCTCGGCCTGATCCTCGACGGGCTCCGGGAAAAGGTCTTTCTCGCCACCAAGGTCGCGGCCCGCGGCCGGGAGGCGGCGCAGGCCGAGACCGAGCGCTCGTTCCAGCGCCTGCGCACGAACACGATCGACCTCATCGCCGTGCACAACCTGATCGATACGGAGACGAACCTCGCCGTCCTGCGCGCGCTCAAGGAGAAGGGCCGCATCCGCTATGTCGGCGTCACGGTCTGGCGCGACGAGCAGTTCCCCGAGCTCGAGGCGGTGATGAAGCGCGAAAAGCTCGATTTCGTGCAGGTGAACTACGCCCTCGACAGCCGGCTCGCGGCCGAGCGCGTCCTGCCGCTCGCCGCCGAGCGCGGCGTGGCGGTGATGGTCAACGTGCCCTTCGGCCGCGACCGCCTGTTCAAGGCGGTGAAGGACAAGCCCCTGCCCGACTTCGCCGCCGAATTCGGCTGCAGGAGCTGGGCGCAGTTCTTCCTCAAATACGTGCTGGCCAACGAGGCCGTCACCTGTCCGATCCCGGGCATGGCGAAGGCGGCCTATGTCGAGGACAACCTCGCTGCCGCGACCGGGCGGCTGCCGGACGCCGCCGAGCGGCGCAAGATGGAGGCCTTCATCGATGCGGTCTGATTTTTTCGGATCTTGCCTGGGTCGGCGCGGGGCGCTGGCACTGCTCGCCGGCGCGCTCGTCCTCCCGGCCCTGCCCGCTCTCGCCCAATCCGAAAATCCCAAAAGAATCGGGATCGTCGGGGCCGGCAATATCGGCGGCACGCTCGGCCGGCTCTGGATCAAGGCGGGCTACGAGGTGTTCTTCGCCTCCCGCCATCCGGAGCAGTTGAAGGCGCTGATCGAGGAGCTCGGGCCCAAGGCCCGGGCGGGCACCCCGGCGGAGGCGATCGCCTTCGGCAATGCCGTGCTGATCGCGGTGCCCTACAAGGCCTATCCGGAGCTGGGGCGTGAGAACGCCGCCGGCTTGAAGAACAAGGTGGTGATCGATGCCGGCAACGCGGTGAAGGCCCGCGACGGCGCGGTCTACGACGAGGTCGAGCGCGACGGCATCGGTGCGACCTCCGCCAAGTATCTCGCCGGAGCGCGGGTGGTGCGCGCCTTCAACGCGGCGAACTACAAGATCTTCCAGAAGAATGCCGGCCGGCCCGAGCCGCGCATGGCGGTGCCGATCGCCGGCAACGACCCGAAGGCGCTGGAGACCGCCCGCACCCTGGTCTCGGATGCCGGCTTCGATCCCGTGGTGGTCGGCGAGCTGAAGGCCGCCGACACCTTCGCCATGGGCTCGCCCGGCTTCGGCCACGACCTCTCGGCGCCGGAACTGAAGGAGAAGCTCGGGGTGAAGCCTTGAGCGCGGCGCGAGGCGCCGCGTCGG
>Ga0233425_10008150_pt1 | contig 14133 bp, 9 predicted proteins | sample Watercolumn_Towu_2_FD_181712 | JGI IMG/M metagenome (GOLD analysis project Ga0233425, IMG submission 181712) | Freshwater microbial communities from Lake Towuti, South Sulawesi, Indonesia - Watercolumn_Towuti2014_140_MG | ecosystem: Environmental > Aquatic > Freshwater > Lake | place: Indonesia...
TAGAGTTGCGCTTCGGGTTGATCCTGCACACTGCCAAGATCAATCAACACGAGACCGAAACCGGGCGCGCGCAATTGCGCGCTCAATTGATACAAAAAAGTTGTCTTGCCGGTTTGACGCGAGCTAAGCAACGCGACGTACGCATCCACTTGCGCGGCGCGCGCCATTCGCACGACCGGCGCGAGTTCCGGGCGCGCGATGCACACGGATTGATCTTGAAGCGGGTCGAGCGGTCCGCGCGTTTTGAAGAGCGTGTGATCCAGGTTAGCCATTGCTTGCCTCGTCGCTTTTTTGAATTTCGTCCGAGTAACTCAAAATCAAACCGTACACATCTTGACTGCGGCGCAACACTTCCGGGAATGTTTTCGCGGCGAACGTGTACTTGGGACCATCGCGCCGCAAAATCGAAACGAGACACAGATCGTCGAACGCGTTATCCAATTCCGCCGGGCGCACGCGCAATTCGCGTGTGCGTAACGTCCCCGCCATTTCGCTCAACGTGACTTCGGGTTTTTCGAGCATCAACAAGGTGAGCAAACGTTCGAACGGACTCGCCGCGCCCCAGGACACTTCGGCAAAGTATTCCGCGAATTGCGCGGACTGGCTGAACGCGGTAACGTCTGCGCGCGTGATCACGCGCTCGCGGCGCGCGTTGATGCGCTCGATCAATTTTTGGCAAATGTACTGCACGATGTTCGGACGCCCGGCGGCAAGCTCGACGATGCGATCCGCCAACGCGATGTCGCCTTCGAGCGCGACGCCCATCTCTTGCATCGGGTCGGTGATGACGCGCCGCGCTTCTTCGCGCGCGAGGTACGACAATTGAATCAAATTGCAAAAATTGAAAAAGACGAGGCGCGGATCGTGCAACGCGGTGTTCAAAACTTTTTCGCCGCAAAACACGAAACGCATCCGGCTTTCTTGCGCGAGCGCGCGCAGAATTTGAAACAGGCGTTCGCCGTGTTCGATGTCGTACCGCAACAGATCGTCAATCTCGTCGAAGAGCAGAACGACGATGCGCGAGCCGTGCCGCGCGCTGAGATCGAGACCGGCGGCGCGAAATCCTTCGGGCGTGTGCGCGGGCAATGCCAGTCGCCACATCGTATCCACCGCGCTGAAAAAATCGGCGTGCGTATGCACGGCTTGGCAATCGAGATAAAACGGTTCGTACTCCGGCGAATCTTTCATGTGTTGATGTACGCGCGCCAGCACAGAGGTCTTGCCGATTTTGCGTCCGACGACGATTGCGAGATTCGTGTCGCGCACGGTGCGAACAATCGTCTTCAATTCCGATTCGCGACCGAAGAACATATTCTCCGGCACGGGACCGCTCGTAACATACGGCGAGACGACGGTGAGAGCAACCTGGTTCAAAATCATTTCGACGAGTCGCCGCGCCGGGTCGCGCGCGATCAACAGTTGGCGCATATCCGCGCCGTCGAGGACGATGAAATCGTGCGTGGCTTCGCGCGCGAGGCGTTTGAGCGATTGCTTGTTATCGCCGGCCGGCAAATCGCGCAGATCAATCACGAGCGCGAAATAACTGACCATATTCAACACGCCCATTAGATCGCGCAGATCGTTCAACTCGCCTGCGCCGGTTTCGTGACGCGGAATGAAAATGATCGGAAAGCGCGGCGGAATTTTCAAGCGCAACGCCGGCGCTTTGACGATGTAACCGACCAAGCCGTGATACGCGCGATCTTCCATCTGCGTAAAGCCGAGCAACGCGCAGAGTTGATCGGTCATCTGACGCGTAACCGTTTTGAACGCGTCCGCGCTTTCGACGACTTGCCACGCGGCTTTCCAATGATTGAGAAATTTTTGCGCCGCCGTGAACGAATCTAACTTGAGCGCCGCCGGAGAAATTTGCAGAGATAGCGCATCGCCGGGATGATCTTCGATGTACTTTTGGAGCGACCGCGAAAGATACCGTCGCGGCAATTTCGCGAGATTCGTCGCGTTCGCTTCGCCAAATTTCCACAGCGCGTCGGTGATCGCGATTTCCCAATTCGGATACTCGCGTCGCCACGAACGATCTTGCGCGACGGTGCCATAGCGCGCGCGCCAGCCGACAATCGCGAAACCGATGACGAAAATTGCGGACAGCACCGCGCCGATCACCGCGCCAATCGTGAACAAATCCAACGCGGGGGTGCCGGTATGATCCTCGCCGCGCGCGACGCCGTTGCCGTTCGTGCCGGCAAAAATCGCGGTCGGCGTTTCGGGATCGAACGCGAGCGCGGGCACATCCGTGAGCGTCAAGCCATCGTTCGCCGCGCGCCAACTCGCGCCGTTGTCTTCACTGCGATACACGCCGCGATCCGTGCCGACGTAAATCACGCCGGATATTCCTGGATTGAACGCGATCGTGTGAAAACGGACGCGTCCGCCCGCCGCGCCGAACCCCAGTTCCTGCCATTGCGGATTGTCGCCGGTTTTGCGATACAAGCCGGTTGTCGCGTGTCCGATCAAAATCGTTTGCGCGTTTTGCGGATCAATCGCGATCGCGCGCACTTCATCCACCGGCAAGTTCGCCGCGGTGAGCGCTTGCCAGGTCGCGTTCGGATTATTCGCGTCGAGCGCGAACAGACCGCGCTCGGTCCCAGCGTAAATCGTCGCCGGCGGCGCGAACGCGAGCGCGGAAAAACGCGCGACGTTGCTCAAGCCGTTCGTTTGTTTTTCCCAGCGCGCGCCGCCGTCCACACTCCGATACAATCCGCCGCCTTGCGTCCCGGCGTACACCTGGGACGATTGCCACACGAGCAGACTGCTGATCGGCGCGGCGCCCGCGAAATTTTCCGCGAGCGCGGCAAAGGTTTCGCCGCCGTCGCGCGAAATAAAAATCGCGCCGCCTTGTGTGCCCGCGTAAAAAATCGCGGGATGGTTTGGATCGCGCGCGAGCGAACTGATGTACGGGTCTTTTAATCCTTGCGCGTCGCGCCAGGTCGCGCCGCGATCGCGACTGAGCGCGATGCCGTAGCGTGTCGCGGCGAGCAATGTGCCAGGTTTGCCGGGCGTGAACAACAACGTATGCACGCTCGTGTTGATGAGACCATCATTCAGCAGTTGCCAATTCGCGCCGTCGTCGTTCGATTTCCAAATGCCGCGCGCGGTGCCGAGATAGAGCGAATTTTTTTCGAGCCCGAGCGCGGCGACCGGCAAATTGCTCGCCGGATTTTTGAGCGGACTCCACGCGCTTCCGCCGTCGGACGATTTGAAAATATTTTGCGCGATCACCGCGTACACGCGATCCGACGGTTTTGCGTCGGTGATGAGCGGCCGCGCGAGCCCGTTCGCCAACGCACCGCCGACCGCGCTCCAGGTTTTGCCGTCGCGACTGCGATACACGCCTTGCGTCGTGCCCAGCACGTACCCGCGCGCGGTCGCGACGATGGATTGCGGACGCGCGCCGTTGGGCAAACCGTCCGCGCTCGTTTGCCAACGCGCGCCGCGATCGCGCGAAATGTACACGCTCGTTTCGGTCGCGGCGAAAATCGCGGAACCATCCGGCGCGGCGGCGAGACCCCACACGCGCGCGGAGGGCAACTCTTTGCCGGTCTCGCTCCACGTTTCGCCATTGTTCTCGCTTTTCAAAATCGTCGCGGTTGTTCCGGCGTAAATGAAGTTGGGCGATTGCGGGTCAACCAGGAGTGATAAGATAAATTGATCGGCGAGATTTGGATTCGCGAGCGTCCAAGTCGTGCCGCCATCGCGCGTGCGATAAATGCCTTCGCGCGTGCCAGCCAAAACCTGGGACGCATCGCCAACAATCGCGAGCGTATTCACGGTCAAGGTTTCCGGCAAGCCGCGCGCAATGGATTGCCAATGCGCGCCCTCATCGCGCGAAATAAATACGCCATTGTTCGCGCCGGCATACAGCGCGCCGGGCGCGAGCGCGAGCGCGTTGATCTGTCCGCCGGTCGGTCCGCTCGTTGTGCTCCAAGTGATTCCACCTTCTGCGCGCACCTGGGTCGCGCTGACGAACACGATCAAAAGTGCAAACCAGAATGTTGTCCGTCGTTTCACGCCATTCCTCCCTGGTGTTTGGTCTCAGGATTATTATAACGAAAAGTATGGGCAAAGTAAATTTACGCGCAAAAAAAACCAGGTCGCGCACCGCGAAAAAATTTTTTATCGGATAGCGCGTTGCTATCAACTCCCAATGCATGCGGATGGGATAACGGCGAATTAAGAAAGAAACGACCGAATCGCGCGAAACGAATCACAAAGATCAAATTCGTTGTTGTGGCTGATTGCTTTGCACAAAATAATTCCCACGCATTTGCTCGCACGAATGATGTATGCTATATTTCAAAGGGACATTTTCGAGAGGAGGCGCGTATGCTCGTGCGAGTTTTACGAATTTTTATGCCGTGGACGATTCTCGCGATGTTGGGCACCCTCGCGTGTGATCTCACCACATTCGGATTGGGACAAACCGCGAAACCACAAATCGTGATTCAATCGCCGGCGGCAGGCACGGAATTTCGCGAGGGCGATCAAGTCACCGTGCAAACGACTTCTGCCGATCAAGCCGGGATCGTGCGCGTTGAACTTTTGGTGGATGGCGTCGTCGTGCACACCGCCGCGCCGCCGATTCCGCAAGGTCAAGTTTCATTCACCGTGATTCAAACCTGGGTCGCGACACCGGGCGCGCACAACTTGAGCGTGCGCGCGTTCAACAAATCCGGCGCGGCGAGCGATCCCGCGCTCGTTGCGATCAACGTCGTTGCGTCCGCGCACCCTTCGCCGATTGCACAACCGACCCAGGTCGTGCAACCGCCGCCGCTCGGCGCGTTCACGCCGACTTTGCCCGCGATTGAAATCACGCCGCCCGGTACATCCGCGACCGCGACGCGCACCGCGACGCCGCGCCCGCGCCCAACCTCAACGCCCGCCGCGCCGCCCGGCGTGTACGCGCTTTCGATTCGCGTTGATCCGCCCGCGCCGCGCCGCAACCAGGATGTCGCGTTTCACGTTACGTTTTTGAACACGATGGGCGCGCCGCAAGGGTATCAATGGCGCGTGCGAATTTTCGAGCCGGACAAACGCAATTCGTTCGGCGACACCGCGCCCGTCCGCAACGATTTTCAAATTGGCACGCACGAACTAGCATCCGCATCGAACTGGGGCGTACGCGGTCCGACGGGTTGTCGCACATTTATCGCGCGCGTATTTTGGATTGATCAAACCTCCAAAATCGAAACCGAATTTCTAAAACCGGATGGTGGTCCGCCCTCCGCCGTGTTCCCGCTCGAATGTCCGTAGAATGTCATTCCGAGCGAAGCGAGAAATCTCCGACGATGCAAATGAGATTCCGAGCGAAGCGAGGAATGACAGCGTGCAACAAACAATGCAAGACACGCGCAATTATTTTGCGACGATTACGCGCCGTTGGCGATTTGTGATCGCGATGCCATTGCTCGCGATGGTGTCCGCCGCGCTCGTAACGTTCGCGCTCAAGCCGACGTACGAAGCGACCGCGCTCATCGCGCTCGCGCCGACGACGCTTTCGATTCCCACATCGAGCCAGTTGCCGCCGTACTATTTGATGGTGGATTCGCCGCGCCGATTGCCGATCGCGTTCACGCCCGCGTATTACATCGCGATTCTCAAAGACGCGCGCATCGCTGACCAGGTCGCGCCGCGCGTGCCGGTAACGCTTGCCGCGAACGCGAGCGACCGCGCGCTGATCGAAATCACCGCGCGCGGCGAGGACGCGCAACTCGTCGCGGCGACTGCGAACGCATGGGCGCGCGTCGGCGCGCAAAGCATCGAACAACTCTTGATGCCGAGCGGCGACGATGTGATCGCCGCGCAAAAAAAGTTGGACGCCGCCGAGCAAGACCTGGTCAAGTTCGCGCGCGAGAACGGAATGAGTGAGTACGATCCGACGAAATTGAACGCGCTCACCGGCTTGACGACCGCGAAACGTTTGGAGCTGAATCAATTGCTCCGCGCGCGCGACACCGCCGAAGAGGTCTATCGCGATTTTGCGCGCGAGTCCGCGCGCGCCGCGATCCTCGCGACGACCGCGACCAAGCCGCGCGTGATCGCGGCGTCCGTGCCGAGCGCGCCGGTCGCGCCGAAACTCGCGCAAAATGTTTTGATCGGCGCGGCGTTCGGCTTGCTCGTCGGCGTTGCCGGCGCGTTCGCGCTTGAATGGCTGGCGCGCAAAAATGTCAAAACGAACTAGAATTTTTCTCGGTCTAGTCGCGGCGATGCTTTTGATCGCGAGCGCGCGCGACGCGACAAGCGCGCTCTTGCTCAACGCCGCGAACGCGCAGATCGCGCGCGCGGCGAGAATGCCCGCGACCGCGCGCACACAATCGCTCGACCACGCGGAACAATGGATGCACCAGGCGCGGCAAATTGCAAACGAGCCGCGCCTTTCACTTGCCCGCGTTCGCGCGAGTGTTTTGGGCGGCGCGCCCGATTTTGCCGAATCAAATTCTGTGCCCGATAGCATTGCACAATTTTGGTTGGGGCAAGCCGCGTGGGACGCGCAGGAACCGGCGCAAGCATTTGCATTTTGGCGCGCCGCCGGCGCGTTCACGTACTTTATCAATCAAGCGCGCCGCGCGGTGGATAAACACATCTGGGATGAGGCGGAAAAATTCGCGCGCATCGCGATTGGCATCGCGCCCGATGATGCGGAAGCGCATCTGATTCTTGGAACGGCGATTTCGTTTCAGGACATCAACGCCGACGAAGCGCTACGCGAGTTAGAGCGCGCGTTTCAACTCGCGCGCGACGACGAACTGCGCGCGACGATTCTGTCGCGGCACGCGGAAATTCTGGCGGCGCGCGGCAATGCGCGCGCGGCGCGCGCGTTGTTCGAGCGCGCGCACGAAATCGCGCCGATTGATGCGCGACCGCGTGTGGGTATCGCGTTGTTGCAACTTGGCATCGGATCGCACGCGGAGGCAGGCGCGTTGCTCGAACAAGTCATCGCGGATTCGCCGTGGTACGTTGTGGCGTACAGCGCGCGCGCGCAAATCGCGGAAGCTGCAAATGACGCGCGCGGCGCGGAAACCTGGTTGCACCGCGGGCTCGTAAAAAATCCGAATGACGCGCGTTTGCTTTTGCCACTCGGCGAGTTGTACGCGCGGCAAGGGCGCGTCGCGGAAGCAAAGACGATGTTGGAACTCGCGCTAAAAAATGAAACGCGCGCGGACGGGCGCGCCGCGATTTTGCGCGCGCTGGAAAAACTAAAATGACTGCGTCGCAGCATTGGCACATTGGCACATTCGCGCATTGGCTCATTGCGCTCGCCGCGCTCGCGCTCGGCGTGTTCGCCGCGCTCGGTTCGAGCGAGTGGCTCGCGTTCACCGGCATCGCGCTCGCGATTTTGCTCGCCGCGTTCACGCTTCCGATCGCGCTCGCCGCGCCACTGCTTGCGGTGTTCGCCGCGTTGCAATTTTATTTTCCGTTACCCGGCACAACGTTCACTTTGCGCGGCGCGTTGCTCTTTGTCGTCGCGCTCGCTGTGCGCCGGTGGAGCGGGCTTTCCAGCCCGCCAAAATTGAAAACTTGGATGATGCCTACCGCGTTATTTTTATTCGCCGCGCTCATCGCCGCGCTCGGCGCGACAAATCAGTACGTTGCGTTCAAAGGCATTTACGATTGGCTCGCGATTTTTTTCGTCGCGTTCGTCGCGAGTGAAATCGTCGCGTCGCAACAAACGCTTGCGCGCGTCGCGCGCGCGTTGATCGCGGTTGGCATCGCGCAAGCGCTCCTGGGTCTCGCCCAAGCCGCGTTCAGTGTGGATCAAGTCGTCGCCGCGTTGCAATCGCCGGCGAACGATTTTTTCTTTCAACCGGATTTGTTGCGCGAACGGTTGGACAATCTGGCGTTCAATTGGATTTTGGTGGATCGCGTCTCACCGTTCGGCAATTTCATCAACGCGATTGATTACGCGATTTTTCTCGCGGCGATTGTGCCGCTGGCAATTGCGGTCATTTCGAGCGCACGCGAGAAATCTCTGCGCGCGAAAATTATTTTGTTCGTTGGCATCAGCGCGATGCTCGCGGCGATTGTGCTAACGCTCAAAGCGTCCGGCATTTTCGCGCTCGGCGCGGCGATTGTGACGTTAGGCATTTTTATTTTGCCGCGCGTCTCTGTGCGCGTGCGCGTCGGCATCATCGTGTTCGCGTTCATCACGCTCGTTCTCGCCGCGCCGTTCGCCGGCGCGTTCAGCGAACGCGCGACCTTTTTGATCGCACGCGAACTCGGCGCGAACACCGCGACCGGGCGACTCGCGGTCTGGGCGCAATTGATCACGGCGTTGCCGCAAAAAATGTTTTTTGGTTTCGGCTTGAACAACGCGATTGACTTGATCGCGCCGACGCCGACGTTGAACGGCGGCGCGTTCGCGTTCACGCACCCCGCGCCCGAAAGCGGGTACGTCGCCGCGCTGATCGAAACCGGGCTGATCGGATTTTGCGCGCTGATGAGTTTGTTCGCGAGCGCGCTCGTGCGCGCCTTTCGCAACGCGCGCGAATTGCAAAATCCAATTCACATTGGAATTTGCGCGGCGCTCGTCGCGTTGCTCGTCGGCAATGTAACCGTCGCCGGTTTCACTGCGGATCAAAATGGAATGATGCTCGGAATGTTGATTGGCATTGTAATTCGAGATTGGAGATTAGAGATTGGAGATTGGAAGTTGGAGATTGGACGCGGAGCGTAGAAATTGGAAATTAGAAAGCGAACCGAATCGGAGAGGGCTTCGTTCCAACAGCCAACGTCCAACGTCCAGCCTCCACGCTCCGCGACCAATCTCCAAAAAATTTTTTCCTTCACCACGATCCTCGCGCTCGGTTTCATCCTGGGACGCGTGAGCGGGTTAGCGCGCGAAATGGTCGTCAGCGCGTCGTTCGGTTTGTCCGCCGATCTCGACGCGTATTTTCTCGCGTACACCGTGCCGACGATCATCAACAACATCGTCGCGGGCGGTTCGATCACGGTCGCGGTGTTGCCAGTTTTTTCGCGTTACCTCGCGCGTGGCGAACGCGCGGAATTTTGGTTCGTCGCGAGCATCGTCACGAATTTTGTTTTGCTCGTTACCGGCGGATTGACGCTCGTCGGAATGTTGCTCGCGCAACCGATCATCGCACTCATCGGCGCGGGCGTCGCGCCGACGACGCAAACGCTCGCTACCGCGATGCTCGTCGTGATGATGCCGACGTTACTTTTGAACGGCGCGCTGAATATGTTGCTCGCGATGTTGAACGCGCTCGACCGGTTCTGGGCGCCCGCGTTGATTTTTCTCGCGCTCAACCTGGGCATCATCGTCGCGGTGATTTTGCTCGCGCCGTTCATCGGCGTTCACGCGGTCGCGTGGGGATTTTTGATCGGCGTCGCGGCGCAGGTTGCGTTGCAATTTTTTGCAGTGTGCGCGGAGCAACCGCGTTATCATTTTCGCATTGATCTGCATCACCCGGCAGTGCGCGAGGTCGCGCGCGCGTTCGTCCCGGTCACCGCGCTCTCGTTGGTCGCGCAGATCAATTACACGGTGGATCGCGCGATGGCGGGCACGCTCGCGCCCGGCAGTATCAGCGCGCTCGCGTATGCGGATACGATTGTCGCGACATTTTATATGTTGGGTATTTCGCTCGGCGTCGCGGTCTTTCCGAGTTTGAGTCGTATGGTCGCGACGAACGATCACGCGAACACCGCGCGCACCGTGGTTGCGTCACTGCGAATGTTGATTTTTATTCTCGCGCCGCTCACGCTGTTATTGATTCCGTTCGCGGATCCGATCATCGGTTTGATTTTCGGCCGCGGCAAATTCGACGCGCACGCGGTCGCGCTGACCGCGCCGGCATTGGCGATGTACGCGCTCGGCTTGATCGCGACGGCGGCCTTGTATGTTTTGCAACGCGTGTTGTACGCGCTCCGCGATAATCTCACGCCGTTGATCGTGGGTGCGTGTGCCGCCGCCGCGCACATCGCGCTGAATTGGGTGTTGATGCGCGATTTCGCGCATGCCGGCATCGCGCTTTCGACTTCACTCACCGCGATTGCGAGCGCGCTCGCATTGATCGCGATTCTCGCGCGCGCGGTGCGCGGACTCGAGGTGAAAGCGTTGACGATTTTTTTACTGCGCTGTGCCGCGCTCGCGGTTATCAGCGCGACGCTCGCGGCGTGGGTCTATTCGTTGATGCCGCAAAACCCGGACGCACTCAGCGCGCGGATTACCGGCGTCGCGTGCGCCGGACTCGGCGGCGCGATCTATTTTCTGCTCGCGCTCGTTACGCGCACACGCGAAAGCCAACTGCTCGCGCAATTCGCGCTCAACCTGTTCAAGCGCAATTAAGTGCGCCGCAGAACGCACAGGGATCACAGAGAAATTTATTATTCTCTCTGGCGCGGTAAAATAATCTGGCACGGCGGAACTAATCACGCATCACGTTTTACGCTTTACGATTTGCCATTGCTCATTGGTCATTTGTTATTTATCATGATGAACATCTGCATGCTCTCGCGCATAATGCCGCACCACGCGGTCGGTGGAATGCAAGACCATGTCTTGACCTTGTGTCGCGGCTTGGCGCGCAAAAATCATCGCGTCGTCGTCATCACGAGCGGCCGCGCGGACGGCGTCGAAGTTGAAATCGTTGACGGTGTGGAAATTCATTTTTTGCGCGACACAAAACCAGGTCGTTATTCGCGACAGTTTGCCGCGCGCTCGGCGGAAAAATTTTTGGAATTGCACGCGGCGCGCGCGTTCGACATTTTGCACAGTCAAAGCGTCGGCGCGTACGGAATTTACGCGCGCGGCTTGCCGCACCGCGCCGGTGTGCCGTTGATCACTTCGTTGCACGGCACGCACGCCGATGTCATCACGACGAGTTGGCACACCGATTTCGCGCTGACCAATCCGCGCGGGATGATTCGCTTTGGCGCGATCGTCGCGCTGATGACGTTCAATTACGGATCGCGCGATCTGTGGTTTCTGCGCGGCTCGGATATTTTGATCGCGACGAGCGACGCGGATGTGTGGAAATACAAACGATATTACGGCGCGCGCGCTTCACAAATTCGCAAAGTGTACAACGGCATTGACACCGATCTGTTCGCGCCGCGTGACGCGAAGGATTTACGCGCGCGGCTCAACATCGCGCCGGACGAAAAAATGATTCTCGCGCTCGCGCGGTTGCAAAAAGACAAGGGCGTGCAAAACGTGATCGAAGTGCTCGCGCGCGTGCGCGCGGAATTGCCGGCGCGACTTGTCATCGTCGGCGACGGCGATTATCGCGCCGCGCTCGAATTACTTGCGCGTGAGCGCGGCGTCGCCGCGTTTACGCACTTTGGCGGCGCGCAAACGCTCGCCGAGTGCGCGCGCTATTTCAACGCGTGCGATCTCTTTGTTGACCCGACGCTTCGCACCGACGGGTACGATCTCACGATTGCCGAAGCGATGGCGTGCGCGAAACCGGTGATCGTTTCCGATGTCGGCGCGAATTCGACGCTGATTGATGCCGCGACGCAACGCGATGGCATTTTGATTCCGCGCGGCGATAACGCCGCACTCGCGCGCGAAATTCTGCGCGTGATGCACGATCCCGAACGCGCGCGCGCGATGGGCGAACTGGGGCGCGCGAAAATCGCGGCGCGCTTTAGCATCGGCGCGATGGTGGATGGAATGGAGCAGGTGTATTTAGAGATGAAGCGATTGAGAGATTGAGCGTGAACGATAATCGGAATTACGTGTGGGACGAACAAATCAGCGTGCGCCCGGAATATCCGGTGATCGAGCGCTGGGTCGCCGATGGCGCGCGCGTGATTGACCTGGGCTGCGGCAATGGCGCGCTGTTGGAATTTTTGAAAACGCGCAAACACATTTCTGAATTTGGCATCGAACTCGCCCCGAGCGGCGTCGCGGCGTGCCGGCAACGCGGCTTGAACGCGCGCGCCGGGCGAATTGATGTCGCGCTCGATGATGTCGCGGACGCCGCGTTCGATGTCGCGATTTGCAACGTAACGCTTCAAATGGTGATGTATCCTGAAATCGTTTTGAAAGAAATGCGCCGCGTCGCGCGCCACCAAATTATTGCATTCCCCAATTTCGCGTTCATTTTGAATCGGCTGGATTTGTTGCTCTGCGGCAGAATGCCGCGTTGGGGTTTGTTCGGCTATACCTGGTTTAACACCGGGCACATTCATCAACTTTCGATCAACGATTTTCGCGCGACGATTGGCTCGCTCGGCTTGACCGTGCGCGCCGCCGCGTATCTTGGCAAGTTCGGCATACTCGCGCGCGCGCGCCCGAATCTTTTCGCACAGACCGCGATCATGTTGTTACACTCGCGATGAACGCGCGCTCAGATCAAAGGTGAGATGATGAGCAACATGAAAATTCCGAAAGGGCTTGCCGCGTTAGGCGCGCCGGCGGTATCGCTCGCGCTCTTTATTTTTTTCGTGCAAAAAATGATGCCATTCGTCCCGGACGATGCGTACATTTCGTTTCGGTATGCGGAACATCTCGCGCAAGGCACCGGGTTGACATTTAATCCGGGAGAAGCCCCGGTCGAAGCATACAGCAATTTTCTATGGATTGTTTTGTGCGCGCTCGTGTCGCGCGTCGGCGATCTGCCTGACCTGGCACCCAAACTCGGCATCGGCTTCGGTGCGCTTTCCATTCTCACATTATGGCTGATTTTGACGCGCCGCCCAGTAACCGCTTGGGCGATGACCCTGGCGCTCATTTTGTTCGCGCTTGCGGGCCCGTTTGTTTTGTATGCGGTCTCCGGTCTGGAGACGCCGTTGTTTGGATTTCTTTTATTGGTTTCTATCCTGTGCCTGGATATCGCGCTTGGCACCGCGCGCCGTGCGGCGTGGCTTGCGCTTGCGTGCGCCGGAATTTTGCTCGCGCTCACTCGGCCGGAAGGGCTCCTGACTTTTCCACTGCTGATCGTTTTGGTTTGGAGTTTGCACAAACTCGGTGTCGAGCCCCGCATGGATGCGCGCGGAATTTTTTGGGCGAGCGTGTTGTTTGGCGGTGGAGTTGTGCTTTATCAAATCTGGCGCGTGGCGTACTTTGGTGAAATTCTTCCGACGCCTTTCGTCTCCAAAGGTGGCGGCGGCAATTCATTGATCTACGCCTGGTCGGTCAATACGCGATATTTTTTTACGCGGCAAACGCATTATTTTGCGCCATTGGGGTATTACTATCTCACGCTCGCGTTGATCGCGGGGGGCGCGCTTGTGGCGTTGCGCGCGCGCAAAATAATCGCGCCGATTGAAACGCTCGCGTTTTTAGTCGCGCTCGCGTACGGTTTCATCTATTTCAACTTTGTGGATTGGATGCCGGGCATGCGCTATTACGCCGCGTTGGTTGGACTGGTGCTGATTCCGTTGAGTGGGCTGGAGCGTGCGATGGCGACCTCAACCGAACGCGCGCCGACCATGGCGATCTTTGCGCTCAGCGTCGCGCTCGGGCTCTTCGGCGTGTTCACCATCGCGCAATTAAAGATTGACAGCAAGGCGAATGAAGAGAGCACGCGCGCAAGTCTCGTCCCGCTTGGTCAGTGGTTGCGCGTCAACGCGCCGCGCGACGCGTTGCTCGCGATGAGTGATGTTGGCGCGACGCCGTACTATGCGCGGCTCGCGACGTTGGACATCAACCCCAACGCGCTCACCGATCTGCACATCGCGCGGAATGGTTTTACGACCGATTATTTTTTCGAACGCAATCCTGGGATCGTCGTCCTGGTCTCGTTTTCGTTGACGCGTTTGGAAACGTACTCTGAATACGCGCGGTTGTTAAAAGATGCGCGGTTTGCGAACGCGTACTCTCTGATTGGCATCACGCGTTATGATTGGTACGCGGATCGTTCATACTGGGTGTACGCCCGACGCGATCTTGCTCTGCCAAGCGAACAATTCAGTAACTTTCCCAAAGGGATCGGAAGTACCAACGATTAGACATCTATGAGTGGCATCGAATCTCTGCTGAATCGCGATTATGCTGATTCGGTGGACGCGCGGCTCGCATCGGGCGACGCGTACATCGAATATCAAACCCAGGAGGCGCGCCGCGCGCTTCCATTCTTGGCGCGCTTTTTCGATCTCACGCGTGCGCGCGTGTTAGAGATCGGCGCGGGGCGCGGTGGCAAGGGCATCGCG
>Ga0233425_10008151_pt1 | contig 14128 bp, 13 predicted proteins | sample Watercolumn_Towu_2_FD_181712 | JGI IMG/M metagenome (GOLD analysis project Ga0233425, IMG submission 181712) | Freshwater microbial communities from Lake Towuti, South Sulawesi, Indonesia - Watercolumn_Towuti2014_140_MG | ecosystem: Environmental > Aquatic > Freshwater > Lake | place...
GCCCGTCCTCGGCGCAGGAGGTCCCGCCCGGATCGCACTGGTCCTCGCACGGCGTCGTCGCAGGCCCGCAACCTGTTGCCGTCAAGACCAGGGCGACGACGATTCTCTTTGGCATCCAGACCTCTCGTACAACACTACCTGAAAATCCTTGGGGAAGGGGGATCGGGGAAAACCACTTTCTTCAGAAAGGGGTTTCCCCCGTGTCTTCTTGCGCGAACCACTCCCTGATCACGCCCTCGGCCGGCTTGCCTCTCGGGGTGTAGTCGTGGCAGGTCGGGCCTCCCTCGCCCCACCAGTTCCAGAAGAAGACCCCCGCCAGCCGGGGCTCGTCGCTCCAGACACGCGTGAATGCCTCGTACAGCCGCCGTTGCTCCTCGAGGTCGACCCGATCCTCGCCGTCGCCCCAGCGCCAGGGGTAGGCGGATGCGCCGTCGTTGCTGCGGTATCCGACCTCGGTGAACAGGATTGGCCGGCCTCGGTGGCTCTGCCAGCGCATGAGGCGCACGTGCCACTCGCGCCAGCCCTCGATCACCTCGTCGATCGTCGGGTCCATCGTCTCGCGCGGCACGAGCTCGAAGTAGCCCGTCAGGCCGATGATGTCGAGCTGATCCCAGAATTCGACCCGTTCGTGGTGGTCCCAGTTGGCGGAGTATGTCAACCGGCCGTGGAAGACCTGCCGCACGCGCCGGATGATCTCGACCCACCGCTCGGTGTCGATATCGACCGAGGACATCTCGCTGCCGATCGAGAGGATCTGGACACCTTCCTCCTCGGCTGTCCTGGCCAGGCCCACGATCCACTCGGAGTACGCGGCGAACCACGCGTCGCGGTCGCTCGGCGCGATGGTCCCGCGCCAGTGGCTCGGCTCGAGCTGCTGGTCCACGCTCACGTACGGGAAGAGCATGACGGCGAGGCCGGCTCGGCGTGCCGCCCGGATCGCGTCGCGAGTCGCCCTGCTGCTCGGTGTACGGCGCGGATCGGCCCAGATCTCGGTCGAGTGGATGTCGCGCTGGAACCAGGTCACGACGATCGCCACGTGTGAGGCGCCGAGGGCCGCGATCTCGCGAAGCTGCGGGGTGTAGTCGTGGTCCTGCCGGTCCGCGAACAACCCGAGCGCCACGCCCCTGACCTCAGGCGGCGTACCGAGTCTTGTCGTGTTCACCTCCCCCCCCGGCTCCCGTTCGCCCGATCCCTGGGACAGGGTCGCGGCCGGGACGCCGAGCACGGCGACGGCCAACGCGGCGGATGACAGCAGCGTGCCCGATCGGCTCATGTGCCCTCGCTCCATCCGCCCCAGCTCGGCGGCAACCGGTAGATGTGCCTGACCTTGACGTGGCGGTACTGCTCGAACCGGAGTCGGAGCGACGCGAGGAGGTTGACCAGGTCGAACGAGAGCTTCCCGGCGGCGTGGGCCGCTTCGAGGAGCTCGACGATCTGGTCCACCGCGGCGCGCGGGTGGAAGACCATGCCTCGTCCAAGATAGAGCTCGTCGCGGAACGGGACGATGCGCGCGTCGATCAGGTCTCCTTTCATCAACCCGATCATGGGCTGCTCCTGGTGCACCGACCACGAGCCTCCACCGATCATGTCGGTCAGGTCGATCCGGCCCGCGTCCCAGCCATCGATCCGGAACAGCGACCGTTGGGTCGCGGTCATGCCCTCGAAGATCTCGGATTCGTGCTCGTCGAGGTGGGGCTTTTCCTCGGCCAGGAAGCGCTCGGCGGGCGTGAGGCCGCTGGGTCCCAGCCTGTCGAGCACGTACCACTCGAGAAAGAGCGACATGCGTTGCTCGAACCAGGGTTGGTCTTCCTCGAGCTTCCCCGTCAGGTCCTGGAACTCACGCCGCGCCCTGCGCACCTCGACGGCATGCTCGTCACCGGTGGCGCGTGCTGCGATCCTGTCGAAGTAGGGACCGAACACGGAGAGGGATCATACTCCACGACGTTGACACCGGCACGTCCCTCGGTGAAGCATTCGAGGTCGGAAAGGACATCGTGGCGCGAGCTTCCCGAGCGTTCCCGTGGGTCGTGTCGATCCTGATCTCGCTCCTCGGGGCGGTGCCCGCGCACGCGCTCGATGTGCTCGTCTCGAGCACGACCTCGACCCAGGTCTACGATGTGCGAACCGGGCGGATCGACCTGTTCCTGCACCGGCGGCGGGTGACCGAGCGGCTGACGCTGCGGCTGGACCGGGTCCTGCCGGACGAGGACGAGCCGGGTTACGAGGGGCCGCGCATGTCGTTCGTGTTCGCGCTCCGGCTGGACACTGACTTCGGCGACTCGAGCCGGGAGATCTCGCCGTCGAGCGACCTCTGGTACATCCCGGGCTTCGATCCGTACGCGGTGGATCTCGTGACGGCAGAGCTCGCGGTGCGTGACCTCTTCCGCGGGACCACCGACGTCCGGGCCGGGCGGCTCGTGACGTTCGATCCCACCGGCTTCTCGGCGCTCGACGGCCTCGAGCTGCGGGTGCGCATCCTGCGCTGGGCCGAGGTCTGGGCCGCCGCGGGCGTGGAGGTCGTGTCGGGCGAGCGGCTCTCGTCTGGTGGGTTCGAGGTCGACGGCGTGGTGCGCGTGCGGCGCGACGGCCTCGATCCCGAGGAGCACCGCGAGGTCGAGGAACCGCCCACGCGGGTCGTCGTCGCGGCCGGCGCCTCGCTCATCAGGCTCGATTGGATGACGCTGGACCTCGCGTACCGGCAGGGCATCGTGCCCGGTGACGAGAGCCGGACGAGCTATCAACGCCTGGCTGGGGACTTCACGTTCACCGCTGGGCCGGTCGACGGCGGAGCCGCGGCCGGCGGCGACATCGCGCTGGGGCTGGTGGACGAGGTCTCGGCCGAGGTCGGCGTGCGCCCGATCCGGTGGATGCGCCTGTCGCTCGGCGGGCGGTACGACGCGCCGGTCTTCGACACCGACTCGATCTTCGTGGCGTTCTGGTCCGAGCCGGCAGTCGAGGGCGAGCTGGACGTCGAGCTCCGGCCGCTGGACCGCCTGGTCTTCGGCGCAACCGGGTACGTCCGGGACGTGTCCGTCTTCGCCGACGACAGCGGCGACCCGTCGTCCCTGGGGTACGGCGGCGCGATCTACACGCGGTTGCGGTACCGGTGGCTGATGGGAGAGGTCCGCGCCCGCCTCGGCGAGGGTTTCGGAGGTCAGCGCGTGGGCGTGGTCTGGCGGATCGTCGCCAGCATCCCGCGGGCCCATCTCGGGCTCGACTTCAGGGGCACGCTCCTGGGTCTCCGCGAGGACATCCCGCCGCACGGGAACAGGGTCAGCTTCGGATACGTCGTGGGCGCGAGGTACCAGATGAGCCCCGAGGCTGCGGTCGTGTTCGAGCTCGAGCACAACGGGAGCCACGACCTGGGGCATCAGCTCCGGTTCCTGGCCCTGCTCGACCTGGGGTTCTGGCTATGACCCACGGGCGGCGAGCATGGATCGCGGCGGCGCCGTGGCTGCTCGTGGCGGGCGCCGCGCTGGCCACGCCCACGCTTCGGCTTCTGCCCTCTCCGGTCTCGACCGTCATCTACCCGGAGCAGGAGATCCGGGTCCGCTTCGACCACGCCGGGCATCTGGTCGGGCGGGACCTCGCGTGCCCGGACTGCCACGACCTGGCCCGGACGAGCCGGTCCCCGGCCGACAACCTGATCCCGCGCGAGGCCGTGTGCGCGCGGTGCCACGCGGCCGACACGCGTGACGAGGGGAGGGGACCCGCGGACGCCGAGGCCCGGTGCGAGAGTTGCCACCCGGACCAGACCGAGCGCGTCGAGCGGACCCTGATCCCGTCCGCGTTCCTGCGGTTCGGCCACGCGGATCACGACGAGGAGGGCTGCGAGAGGTGCCACACGAGGATCGCGGTCCGCGGGCTCGCCACGGCCGACGACCTCCCGGGCATGCGGCTCTGTCTGGGGTGCCACGACGGACGAAGGGCCGACCGCCGGTGCGTCACCTGCCACATCTCCGATCCCGACGGGAGGCTCCGGACGACGCTCGGCCGCGAGCGGCTCCAGCCGCCGGGCTGGATGCGCGGCGCGGAGCACAGCCCGACCTGGGTCACGGACCACGAGCGGACGGCGGTCGCAGAGCGGAGGCTCTGCCAGTCCTGCCACCGGGAGCACGACTGCCTCGCGTGCCACGACGGCAACGTCCGCCCACGCGACGTGCACCCCGGCGACTGGATCTCCGCGCACCCCCTCGAGGCGCGGGCCGGGGAGCTCTCGTGCCGCGGGTGTCACAGGGGTCAGAGCTTCTGCCGGACCTGCCACCTCAGGGCCGGTGTGGCGCTGGGCTCGCCGCCCGGACGGCGGGACACGACGGCTCCGGTGGTCCACGAAGACCCGGACTGGGCCGACCCCGTGGCGCCGAGGCACGCGATCCAGGCCCGGCGAGCGCTCCAGACCTGCGTATCCTGCCACGCGGGCCGGGACTGCGTCTCGTGCCACGCGGTGGTGAGCCCTCACCCGCCCGGCTTCGCCGACGACCGATGCGAGTCCCTGGTCCGCGCCGGCTCCCGCGCGTGCACCGCCTGTCACGACAGCGTCGAAGGGCTGTGCGAGTAGCCGATCGCGAACGGGGGGACCGGCCGACACGACTGAGGGAATGACACTACGAGGCCGGGTCGGTAGATTTCGTGATCCACTCGACGAGGTCCTGACGGAACTTTTCCAATGACTCCACGCGATCGATGCCAGTGCGTTCGGCGAGCGCGGTCAGCGGCAGCGTCTGGAGTATCCAGGCCAGGGTGAGAGGTGAGAAGCCGCCGTCCTTGGATGGGGCGTTCAGGCCCGGACCAGGAGACGGAGGAACGCAGGGCTTCGCTGGAGCACCGCGACTTCGAGCCCCGCTCGCACGAGGCGCTCTTCGACTTCGTCCACCCATGGACCGAGCACCGGCTGTCCGTGCCAGAACAGGTCGAGGTCCCTCGTTGTCCGGTGTCCCAGATGGACGCCGACGAGCGCCGCTCCACCGGTGAGCGTCCACGGCGGTTCCATGTCGCTGAGAAGGCCGACCACGCGGGACTGGAGAGACGAGAAGTTACCGAGCCTCACGGCGCTGTGCCCTCCACGTGCCGAGGAGCCAGGACCAGAACGGACGTGTCGTGCCGAGGTACCGCTCGAGGTGCGGCCACAGGTCTTCGATCTCGCGGACCGAGACGAACGTGAAGACGTCGTCCGGCTTCGCCTGTCTCATCAGCTTCCCGACGAGATAGGCTCGAACGATGGACTCGGGATCCCGGATGCCGCGCTCGAACGCCTCGAGCGTCATGTCCACATCCCACAGGAAGTAGGGTCGCCCTTCAGCATCTACCAACCGCTTCGGAGGTGTGCGGCTCAACAACCCTTCCCCAGGTCGAGAGGGCTTTTTTGAAGGGGTTTTCGGGTCACGTACCGCGTCGGACATGGTCGGTGCCGTCCTTCACGGAGTGAAGCACACCTCGAACATCACGGCAACCAAGGCTCGATCCTCAGAGGCTCGATGCTCCCATCCCAGAAGCATCCCCTCGTCCTCGATTGAACATCCACGCCAGTTTCGGGAACTCAGGTATAGTCGAGTAACATATCACCTTCGGCCAAGGGGGACCTGTATGCGAGCTTCCGCTTTCCTGACGTGCATAGCCCTTTCGCTGGTGTTGACGGCGCTCAGTTGTGTCCAACACCGTCCCATCGAGCGGGACGCGACGCCCACTTCCGACGGGGATACCTCCGATGGCGACCTCGAAGATAGGGACCCTGATGCCGACGTCGATCCGGACAGCTCGACCCACTGCACCGACGACGAGTCCTGCTCCGACGGCTGGTTCTGCACCGGCACCGAGACGTGCGTGGCGGGGGAGTGCGTAGCTGGGACGCCTCCGGACTGCGACGACGGCGACGCCTGCACGACCGATTCGTGCGACGCCACCCTCGGTTGCCGGCACGAGGCGCGCGTGTGCGACGACGGCTCGACATGCACGGCAGACAGTTGCGATTCCGACACCGGCTGTGTCTTCGAGTGGGAGGAGGATGCATGTTCCTGTGATGATGACCCCTTACTGATGACACAGGTCAGCACGGGTGGAAACCACACGTGCGGCGTCCGCGACGACGGAACGGTCGCGTGCTGGGGCGACGACTGCCTCGGCCAGTCGAGCCCGCCCGACGGCACATTCTCGCAGGTCAGTGCGGGCGTCGGGCACACGTGCGGCATTCGCGACGACGGAACGGTCATGTGCTGGGGCGACCACACCTACGGTCAGTTGAGCCCGCCTGACGGTACGTTCTCGCAGATCAGCGCAGGCGGACTTCACACGTGCGGCGTGCGCGACGACGGAACAGTCGCGTGCTGGGGCAACGATTGGTACAGCCTGTCGAGTCCGCCCGACGGCACGTTCTCGCAGGTCAGCGCGGGCGACTTCTACACGTGCGCTCGCGATGTCGTCGGATGTGTCAAATGCTGGGGCAGTCAGGTGCGATGAGCCCACCGTGCATCTCCTACGCCTATACCGCCTGTCACGACAGCGTCGAAGGGCTGTGCGAGTAGTTGAAACCTCGGGAGTGGCGATCCTCACAGCCGATGACGGATAAGGCACCTCGGAGATGTCAATCCTCACAGTCGGTGACGGAAAAGGCTGGTCGGGGTTGTCGATCCTCACAGTCGGTGGCGGAAAAAGGCATCTCGGAGCTGTCGATCCTCTCAGCCAGTGACGGAAACGACTGGTCGGGGTTGTCGATCCTCGCGATGCCCAGGCATGAGCTCCAAGCGGTGTGGACTGCGTGGACAGTGTGGACGGAGTGAACGATGGGGCGATGTCCACCACGTCCACCGGGTCCACATCGTCCACCAGGGCAGCGGTGTTGCATGCCTGGTTGTGTCGTTCACTGCTCCCGCGGGCTCGGCATGGGGACGGGTGGGCCGTCGCTGGGGCGTTCGTCGGTCGTGCCGGCAGCGCACGCGCCGCGGTGGGCGTAGGGCCGTCCGGGACAGGTCGAGCTGCCACGGAACGTCTGGTTGTCGCAGCCACAGAACGGGACGAGGTCGAGCGTGCACGGCCGGGACGGCTGGCATGTCCAGCGCGCATCGCACCCGGCCTCGCCGAGGCACATCTCGCCCTGCCGGCAGCCAGCGGACGACGTGCAGGCCCGCTCGCCGGGCGTCGCCGGGACGTCGGGCCGCGCCACTTCGTCCACGGGCCGGGGCGTCTCGGGGTCCTGCGGAAGCGGCCGGATCGGGTGCTGGGGCGGCCGGACCGTGTCCACCGGCGCCGGCGTGATCGGCCGAGCCGCGTCGTCGGGCCGTTCATCGCAGGAGCCGCGGCGCACGTACGCCTGGCTCGGGCAGGTCGAGCTCGCCCTGAAGGTCTCGCCGCCGCAGCCGCAGAAAGGCACCAGGTCCATCGTGCACGTCCGCTCCGGCTGGCAGGTCCACACCGCGTCGCAGCCCTGCTCGCCCACGCAGCTCTCGTGCTCTCCACAGTCGGCGCGCGTGGCGCACCGGCGAGCTTGCTCGCCCGGCTGGAGCCGACCGCTGTCCGGCGGCGGGGCGGGGTGCGCGGGGTCGCCCGAGTCGACACGGACCTGAGCGTGGAACGTGCAACCGGCGATGATCACGATCGAGAGCGCGAGGACCTTCTGGGTGTTCGTGAGCATGGCTTCCTCCGAGCGCGTACCATACCCGACAGACGGCGGCGGCGCACGCGGGATTCACGGCCCGATCCGGTGTTGTCGTGGTATTCTACCCGCGACATGCACAATTCAATGATCCTCATTTCGCTGCTGTTGCTCGCCACTCCGGCATGGGCCGAGGATGCAGCCGAACAACCCGAATTCCAGGACTCGGTGATCCGGGTCACGTCGGTGCCGACCGGGGCGGAGATCGACGTCGATGGCATCGCGTGCGGCACGACTCCCGCCACGATCCGCGTTTCACCCGGGACGCACACGGTGACGGTCTCGCTCGGAGGCCAGCGGATGCGGACCTCTGTCACCGTGGCCGAGGACGAGCTCTCGGAGGTCGAGATCGAGCTGGCCGCTGCCGCACCACAGGAGCAGCCCGCGGCGATCCCGAGCCCGTTCGAGGACGTGCATACGATGATGCGCGAGTACCGAGCCGAGAGCCAGGCGCGGGATGAAGAGCGGCCATCCCGAGCTCCGGAGGATCGTGAGGAACGCGAGGAGCCGGAAGACCGCGGTCCCTGGGCCCGTCGGGTCACGCGCTGGCCTCTGTTCGAGGTGAGCTTCGACACCGGGGTGATCTCGCGGGATTACGCGGTGCCAATCGACCCGTCCATCGACACCTCGGGCCGGTCCGAGGCGAGCCTGGACTCGGGCTACTTCGGGATCATGGGGTTCGAGCTGGAGATCTACCCGTTCGCGCGGGTCAGGACGGAGGCGTTGCGAGGGCTGGGCATCGAGACGAGCTTCGCTCAGGGCGTGGGACTCGAGATCGTCAACACCCGGCGTAGCGAGGTGGTCGACTCCGACTACAGCGAGGGCGGGGTGGACCTGGTCTATCGTTTGTCCCTGGGCCGCGACGACGCGGGCGCCACGCTCATCACACGCTTCGGCTGGCACAGGGCCTGGTTCTGGCTCGGCGACATCGGCAACGACATCGTCCCGCCGTTCTACTACGACTCGGTCCGCCTCGACGGCGGCGTGCAGGTGCCGCTCGGGACCCGGCACCTCCTCTTCGACTTCGGCCTGGCCTACCTCGGCGTCCCGGGCATCGGGTACCAGGCCGAGGAAGCGTACGGGGCGTCGGGGACCCTCCCCGACGTCAACGGCGGCGAGGTCAGGGCCGGGCTCACCGCGCGCGTGGGCGGGCTCTTCCTCTCATGGCTCTGGATCGGCCGATTCTTCAAGTCGGAGTTCGAAGGGACCGGGATGGGCTTCGGGTACGAGCCATCGACGCGGATCGATCAGGGCTGGTCGGGGATCAGGACGGTCGGCCCCGTCGAGGACCACTACCATCAGTTCCGGCTCTCCGTGGGATATCGGTGGTAGGCGCTACCTCCCCGGCGCGTACCTGATGCCCGTGCCCTTGTCGCCGGGCCGGGCGTCGAAGAGCATGGTCAGCTCGTACATCCCCGCGTCGAGGCAGGCGCGGACCGGGATGGCGACCTTCTCGAACACCTTGAGCATGGCCTTGTTCGATGCGAGCACGTCGGCCGTGAACCCCTGGAGCCCGCGCTCCTTGGCGGCCTGGACGAGCAGCTTGAAGATCGCTGTGGCGATGCCCCGGCCCTGGTACTCCTCGTCCACGACGAAGGCGATGTCACCGAGCGGGCGGTCGCCGTGCTTCACGAACCTGCCTTCCGCTATGATCCGTTCCTGCTCTCCCACGACCCCGACGATCGAGAGTGCCTTGCGGTAATCGACGTTCACGTACTGCTGCATCTTCGAGTGCGGCATGGCCTTGATGGGCGAGAAGTACCGGTAGTACACCGCCTGGTCCGAGAACCGGTAGAACAGACGCCGCATCTCCTCCTCGTCGGACGGCTTGATCGCCCGGAAGCGGACCATGACGTCCCCGAAGGTCTCCTGAACGGCGAGCTCGGACGGATAGAGGTGCGCCGAGTCGGCCAGGAAGATCTGGTCCTGGTACAGGATGCGGGCTTCCCTGGCCTGCTCGACGAGTCGAGCGCGGTCGTCGGGGTGGGCCACGTCGATCAGCGCCTGCGCCCGCTCGCGGATCGTCCGCCCCTGGAGGAACGCGATCCCGTACTCCGTGACGATCATGTCCACCGCTTCACGCAGGCTGAACTGGTGCGGGTAGTCCTTCACCGAGAGCAGGATGTTCGGCGCGCCGTGGCGGTTCCGGCTCGGGAGCGCGAAGGCCGCCAGACCGCCCTCGGAGAGCTCCGCCCCGTTGATGAAATCGATCGCCTCGCCCGGCCCGGCCGCGACGTTGCCCCGGCCCTGGTGCAGCGCGACGAGCCCTGTGAGGTCCACCTTCCGCGCCGGCAGGACGCAGAACATCCGAGGGTTCTTGCCCATCGAGAGGGGATGGAACACCTTGTCCAGCCCCTGGAACTCGACCAGCGGGTTGCGGTCGAGCCACCGCATCAGCTTCTTCGTGCCGATGGCGTACGAGGCAACCGAGGTCCCGCGGAACACCTCCTTGTACCGGTTCGTGACCGCGCCGCTCTCGACCAGGTCCATCAGCGCGTCCGTGAAGAACGGCGAGTGAACGCCCAGGTGACGCTTGTTGACGAGGTGCGGCGCGAGCGCGTCGAACAGCGGGCCGAGAGCGAAGCTGACGCAGCTCCCGTTCTCAACGACCGACGCGACGTTCGTTGCGAGCTGGTCGTGCACCTCGTCCACGGGCCAGCGCTCCACATAGAGCGGCGGCTCGGTGCTCTCGACCAGCAGGTCGATCTCGGACACGTGCACGAACGTGTCGCCGAATGTCCGTGGCACCGCGCTGCTCATCTCGCCCACGACCAGCGACGCCTGCTCCATGGCCTGCCGCGCCACGTCCACCGCGGCGCCGAGGCAGCAATAGCCCGACGCGTTCGGCGGTGTCACCTGGACGAAGGCGACGTCGATCGGCACGAGCCGGCTCGCGATGAGCCGCGGGATGCTCGCGAACCGCGCCGGGATGACGTCGATCATCCCTTTCGTGAACGCCTCCGCCGCGAGACCGCCCCCGAAGAAGGTCTTCAGACGGTACTTGTGCGTCTGCAACGCCTCCTCGGAGAGCGCGTCGCCGAAGCTGACGAGCTGGATCAGCTCGAGGTCCTCGAGGAACGGAGACTCCGTGAGGTGTTTCACGAGAGTCCGCGGCTCGGCCGCTCCCGTGCCGAGGAAGATGCTCATCCCCGGTTCGAGGCGATCGAGCACCTTCGCTGGTTTGACGACCTTGGTCTTCCACGGGTCCATGACGAGGAATCGTGGAACGTCGTCCGAATGATGGCAACCGGTTTCGGGAGCTCTCTGTAGACTCGAGCCTACGGACCCGCATCCACTGTAGGATCGGCCCTACACCGGTCGGGCCGAAGAGATTGTCGTGATCCCGCGCTGTTAGGTCGGCCTCGGCCGTTGGCACCACGCGTGCTTTACCGACGGCCAACAGGCCCCAAACCAAGGAGGAGAACGATGAAGCGCCACACCCAGATCCTGTCACTCGTCGCGGTCACGCTCTGGATCTCCGGATGCGTGGGAACGGACGACACGACGTCGGCTCTCGACGATGCGGGCTCGATCCAGCAGGCGCTGGAGCAGCCCAACGGCGACTTCGACACCGAGGACACGGCCCCGATGTTCGGCGAGGACGACGTGTTCGCCGACATTGGCGTCGATGAAGAGTACCCGGCAGTGGAGGACGAGGAGCTGGCCTTCGGTCCGGACGGCCGGTATCCGATCCCCGATGACGTGCGCGGTATCACCGTGGTCGTCCAGTGGGGTCAGCCCCGTCCGAACCCGGACGTGCCCGTGCCCACGGTGTGGGACGGCGACATCAGCGTCAGCGACGGTGGGCTGATCGTGCGCCGCGTCCTGCGGTTCGAGGACCGGACCGACATGCTGCTGCCGCGGTTCGATCCCCAGACCGTGTTCGTCCGCTCGGTGACGCAGCCTCACAACGACGGCTTGATCCTGACCCTGGTCCCGCCCCGCCCCGATGACGCGGCCGGTCGCGAGGACGATCCCACCGCCCGTCCGCCCGCGCTGGTCGTGAGCCTCGGCGACGTCGAGGACATCGTGGTCCCGATCCGCGACCTGGCCGACGGCTTCAGGGTGATGGTCCCGGTCGATCGCATGGGCAACGTGATCGTCATCGCCACCGTCCCGGACCACCCCTGCCCGGCCGGCATGCTCGCCGGTGTGTGGCGGCAGGTGGAGCCCGGGCTCGGCAACTTCCGCGGCCGTTGGATCGGCCTCGAGGGCGAGCTGCTCGGCCACCTGCAAGGCATCTACGGGACCAACGAGGCGGGCGAGCAGGTGTTCTTCGGCAAGTTCATCGACCGCGACGGCCGGTTCCACGGCCTGCTCCGGGGCGTGTGGGGTGACGGTACCTTCTCCGGCCGGTGGGTGGATCGGGAAGGTCGCCACATCGGCGGGCTGAGGGGTGACTACCGTGTGGGCCCCGCCGGCGAGGACCGGCCCGCGGACGGTGTGTTCGCCGGACACTGGATCGAGGCCTGCGGCGACCACAGGTGTGATGCCGGTACCCGCTGCCCGGGCGAGGACCCCGAGGCCGAGATGCCCGAAGACCTGCTGTAACCCGCTCCCCCTCCCGCTCCTGTTCCCGCTCCCGTTCCCCCACACGCTCACGCTCACGCTCACGCTCACGTATCATGACCCGCCTTGGAGGACAGCGTGCTGAAGCGACGCCAGCTCATCGAGCTCCACGACATGGATTGGTGGCCCGACCTCATCCGCGAGGCCGAGGTCGAGGTGCTGAACCTGGCGAACCGGTACACGGGCTTCGCACGGGCTCTGCTGCCTGCGTTCTCGTCTGCGCTTCGCGAGACCGGGGCGCGGACGGTGCTGGACCTGTGCTCGGGAGCGGGAGGGCCGGTCACGCTGCTCCTCGAGGAGCTCGCGAGACCAGGGCGGGAGCAGGAGGGGGAGGGGGAGCGGGTCTTGCCGCATGTGATCCTGACCGACCTGTATCCGAACGTCGACCCCTGGCGGAAGCTGGTGGAGCGATGGCCTGGGTTGCTCAGGTTCGTGGACCGGCCCGTGGACGCGACGGACATCCCCGCCGACCTCGAGGGCGACCTCGTGACGGTCGTCAACGCGCTCCATCACTTCCCGCCGGAGATGGTCGAGGGGATGATCACCGAGGTGGTGCGGCGGGGCTCGGCCCTGTTCATCGCGGAGGCTTTTCCCCGAGATCCTCTACGGGCCACGGCCTACTGGCCGGCGCTGGTGCTCGCCGCGGCGGTCAACCCCTTCGTCTGCGACCGCCGCCGCATGGGCAAGGCGCTGGCGACGTTCGTGGTCCCCGTGGTCATGGTGGCTGGGGTCTGGGACTGGGTCGTGAGCGTGCTCCGCATCCACAGGCCCGAGGACCTCGTCGAGATGGGGCGCGCGATCGCACCCCACTATGACTGGAGCCACGGAGAGGCTGCCTTTCCTCCCTGGGGCCGGGCGATCTTCGTCTTCGGGCGTCCGCGAGAGCTTCGCTGTTCCCGGTCCGATTGAGCGGTACTGCACGCCCGCGCTCCGCCCGCCAGCGATCGAGGCTCTGACCAGCCAATTTCCGGCACTGGGCTGGTTGCAAGGGATTCACATGAACCGTGCGATCGCGCACGTTGACGCTGCTTCCGACACCATGCTAGGTCGATGTCGCCGAGATGAAGCGAGCAGCGGCCGCGGCCGTCAAACGTTCGGAGAAACGACTCGCGTGATTCCGCGTGATGCACGGAACAGCAAGGAGGCGAAGATGTCGTGGCGGCTCATCGTGATCGCAGTTGCGCTGACGGTTTTCCCGAGCGTTGCCCTGGCCGAAGCCGGCGACGCCTGCCGGTTCATGGCCAAGGCGGACCACAACGCTCTGCCGTTCGACGACCAGTCGTATCTTTCCAAGATCACGTACCGGGAGAACGGCAGGGTCGTGAAGACCTTCGAGATCGACATCAAGACGCGCGGCGAGTACAAGATGCTCATCACGTTCAAAGCGCCGAGCGACGTCCTGGGAATGCGGATCCTCATCCTCGATCCGGAGACCATGTACACCTATCTCCCCCAGTTCCGGAGGGTGCGCCGGGTGGCGGCCCACGCGCGCAACCAGGGTTTCCTCGGGACCAACATCTCGTATGAGGACATGAGCGAGAACCGGTACTCCAAGCGATGGTCGTGCACACCGGCCGAGAGCACGAATGAGCATTACGTCCTGGACCTGACCCCGCAGCCCGGTGCACAGACCGTGTATTCCAAGATGAGGGTCGCGATCCACCGCAAGAGGCTGGCGTACGAGCGCATCGAATACTACACGGGCTCCAGGAACATCAAGAGCCAGATCCGAGAAGGCTGGCAGGACATCCAGGGACAGTCGATGTCCACGAAGATCCGCTTCGTGAGCCACGACCGGAACGCGGAAGCGACAGTGGAGCTGACCGAATGGCAGGTCAACCAGGGCATCCCGGACTCGGACTTCTCGCAGCGCGCCCTCTTGCGCGGCGACTGATCGGCTCGTTCGCTCGGATC
>Ga0233425_10008152_pt1 | contig 14128 bp, 8 predicted proteins | sample Watercolumn_Towu_2_FD_181712 | JGI IMG/M metagenome (GOLD analysis project Ga0233425, IMG submission 181712) | Freshwater microbial communities from Lake Towuti, South Sulawesi, Indonesia - Watercolumn_Towuti2014_140_MG | ecosystem: Environmental > Aquatic > Freshwater > Lake | place: Indonesia...
GGATCCTCGAACTTGCGCACACAGAGCGCCGTGGCCGTCGTGAACTCGGCCAGGCAGCGCTTCTGGCAGGCGTCGGCCAGCAGGCCCTTCTCCTCGGCCAGCCCCTTCTTCAGGGCCTCGACCAGGGCGGGCTGGGCGCTGGCCATGCGGTTGGCCACGCGCCGCACCTCGAGCTCCATCAGCTTGTCGCAGGCCGCCTTGCACTGCTCCTTCGTGGGCCTGAGGTGCTCGGGGACCGCGAGCGGCTCGGGGGGCAGCGCGGCCACGGGAGCCGGGGCCGCCGCGGGAGCCGGCGCGGCCGCGGGGCACGCAGGACAGGCCGGGCACGCCTCGCACTCGCACGGGGGACAGGCCGCCGCGGGCTTGCCCTCGCTCGCCCCGAGCGACGTCGAGGGATCGGGCGCGGGCTCGGGACGAACGGGCACGGGGCGGCTGCACGCCACCCCCAGCGCCGCCAGCGCCAGCGCGCCGGCGAGCCATCGCAGCTTGACCATCGTCGGGGCTCCTATTCCTGCTCCTCGCCGTCCGCCGACGCTCCCATGAAGAACATCTTCAGGCGATAGAACGGGTTCTTGCGACGCTCGGCCTCTTTCTTGAGGCGCAGGCGCAACAGGCGCATCTCGCGCTTGGCCGGCGTGTACTGGGCGTCGACGGTCAGGCAGTCCTTCAGGAGCTCGTAGGCGCGCTCGACCTCGTTGCGCTGCTTGTGGTACAGCGACAGGTAGTACATGGCCTGCACGTTCTGGTGCTGGCGCTCGAGCACCTTCTCGAAGTACTGCCGGGCCTCCTCGCCGCGCTCGCGCACCGGCATGGAGCCGTCGTTGAAGATGGTCCAACCCAGGTCGAGCAGGTAGCGGGGCTCGTCCTTCCGCAGGGACAGCGCCCGCTTCATGAAGTCGATGGCCTCGCGCGCGTTGCCCCGCCGCAGCAGGATCTGCGCCTTGTGGAAGAAGATCTCGGCTTCTTCGTCGGGCGAGCGCTTGGGCTCGGCGGCCTTGGCGGGATCGGCGGCGTCGGCCCCCTGGGGCGCGGCAGCGGCGGCCGCAGCGATGGCGCGCACGCGGGCCACGTAGACGTTGCGGCGCGTGGCGTCGGTCAGGGTGTTGTAGGCCTCGCTCAGCTTCTTGAAGACGAAGCGGCCCTTCTCGAGGTCGCGCGGGTCGAGGTCGTAGCGCGCCAGCACGTCGGGGTGGAAGGTGCGCGCGAGCTTGAAGAACGACGACTTCAGGGCGTCGGCGCCGTCGGACTCCTGCACCTCGAGCAGCGCGAAGTAGTCGGCAGCCAGCGCGGGCTGGTACTTGGCTTCGATCTGCTGCAGGACGGCCTTGTCTTCGGCTGCGGGCATCGCCCCTTCCTTCCTCCGGCTGCAAAGTCTATCGCCCGCCCCCCGTGGTCGCAAGGGTCAAAAAACAAGGGCGCCGACGCCCGTCCCGAAACGGAAAACCGTCGAAGGGTTGTTGACAACCGGGGGTTGCCCGCTACACTCAGTCGGAAGACTCGGGGACAACCCAAGCAAGGGAGGAAAACCCATGGTGAAGCGCGCGTTCTTCCTGGTGCTCGTGCTGGCGCTGGCCACCGTTGTGCGGTGCGGCGGCGACAGCGGTGGTGACAGCGACACGACCAACCCGCCGGCCGACACGGTCGACAACGACACGGCCGGTGGCGACACGGCCGATCCCGACTCGCAGGTGAAGCCCGACGGCGAGACGCCCGACACGGTGTGCCCGGTCGACTGCGACGGCAAGGTGTGCGGCGACGACGGCTGCGGCGGCTCTTGCGGCGCCTGCGCCGGCACCTGCAGCGAAGACCAGAGCGAGTGCATCGTGTGCGAGCCCGCGTGCGACGGCAAGGCCTGCGGCGACGACGGTTGCGGCGGCTCCTGCGGCGCCTGCGAGGGCACCGACACCTGCAACGCCGGCGTCTGCGAGCCCTGCGTGCCCGCGTGCGACGGCAAGGTGTGCGGCGACGACGGCTGCGAGGGCAGCTGCGGCGCGTGCGGCGCCAACGAAGTGTGCAACGCCGACCAGACCATGTGCGAGGGCGTGTCCTTCGGCAAGGCCTCCCACTTCAACGCCCTGTTCATCCCCGGCGACGCGGCCACTCCGTACGACGGCGCCGACTTCTCGAACATCGGCGGCTCGGTGTGCCTCGACATCAACGACGACGGCGTCGCCGACAACGGCCTGGGCGCGCTGCTCGGCACCCTGCAGGGCTTCGGCGTCGACGCGAACGCCGAGATCCTCAAGCTCTTCCAGGGCGGCGACACCAACATCCTGCTCGACCTGGGGCAGGACCCCGAGGCCGGTCCCTTCACGCTGAACGGCTACCTGGGCGATCCGGGCGCCGCGGCCGGCGAGTACACCGTCAACGCGCAGTCGTTCGTCGACGGCCAGCCCATGATCCACTTCGCCGACGCCGAGATCAGCGGCGGCAAGATGGAGCTCGGCCCGATCACCTTCCCGCTGGGCGCGCTGCTGGCGGGCTTCCTGGCCGAGGCGGGCATCCCCCCGCTCGACATCACCCTCGACCGCGTCAAGCTGGTCGGCACCGTCGACGGCGCCATCGATGACGCCGGCGTCGCCTTCAAGGACGGCACCCTGGCCGGCGCCATCTTCAAGGCCGACCTCGACAAGGCCCTGTACCTGGCCCGCAAGTGGTGCGCCGAGGACCCCGAGGCCCCCGCCGACATCTGCGGCTACCTGCAGATGGCCGACATGAGCCTGATCGAGACCTTCCTGACCTGGGACCAGGACATCGCCGACTGCGGCAAGGAGCTGCAGGTCTACGACGCCAACGACCCCATGGTCGTGGTGGGCACCGAGCCCAACTGCCAGGCCGTCTCGGCGTGCATCTTCTGGGGCAGCGACAAGGCCAAGATCACCGGCCTGACCCCCGCCCAGTAGTGCCACCGCGCGCCTGACGCGCTGTTCGTTCGAAAAAGGGGAGCCCGAGGGCTCCCCTTTTTCGTTTCCAGCCCACGCCCAAGAACGGTCGACCCCGCATTCGGCTTGACTTCGGGCGGCCGTCCCCTATGTTTCCACCGGAAACGCCGCCAGGGAGGCGGAGCCATGCCCATCTACGAGTACCAGTGCGGCGGCTGCGGCCACGAGTTCACCGCCATCCGCCGCATCACCGACGAGACCATGCCCGAGTGCCCCGAGTGCCACCGGGGCCCGGTCGAGAAGAAGATCTCGCTGTCGGCGTTCCACCTGAAGGGCTCGGGCTGGTACAAGACCGACTACGCGAAGACGGCCGGCGGCACCGGCAAGCCCGCCAAGAAGACCCCCGAGGCCTCGGGCGAGCCCTCTTCGAGCGCCTCGGGCGAGTCCAAGCCCGCTGAGACGAAGCCCGCCGAGTCCAAGCCCGCGTCGTTCGACAAGGCGTCCAGCTAAAGCGGCGCCCCTACTTCACGTGGCAGAGCTTCTTGGGGGTGCCCGTGTCGGGCGCGCGGCACACGGTGTAGATGTCGCTGTACTCGGCGCAGTCGGCCACGGTCTCGCAGCGCGGCGCGCAGAAGGCCTTCTCCTGGTCGGTGGAGCCCCCCGACACGCTGGGCCGCTGGCAGTAGAAGAGCGGCTCGGTGGTCGGCCGATCGCTCTCGTCGAGGAAGAAGCCGTCGTCGGAGCACCCGGTGCCGCCGTAGTCGCACGAGCAGCGTCGGGCGCAGAACCCGAGGTCTTTGTCGCCGCCGGTGATCGACGAGCCCTTGTAGCACCAGCCGTAGCCGCAGTCGGCGTCGGCCGTGCACTCGGCCCCCAGCGGCTTGCCGTCGCGGTTCACGAAGTCGATGGCGCGGCACAGGTTCTGCCAGCAGACGTTGAACTGGCAGTCGCCGTCGGCCTGGCAGGCGGCGCCGGGCTCGCCGCCGGTGGGGTTCATGGGCGTGGGGATGGGGCACTCCTGGTCGGTCTTGTCGCACGCGACGAGCGCGAGCGCGAGCAGCATCGCGAGGGACGGGCTGAGCGCCATCGGGTCCTCCTTGTCGGCGGGCGGTTCGTGGGCCTATGATACGCCAAGCCCGCCGCCGAACGAAAGGGGCACCCGCTCGTGAGCTCCAAGCCGCCCTTCGACGCCGACACCGCCCGGAACGCCCTCGCCCTCCTGAAGCAGCGCCACCGCCGACGCCTGAAGCCCGACGAAGACTTCCGCCTGGCGGCGCACGTCGAGCCCCCATGGGTGGCGGTGACCCTGACCCTTGCCAACGCCGACGAGTCGCTCTACTACCCCATGGAGGCCCGCGTCGCGCTGGAGACGGAGGGGCTCGACGACGAGACCGCCCGCGCCGAGCTCTGCCTCGACTTCCTCGACTACTACGTGGGCGAGTACCTGCGCGGCGATCGCGACGTGTACCTCACGCTCGACTGGTCGGCGGTGCGCTTCGGCGAGTACGAGGTGCAGGCCCGCGGGCAGGTCTTGAACCTCAAGCTGGAGCGCCTGGCCGACGCGCTGCTCGCGGCCGCCGATGCCGAGGAGCGCCCGGAGTGACGACGTGAGCGCGACCCTCCGGCCCCTGCTGCTGGCCCTCCTGCTGCTGGCCGCGTCGTCGGCCCGCGCCGAGGGCCTGGGGCTGTCGGTGGCCGCGTCGGGGCGGGCCTACTTCATCCCCCAGAGCTTCTTCTCGGCCGTGTTCGACAACTGGACGAACCAGCCGAACTGGGGCACCGGCCTCACCCTGGGCCTCACGGGCCTCACCGTCTTCGACCCCGAGGTGGTGATCGAGGTGGGCTCGCTGGCCCTGCCCGAGGGCAACTTCCGCCAGAAGGACACCGCCACCTGGCGCACCGTGCGGGCCGACCTCGACCTCGTGAGCGTCACGGCCGTGGCGCGCCTGCGCTTCGACTGGCGGGTGTGGCGCGACCTGCACCTGGGGCTGGCCGTGGGCGGGGGCGTCATCCGCTGGTTCGGCACCGCCGAAACGCACGAGGTGCTGCCGGGCTGCACCGAGCCCGTGAGCCGCTGCGGGGCCTGGGAGTCCGTGGGCACCCACGAGGTGAAGGCCCTGAAGGCGCCCCAGCCGGTGGTGGTGGCCCTGGCCCACGCGGCCTGGGAGGTCTGGCCCGGCTGGCAGGCCGTGCTCGAGGGCGGGCTGCAGGACTTTCCGCTGGTGGGGCTGGCGGTCCGGTACCAGACCCCGGCCCTGTTCTAACCTCACCCCCCACCCCCAGCCCCCTTACCCCCCTCTCCATCGATGGAGTGGGGGCCAGGGGGTGAGGTCAAATCCGGCGCCACAGCGCCGCGGCCTGCTCGCGCGCGCGCGCCGCGATGCGCGCCTCGTCGAGGTGCGGGAAGGTGCGGTCGCGGAGCACCCAGCGCCCCGCCACCAGCACGTCGCGGGCCTCGACCTGGCTCAATCCGAACACCAGGTGCCCGGCCAGGTTGTCGGGAGTGAGCGGCGTGTACGGCAGGTAGTCGAACACGACCAGGTCGGCCGGCGCGCCCACGGCCAGGCGCCCCAGGTCGGGGGCCAGGAAGCGCCGCGCCGCCGCGACGTTGTTCTTCGCGAGCAGCGTGACGGGCTCGGCGAACGCGGCCTGCGGGTGGGCGTGCAGGTGGTGGTGCAGGAAGATCGAGGCCCGCACCTCCTCGAGCAGCCCCTGGGTCATGCCGTCGGAGCCCAGGCAGGTGAGCGGGTGCGCGAGGTCGCGGCCCACGAGATCGAGGAACCCCACGGCGTTGTTCAGGTTCGACTGGGGGTTGTGGATCAGGATGCCGTCCCGCGCGGCCAGGAGGTCGAGCTCGGCGGCGTCGAGGTGCACGCCGTGGGCGCACAAGCTGCGGGCATTGAGCAGGCCGAAGCGGTCGAAGCGCGCCAGGATGCCGAGGCCGGTGCGCTCGCGGGTGAGCCGGACGTCGGCCCGGTCCTCGGCCACGTGCACGTGCACGCCCGAGACCAGCGCGTCGGGCTCGGCGGCCACCCGGGCCAGCGTGTCGTCGGACAGCGTGAACGAAGCGTGCAGCCCGAAGGCGCCCGCGGCCATCCCGTCGCCCCGCGCCCGCGCGGCGCGCCCGAAGCGCAGGTTCTCGGACACCCCCGCGTCGCGGACGTTGGCGCCGTCGCGATCCGACACCTCGTAGGCCAGCACGGCGCGGAGGCCCACCTCGGCGCGGGCCTGATCGATGCGATCGAGGCTGCCCTCGACGGCGTTGGGGGACGCGTGGTGGTCGAACAGGGTGGTGAAGCCCTTGCGCACCGAGCGCGTGAGGGGCACCAGGGCCGACCAGTAGGCGTCGTCGAGGGTCAGGCCCTTGTCCAGGCGCCACCACAGCGTCTTGAGTACCTGCACGAAGTCGGCGGCGGGCCCCACCGCCATCCCGGTGGCGAAGGTCGAGTACAGGTGCGTGTGCAGGCTGACGAAGCCGGGGCACACCACGCGGCCGCCCGCGTCGACCACCTCGTCGCCGGTCTCCACGCGCGACGCGGCGTCGGGGCCGAGGGCGGTGAGGTGACCGCCCTCGACCCGCACCGAGGCGTCGGGCAGCACGGTCCCGTCCTCGAACGACACCAGCGTGGCGTGGCGGATCACGATGGCCATGGGAGACCCCGGACGGTTCGGGGGCCGAGGATACTCCCCGAGCGAGGCGCCGCAAGTCGAATCCAGGGACGCACCCCCTGGAAAATACGGGCCTTCGCGATCGCGCGACCAGGGTGACGGGATCGAGAGGCTTTCTCGTGTCGCCCCGGGAGGTTCGTCTTTCGGCTACCGAATGCCGAATTGGCGGTTCGCACTTGAGACGGCTGGATGGCCCAGGTTAAAATAGAAAGACTCAGGGTGGGTCCTGGGGTCGTACTCTCGGAGGATCGGATGTTGGGTTCGAAGCAGTTCGCGCGCATCGTTGTATCCGCTCTCGTCCTGCTCGCGCTGGCCGCGCCGGCCGCGGCGCAGTTGAACCTGTCCACGGGCGGGGTTGCGGCCACGATCGACTTCACCGGGTTCACGGGCGCCGGCTTCCAGCCCAGCCCGACCGCGAGCCAACTCAGCTCGAACACGTGGCGCATGAGCGGGTGGACCGACGGAGCCCTGGCGTACGGGGGGACGCAAACCACGGCCACGACCGACTACACGCGCGGGTCGTCAGCGGTAGCCGTAACGACGGGTGGTGTCTACGCCTTCTCCATCTCGGGCAACGTCGCGCTGGGGTTCCAGCAGGGCGCGAGCGACTTCGATCCCGGCGTGCTCGGCCTGCGCGTCAAGAACGTCACGGGCTCCACCGTCACGTCGCTCAGCATCTCGTACAAGATCTATTACCGAAACGACCAGACGCGCGCGAGCACGTTCAACCTCTCCCACTCCGCCGACGATACGACGTGGACCGCGTTGGCGGCTCTCGATTTCGCCTCTCCGGCGAGCGGCACCGCAGGGACCGGATGGTCGACCGCGACCACGAAGACGACCACGATCTCCGGACTATCGATCGCGAACAACGCATATTACTACTTCAAGTGGGACACGGTTTCGTCGGGTTCAGGTTCACGAGACGAGTTGGCCATCGACGATATCTCCATCACCCCCACGGTGGCCGCCGTGGCCGACACCACCTCGTACGTCGCGGCGCCCGCCAGCCAGATCACGGGCGACTTCCTGCCGTCCGACGCCACGGTCGACGCGGTCGTGGCCGCCTACAAGATCGTCGACGTGGGCGCCGACGGCTATGCCATGACGGTCACCAACCTGCGCTTCACGCCGGGCGCCACCAACACCGCCGACTGGACCAACACGCTGAAGAGCGCCAAGCTGTGCGCCGACGCGGGCTGCGCCACGGTGCTGGGCACGGCCACGACCGCCCTCAACTCCATCACCGACACCGACATCTCGTTCTCGGGGCTGAACATCAGCGTGCCCAACGCCGGCAACACGCCGGTCTACCTGGCGGTGTCGTTCGCCGAGACCGGGCTGATCGTCGACTGGAGCGTGCTCAGCTTCAAGATCGACAGCAGCCAGAGCGGCAACGCGGCCACCGGCTCGTCGTTCGCGACCTCCGGCGTGACGCCCGTCACGTCCCAGGACTGGGTCGCCGACGTGGCGGTCCTGGCGCTCTTCACCGAGGTCGAGCCCGCCCACGTGATCCCGGGCATGCCCTTCAGCTTCTCGGTGGTGGCCACCGACTGGTGGGGCAACCTCGACACCGACTACGCGGCCGACGTGGTCGTGGCCCTCAACCTGGGCTCGGGCACGCTGTCCTCGGCCACCTACCCCAACCTGATCAGCCCGGCCCTGGGCGGCGTGGCCACCTGGCCCGACCTGATGTACGACGCCGAGGACACGCTGCAGCTCATCGCCACCGACGGCAGCGGGGTCATCGACGACGCCATCTCGTCCACCTGGGTGGCGTCGCTCAACCTGGACGCGTCGGGCTACAAGGTGGGCAACCTCGACGACGCGACCACCGTGACGCTGCCGGCCGGCACCATCCTGGCCCCGGGCGATTACATCGTCATCGGCCGCGACGCCGACCAGGCCTCGTTCCAGACCGGCTGGTCGATCACGCTGGCGGCCAACGTGCACTACTTCCAGGGCAAGCTGCTCACGGGCGGCTCGACCAACGGCTTCCCGGTGGTCAACGCCTCGGGCGCGGGCTCCGAGCGCCTGCAGGTCCTGAACGCCTCGTCGGTGGTGATCGACGGGCCGTCGCCCGCCGCCCTGGCGTTCGGCAACGGCGACGACTGCGTGCGCACGCTGCTGACGGGCAACGGGCAGCTCGCGGGCGACTGGACGTGCGGCCTGAACACCGTGCAGCTGCCCACGCCGGGCAGCGGCACCACGGTGGCGCGCACGGGCAAGCTGCTCATCAGCGAGATGGGCGACGCGACCACCTTCAACTACGAGTTCGTCGAGCTGTTCTACGACGCCGAGGTCACGTCGGTGTGCGGCAACGGGCAGAAGGAGTTCGGCGAGCCCTGCGACGACGGCGCCAACGGCAACGCCAGCGACGGGTGCAAGGACAACTGCACCTTCTCGTGCAACGCGAACGGCGACTGCACCGACACCAACCTGAACGACTGCCTGCGCCCGGCGTGCGTGGCCGGCGGCAACGGCAAGCTGTGCGAGGGCGGCGACGGCACGGCCGCGGCCACCGACGGCTCGCTGTGCGACGTGGGCGTGTGCAGCGCCGGCGCCTGCGTGCCCTCCGACATCGGCGGCGTGCTCATCACCGAGTTCATGCCCCGGCCGGGCCACGCCAGCCAGGCCAACTGCAGCGACGCGGCGCCGTCCACGGCCTCCGAGTGGTTCGAGATCCACAACATCCGCGCCGCCGCCATCGACATGACGGGCTGGAAGTTCAAGTACGAGAAGCTCGACGCGGCCGGGGTCGCCACCTACACCTACACGTCGTCGGGCCTGGGTTCCACCAGCATCGCGGCCGGCGCCTACCTGCTGGTGTGCCCCGCGGCCACCCCCGCCGGCGGCCTCAACTGCGCCATCACGAACCAGGGCTTCAGCCTCGGCAACTCCGGCGCCACCAGCATCCGCGTGACCGTCCTCGACGACGTGAACACGGTGATCGACAGCGCCTCGTACCTGATCGCCGACGTGGGCGTGGCCGACAACAAGGGCCGCTCGTACTCCCTGAGCCCATGCCACCTGCGCGGCGACCTGAACGACAACCCCGCGGTGCACTGGTGCAAGGGCAGCGATTTCGACACCTTCACCTGCGGCAGCGGAAACGACCTGGGCACGCCGGGCGCAGCCAACCGCCCCTGCCCCAACGAGAACTGCTACTCGTGCGACAACCCGGCCGTCGACTGCACCAACACGAGCGGCGACTGCAAGGACGCGCTGTGCGTGCCGAGCGGCGCCGACTGGGTGTGCGGCACGCGCAACAACGACAGCGACGTCCTCGACGACGGCCTGGCGTGCACGGCCGACCTGTGCACCAACGGCGTGGCCAGCCACGAGAGCACGGCGGGCCTGCCCTGCAAGACCGACGCGGGCCTGCCCTCCGACGACGGCTGGTGCACCCTGGCCGGCGCGTGCGTCGCGAACACCTGCGGCGACGGATACAAGTTCTCCACTGAGGCGTGCGACGACCACGCCAACGGTGACCCCGACGACGGCTGCAAGGCCGACTGCACCTTCTCGTGCCCCACGCTGGGCGCCGCCTGCACCGACGCCATCGCCGACGACTGCACCTACCCCAAATGCACGGCGGGCGGCAACGGCCAGCTCTGCGAGCCGGGCGCGGGCTCGGGCCTGATCGCCCAGGGCACCGCGTGCGCCGGCGGCGGCCAGTGCGACGCCAGCGGCAACTGCACCGTGCCCGCCACCCCCGGCGACGTGATCGTCAACGAGATCAACATGAACCCCACGGCCTGCGACACGGTGGGCAACGACGGGGCCGGCGAGTGGTTCGAGCTGAAGAACGTGTCGAGCCACGCCGTCAACCTGGTCGGCTGGAAGCTCAGCGACAACGAGGCCACCTACACCGTCCCCGCGGCCTACACCCTGCTGCCCGGCGCCCTGGCCGTGTTCTGCAACGACGCGGCCAAGCCGGCGTGGTGCACCTTCTCGTACAGCGGCGTCACCATCCGCCTGGGCAACGGCGGCGACAAGCTCACGGTGAAGGACGGCTTCGGCACCACCATCGACGAGGTGGCCGAGTTCGTGGCGGCCTGGCCGGTGGCAGTGACCAGCCCGGTGAGCGGCGTGTCGCTGGCCCTCGACCCCTCGCGCGCGACGGCCGCCAAGAACGACTACGGCTGGTCGTGGTGCGCGGGTCAGGGCGCCCTGGCCTGCGGCGACACCGGCTCGCCGGGGGCGGCCAACGCGGACTGCGCGGGCGGCCTGATCGTGCCCGCCGACGCGGCGCACTCCACCGTGAAGGCCACCACCAACGTGGCCGCCGACGGCCACAGCCACGCCATCGTCAGCGTCGAGCTGAAGGCCGTCGACGACACGCCGGCCTACAACCGCAGCCTCGCCTTCGGGGTGGCCGACGCCAGCGCCGCCATCGTCGATCCCACGGGCGGCGCCGGCACGGTGGTCACCGACGCCAACGGCCGGGCCGTGGTGTACGTCACCGACTCGCAGGCCGAGGCCGTCACGGTGTCCATCACCGACCTGAGCCCCGCGCCCAAGGTCACGCTCACCGGTCCCGCCGTGACGTTCGTGGCGCCCACCAGCGGCACGTCGGCTTCGGTCAACGGCGTGGGGCTGACGGTCACCGGCGGCACGTTCACGCAGGCCGCCGCCTACGATCCGGCCAGCATGCCGCCGGGCCTTCCCGACGGCGTGGTGCTGCCCTACGGCGTGATCGCCACCACCATCAGCGTGCCCGCCGGCGGCGCCCAGGCCACCGTCAGCTACACCCTCCCCGCGCGGGTGGTGCAGTCGTACCGGTTGTACAAGTTCGGCTCCGAGGCGGGCGCGGCGGCGCCCCACTGGTACGCCATCACGGCCAATGCGAACGTCACGAACTTCAAGGATCCCTACACGACCTTCACGGTCAAGCTGACCGACGGCGGCTTCGGCGACGCCGACGGCGTGGCCAACGGCGTGATCGTCGACCCCACCAGCATCGTGCAGGATCCGGCGGCCATCCCGACCCTGGGTGAGTGGGCCGTGCTGCTCCTGGCGCTGGTGCTGGCCGCCGTGGCCGTGGGTCGCCTGCGCCGGGTGCGTTCGGCCGCGTGATCCCGCTCGCCTGATCCTCTTTTCTTTCCTATACTACCGCCACGTTCTCTCCAGACGTGAGGTTCCCATGCGAACGCGCATCTTCTGGTGTCTGCTGCCGGCGCTCGGCGCGCTGGCCCTGCTGGCGTGCGGCTCCAGCGCCGAGGTCGGCTCCGACCCGGGCCCGTCCGTCGACGTGGTGGCCGACAGCCCCGCGCCCGACGGCCTGTCGGGCGACAGCGTGGGCAAAGACGCCGCCGTCGACGCCCCCCAACCCGACGACGTGGCGGTCGACACGCCCCACCCCGACACGGCCGGCTGGGAGTGCGCGTCCGACGACGACTGCGACGACGGCGATGCGTGCACGTCGGACACGTGCTCCGACCAGCACCTGTGCCAGCACGCGCAGAAGGCCGGGTGGTGCCACTTCGAGGGGGGCTGCGCCCAGGCGGGCGACGTGAACCCCGACAACCCGTGCGAGGCGTGCCAGCCCCTGGTCAAGGCCGACGGCTTCAGCCCCGACGACACGCTGGCCTGCGGCACCGACGACGCCTGCGCCAGCCACGCCTGCCGTGGCGGGGCCTGCGTGGCCGTGCCCAAGCTCGACTGCGACGACCAGAATCCCTGCACCGACGACGGCTGCGAGCCCGCCACCGGCTGCGTGCACCAGGCCAACAGCGCGCCCTGCGACGACGGCAGCGTGTGCACCCTGGGCGACGCCTGCCAGGGGGGCGCGTGCGTGGCCGGTGCCAAGGCGCTGGCCTGCGACGACGGCAACCCCTGCACCAACGACGAGTGCAAGCCCGCCACGGGCTGCGCGCACTTCGTGAACGTCGAGCCCTGCGACGACGGCAGCGCCTGCACCATCAACGACCGCTGCGACAACGGCGCGTGCGTGGGCGTGCTGTCCTCCGAATGCGACGACCTGAACCCCTGCACCGACGACTGGTGCGACCCCGTGCACGGCTGCCTGCACCGCGACAACAGCGCCCTGTGCGACGACGCCGACCCCTGCACCGTGGGCGATCGCTGCGTGGGCATGGTGTGCGTGCCCGGCGCCCTGCCGCTGGCCTGCGACGACGGCGACCCCTGCACCGACGACGCCTGCGTGCCCAAGGTGGGCTGCGACGCCACGTTCAACACGGCGCCCTGCGACGACCAGAACCTGTGCACCGAGAACGACGTGTGCGGCCAGGGCCTCTGCGCGGGCACCTCGATCAGCTGCGACGACCAGAACGCCTGTACCCAGGACGAGTGCAACCCCTACACGGGCTGCCGCACGGTGCCCATGACCGGCAACGACTGCGACGACGGCCTGGTGTGCACCGGCTACGACCAGTGCGACCAGGGTGCGTGCAAGGGCTCGCCCCTCCCCTGCGACGACGGCAACGACTGCACCCTCGACGCCTGCACCGAGCCGGGCGGCTGCTCCGGAGAGCTGGCCCCCGACCTGCCCGGCTGCGGCTTCGACGTGGTGGTCGAGTACCCGCCCCGCGGCGTCACCCTCGACCCGACCGCGCTCACCGACGGCGCCGTGGTGGTCACGGGCTACGTCGACTCCCCCGCCGACGCGACGCCCGCGCTCACCCTGAACGGCAACGCGGTCACGCTCACGGCCGTGGCGCCCAACGATCCGCCCCTGGCGGGCGAGGTGAACCCGGGCCAGCCCAAGCGCTTCACGTTCGCGGTGCCCATGGCGCCCGAGCAGGCCATGAACCTCATCGACCTGCAGGCCGCCGACAGGTTCGAGCGCAAGGCCGGCCGCGTGCAGTCGTTCTACTACAGCACGGTCTACTACCCCACCGAGGCCATGAGCTTCGACACCCAGAAGGTGACCAACGGCGTGGGCGTGGCCCTCACCCAGGAGTTCCTCGACGACAACGACCCCGACCTCGACGACCTGGCCAGCATCATCAGCCTGATCTTCCAGAGCCTCGACATCTCGGCACTGCTGGGAACCGGACCGGTCACGGCGATATCGCAGTCAATCGATATTTTCGGAATACACATTACTACGTGCTATTACAATGTATATGTCAATTCTGTTACATTCTCCGGGACAAACACCGACTTGCAAATAATTGCAAATGGCCTAAGGCTTGGGGAGACGATAAATAATCTTCACATTTCTTTTTATATAGAAAAGACTGGCGGTGGCGTTGCCTGCCCAGGATCGATGAACGGAACGGCCGACGCATCATCGGCCGTAATAAATGCAGACATAATCGTCTCCGTTCAAAACGGACAGCTCACCGCAACGCTAGGAAATAGTAGCACTTCGCTGAATGGACTGAACGTCAATGTCGACGCCTGGTTCAACTTCGCGCTCGGGATTTTCCAAGGGGCGATTCAGAGCGCCTTGGAAGACGCCGTCAACAACGCCATCTCCGATCAGATCGCACCGCTGCTCACCGACGCCCTGGCCATGCTCAACCTGAACATCCCCCTCGACATCCCGTCGCTGGTGCCCGGCATGAGCCCCACCAGCATCACGCTGCAGACCAAGGTCACGTCCGTCG
>Ga0233425_10008153_pt1 | contig 14127 bp, 6 predicted proteins | sample Watercolumn_Towu_2_FD_181712 | JGI IMG/M metagenome (GOLD analysis project Ga0233425, IMG submission 181712) | Freshwater microbial communities from Lake Towuti, South Sulawesi, Indonesia - Watercolumn_Towuti2014_140_MG | ecosystem: Environmental > Aquatic > Freshwater > Lake | place: Indonesia...
GTGCCAATTCGTTCGAACTTGTCCGCTTGGATGCCGACGGGCCGAAGGACTGTGGCACCTGGTTGCCCCCGCATCAGCAGACCAGTGCCGGCGACCACTTCACGCCGATGGTGTTCCCGGTCGTGGAAGGTCGGATCTTTATCCGCGGCTGGGAGGGCGTGTACTGCTACGATCTACGAAAGAAGTAAGACAGGAACAATTTCACCCATTCATCCGTTCGACGAGGGAGCACGGCCCAAGGGGGCATCCATCGGCAAATTCCGCCGGCGGTGACAGCGGATGGAAATGAAAGGGCGGCGTCAAAGACGCCGAAGATTTATTAATCGTGTACCTCGTTTGCAACAGGAAACCATGAAGATGTATCAACGACTTGCCGTGTATCTTGCCGTAGCGCTGTTGGCCTCTCCCGCGCTGGGCGAAGACCAGACCATCATCCTGCCGTCGGGCGAGTACAAGATGGTGGATCTGAATCTGGCGAAAGTCCATGAGAAAGGCTGGGACGCCCAGTTGCGCGGCGCCACGCGCAACGGTCGCATCCCGCAACCCAGCAACCATAGCGTGCGCGATATCATCAGCGAGGTCACGGTCACCAAGGACGCCATCAGCGGGGATTTCGCCTATGTCCAGCCCGGATCTGTTGCCAAACTGACGCTCGCCGCGACCATCGCCGCCGATGGCACGGTCACCGGTACCTGGAAGGCCGCTGATGGACGTTCTGGCGCCGTCACCGGCACGGTGCGGAGCGAGGCAGACCTGGTGAAGGCCAACGCCTTTGCCACCAAGGCCGACTGGCCCTGCTGGTCGGGTCCCACCACCAGCATGGCGGCGACGCCCTGCGGCGTGAAGCTGGTCGATGACTTTGGCAAGGATGCCCGCCTGGTCTGGCGCAGCGAAGAACTGACCCCGCAAGGGCCGGGCAACACCCTCAACTACAACAAGCTGGCGCTCAGCGATCGGACCAACGGCGGCGGATCGAGCCTGATCGTGGCCGAGGGCAAGGTGATCATCAATTACTACCAACCGGCCGGCGCCGAATACATGAAGGACTACGAAGGCAAAAGCGTTGAGTGGCTGGATGAACTTGCCGCCAAGGCCAATCCGCCGATCCAGGTCACACGGTGGATGAAGGAGAAGTACCTGGTCAAGGCCGACGACGTGGTGGTCTGCATGGATGCGGTGACCGGCAAGACCTTGTGGAAGAACGTGTTTGCCGAGAAGTCGATGAACCAGCCGTCGCACAAGGGGGGCGCGGTCAACAACACCCCCTGCGCCGGCGATGGGCGGGTCTTCGCCATGGGCCCCGGCGGCGTGCTGCACGGCATGGATCTGGCCACCGGCAAGGTGCTTTGGGAGCGCACCGGCATGTCGGCCGAAGGGGTCAAGCCCTGGAGCGGCGCGCGGAACATGTGCACGGCGCCGATCTATGCGGGCGGGACGCTGATCATGCCCGACCACGGCAGCACGCTCACCGGCATCGATCCAGGCACCGGCAAGGACCTTTGGAAACTGCCGGGCAAGGGGTCGGGCCTCCAGGTGCCGGCCAGGTGGACGCACCAGGGCCAGGACTACGTCATCTCCCTGACCGCGGGCGGCTATAACAAACAGTTCGACGCCTGGATCGATGGGCTGAAGATCGCCTGCATCGAGGCCAAGACCGGGCGCATCCTGTGGGAGATGGATGTGACGACCATTCCCGGAAAGGGACTTTCAGTCCATGGCGACATCGCCTACCTCACCTCGTTGTGGTTTGACCGGGAGAATCCCACCAATAAGGAAAGGAAAGCTATCTGCACCGCCTACCGTCTCGGCCTGGAGAAGGCCGAACGGATCTGGGAGACGCCGGTGCCGGATGCGGCCGGAGATCCTGTACCGGCCTGCAACCGATCGGTGGTGGTGGTCAAAGGCCTGACCAAGACCTCCTACCTGCTGGATCCGACCAGCGGCAAGGTGCTGGCGACCTATGCCGGCGATACGGGCATCAACGAATGCCACGCCGCGATCATGGAGGACAAGGCGATCATGAGCCGGGACGGCTCGCATGGCAGCAGCGACATGTCGATCCTCGGCGCCACGCCGGAGACTTTTTCCAAACTCTTCTGCCAGTGGAGCCAGCCGCATCCACAGACCACCTCGTATCACAACAAATTCATGACCTGGCCTATGGTCGAAGGCCGCATCTTCATGCGCGGCTGGGATGGCGTGTACTGCTACGATCTACGAAAGAATTAAGAAAGGAACAATCGCAATGAATAACTCCATCAATCGACGGAACTTCCTCCGTGCCTCCGGCGTGTGCCTCGCACTGCCGTGGCTCGAATCCCTGGCAAACGCCGCGCCGGCCACAACGCCGCCGAAGCGGGCCGTGTTCGTGTTCGTGCCCAACGGCGTGAACATGTGGCAGTTCCACCCGGCCAAGACCGGCAAGGACTACGAACTCACGCCGACCCTCAAGCCGCTCGCCCCGGTTCGTGACCGGCTCACCGTCCTTTCGGGGCTGCAGCACTTCAAGGTGGGGGGCGGCCACGAGGAGTGGGCGTACCTGCTGACCGGGAACGATAAAGGAAATGTTGCCAACAAGCACACGGCGGTGAACCCCAACACCATCTCCATCGACCAGCACATCGCCGAGGCCGCCGGCAAGCAGACGCGCTGGCCAAGCATGGTGGTCGGGGCGGAAGGCGGCCGGATGACCAGCTCGTTCAATCGGCTGGGCGAGCCGGTGCTGGCCGATTTCGACCTGAAAAACATCTTCGACGAACTGGTGGGCACCGACCCGCACGGTCGCCTGAAACATCGTGCCAGCGTGCTCGACCTCGTCTCCGGGCAAGCCGCCGAGCTGCGCGGCAAGCTCGGCAAGGGGGACGAGCGGAAGCTGGACGAGTACCTCGAATCGGTTCGCGCCGTCGAGAAGCGGGTGAAGGCCGATCTCGCGTTCAAGGAGACGCCGACGGCCACCGTGGACGAGAAGCGGCTGTCGCTCAACGCCGACCCCTACAAGGGCAACCAGCAGGACGGCTACGTCGATACGATGTTCGAGCTGATCCTCCTCGCCCTGCAAACGGACAGCACGCGGGTGATCTCGTTCACCACGACGCGCTCGGAGGGGGGCGGCCCGCTCAAGTCGCTCGGCGGCGACTGGCACGGTCAGGGGCACAACACGAATGATCTGGTTGAGACCGCTCAGCCCAAGGCGTTCGAAGTGGTGACGGCCTACGACATCTGGTGGCACGAACGGCTGGCTCGGTTCCTCCAACGGTTGAGCGATGTGAAGGAAGGTGGAACCGACCTGCTGACCAGCACGGCCGTCTTCTTCGGTCGCGGCATGTCGTGGCCGGCGATGCATCGGGGCGACAACCTGCCGCTGATCCTCGCGGGCGGCGAGGGGCTGGGCTTCTCGCAGGGCCGACACGTGGCGTTCAACAACCAGACGCCGATCGTCGCGGTCGATGGCAAGGCTCCGCCCGTGAACAAGGACTTCGGCAAGTACCCCGCGTGTGTCTCCGACCTGCTCCGCACGATCTCGGAACGAATGGACGTCCCCGCCAAGGGATTCGGCGAAAGCCGGCGGACGCTGGATGAGTTGCTGGCGTGAGTGCTGAATTTAGCGCCTGTACGACGGACATCTTGTCCGTCGCTCCTGTCTCGACGGACTAGAAGTCCGTCGTACCGTAAGAATCCATCTGCTGCTCGCCTTAGAAGGACAACCGTATGCGATCAAAACTGATTTCACCGACACTCGTCGCGTTGCTGATTCTTACCGGGTCGGTACTCGCCGAGACTCCGGACCTGAATACGGCTCGGGCAACGAAAATCGTCAGCGGCCTGGTCGTGATCGTCGAACCGGCAGACATCGAGTTGGCCAAGCAGTTCGCGGCCGACGGTCGCATGGCGGTGGATCTGCTGGTCAACTGCGACGAGCCGAAAGCGCATAGCTGGCGGACCGACCTCGCCAAGTCCCACCTCCAGAGCCAGGTCAGCGTGGTTCGGCAAACCGAGTTTTCTCGCTTACCGTATCCCGACCGCTTCGTGAATTTGTTGATCGCCGACCTGGACGCACTCGCGGCGAAAAAGCTCACGATTCGTGAATGCAGACGCGTCATGGCGCCGTATGGCACGCTTTTGCTGCGGCAGCAAGGAAAGTGGGTCTCGGAGTCGATCGGCCTGGCCCCCGACCTCGATGAGTGGACGCACTTCGAACACGGCGCCGATGGCAACCCCGTGTCGAAAGATAAAATCGTTGGCCATGTGCGAGGCTTGCAGTGGGCTTCGTATGACATCCAGGAGAATCCCGGATCGACGCCGCGAATCGGCAGCGGAGTTCATGCGCGGGCTGTCGCGGTGCGCGACAAGCAAGGTTCGAAAACGATCCTCTACGGTCGGGAGGCGGGCAATGGCCTGCTCCGCTGGCAGATCGCCGAGTCCGAAGGGCAGCGCGCCAAACGCAGCGAGGTCTTCGAGAAGTCGTGGTGCATCGCCGGCGATCGCATTCACGGGCTCGTCGGCGACACCGACAAGTGGGCCCAAAGCATCGACCTGACCACCGGCAAGACGGTCGTCGTTTACGACCAGGGCATCCCAGCGCCACCGATTCCCACCGCCAAGTTACGGTTGCTTCAGGTGAACGAGGAGAAGGAACTCTCGCGAGACGTCACGGTTCACGGAGGCACCAACACGCGCGGCCCGTATTCGCTCGGCTTGCTCCACATCGCACTCCAGGATCGCATTTTCCAAGGGGGCAACGTTCCGGTGCAAGACCGTAAGCCGGCGGAAATCCCCCTCGGTCCGCCCAAGGGGAAGAACGCTCCCCCCGATGCCCCAAAAAGCGTTCAGCAAAGTGCGGCTTATCAGGGCATGGTCGTTTCCCTCGACCCGGCCAACGGCAAACGGCTCTGGTCCTGGAATTCGCCCGAGGGACTGCAAATCGCGGAACTCGTCGGAGCGGAGGAAACGATTGTCGTCGGCCTGACGCGCGGGACCATCGGCATCGGCGTCCATTACCGAAATCGTTTCGCTCGCCTTGCGGAAGTCGTCGCCCTGGATGCAAAGACCGGCAAACAACGTTGGCGTTCCGACCATGTCAACGATTTTCTGATTCATCATGTGGCCATCGTTGATGGCGGGCTGTACGTCGCCGATCACAATATTTATGCGCACGAAGGCGACTTGCGCCGAATCGTGCGCTTCGACCTCGCCAGCGGAAAGATCGAGTTCGACGCGACGCCCGCCATCGATATCCAGGCGGACAACTGGAAGAACCGCTTCGCGATTTTGAACGGCCGAATTCACCTCGGTGGAGCAGGCCACCTCGTCGATTTCGACGCGAAAACCGGCAAGGACGTTAAGGTCACAAAAACGTCCATGACCGACTACGGCACGAAAGTCCCCGGCCTGTCTCTGGGCCATTGCTCCACCTGGCGAGCGACGCCCAACGGCTGGCTGAGTGGTCGGTTCGCCCGCTTCATACCCTTTGACGGCGTCATGGAAAATCGTTGTGCCGTCTCACGCAACTGGTGCGATGAGGGGCATTATCCCGCTTACGGCTTGTGCTACTCGGGCTATCATCCCGGGTGCTTCTGCTCGACCTACCTGGTGGGACACGCCGGATTGCACAGCAGCGCTCCGCCGCCGCTGGTGTCCGATGAGCAACGCCTGGATAAGGGGCCATCCTGGGGCACGCCACTGGCCGGCCCCGTGGGCAAAGACCAATGGCCCACGTTTCGAGCCGACGCTCAGCGAAGCCAGTTCGTGGATGCGAAACTCGGCGCGAACCTGACACTGCTCGGCTCCGAACAGCTCGCGACTTCCTCGCTGAAAGGTCCGCTGGCGGAGGACTGGTCGAATTCGATTTTCCCAGTGATTTCCGCTCCCGTGATCGCCGACGATACGGCACTGGTGTCCGTGGTTCACGAACGACGGCTCGTCGCTTTCGAAATGCACACCGGCAAGGAACGCTGGTCGAGGCCGTTGGCCGGTCGTTCGCTTTACCCGCCGACGGTCTATCGCGGCCTCGTTTATCTCGGCGGGCAAGACGGGGCCGTCACGTGCCTGCGTCTCAAGGATGGCGAGATGGTCTGGCGATTCCTCGCCGCTCCATCGCAGCAGCGCGTCGCCATTGCCAGTCAGGTCGAATCGGCCTGGCCGGTGCCGGGCGTCGTCGTGCATCAGGATCGAGTCTATGCCGTCGCCGGCACGCACAACCAACTGGACGGCGGCCTTTACGTTTGGGCCCTCGATCCCGCGAACGGGGCGATCCTCGGCCGGGCCGTCATCACGAGCGGTCTCAGCAACCAGGCCCCGTTCAACAAGGCGCCCGCACAGGATTACGAAGGGCGCAGCAACGACATCCCCAGCATCGATCGCAAGGGCCGGGCTCTGCACATACGCGATATCGCCGTGGACATGAAAACGTGGGATTGGGCCAACATGTGTGTTTTCCTTAACGGCCAAGTCAAGGAAGTGGCCGGCTTCAGCCGCGAGGACCTGGCGGCTGTTTTCACTCGCCTGTTGGAAAATCACAACGCCATGTATCGGCCCATCTTTCTTCGCTTTGCCGGCGCCGGACTTGGCATCAAGTACAACATGAGTTGGTTGGCCTGGGCCGCCAACTCGCACGACCTTGAAGGATCGGACATGGCGATCGGTCCGGATCGCGCCGTCGTCATTCAGGGCGGCCGGGTCGTCAGCTATGCCCTTGATGAACGTGGCTTGCCGATGAACACGCCCCGGCCCAACAGCAACATCGCTCGCAATCTCGTTCCCGGCGTCCCTCTCACGAAGGACTACCGCCCACGGACTGCGGTGGCCATGACTCGCGATCGACTCGTAGTCTCGCAGCCGGCTACCAGCCTCAAACCCGCCAGCCTCGTGCTGCTGAAGCTCGACGGCACGGAGCTGGCGACGCTGAATTTGCCGGCCGACCCGTTACCCGCCAACCTGGCGATTGCCAGTTCCCAGATTCTGGTCGGCACCGTCGATGGTCGAATGCACCGTATCGAGACCGCGGCCAATAAGTAGTCTTGTTCCAACTTCAGTTAGTCTTGTTCCAACTTCTTTGAATGGATCCCAAGTATGCAACGTAAAATGCTTACCTCTCGCCGCCACTGGCTCCTTGCATTTGGCGCGTGCCTGGCCCTGCTCGGGTTGGGCGCTCCGGCCTTCTCCCAGGACAAGGACAAGGCGGACGCCGATCTCAAGGCGATGCAGGGCCGCTGGATTCTCTTGTCGTGGCAGGACGACGGCTATGACGCCACGCTCGGCGGCAAGGGCCCGGCCGAAATCACGATCACCGACAACCTGTTCCGCTATCAGGTTTTCGGCAGCTCCGGCTTCATGCACAACGAGGACCAGATCAAACTTGACGCGAGCAAGGAGCCCAGGCGAATTCACCTCCTGAACCCGAAGCGGAACCATCCGCTCTTTCGCGACGGCGATAACCCGCTTCCGTTGAACGGTGCCTACCGCATCGACGGCGACGAACTCCGCGTCACGCTCAACATGAAAAGCGGGAAAGACATTTCCCTGGCGCTCGACAACAGCCGCCCCCGGCCCGGCGTCAAGAACGGGACGATGATCGACGGTTATCGCGAAGAAACCGACAAGCTCTACGTCCTGATGCGCGAGGAGGGCTACACCGCCGGCGACAAGGCGGTTGCCAAGGACTTGACGGTCGGCACCATCCTAGGCAAGCGTCCGCTGTGGACGGCCGAGAAGGACGCCGGGAGTCTGTCCGCCGAAGCGAAGTGGCAACGGCTGCGGTTCTGGTTCACGGCCATCGAACCGGGCGCGGTGAAGGTCGATCTCGGGGACGGAAAGGTGCTCGAACTCGGTGCGGTGACGCCGGACAAGGTCAAAGGCGCGGCCCCGTCGCCCGTGAAGATCACCGTCACGCCGGGCACGAAGCTGTGCAAACTCCGCTGGCTCGAACAGGAGACAAAGAAATGACTTGCTCCCGAAACAACCGGATTCGCTGGGCTGCATTCCTTGTGATTTCTGCCTTTGCGTCGCTCTTGTCCGCTGGCGTCTCGCTGGCCCAGGCTCAGGAACCCGAGCATCTCCTGCTTATTTTCGCTGGGCAGTCGAACATGGAGGGCAAAGGCACGGCCAACACCGCTTCCAAGCTGACGGAGAAAGAGAAAGCGACGATCCCCAACGTGAAAGGGTTCTACTGCAACGCCTTGCTCGACAAGGGCAAGGCCGACCCGTGGGGCCTGAAACTCTACGACCAGAAGGGCAAGTTCTGGTTCAACTGGGCGACGTGGAAGGACGCGACGTATCCCGCTGTCAACGGCACCTGGCAGGACTACGCCTACTGGCGAGACAATTGGAGAGGCGCCCACGACTATGAGCATGGCCCGATCGGCGAGTTCTGGTATCTCGGCCTGAATCCCGGCGAGCCGTGGTCCAACGCGGCCCGCTTCACCTCCGGCGAAGATGTCAAGGAGTTCGGTCCCGAGTTCGAGGTTGCCCGCACGGTGGCGGCGGCGCATCCGAAGGCGACCATCTACATCGTCAAATACGCCCCTGGCGGCACGGCCCTCGCGGATCAGTGGGACTTGAACAACACTTGGAAAGGCTACGGCGCATACGCGGCGATGAAACAGTGGGTGGACTGCGCCCTCGCGGCCGCACCGAAGGCGAAGGTCGCCGGATTCTTCTGGCTCCAGGGCGAATCGGACGCCGTGAAAGGCGGCTACGCCAAGGACTACGAAAGCAATCTGACCGAACTCGTCGCCAAGGTTCGCAAGGACTTTAACGCCCCGAAGCTGCCTGTGGTGATCGCCAAGATTCACCCCGGTCACACGGATCGCAACTACGGCACCGTTTGGAGCGGAGGCATGAAGGGCATCGACACGGTTCGTGCGGCCCAAGCCAAGGTTGCGGCAGCGGTTGGCAACGCGGACGTGGTGGAAACGAGCGATCTGCAGCTGCTCACGAAGGAGTGGAACCAGAAGAAGGGCAAAGACCGCAAGACCTTCAACGACGCGGTGCTGGTGGACTTGATGGAGAAAGACAAGTACCTCGCCCCCGTCCACTTCGACGCCGACGGCATCCGCACCATCGGCAAGCGCATGGGCGCGGCGTGGCTGATACTGCACGGCAAAGACACGCCACCGAAGAAGGTCGGGGGGAATGTTCGCCCCGCTCGCGCCTTCTATTTCAGCGCCAAGGGTAACGATGACGCGGACGGCACGACTCCGGATCGCGCTTGGCGTTCGTTCGACAAGTTACGTGGGGTTGAGCTTGTCGCCGGTGATGAGATTGTATTGGCGGAAGGAGAAGAATTCACAGGCGGCATCACGCTGCTGCCCGACGTCAGTGGAACGACCGCAAAGCCAATCGTTATCCGTGGCGGCGGCAAGCGGCGGGCGACGATCAGCGCTGATGACTCACCAGCGATCGAGGCGACCTCGGGCGGTATCGAGATCCGCGACTTGATCCTGAAGGGCAATCAGGTTGTGCCCGAAGGGAAGAAACCTGTGCCGGGCATCCGGTTCTACACCGACGATGCCACAGGAAAACGACATTCGCACATCCGCATCGAGCGTGTGGAGGTCAGTAACTTCAGCGGCGATGGCGTGAGCATCGGCTCGTGGCACGACAAGCAGCCGGGCTACGACGACGTCATCGTCAGTGAGGTGAACGCCCACGACAACGGCGCGACCGGAATCACCCTGTTCGGCAAGCGTGATCCGGAACAGAAGACCTACCCGCACCGCAGGGTGACAATCCGCGATTGCGTGGCATCCAGGAACAAGTCCGGCTCGGGCGTCGTGCTCGGCGGCGTACAGAATGGCACGGTCGAATACTGCTTCGCTGCGGAGAACACCGGCAAGGGCGGCGGCGTGGCGCTCTGGGCCTACGACTGCAACAAGGTGACGTTCCGCCACTGCATTGCATGTGGCACTCGCACCGAAGGCAAAGACGGCGGCGGCTTCGACCTCGACGGCGGTTGCCTCGAGTGCGTGGTCGAGCACTGCCTGTCCTACGAGAACCACGGCCCCGGCTACATGCACTGCGACTACCCCAAAGCGGGCGTGACGAAGGGAAACGTCATCCGCTCCTGCATCAGCATCAACGACGGCCGCCGCGAGAAAGGGGCGGCGTTCGGGTTTGGGTTCGTAGCGTGGGGAGCGGGGCTGGACGAATGCACCGTCGAGAAGTGTCTTGCGGTGGTCAGCGAACCCGCCGCGAAACAGTCGACCGAGGGGTTGCTGTTCGTCAGCCTCATCACCGGCTTCGCGGACAAAGCCGACAAGACGCACATTCGAGGTTGCGGCTTCCGAAACAACATCGCGTTCAACACCGCGAAGGATGTCCCGCTGGTCTCGAACAACCTTCCGAACGCAACCCTTGAAGATGTGCGATTCGAGGGCAACTCCTACCTGACCGACAAGACCGAACCGATCTTCAACCACGGCGACAAGCGGTACTCAAGCACGGACGACTGGCGGAAAGCGACAGCTCAGGAAACACGCGACGGCAAATCGGCCGTCGGGAAAACGACCGCCGAGAGCCTCGCCGTACCGCGAGACTACCGTTTGACCGATCCGCGTGCGCTGGAGAAACAGTCGCTCTGGAAAGCTCTACACAAAATAGCCGAAACGACTCCCAGGTCTGGGAGACACTGGCTGCTGGCGATGGGAAGACGTGCTGTATCGAGCCAATATCGCGAATCTGAAATCCGATCCGTTCTGGTTCAGCGTCGATCTGCGTCGCAAGGACGGCGAACTGCGGGTGTGGATGACCGGCCAAACGGTGATGACGACCAAGGTCGGCGCGGCCCCGTCGCCCGTGAAGATCACCGTCACACCGGGCACGAAGCTGTGCGAGGTGCGCTGGCTGGCGAAAGAGTAGTTGCGGGAGACCGGCAGTTCATTCCAACTGATGCGGAGATTCATCATGAGACACAACCAATTTCGCTCGGTGTCGCGAGTGATCATCCTGTTGATCGGCTACACGTGCAGTCCGCTCTCGGCTGCCGAAAAGCCGCCGGCCCCGCCGCTGGTGCAACGCAACGCGATCCGCCTGCAAGAGGCCGGCGCCCAGGTGGTGCTCGACGCGGCCATCGCCAAGGCGAAGGAGATGAAGCTCAACGTCAGCGTAACCGTGCTCGACGAGGCGGGGCAGCTCTACCGCTTCGCACGCATGGACGGCGCCCGGCCGATCAGCGTGTACACGTCGCAGACCAAGGCGGCCAGCGCGATCAACTTCCGTGCTGAGACGGGCCCGATCATGGCGGGCGAAACGGTCAACTTGCACCTGAGCCTGGCCGTGGAACATGCCGCACAAGCCAGCGGCGGCAAGTTCACGTCGCTCAAGGGAGGCGTGCCGTTGGTCGTCGATGGCCAGGTGATCGGCGCGGTTGGCGTCGGCGGCGCCACCGGTGAACAGGATCAGGAAATCGCCCGTGCCGCCGCCAAGGCGCTCGCGGATGCACTGGCCAAGTAATCTGAAACTTCAAACTCATGGAGTAACCGTGCTGATTCGTCTGACTTTCGGCGTTCTCGTGCTCTTCAGCCTTGTGTTGGCTGCTCCCGTCGCGGCCCAAGAGGTCAAGCCTCCCTTTGCCAAGGAGGCTCAGGGCGACTGGTACGTTCTCGCGGCCCATCGAGACAACAAGAACATCACGGCCGATAAAGGAACCGGTTCCAAGATCACCATCACGGCCGATGGCGTGGTCTGGCCCGACCCGGAGAAGGCGGATGCGCCGCTCGTCAGTGCGAAGTGTGTCCGTGCTCCGGCTTCGACCGATCCGAAGAAGCCATCCGACCCCAACGAACTCATCAGCACCGTGACCGGCAGCCTGTGTCCGCAACAAGACGCGAAGCTCCCGGCCCGCTGGAAGATCACTCCGGACAACGACGTGCTGCTGTTGCTTGTCGAGGTCGCCGAGTACAAGGGCAGTCGCAACGGCACCTACAGCGGCGCCGCGCCGTCGGACGTGATTTTCGTTTGTCAGCGGAAGCCGCTGCCCACCGCCACGAAGCCCGACCCGGCGGCCGACGCGAAACGCTTCGTCGGCACTTGGGCGGTGCTCGGCGAACTCGACGACGCGAACAGCGCCCGCACTCGCCCGCAGGGGAACGTCGTCTTCACCGCGACCGATTTCCTGAAACGCGGGTCATACAACGCGGACGCGAAATCAGCCGGTGGGGAAGGCGGCTGGAAGCTGTTTGAACCGCAGGGCGGACGAGGCCGCATCGACTTCGACTTCAAGTCCGGCATCGAGTTCGAGGGCCGCTCCCCCAGCCTGTACACGTTTTACGGCGACGACCTGCTCATGGTGGTCTACCCGGAGGGCGTGAAAGGACCAGGCGTGAAGAACCCGGACCTGCGTCAACCGCCGCCCCAGTTCGGCTCCGACGGCGATCGCAACATGTGGATCCTGCGGCGGATGCCGGCTGATCGAAAATAGTGCGTAGTGGGGACGCTGGGTGCCTTGCAAGGCCATGCCGACGCTTCAGGTATTTGGAGATTTCACGTTGACGAGATAGATAGACGATGGGCGAGCAATCCGGTAACCTGAGAGCACGTGAAACACTGGGAGCTTGCTTGTTCCCTCTTCCGGATGAAACTCCTTTTTCGAGCGACCATGAAGTCAATCTCGTGTGCGATGGCGGTGCTGCTTGGTTTCATGGACACGGGCCGTGCCGTTGAGCCGGCCGCGATTCGCCCACTTTTGGAACGTCACTGCGTGGCCTGTCACAAGGGGCCGCGGGCCAAGGGCGGACTCGATCTCGAAGCGAAGAAGGGCGAGGAAATCGCGTCCGTGCTCCAGAACCTCAAGACGCTCGACAAGGTCGCCGAGCGACTGCGTTCGCAGACCATGCCGCCACTCGACAGCGCTGAACCTTTGAGCGATACGAACCGCGCCGCCCTGCTGACGTGGATTGAGAGCCAGGTCGATCGCATGCTGGTGGGCGAAAGCAATCCGGGGCGGGTCACCATCCGGCGACTCACGCGCATCGACTATCGCAACACGCTGCGTGACTTGCTCGGCGTGACCGTCGACACCAGCGCCTTCCCCTCCGACGACGTGGCCCACGGCTTCGACAACCTGGCCGACGTCATCTCGTTGCCGCCGCTGCTGATGGAACGTTACACCGATGTCGCGGAGTTGGCCGCCAAGAAGTGGTACGAAAGCAAGATCGCCTCCGATCCGGCCCGGCTGCCCGCGAAAGACCGCGCGCCGCGCCAGCTCGCCGAGCAGATTTTGCTGCCGCTCCAGGACCGGGCGTTTCGCCGGCCCACGTCGCCGCTCGAACATCACTACCTGCTGTCGTTCTTCGAGCAGTGCCTGGCCAACAAGTACGGCTACGACGAAGCGTTGCAGGCCAGCGTCATGCGCATCCTCCTGTCGCCGCCGTTCCTGTATCGCATCGAGAAAGACGGCCCCATCGGCCAGGACTACACTCTCAACGACTTCGAGCTGGCGACCCGGCTCTCGTACTTCCTGTGGAGCAGTATGCCGGATGACACCCTGTTCGACCTCGCACGCAAGGGGCAGTTGCAGCAGGGCGACAACCTCAAGCAGCAAGTCCAGCGCATGCTCAAGGATCCGAAGGTCCGGCACGGCCTGGTCGAGAACTTCGCGAGCCAATGGCTGCAGACCAAACGCCTGCGGTCCGTTCGTCCCGACGCCAAGGCGTTTCCTTCCTTCGACGAAGCGCTCCGCTCGGCGATGGAGCAGGAAACGCTGGCGCTGTTCGAGAACGTCATCCGCGAGGATTCGCCGTTCACCGCGCTGCTCGACGCGGATTACACCTTCGTGAACGAGCGGCTCGCCCGGCATTATGGCATCGCCGGGGTGAAGGGGGATGCGTTCGTGCGTGTGAGCCTCAAGGACCAGCCGCGGCGCGGCATCATGAGCCATGCGGGCATCCTGGCACTCAATTCCCATCCGACGCGGACGTCGCCGGTACTGCGCGGCAAATGGGTGCTGGAGGCGATCCTGGGGACGCCGCCGCCTGCCCCGCCGGCCGGTGTTGCGGAGCTGGAGAAGGTGAAGTCGGACGGCACGCTGCGGCAGCGACTTGAGATGCATCGGGCCAACGCGCAGTGCGCGTCGTGTCACGCCCGCATGGATGCGTTCGGTCTGGCGTTCGAGCATTTCGATGGCATCGGCGC
>Ga0233425_10008154_pt1 | contig 14126 bp, 17 predicted proteins | sample Watercolumn_Towu_2_FD_181712 | JGI IMG/M metagenome (GOLD analysis project Ga0233425, IMG submission 181712) | Freshwater microbial communities from Lake Towuti, South Sulawesi, Indonesia - Watercolumn_Towuti2014_140_MG | ecosystem: Environmental > Aquatic > Freshwater > Lake | place...
GGCTTGTGCTTGCCGCGCAGCAGCGTGGCTGCCTGGGTGGCAAGGCGCCCGAGGACGACATCGGTGGCGTCGATGACGTACCACTCGCGCGTGGTGTCACCCGCCTTGGGGCTGTACGTGCGCATGGAGCCGCACCTGTTCTCTCGCTCGTCGGGACCTGGACTCTGCGCGCCCCGGCCCGGCCGGTCGGCCAGGAGGGAGGGGCGCCGTACTGGATGCCATCCCTGACATCCAGGCTGCGCTGGTCGTGCTGGTGGATCAGGCGCCCGCGAGGCCCTCGACGGACCCGCACGGACGGCGCGCAGCAAGCGCTCCAGGGTACCCGGCGGCCCGGATCGCCTCCAAATCCGCTCCTCGGCCCCCGTCAGGCCCGATCCCGCTCCGCGCGGACCGATCTCGGAGCCGTGGCCTGGTGGGTACGTCCCGTGCCGGCCTGGTCCAGAACCGTGGCCTTGGCGGGACCGCCCGTACGGGCCGGTCCGGGACCGTGGCCTCGTGGGTACGTCCCATGCTGGCCGGGTGCGGGATCGCGACCGGTCACATCCGACCCTGCGGGTCGGAGGGCGGGGGTGGTCCCGACGGGGGCGCGGCAGGCTTGATCGCCCCCGCCGGGACACCCCCGCCCTCCTCCCCCGCCACCTCTCCCCCTGTCGGCCCCGAGTCAGGTTCTCGGGGGCGGCTGGGGTGGGTGGGGACCCTCGGCTGCGGGGCTGACGGGCTGACGCCCGGCATCCCCGCCCCCGGCTCCGCTCCCGGCCGTGCCCTACGCGCCGTGGGTCGCCCGGCTGACTCCCGGCCGTGCCCTTCGCGCTGCCGGTCGCCCCACTAGCTCCCGGCCGTGCCTTTCCGTCGTGCGGGACTCATTCCGGGTGAAGGTGCCCCTGCTTGCCCTAGAAGCAAGAAATGCTCCCCTCATCGGCGCCGATCCGTGCCGCGAGGCGGGACGGGCCCAGCCCGACGAGCGTCAGGTGCGGATCGGGCGGGATTCGTCCCAGATGGGTTCGGGGACCTCCCGGACCTCGCCGTCGCTGCGGAAGACGACGAAGCGGTCGAAGCCCTTGGCGAACCAGCGGTCGTGGGTCACCGCGAGCACCGTCCCCTCGAACGTCGCGAGGCCGTCCTCGAGCGCCTCGGCGCTGGCGAGGTCGAGGTTGTCGGTCGGCTCGTCGAGCAGCAGCAGGGTCGCGCCCGACAGCTCGAGCAGCAGGATCTGGAACCGCGCCTGCTGCCCGCCCGACAGGCTCTCGAAGGTCTGCTCGGCGGCGTGGGCGAGCTCGTAGCGGTCGAGCTTGCGGCTGGCCTGCTCCCGCCCCATGCCCTCCCGGTGGCTGTCGCCGCGGTGCAGGATCTCGAGCAGCGTCCGCCCGACGAGCTCCGGGTGCTCGTGGGTCTGGGCGAACCAGCCGGGGCGCACGCGCGCGCCGAGCCGGGCGACGCCGGTGTGCCGCACCGGGGCGATCGGGACGTCGTCGACCGGGCGGTGCTCGACGTCGGGATCGCTGCCGCCGGCCGCAAGCAGCCGCAGGAAGTGCGACTTGCCCGAGCCGTTGGCCCCGAGGACGGCGACGCGCTCGCCGAACCACACCTCGAGGTCGAACGGCGCCATGAGCCCGGTGAGCTCGAGCTGCTCGCAGGCCACCGCGCGCTTGCCGGTGCGCCCGCCGGTGAGCCGCATCCGCACCGACTGCTCGCGCGCGACCTCCTGCGGCGGGCCGGCCTCCTCGAACTTCGCCAGGCGCGTCTTTGCCGCCTGGTAGCGGCTCGCGAGCCCGTCGTTGTAGGCGGCCTTGGTCTTGTACATGAGGACGAGGTCCTTGAGCTTCTGGTGCTCCTCGTCCCACCGGCGGCGCAGCTCCTCCAGCCGGGCGAAGCGGTCGGCGCGCGCCTGGTGGTACGTCGCGAAGCCCCCGCCGTGCGTCCACGTCGTGTTGCCGGCGGCGCCGAGCTCGACGGTGACGACCTGCGTCGCCGTCCGCGCCAGGAGCTCGCGGTCGTGGGAGACGTAGAGGACGGTCTTGGGCGACTCGGCGAGGCGCTGCTCGAGCCACTCCTTGCCAGGGACGTCGAGGTAGTTGTCGGGCTCGTCGAGCAGCAGCACCTCGTCGGGCCCGCGCAGCAGCGCCTCGAGCACGAGCCGCTTCTGCTCGCCGCCCGACAGCGTCCGCGTCTCGCGGTACTGCGCTCGCTCGAACGGGATCCCGAGCGCGGCCACGGTGCAGACGTCCCAGAGCACCTCGGCGTCGTAGCCGCCGACGTCGGCCCAGTCGGCGATCGCCTGCGCGTAGGCCATCTGCGTGGCCTCGTCGTCGGCGTCCATCATCGCGAGCTCGGCGCGCTCGAGGGCGTGCGCGGCATCTCGCACGCGCGGCGGCGACACCGACACGAGCAGGTCGCGCACGGTCGACTCGTCGCGCACCTGGCCGACGAACTGCCGCATGACGCCGAGGCCGCCCGAGCGCGTGATCGCGCCCTCCTGCGGATCGAGGTCGCCCGACACGAGCCGCAGCAGCGTGGTCTTTCCGGCACCGTTGGCACCCACGAGCGCGACCTTCGCGCCGTCGGCGACGCGGAAGCTCACCTCGTCGAGCAGCACGCGCCCGTCCGGGAGCGTGTGCGTGACCTTGGCGACGTCGACGTGACCCACGGGCCACGATCCTGCCCTGCCACCTGTCCCCTTGCCGAGCCGGTTTGGACCCGGGCCGTCCGGCCCCGTCGGTAGCGTCCGGCCATGGTCGACGTCCTGGCTGCCGTCCATCGCGCCGCGCAGCGGTTCGGCGAGGTCGCGCGCACGACGCCGGACGACCTGCCGGTCCCCCACCTCGGGCCGTGGACGGTCCGCGACGTCGTCGCCCACCTGGTCGCCGACCACGAGTGGGCGGCCGAGGCCCTGCGCACCGGACGCTCGCCCGAGCGCGGCATCGGCCATCCACGGGCGCGCGGCGAGAAGCTCCGCGACCGCTACGACGCCGCCACCGCCGAGCTGCTCGCCCTGCTCGACGACGCCGCGTCGCGGCCCGACGAGCCGTGCTGGAACTTCGCCCAGGGCGACGCCGGACGCCGGGCCTGGTGGCCGCGCCACCAGGCGCACGAGGCGTCGGTGCACCTGTGGGACCTGCAGTCGGCCACCGGCGTGTTCGACGACGCCGATCCCGCGCTGGCCGCCGACGGCATCAGCGAGCTCGCCGAGGTCTACACCAACCGCTACGGAGGCCAGTCCCTCGCCCGGCCGCTCGTCCTGCGCGCGCCCGGCCACGGTGCCTGGCGGGTCGAGCCGGGCGCCGGGCCCGGCCGCGTCGTCATGCAGCCGGCGGACGACGACGGCCCGGCCGATCTCGAGGCGCCGCCCGACGTCCTGCTGCTCGCGCTCTGGCACCGCATCCCGCCCGACGACGCCCGGCTGCGCATCACCGGCGATCCCGCGGCCGTCCGGGCCTACCTCGCGGGCCCGCTGACCGCCTAAGGGTGCCCTTCCCTGCAGGTCACGAGCAGGGATCGGCGATGCGTGGTTGCTTGACGACGCTGCGTCATAGGCGGAGCCTGCGCATCAGAGGGCCCGTCGCACGTCGCCCTTGCGCCGGATCGGGCCGGCGAGGGAGGGGCTCTCGAAGGCACGGGACCGCACCGCGGCCCCGGCGAAGGGAGGCACGCATGTCGACCACCGTCGATCTCGACACCGCCAGTGTCGAGACCTCCGACCGGATCACCCTCAGTGGCGCCCAGAAGTGGGCCGGGGTCGTCCGGATCCTGCTCGGGTTCACGTTCCTCTGGGCGTTCCTCGACAAGACCTTCGGGCTCGGGTACGCCACGGAGAAGGGCTGGCTGTTCGGCGCAGGCGAGGGCAACCCCACGGCAGGGTTCCTCAAGTTCGGCGTCAACCCGGACGGCCCCTTCGCCAGCTTCTTCACCGGCCTGGCACCCACGTCCTCGGGCGCGTTCATCAACTGGCTGTTCATGGGAGCGCTGCTCGGCGCCGGCGTCGGGCTCGTGCTCGGCATCGGCATGCGCATCTCCAGCATCGGCGCATCGATCCTGCTGCTGAGCATGTGGCTGGCGGTCGCGCCGTGGGCGAAGTACGTCGACCAGGGCGGCTCGACCGTGGCGTCGAACAACCCCATCCTCGACGAGCACATCATCTACTCGGCCACGCTCATGCTGCTCATGTTCTGCATGGCCGGCCGCTACTGGGGCCTCGGGCGCATGTGGGAGAAGCACGTGCCCGCCTGGCTCGTCTGACCGCACCCACAGTCCCACCGCGACGAGGCCCGGCGGCGTCCCCCAGGCGCCGCCGGGCCTCGCTGCGTCCGGCTGCCTGACGGCGATCAGCGCTCGACAACGCCGTCGACGTCGGCGCTGACCCGCGTGCCCCTGCGGCCCTCGAGGATCGCGCGGATGTCGGCGAGCGCGCCGATGGCCGCGACCCGTCCGGGGGCCGACCGCGCGAACGCCGCGGCGGCCTCGGCCTTCGGGCCCATCGAGCCCGCCGGGAAGCCGAGCGACTCGATCGCCTCCGGCGAGGCGGCGGCGATGGCCCGCTGCGACGGCGTGCCCCAGTCGAGGTAGACGGCGTCGGTGTCGGTCGCGATCACGAGCATGTCGGCGTCGAGGTCCTGGGCCAGCACGGCCGACGAGCGGTCCTTGTCGATCACCGCCTCGACGCCGACGAGCGTGCGCGGGTTGTGGTCGTCGTCGAACTCGAGCCGCTCCTCGGGCAGGTACATCGTCGGGATGCCGCCGCCGCCGGTGCAGACCACGACGGTGCCCGACTCGAGCAGCTGCTTGATGGGACGGATCTCGAAGATCCGCTGGGGCACCGGCGAAGGCACAACGCGCCGCCAGTGCTCGCCGTCCTGGCGCACCGTCCACCCGCGCTCGGCCGCGATCCGGTGCGCGTCGTCCTCGGAGTACACCGGGCCCACGAACTTGGTGGGGTTCTTCATCGCGGGATCGTGCGGGTCGACCTCGACCATCGTGAGGATCGTGGCGATGGGCCGCTCGAAGGGCAGCAGGTTCCCGAGCTCCTGCTCGATGAGGTAGCCGATCATCCCCTCGGTCTGGGCGCCGAGGACGTCGAACGGGTACGACGACGCGTCGTCGTACGCCGAGGCCTGCAGCGCGAGCAGCCCCACCTGCGGGCCGTTGCCGTGCGACACGACGAGCTCGTGCTCCATCGCCACGGGCGCCAGCGCACGGCAGGCGACGCGCACGTTGGCGCGCTGGTTGGCGATGGTCATCGGCTCGCCGCGCTTCTGCAGGGCGTTGCCGCCCAGGGCCACCACGACCCTCATCGAGCACCTCCCGCTCCCCCGGCCTGCAGCCTGGCACCGCGATCGCAAGGATGTCGGCGCAACGCCGTCGAGGGCGGATCAGGCCAGCGGGCCCCGCACGCGCTTGGCGCGCGCGGCCTGCGCGGCGAGCTGGTCGTCGGGCGGGTACTCGACGTGCTCGAGGCACAGACCCTTCGGCGAGGCGACGTCGGCGTCGGGGTCGCGGCGCCCGGCCGCCAGGATCGACGCCGGCCACTCCACCGGTCGGCGCCCGTCGCCGACCGGGAGCAGCGCGCCGACCAGCGAGCGCACCATCGAGTGGCAGAAGGCGTCGGCCTTCACATGCATCACCACGAGGCGCTCGTCATCGCGCGACCACGACAGCTCGAGCAGGGTGCGCACGGTGCTGGCGCCGTCGCGTCGCCGGCAGAACGCGGCGAAGTCGTGCTCGCCGAGCAGGAGCGCCGACGCCGCGTTGAGCGCCTCGACGTCGAGCGGGGCGCCGCCGCGCCCCGGGTGGTGCAGGACGTAGCTGCGGGCCAGCGGATCGGCGCCGCCCGGGCGGTCGCTGACGCGGTAGGCGTAGGTGCGCGAGCCGGCCGACCAGCGCGCGTCGAACCCGTCGGGCGCGATGACGGCGCGGTGCACGCGGACGTCGTCGGGCAGCAGCCCGGCCAGCCGGCGGACGAGGCGGTCGCCCTGCTCGGCCCATCGGTCGGCGGGCACATCGGCGTGGGCCACCTGGCCGCGCGCGTGGACGCCGGTGTCGGTGCGCCCGGCGCACACCACCCGCACCGGGTCGGCAGTGCGCAGGGCCGTGGTCAGCGCGGCCTCGATCTCGCCCTGGACGGTGCGCAGCCCGGGCTGGCGGGCCCAGCCGCGGAAGGCCGTGCCGTCGTAGGCGATGTCGAGCCGGACGCGCACGAGCCCGCCGTCCCCAGCGGGGACGGCGGGCTCGTCGACGTGCTCGGACAGGGCGCTCAGGCCTTGTCCTCGGACTCCTCGGCAGCGGCCTCGGCAGTCTCCTCGGCGTCCTCGGAGCCGGCCTCGACGGCCTCCTCCGCCTTCGCCTCGACAGCCTCGGCATCGGCCTCGACGGCGTCCTCGGCCTCCTCGACGACGTCCTCAGCCTTGTCGACGGCCTCGTCCGCGGCCTTGTCGGCGGCGGCAGCGGCGGCGACGGGAGCGGACTCCTGAGCGGCCTTCTCCTTGGCGGCGCGCTTGGCGGCACCGGTGGCCTCGGCCACAACCTGCTCCGCCAGCGGCTCGACGAGCTCGATCACGGCCATGGGGGCCGCGTCGCCCTTGCGGGGGCCGAGCTTGGTGATGCGGGTGTAGCCGCCCGGACGACCGGCGTACGACGGGCCGATCTCGGCGAACAGCTCGTGGACGACGCCCTTGTCGCGGATGACCGCGAGGACGCGACGGCGCGCGTGCAGGTCGCCCCGCTTGGCGAGGGTGATGAGGCGCTCGGCGAGGGGGCGCAGGCGCTTGGCCTTGGCCTCCGTCGTCGTGATGCTGCCGTGCTCGAACAGCGCGGTCGCGAGGTTCGCGAGCATGAGCCGCTCGTGCGCGGGGCTGCCGCCGAGGCGGGCGCCCTTGGTGGGGGTGGGCATTGATCTGTCTCCTGCGTCAGTGAGGTTCTCGGGGGCGGATCAGCTCGTCAGAGCTGCTCGTCCTCGGCGAACCCCGCGTCGTCGTCGTCGTAGAAGCTCACGGCGGTCGTCGGGTCGAACCCGGGCGGGCTGTCCTTGAGCGCCAGACCCAGAGTCGCGAGCTTGGCCTTGACCTCGTCGATCGACTTCGAGCCGAAGTTGCGGATGTCGAGCAGGTCGGCCTCGGAACGGCCGATGAGCTCGCCCACCGTGTGGATGCCCTCGCGCTTGAGGCAGTTGTACGAGCGCACGGTCAGGTCGAGGGACTCGATCGGCGTCGAGAGCTGCTCGGCGACGAACGCGTCGGCGGGCGACGGGCCGATGTCGATGCCCTCGGCGTCGACGTTGAGCTCGCGGGCCAGGCCGAAGAGCTCGACCAGGGTCTTGCCGGCCGACGCGACGGCGTCGCGCGGCGACATCGACTGCTTGGTCTCGACGTCGATGACCAGGCGGTCGAAGTCCGTGCGCTGCTCGACACGGGTGGCCTCGACCTTGTAGGTCACCTTGAGCACCGGCGAGTAGATCGAGTCGACCGGGATACGGCCGATCTCCTGGCCGGGCTGCTTGTTCTGGGCGGCGGAGACGTAGCCGCGGCCGCGCTCGACCACCAGCTCCATCTCGAGCTTGCCCTTGTCGTTGAGCGTCGCGATGTGGAGGTCGGGGTTGTGCACCTCGACGCCCGCCGGCGGGGCGATGTCCGCGGCGGTCACGGCGCCCGGGCCCTGCTTGCGCAGGTACATGACGACCGGCTCGTCATGCTCCGAGGAGACGACGAGCTGCTTGATGTTGAGGATCAGCTCGGTGACGTCCTCCTTGACGCCCGGCACGGTGGTGAACTCGTGCAGGACGCCGTCGATCCGGATGCTGGTGACAGCAGCGCCGGGGATCGACGACAGGAGGGTGCGGCGCACCGAGTTGCCGAGGGTGTAGCCGAATCCGGGCTCGAGCGGCTCCATGATGAAGCGCGAGCGGAACTCCGAGACCGGCTCCTCGACGAGGGTCGGCCGCTGGGCGATCAGCACGTGTTGTTCCTTCCGAGGCGCCCGCTATTTGACGCCTGAACGAGGGATGAGGGGCTGGGGGTGCTGCCGTCGGCGCCCGCCTGGGGACGGACGCCGACGGATCACGTCACTTCGAGTAGAGCTCGACGATCAGCTGCTCCTGCACCTGCGTGTCGATGACGGCACGCTCGGGCAGGGAGTGGACCAGCACGCGCATGCGCGAGGGGATGACCTCGAGCCACGCCGGGACGGGGCGCTCGCCGAGCTGGGCGTGGGCGACCACGAACGGGGTGAGCTCGCGGCTGGCCTGGCGGACCTCGACGATGTCGTTGGCCGACACGCGGTACGACGGGATGTCGACCTTCTTGCCGTTCACGGTGATGTGGCCGTGGCGGACGAGCTGGCGGGCCATGTCGCGGCTGGCGGCGAAGCCGGCGCGGTACACGACGTTGTCGAGACGGCTCTCGAGGATGCGGAGCAGGTTCTCACCCGTCTTGCCCTGCTTGCGCTGGGCCTCCTCGTAGTAGCCGCGGAACTGCTTCTCGAGCACGCCGTAGATACGGGCGCACTTCTGCTTCTCGCGCTTCTGGAGCAGGTACTCGCTGTCCTTGGTGCGACCGCGGCCGTGCTGGCCGGGCGGGTAGGGACGGCTCTCGATGGGGCACTTCGGCGACTCGCACTTGGCGCCCTTGAGGAACAGCTTGGTCTTCTCGCGGCGGCAGCGCTTGCAGTCCGCCCCGGTGTATCGGGCCATGGTGAAGCTTTCTCTCTCTCGTGGCGTCAGACGCGGCGGCGCTTGGGCGGGCGGCAGCCGTTGTGCGGGCTGGGGGTGACGTCCTGGATCGTGCCCACCTCGAGGCCGGTGGCCTGCAGCGAGCGGATCGCGGTCTCGCGGCCGGAGCCGGGACCCTTGACGAAGACGTCGACCTTCTTCATGCCGTGCTCCATGGCACGGCGGGCAGCCGCCTCGGCGGCGAGCTGGGCGGCGAAGGGCGTGCTCTTGCGGGAGCCCTTGAAGCCCACCTGGCCCGACGAGGCCCACGAGATCACCGCACCGGTCGGGTCGGTGATCGAGACGATCGTGTTGTTGAACGTGCTCTTGATGTGCGCGTGGCCGTGGGCCACGTTCTTCTTCTCCTTGCGGCGCACCTTCTTGGCGCCGGCAGCCGTACGGCTCTTGGGAGGCATCGACTATCCGTTCTTCTCGAGGTCATCGGTCCTTCGGTCGCGGCGCATTCCGTACGCCGGCAGGACCGTCGGACTACTACTTCTTGCCGGCCTTCTTCTTGCCGGCCACGGTCTTCTTCGGGCCCTTGCGGGTGCGCGCGTTGGTGTGCGTGCGCTGGCCGCGGACGGGCAGACCGCGGCGGTGGCGAAGACCCTGGTAGCAACCGATCTCCACCTTGCGGCGGATGTCGGCGGCGACCTCGCGACGGAGGTCGCCCTCGGTCTTGAAGTTCGCCTCGAGGTAGTCGCGCAGCTTGATGAGGTCGTCGTCGCTCAGGTCGCGGACGCGGACGTCCGGGCTGACGCCGGTGGCCTCGAGGGTCTGCGCGGCACGAGTCTTGCCGATGCCGTAGATGTAGGTAAGCGCAACCTCGAGCCGCTTCTCGCGGGGGAGGTCGACGCCGACGAGACGTGCCATGTGCGTGCGTTCTCTTCTCGTGTCGTCCGGAGGTGTGGCGACGGCACCGGTCCCACCCGCCGGTGGGTCCTCGGCCTCCGGGCCGAGGGTGTCGTCCCGCGCGCGGCACGTGTGCAGCGCAGGGGTCGGGTGCCGCTGTTGTTCTGTCGGATCGTGCGGGTCGTGCAGGCGGTCGCTGCCGGCGGTGCCGGCAGTGCGATCAGCCCTGGCGCTGCTTGTGGCGCGGGTTCTCGCAGATGACCATGACGCGGCCGTGGCGGCGGATCACCTTGCACTTGTCGCAGATCTTCTTGACGCTCGGGTTGACCTTCATCTGTCTCTCCACGGGTTCACGGCCAGGCGGCTCGTGCGCCCGTGCGTCTAGGGGTGGAAACGGAGGTGGTGCGGGCTTACTTGTAGCGGTAGACGATCCGGCCGCGGGTCAGGTCGTAGGGCGAGAGCTCCACGACGACCCGGTCGTCGGGAAGGATCCGGATGTAGTGCATCCGCATCTTCCCGCTGATGTGCGCAAGCACCTTGTGCCCGTTGTCGAGCTCCACCCGGAACATCGCGTTCGGGAGGGACTCGATGATCGTGCCTTCGAGCTCGATGGCACCGTCCTTCTTGGGCATGTCCTCGCACTTCGTCCGTGTCGGCTGTGTACCTTGCTGGTGCCCGGATGGGAGCGGCTGCCGGGCTCGGCCCGCGCAGCACTGACCCGGACCGCGAGGTCCGGACGAGGGCGTGCGCAGGCGCGACTCGACGAGCCGAGGGTCGAGTCTACGTCAGGATGCCCCGCGAGCGTTAATCCGGTCATCGTGCTGGCCAGCGGTCGCTCGCGGCCCGATCCGTCCGGATAACGGTCAGTCGCGGGAGGCCGCCGGCGAGGCGACGCCCAGGGCGGCGAACCGGGCGGCCCCGCCGTCGAGCGCGGTCAGCACCCAGGGCCCCTCCGGAGTCACTGCCACGGTGTGCTCCCAGTGGCTGGCCCGGCTCCCGTCGGCGGTGACGACGGTCCAGTCGTCGCCCAGCACCCGGGTGTGGCGGCTGCCGGCGCAGACCATGGGCTCCACGGCCAGGGCCATGCCCGCGACCAGCTGGGGGCTGCGGCCGCCGTGGTCGTAGTTGGGGACGTTGGGCTCCATGTGCATCGAGGTGCCGATGCCGTGCCCGACGTACTCCTCGACGATCCCGTAGGTCTCCCCCGCGGGCGCGCTGCGCACCGACGACTCCACGGCGGCACCGATGTCGCGGACCGTACCGCCCACGACGGCCGCCGCGAGGCCGCGCCACAGGGCGTCCTCGGTCACCCGGGAGAGCTCGACGGCAGCGGGGTCGACGTCGCCGACGCCCACCGTGATGGCGGCGTCGCCGTGCCAGCCGGACAGGATCGCGCCGCAGTCGATGGAGATCTGGTCGCCCTCCTCGAGCACGCGGTCGCCCGGGATGCCGTGGACGACCTCGTCGTTGACCGACGTGCAGATGCTCGCGGGGTAGCCGTGGTAGCCCAGGAACGACGGCACGGCGCCGTAGGAGCGGATCGACTCCTCGGCGATGGCGTCGAGCTCGCGGGTGCTGATGCCTGGCCGGACGTTCTCGCGCAGGAGGTCGAGGGTGCGGCCGACGACCAGGCCGGCCTGGCGCATGAGCAGGATCTGCTCAGGCGTCTTGACCTCGATGCGGTCCTTGCGGCGGAACATGGCGGAGCCCGGCAGTGAGGGTGCGGCGGTCAGACGCCGAGCGCGCCGAGCACGCGGGCGGTGACGTCCTCGACCGAGCCCATGCCATCGACCTTGATGAGCAGGCCCTGGCCCTCGTAGGCGTCGATGAGCGGCGCGGTCTGCTCGAAGTAGACCTCGAGGCGGCGGCGGATGACGTCCTCGGTGTCGTCGGAGCGGCCCTGCTCGGCGGCGCGCTTGGTCAGCCGGCCGACGACCTCGTCGACGTCGACGGTGAGCTCGACGACCTTCTCCAGCGAGCGGCCCTGCTCGGCGAGGATCCCGGCGAGCTCGTCGACCTGGGCGACCGTGCGCGGGTAGCCGTCGAGGAGGAACCCGGCCGCGGCGTCGGCCTCGGCCAGGCGGTCGCGGACCATCGCGTTGGTGACGGAGTCGGGGACGTACTCGCCGGCGTCCATGTAGCGCTTGGCCTCGACGCCGAGCGGGGTCCCCTGGGAGACGTTCGCGCGGAAGATGTCGCCGGTGGAGATGTGCGGGATCCCCAGGCGCTGCGCGACGACCGCCGCCTGCGTGCCCTTGCCGGCACCGGGCGGACCCATGAGGACCACAGTCGTCATCGCAAGAACCCCTCGTAGTTGCGCTGCTGGAGCTGGGACTCGATCTGCTTCACCGTATCGAGGCCCACTCCCACCATGATCAGCAGGCTGGTGCCGCCGAACAGGAAGCGCTGTCCGACTCCGAGGAAGTCGAAGGCGATGAAGGGGATGATCGCGATCGTCGCCAGGTAGAGCGAGCCCGGCAGCGTGAGCCGCGTGAGGACGTAGTCGAGGTAGTCGGCCGTCGGCTTGCCCGCGCGGATGCCCGGGATGAAGCCGCCGTAGGACTTCATGTTGTCGGCGACCTCGACGGGGTTGAACGTGATCGCCACGTAGAAGTAGGCGAAGAACACGATCAGGACGAAGTAGACGATGAAGTACGCCGGCTCCGTGCCGTTCTGCAGGTTGGCCAGGATCCACTGCGCCACGGGGCCGTCGGCCCCGGTGATCTGCACGATCAGCTGCGGTACGTAGAGCAGCGACGAGGCGAAGATGACCGGGATGACGCCGGCCATGTTGACCTTGAGCGGGATGTAGGTGCTGGTGCCGCCGTACATGCGGCGGCCGACCATCCGCTTGGCGTACTGCACCGGGATGCGGCGCTGGGCCTGCTCGACGAAGACCACGCCCGCGATGATCGCGAAGCCGATCACGATGACGGTCGAGAAGGCGAAGACGCCGTTGACCGCCCAGATCTGGCCCATCTGGCCGGGGAACGTCGCGATGATCGAGGTGAAGATCAGCAGCGACATGCCGTTGCCGACACCGCGGTCGGTGATGAGCTCGCCGAACCACATGATGACGGCCGTACCCGCCGTCATCACGAAGATCATCGTGATGACGAGCATGACCGAGTCGTCGACGAGCAGCGGCTGGTTGCAGCCCTGGAACAGTCGTCCGGGGACCCGGGCCAGGGCGATGATGCCGGTCGCCTGCAGGATCGCGAGCGCCACCGTGAGGTAGCGGGTGTACTGCGTGAGGGTCTGCTGGCCCTGCTGCCCCTCCTGGCGGAGGCTCTCCAGGCGCGGGATCACGACCGTGAGCAGCTGGATGATGATGCTCGCCGTGATGTACGGCATGATGCCGAGCGCGAACACCGACAGCTGCAGGAGCGCGCCGCCGCTGAACAGGTTGATCAGGCCGTAGATCGAGTTGTCCTGCACCTGCTCGATGCACAAGCGGATCGACTGGTAGTTCACACCAGGCGTCGGCACGATGGAGCCGAGCCGGAACAGCGTGATCATCCCGAGGGTGAACAGCAGCTTCTTGCGCAGGTCCGGCGTACGGAACGCCGACGCGAACGCGGAAAGCACGGAGCCCCTCCTGGTGGGCGCGGAGCGCGCCCTGTGAGTCGATCTGGTCGAGTCGGTCTGGGTCCCGCGGGCCGAGCCGCGGGAGCTGTCTGCGGCCAGACGGGAGCGATCCCCCTGGCCCCGTGAGCCTAACAGCCGAAAACGAAGGGGCGCCCCAGGCGTCACGCGACGCCGGGACGCCCCTTCGCAAGTGCGTCCCCCGGATGGCTCCGGGGCGGCCGCCTGCTTACAGCTCGGTGGCCGAGCCGCCCGCAGCGGCGATCTTGCTCTTGGCGGTCTCGGAGAACGCGTGCGCGCTGACCTGCACGGCAACCGAGATGTCGCCCTGGCCGAGGACCTTGACCGGCAGGTTCTTGCGGACCGCGCCGGCGGCGACCAGCTCGTCGACGCCCACCGTGCCGCCCTCGGGGAACAGGGCGTTCAGCTGGGCGACGTTCACGACCTGGAACTCGACCTTGTTGGGGTTCTTGAAGCCCTTGAGCTTGGGCAGCCGCATGTGCAGCGGCATCTGCCCGCCCTCGAAGTTGGCGGGAACCTGGTAGCGGGCCTTGGTGCCCTTGGTGCCGCGGCCGGCGGTCTTGCCCTTGCTCGCCTCACCACGACCCACGCGGGTCTTGGCGGTCTTCGAGCCCGGGGCCGGGCGCAGGTGGTGGACCTTGAGCGTCATGTCAGTCGACCTCCTCGACCTTGACGAGGTGCGAGACGACGTTGACCATCCCACGGATCTCGGGACGGTCCTCCTTCACCACGACATCGCCGATGCGCTTGAGACCGAGCGAGCGCAGCGAGTCGCGCTGGTTCTGCTTGCCGCCGATCTCGGACTTCAGCTGGGTGACCTTGAGGCGGGCCATCAGGCACCCGCCCCAGCGGCCTGGGCGCGCAGGAGCGCGGCCGGGGCGACGTCCTCGAGCGGGAGGCCGCGGCGGGCGGCGACCTGCTCCGGACGCTCGAGGCCCTTGAGGGCCGCGACCGTCGCGTGGACGATGTTGATCGC
>Ga0233425_10008155_pt1 | contig 14126 bp, 15 predicted proteins | sample Watercolumn_Towu_2_FD_181712 | JGI IMG/M metagenome (GOLD analysis project Ga0233425, IMG submission 181712) | Freshwater microbial communities from Lake Towuti, South Sulawesi, Indonesia - Watercolumn_Towuti2014_140_MG | ecosystem: Environmental > Aquatic > Freshwater > Lake | place...
CACGCTCAACAAGGGCGAGGCGGAGGCGGTCATCCGCGCCCGGCTCCCCAACGCCTCGCCCGCGCAGGTGCGGGCCATGCTCGACCGCGCGGCGATCTGAAAGGGAACGGAGAGACCATGCGCAAGGTGCACCAGATGCTGCTCGCCAAGGCGAAGGGGGGCGACAAGCACGCCTTCGCGTGCCTGAAGTCGATGGCCGACGACGACGACGACGACGACGCCCGCTCGGCCCTGTCGGAGCTCGACCCGGAGAACGACGGCAACGGCGCGAGCCCGGACGACGACCTCGACAAGGCCGAGCAGGGCAACCTCTTCGACCTCGACGTGCTCGACCGCGAGCTGCGCAACCTCGAGCCGTTCGCCAAGGGCGAGGGCGGGCCGGATGTGCCCTCCGCCGCCGACGTGCTCGGCGGCCGGCCGGAGATCCAGGCGGCGGCCGCGCTCGACGCGGGCGATTTCGTCAAGGCCATGGTCGAGGGCAACGTCCAGGCCCTCGACCGCCTGGGCGACGGCGTCCTGTGGAACGCCAGCGCGGTCGAGGCGCTGGCGAAGAGCCAGCTCGCGCAGGGCGAGCTCCTGCACAAGGCATTCGAGGTCATCGGCGGGCTCAAGAGCGGCGTCGACACCCTGCTCAAGGCGCTCCGTGGGCGCGGGGCCGGCCTCGTGGGGGCGCAGACGCCCGAAGAGCTCGCCCGCCTGTCCGCCGCCCGTCGGCCCCCCGTGGGCGGCGGTGGTGGCGGTGCGCCGCCCGCGCAGCGCCAGCAGGGGAAGCCGAGCGAGAAGGACGATCTGCAGAAGTCGCTGCGCGCCTGGCGCGCGGCGGAGACGAACGAGGACGTGCTCGGGCGCATCGGCGATGCCCTCGAGAGCCTGACCGTCGGCAACCTCGAGCAGGCCAAGACCCTGCTGGCGAGCCGGAAGTAACACCGACCACCCCGCCGGCCGAAGGGGTTGGCGGTCAGACACACGCGGCGCTGCCGCAGTAGAGGGGGTTTCGACAAATGAACGACGTGGCGCTCCCCAGCGACATCTTCGGCGGCGCGGCGGAAATCTCGGCCGGCGACGTGGCCAGCGCGCTCGGCTACGGCGGGGTCAACGACCTGCTCAAGGCCATGACCGTCGGCGACCAGTTCCCGGCCGCCATCGGCGAGCTGTCGCCCGGCGCCCTCATGGCGACCGTGCCGCAGGATCTCGACGACGTGCTGCACAACGCGAGCTTCGGCGACCGGCAGATCATCCTGCAGAAGATGCTGAAGACGGACAAGGTCTGGTCCACCGTGCACCAGTACGTCCGCAAGCACTCGCCGGGCTCGGCGGGCAAGCGGTTCATGTTCCACCGCGAGGGCGGCCTGCCGGTCGAGAGCGACAGCACCTACTCGCTCGAGTCGCTGGCGATGAAGTACCTCGGCGCCGTCCGCCGCCTGCCCATCCAGGCCCGGCTGGTCAAGTCGGTGGCCGGCGACGCGGTCAAGAACCAGAACAAGGACGGCGCGCTCGAGATCCTGGCGGCCCTGGAGTGGCACCTGTTCTACGGGAACGCCGCCACCAACCCGCTCGCCTTCGACGGGATCAAGACGATCATGAAGCGCGAGGGCATCCTGCTCGACGCGCGCGCCGCGCAGCCCTCCGAGAGCCTGCTCGACGAGGCGATGAGCCGGGTGTGCGAGCGGCCCAACTGGGGCTACCCGACGCACCTGCTCTCCAGCTCGGCCGTGAACCGGACGCTGCGGCAGACCTACGCCTCGCGCATCCGGGCCATGATGGGCGACAAGTTCCACCCGAACTACAAGCTCACGGGCATGGTCTACGACCACAACGTCGACGGCGACGAGGTCAAGATCATCAAGCACCCGCTCGTGCTCGAGGAATCCGGCCTGCCGGACGAGCGCGGCGCCGGCCCGGACCCGTCGAGCCGCCCGGTCGAGCCGATCATCGTGGCCCAGCCCTCGTCGGGCGCGGCCGGGGCCAACCGCTCCGACTTCGTGGCCAACGACGCCGGGGCCTACTACTACCGGATCGTCGCCCTCAACGGCGCGGGCATGTCCAAGCCGGTGACCACCGACGCGGTCAACGCCGTGGCCGGCCAAGTCATCAGCATCACCCTGCGCGACGGCGCGGTGCCGGGGAGCAAGCAGGCCGCCACGGCCTTCATGATCTACCGGACCGAGAAGGGCGGCGCGGCCACGACCGCGAAGTACATCACCGAGGTGGCGGTCGCGGCCAACAACGCCGACACGATCTTCATCGACGGCAACGGCGACCTGCCGGGTTGCTCCGACATTTTCATCCTGTCGAACGACCCGGAGGCCATCGAGATCAAGCAGCTCCTGCCGTTCTTCAACTTCCCGCTCGGCAACATGGACACCAGCTACCGCTGGGCGCTGCTGCTCTTCCTGGCCCTCAAGATCGCCCTGCCCCGCAAGCACTGCGTGATCAAGAACGTCCGGCCCGACTCGCAGCTCGTGCAGCTCATCGGCGCCAGCGATCAGAGCAGCCCGCAGCAGCACGTCTAACCGACGGCTGTTGCTCCTGACGCGGGCGGCCGGTCGTCGCCCTCATGGAGCCCCCCACCATGATGTTTCGCGCCCTTCACGAGCACGTCCGTGGACGGATGCAGGCCTGCAACCCGGTCACGGGCGAGGCCCGCGTCTTCGATGTCGTGCCCGCCTTCGACAACCAGAACCTGGGCGAGGTCTTTGGCCTCAACGAGGCATGGGCCGACTACTTCCGGGCCTGCGGGGACTGGAAGGTCGAGCCCGACGCCACGAAGCGGGCCGGGAGTGACGACGGCGGGGGCGCTCCTGCGGGGGGCCGGGGGGCGCCCCCGCCCGAGTCGGTCGAGGGCGGGGTCGGCGCGCCTGGCGAGGCCACCGATGCCCCGCCCGCGTCCGGAGGCGAGGAAGCCGAAGGTGGCGACGCGGAGGCGGGCGCCCGGGGCCGCAGCGGCGCGCGGAGGGGGCGGTAACCGATGGCTCTCTCTCCTGCCGAGATCCTGCGCGCCCTGAGCCGTGAGGCGCAGGCGGTCGTCCGCAACGAGCTGACCCGGGCCTTCTCTCGGTTCTCCAACGCGCTGCACGTCGTGACCGGCACGGGCTTCCCCGCCTACACGAAGGGCGATCCGTTCCGAAACGACGACAGCCGCGAGCCGCTGTTCGCGCTGGCGGTGTCGGCCGCCAACGCCGTTCCGGCCACTGAGGGCCTGGGGTTCGACTGCCAGGCCTTCGGCGCCGTCCGGATCCACTGGCGGAACACCAACGGCGGCACGCGCACCAGCCTCGACTTCGACGTGTGGGCGGAGACCCGGCTCGGATGGGTCCTGCTCGACGGCGAGAGCAAGGACGACCTGGCCGAAAAGCGGGAGGTCCGGATCGCCAGCGCCGGCTACCGGCGCATCTACATTCGCGTCAGCGCGCTCAACGGCGGCGCGGGCGAGGCCACCGTCTACGTGGGCGGGGAGCCCTGACGGTGCGCCGGCTGAACCCGCCACCGGCGGTATCCGCTGGCGGCGGGTACGAGGTCAAGCGCCTCACCGTCGCCACGAACGGGCAGACGGATTTCGAGATCGGCGCGGTGGCTGTGGACGGCACGGGCGATCCTCTCGTCCTGGCCGTCACGATCATCCTGCCCGGCGGTGCCAGCTACCCGGCGAGCCGGGCCGACTGGCAGATCGACGGCACGACCTTCCGGTGGGGGAGTTCCACGCCCCTGGTGGCCGGCTACTTCATCGACGTGAACTACGCTCCGGCCTGACGCCGGTCCGACGCCCGCCGGGTGAGCGCGGGACCAACGAACACGACCCAGGGGGAAGAAATGCTCGCGCAGCGATTCATCGAGAACAACGACAAGCTCGTCCAGATCAACCAGGGCAACACCTACACGACGGGTGCCCAGGACTTCACGGGGGCCGATTCCGTGTCCGTCCCCACGCCCTCGTCGAGCGCGCACGCCACGACGAAGAGCTACGTGGACACCGAGATCGCGAACGCGGTCGTGAAGAACCGGCCGTGGAAGGAGACCTTGCTCTCGGCCTCCCAGCTCGTGGACGGTTCGGCGGGTGGCATCGCCCCGGCGGCCGCCCTCAAGCTGGCCAGCAACCCGAGCGACGGGCAGACCGTGATCTTCCATGACGGGAGCTCGGCCGTCACCCTGACCTTCAAGGACTCGCCCTCCGTCGGCACGGACGTGCAGATCGAGACCAGCGCCGGGGCGACGCAGGCCAACCTCGCGGCTGCCATCAACTCGCAGGTCACGAGCTACACGGCGGTGGACTCGGCCGCCCTCGGCAGCATCGGGCTGAACACCATCGCCGTTGTGCGCAACTCCGTCGGGACCGGCGGCGACCGCATCTACGGCACGGCCAGCGCGGTCGAGTACGTGGACTTCGGCTCGCAGAAGTACGAGGCGATCAACGACTCGCTCACGGCCATTCCGAGCAGCGACCCGGGCAGCGACGGCAACGCCTACGGATTCCGGCGGGCCAAGGCGGCCTTGCTCCCCAACGAGACCCACGGCTACCGCATCAGCGACGGCACGAGCGTCTGGGACTCCGACGACGAGACCTGGAACGCTTGGGACACCACGACCTACAGCGCGGGCGACGGCCTCGCCCTGAGCGGGGGCGTGTTCTCGGTCTCGTTGGCCACGGACCCCGGCCTGCAGTTCAGCTCCGGCGCCCTCAAGGTCAAGGTCAACGGTGGCGCGGGCATCGGCCTCGACTCCAACGGCGTCAAGATCGTGCTCGGCAGCGTGCCGGGTTTGTCGTTCGGGACCGGGCTGCAGGTGCTCGCCAACACCAACGCCGGCATCGAGCTCGGCGTGTCGGGTGTGGCCGCCAAGGTGGCCGACTCGGCCGGAACGGCCTTCAACGGGTCCGGTGCGCTCCGGATCGCCGCCGACAAGGAGACCAGGGCCACCCAGAGCGGCGCGACCTCCGGCGACGGCGCGGCGACCTCGCTCGCCATCGACTTCGACAACGACGGCGGCGGCTGCCCCGAGGTGTTCGTCGGCCAGGCCAGCGGCTTCAAGGTCGCCAACGGCGACAGCGAGCGGACCACGGCGGACTGCTACTTCTCGGGCGACAGCGGCAACACGGCTCGGGCGTGGTCGGCCATCGTGAACACCGACGTGCTCTACTGGAACGGCACCGTGGCCCCGGGCGGCAACCTCGCCAACGGCGACAAGCTGCGCGTCAAGTCCGCCTCGCTCGGGTAATCACCGTCCCCGGTGACGGGGGCTCCCAGTGTGCATAGAATGAGCCGCGAGACGGCCCAACGGCACTAGGAGCCCCCCAATGAGCGAGACCGCCACGACCGCCGTTCCCCGCACGGCGGCGGCCCTGCGAAAGCCCCACAGCAACATGCCCAAGTCCCTCGCCAGCCGATTTATCGGTTTTCACCCTGGCGAGGGTGTGATCTACGACGATCCTGAGATCGTCTCGTTCATGGCAGAGGACGCCGGTGTTTTCGACCCGGACGTGACGCCGAACGGCGCGATTCGCTACCGCGACGACGACGCCGTGGACGGCGCGAAGGTCGAGATCGAAGGTGGGGCGGTGCCATGCGTGGACGCCGAACGCGCGGCGCGCAAGCTCGTGCGCCAGCAGCAGGCGTTCAGCGTGCTCGGCGCGGCGCTCAATGCCGATCTGCAGACGGTCATTCGGTTCCTCAAGGGCATGACCCACGGCGCGATCCGGCGCGGGCTGACCATCACCACCAAGCCGGGCCGGCGTGAGCTGTACGTGGCCGGTGGGGTCGTGTCGCTCTTCGAGCAGAGCGAGGCGGGGGATCGCTTGATCAACCGCACGATCCTGCGCGAGGCAGACGAGGCTCTGCCCTTCCTCGTGATCGTCGGCGATGCGGCGGTCCTCGACGCCAACGGCAACCCGGTGCTCGCGCGGCAGGTGCCGGGCGGCAAGGCGTGGCTGCCCGGCAGAGACGGGGCGGCCGGCCTCGTGGACGCCGATCCGGCCAGCTACCGCGTGGACCTCCTGGGGGTCGAGGCGGCCGCCGACGGGGTGCAGTGGTATCTCTTCCTCGGCGTCCCGACGAAGGTCACGGATCGGGCCGAGGCCGGCGACATTCCGACACCGGAGATTCCGGGCTGGGCGCGCGATGGCGGGTTGCTTCCCATCGCCCGGGTGACCACCTGCCACAAGCAGAAGGGGATCGCGGCCGTCGAGATCGTGGCCCCTCGCTTCAACGGGGTGTGACGTGGACTACGTCGGCCGCCTGAATACGCCGCTCGCGGTCGGCCCGTGGCCGATCTTCGCCGCCGACGGCTTCACGACAGTGCCGGGCGAGGCGGACGACACCGACTGGACGCTCTACCGCAACGGCGACGTGTACGCGGTCAAGGACGGCGTCAACGACGAGCTCGTGGTCGTGGCCGAGCTGGTCGCCAAGCCCGGGCGCTACAAGGCCACGTACACCCCGCGTGAGCCAGGGAACTACACGCTCGAGGTGCGGCACCCGGGGGCCAACGGCGGAACGGCCGTGCACTTCGAGGCCGTGATCCGCGTGGACTCGGTCACACTCACCGAGGTGGGCGGGTTCGCCGTCGTCCCGCTCCTGCGCGGCGTCTCGCCCACGGGCGAGATCGTCGAGTTCCGCGTCCGGTTCGTCCTGCCGGACGGAACGGCCTTCGACCCGTACGAGCTGCGCAAGGTCGAGATCCGAGACGCCGCCACCGACCGCCTGCTGTTCGTCGTGGGCGCGGCCGACATCGAAGGCCTGGGCGACGGCATCTACCGGGTGTTCTCGCCGTTGGTCATCGGCCAGCCGATCACCCTACGTGACCGATGGTACTTCCGGGCCTTCGATGGCACCGAGACCATCCGGGATTTCGTGCGCGTCGTGGCCGAGCCGGTCGCGGTCGACGATCTGCTGATCACCGTCGAACGGCTCAAGCGCAATGAGACCGGCGGCGACGACCACCTCGACGGCGAGGGCAACCCATACCCGGATCAGACCTACATCGAAATGATCCAGGGGGCCACGGCCGAGCTGGCGGGGCAGTGCGACATCGTGCTCAAGCCCACGCAGTTCATCGAGCGCCACGACTACCGCATCGATCACTACATGGAGTTCGGATGGTTCGAGCTGGACAAGCGGCCGGTGGCCGAGATCGTGGCCGTGCGCGCTCGCTGGCCGAACGGGGACACGCTCTTCGACATTCCACCCGACTGGATCGTCAATCTCTCGCCCAACTTCGCCCAGTTCAACCTCGTGCCGCAGTCGGGGCCGCTCCACACCGCGCTCGCACAGAACGCGCGCGGCATCGGTCTGATGATTCCGGGCATGAATAGCTACTGGCCTGGGCTCTTCGAGGTCACCTACCGGGCGGGCTTCGACGTGGGCAAGGTGCCGGCGCACATCCAGAAGGCGATTGCGCTGCTGGCCGCCATCGACTTCTACAACCTGTCGGGCGAGCAGGTAATGGGCAGCGGCCTCCAGGGGTGGAGCATCGGCGTCGGCGGCCTCTCGCAGTCGGTCACGACCACGAACAGCTCGACCAACGCCGGCCACGGCGCTGCCATCCTCGAGTTCCGCAGGACGCTCAAGATTCTTGTCGGGCAGATTCGCCAGCAATATCACGGCGTTTCCATCGGGTGCGGCTGATGGCGGCCCCAGTCTACCTCGACGGTTTCGAGCGCGCCGAGGCGTGGATGCGCTGGCACGAGGACGCCAGCGGCAACCCGGCCAGACACGTCACGCGTGCGGAGGGCAAGACCAACACCACCGGCTTCGACATGGAGCGGTTTCGCCGGGCCATTCAGGAGCACGGGGACCGCATGCGCTGGGAACAGGCATCGCGGTGCCCGTGCGCGGCCAACGACGACACCGGCCAGCCGGACCCGACGTGCGACACCTGCCACGGCAAGGCCTGGGAGTACCACAGCCCGGAGCCCGTGCGCGGCATCGTGGACCGCCTGGAGTACCGCATCGACGCGCTGGAAAAGCTCGGCGACTGGGCCTTCGGCGGCTGCATGGTGACACTCGACCCGTTACACCGCCCGAACTTCCGCGACCGCTTCATCCTGCTCGATGCGGTCAAGCCGCACTCCGAGCTCGTCGCGCGCGGTCCGGCCGACCGTGCCGACCGGCTGGCCTACCCCGTCCAGCCCGTCGAGGACGTGGTGCTGGTCGGCGAGGGCGACGAGCAGGTGCGGCGCAAGATCAAGGTGGGTGTCCGGCGCCTGCGGGTCATGGACGAGGCCACGCGGACGCCCGGGGCGATCCGGCGCGAGGGCATCGACTTCGCGGTCACCCCCAACGGCTGCATCGACTGGTCGCTCGGTGACGCGCTCGGCACCGCCCCACGGCCGGCGGAGGGGCGGCGGAGGGGCGGACGGTACGCCATCACGTTCATGCACAACCCGTCCTACCTCGTGGGGAACTACCCCTACCCGCTGCGCGTGCTGCACGTTCACGGCAAGCGACCGGACTGGGTGCACCTGCAAGGCCCGGTCTCGGCGTTCTGTTCGATGGAGTACCGCCAGGACACGCCAGGAGCGCCGACGCCGGATGGCTGAGAACCTGCCAGAGATCGGCGCCGTGCTCGACCTCGAGGGTTGGGGCCGGGAGAGCGTGCGCCTGCGTCTGGAGGGCATGCTCGACCTCGTGCGCGGCTTCCTCGTCGCCAAGGCTCGCAGCGAGCTCGGGAGCACGGCCAGTAAGTACGTGGAGGCCATCGGCGAGCCCGTGTTCTTCGAGCCCCGCCCTGGCGTGCTGGCCGGGACCATCACGCTCGGCCAGGGGGCGGACGGCGGCGACGCGGGCCTAGCCCTGTTGCTCGAGAACGGTTGCGGCCCGTGGGACATGCGGCAGACCTTGCTCCCAGGCCGGAGCCCGGACGGTCTGCACATCACCGAGGACGGCTACTTCTACCGCTCGATCCCGTTCCGGCACGGCGCGGCCGGCGGCGAGGCCCGCAACTTCCCGCCCATGGGATCGCAGTTCACGCGCGATGGCCAGCAGCGGATGAGCATGGCCCACCGGGGCGCGCTGGACGCCGCGCACGCGGGCGCCATCGGCCAGCGGGTGCACAACGCAGCTCGCGAGCTCGATCCAACGCTCTCGGCCCCGGGCCGGCGAATGCAGCCGTGGAAGTCGGGCTGCCTCGAGGCCGGGCTAGCTCCCCTGCTGCGCCAGCGCCATGTCACCGACATTTTCGCCGGCATGGTCCGCGAGACGAAGACCTACGAGCGGTCGACCCAGGACTCGTTCATGACGTTCCGCACGATCTCGCAGCACCCGCGCACGTTCCGCTACGACACGCAGACGCGACGGGGCGCCGACCACCCGGGCGGGGCCTTCAACGTCATGGGGAACACGCAGGAGCGCAACTGGGTGCACCCGGGCTTCGTCGCGCGCGGCTTCTTCCGCCAGGCGGAGGACTACGTGCAGACGTTGCTCGACAGCGGAGAGAGCTTCGGCGAGTTGCCGGCTGGCGGGACGCCCTGATGGCCCGCCCGTCCGAGCGCCTGGACGCTGGCGCCACGGCGCCCGGGGACGGCACCGCCGACGGCTCCTACGCCTTCACCGAGCGCCTGATCACCGCCGCGCTCGAGAACGCGGTCGTGCGCTTCGAGGAAGATCCACGGCACTGGGACTGGATGTTGCGCTTCCTCGACCGGCGAGAGCGGCAGGTCGTGCGGTCGCTCATGGACAAGCGCAGGCCCACGATCCGCTACGGCTACGCCCGGGACACCGACAAGTGGCCGATCATCGGGGTCGTGCTCGCGAGCGAGCAGGTACACCCGCAGGGCGAATTCCTCGACAACCTGCTCGGCGCGGAAGAGATCGATCTCGGCGAGGACGGCGGCCTCGACATTGTGGACGCCGAAGGCGAGATCCACGAGCAGCGCCTCGACGTGACGATCTACTCCGACCACCCGGACTTGACGCTGTACCTGTACCACTGGGTCAAGTACAGCCTCGAGGCGCACCGGCGATGGTTCTCCCGGTGGGTCATCAACCCGTGTTTCGTCGGCGGCGGAGAGATCGCGCCCGACCCGCGCTACCTGCCGGAACTTTGCTACCTGCGGCGCGTGACGTGGTCGTTTGCGGGCAAGGCGAGCGTGATTTCGCCCATGCCAGACCCGCCGAGAGAGCTATTCGTGATGAACGAAGGTACGGTACAAAGCGGTCACGTCGGCCGTGTGGCCGGAGTGCGGACGCCAGGAGGGGATTGACGGTGGCAGCGAGCTCGATTCAGACGCGCAAGGGCCGGACCCGGGTGCCCGGTGTCTACTCCGAAACGATCCCGGTCGGCGTGCCGCTGGCGAGCCCGGGGATCAAGAGCCTGATCCTCGTCGGCGCCTGTGAGGGCGGCGAGCCGGGCGTGATGCACAAGCTCACCCGGCCCGACCAGGCGCGGGCGAAGTTCCGCTCCGGCGACCTGCTCGACGCGTGCCTGATGGCCTTCGATCCGGCGCGTGACGAGGGAATCCCCGGCCGCCCGACGCAGGTGTACGCCTACAAGCTGAACCCGGCCGCGCGGGCGTTCTCGCTGCTCTCCAACCTGAGCGGCCCGGTGATGCGCCTCGACGCCCGGGACTGGGGCGACTTCACCAACCGCATCGGCTACGACGTGGCCCCCGGCACCAACCGGGGCACGAAGTTCGTGGTGCAACTCGACGGCAAGGTGGAGAGCGCCGACGACATCGGCGGCACGGCCGCCATGACCGCCCGCTACGACAACGCGGCCGGCGAGGCCTCGAGCATGGTGCTCGTCAAGAACGACACCGGCCTGCGCCTCTCCTACACCCTGCCGCTCGCGGCCGCCCCGGTGACCGCTGCGGCCCCCGGCGGGGCCGTCAAGGTCGTCTCCGCCTCGGCCTACGACGTGGGCCAGCGGGTGACCGTCTACGGCCTCACGGCGGGCAACGTGCCCGCCTCCGAGGTGCTGACCCTGAACGGCGCCTCGGCCGTGACCGGCTCGACCGTCTGGACGGCGGTTACGGCCGTCGGCATCGACGCGGCCACGGCCGGCCTGATCACCCTCAAGGACGCCTCCGACGACACGGTCATCGCCACCGTGGCGGCCACGCTCGCCGCCGGCATCACCGGCCAGGTCAACGTGATCTCGGCCAACGCCGCCGACGTGGGGACCATCACGCTCTACGGCACGAGCGCGGCGGGCAACGCGATCTCCGAGGTGCTGACCCTGAACGGCACGACCGCCGTGGTGAGCACGCTCTCCTACACCCGCGTCACGGCCGCGCGCCTCACGGCCGCCGCCGCCGGGCAGGTGCAGGTGCGGCAGAACAGCGACAACACGGTGGGCTTCACGCTCGCCGCCGGCACGCTCACGGCCGGGATCAACGTCGGCAAGCACCGCTACCTGCCGAGCAAGATGGTCTTCGACGGGGTCATCACCACGCAGCTCGGCGCGGCCCCGGCGGGCACGCCGTTCGTGGTCATCCGGGGCGTGAAGCGCGACGGCTCGACCGTGGCCGAGTACAAGGCCGTGACCGAGGCGGAGAGCGCGACCACCAACGACTGGGTGCAGGTCACGCAGATCGAGCTCGGCATGCTCGAGGCGGGCTCGACCCTGACCCTGAGCGGCACGGCCGCCCAGTCGCCGGTGGCCAAGCGCCCGCTGCTGCGCGACGCGGTGGCCTTCCTCGACGGCCTGCCCGGCGTGGACGCCACCTCGTTCGTCGACGCCTCGTTCAAGGTGGCCGACCTCGACAGTGCCTCGAAACAGATCCGCTCGGCCGTGGCGGTCTCGTTCGTGGCCGACGGCTACGCCCTGGCCGCCTGGATCAACGCCAACAGCTCGCTCGTGCAGGCCACGATGCAGGCCGGCGCCACGGGCGCCCCGTCGGCCACGCCGGCCCGCACCTACCTCCAGGGGGGCGAGGACGGCACGACCACGATGGCCCACTGGCGGGCCGCGATCTCGGCCGCCAAGAAGCTGCTCGACGTGGTCATCGTGCCGCTCTCCGGATCGGCCGCCGTGCACAACCTGTGGGTGGGCCACCTGCGCGAGATGGACGGCGTCGACGAGCGGCGCATGTGGGTGGGCCTGGACGACTCGCTCACGAAGGACGGCGTCATCGCCGCGATCAACGCCCTGAACAACCGGCAGACCTGCGCCGTGGCCGAGAAGGCCGTCGTCTACGACGACGCCGGGGTGCAGGTGACGAAGCCGTCCTGGGCGCTGGCGACGCTGTGCGCGGCCGCCGTGTGCGGCGCCCCGCTGGCCACGCCGCTGACCGACAAGCGCCTGAACGTGATCGAGACGGTGGCGCACAGCTCGTGGAACCCGGTGGACGACATCGAAGAGATGATCGGGGCCGGCCTCGTCGTGGTGCAGGGCGCCACGGTGGTGCGCTCGGTGACGAGCTACCGCGAGGACGACAACCCGTTCTTCAACGAGGCCTCGACCGTCGACTGCCTGGACAACAGCGCGAAGATGCTGCGCCGCAACCTGCGGCCCAAGATCGGCGACAAGAACTTCGACGGCGCGCGCTCCACGGTTCGCACGCTGGCGGTGGCCGAGCTGGAACGGCAGATCCGCGACGGCGAGCTCAAGACGTTCAACGTCGACTCGGTCGAGGCCGAGGACATCGGCGACGGTTTCGACGTGGTCGCCGAGGTCGAGCCCATCGAGCCCATCAACTTCATTCGCATCAAGGCGTTCGCCATGCGCCTGAGCACCCGCATTCGGTAAGGGGAGGGAACGACGATGGCAGGTCAGGCCAACGCCAACGCGGGCGTGCCGCGCGGCAAGGTGTTTCACGGTGCGCGCGGCTACCTCGTGATCGGGGGCAAGACCGTCGGCTACGTGTCGAACGTCAACGGCACGGAGAACCTCGAGCACCAGCCGCTCGACGTGCTCGACAACCTCGAAACCGAAGAGTTCGTGCCCGTCGCCTACACCGTGAACTTCACCTGCGGCCTCGTGAAGGTCGTGGGGCGCTCGCTCAAGGCGGCCGGCATTCAGATCCCGCTCTCCCAGGTGCTCTCGTTCGGCGGCCTGACCGTCGAGATCAAGGACCGCCCGGAGGACAAGGCCGTCTACACCATCGAAGAGGCCAAGGCGACCAGCAAGAACTTCGGGGCGGCCAAGCGGCAGCTCACCGTCGAGAACTTGCAGTTCGTGGCCAAGCGCATGCGCGACGAGGCCGGCCTCGTCTGATCTCCTGACCCTGGCCCCGGAGGACATCGCCCCCCATGCCCCCCGTCACAGCTCGCACCGCTCCGCCCCCGGACGGTGAGATCGACCCGCAGCAGGCCCTCGCCGAGATCGACGAGGTCATCCCCAACCCCGAGGACGACGATGCCGACGGCGAGCCCGAAATCGTCGAGCGTCGCAAGACGATCCTCGTGCACTACCGCGCCGCCGACGGCACGGTCATCAAAGGCGCCTGCATCTACGAGGTGCCGGACGTGGGCGGCAAGCTGCGCATGGACGTGCTGCGCGCCCGCTACCGGGGCGGGGCGTCCATGCTCGACCCGGACGGGGAAGCCCTCATCGAGATGCTGGCCTACCTCGAGGTCAGCTTCGGCGACCGCCGGCCGCCTGAGCTGCGCAACCTGCTGCGACTGCCCGACCCGGCGCTGCTGGGCGCGCTGTACGCGGAGGCGAAACAGCATGAGGCCCGATTTCGCGTCGGCGGGCGCGATCTCCGCGCGAGCCCTGCACCTCGCCCGGAGTCTTGACGGCCGCGTCCGACTGGCCTGGGAACGGCGCTACGGCCAGCCGGCGCCGGGTAATCCCCTGTGGGAGGGGCAGCCCGTGGCCGAGCACTTGGCGGCCCTGTGGGCGCACCGCATCCTCGAGCAGGACGCCGGCCCGCCGGAAGAGCGCACGCTCGAGGGCCTTGCCCGTCAGATCGTCGCGAGCGAGAACGGGCAGGCCTACGACGAGATCGCCGCCGAGCTCGATGCCGTGATCGAGTCCGACGGTGATCCGTTCGCCGCCGTGAACAACCCGACCGGGAAGGCCGATCCGTGAAGAGCTACATCACCCGCATCGAGGTCGAGGCCGACGTGAACGGCCTCGACGAGATGAAACGCAAGCTCGAGGAGATCCAGCAGCTCAAGCAGCAGATCGGCGCGGGCGGCGGGTGGGGGCCGGGTGCGCCCGGAGGCGGCGGCGGCGCTGCTGGCGGAGGT
>Ga0233425_10008156_pt1 | contig 14124 bp, 9 predicted proteins | sample Watercolumn_Towu_2_FD_181712 | JGI IMG/M metagenome (GOLD analysis project Ga0233425, IMG submission 181712) | Freshwater microbial communities from Lake Towuti, South Sulawesi, Indonesia - Watercolumn_Towuti2014_140_MG | ecosystem: Environmental > Aquatic > Freshwater > Lake | place: Indonesia...
TACTTCTTCTCTCCCCGTTTCTGCGCGAAGAGCCACGGCAGCAGGTCGGCTTCTTTCATGGCCGGAGTCCAGCAGTCGTGGCCGACGCCGGGATACTCGGTGTATTTTGGATTGCCGCCGGCCTTCTTCAGGGCTTCGATCATGTTCCGCGAGCGGGCGACGGGCACGGCCCCGTCCTTGTCGCCGTGGAAGTTCCAGATGGGCAGCTTGGCGATCTTGGCGGCCGTGTTCTCGTCGCCGCCGCCGCACATGGGCACCGCCGCCGCGAACATCTCGGGATGCCGCGCGACCGCGTCCCACGTGCCGTACCCGCCCATCGACAGGCCCGTGATGTACAGGCGGTCGGCGTCGATGCTGTACTGCTTCTTGAGTTGCTCGATGAGTTGCAGCGTCAGGGCCATGGGCGTGGCGGGCTTCTCGGGCAGGTCGTGCGTCTTCGCGCCCCAATTCACGTCGGCCCACTTCTGTCCGCTCGGGCATTGCGGCGCCAAGACGAAGCACGGGAACTTCTCGCGGTTCTCCTTCGCGGCGTAGGTCGGCGCAACGTGCTTCAACTGGGCCTTGTTGTCGTCGCCCCGCTCGCCTGCCCCGTGCAGGAAGAGCACCAGCGGATACTTCTTCTTCGCGTCGTAGCCGAGCGGTTTGAGCAGCCGGTAGTTGAGCTTCGCGTCGCCTTCGCCCTTGAAGACCAACGCCTCGTAGTCGTCGGCCGCGGCGGCCGAATTGAGGATCACGAACGAGCAAAGCACAGCCAGTGCAACGGACGCGAGCGACAGCGATTTCATGGGCGGTTCTCCGGCAGACGGGTGGCCTTCCGCGGCGTCCCGACAGTGGCGCCGCCGGCAATAGGATAGCAGACGGCGGCGCGGCGTGCCAGCAACCCGTCCAAGGAGGACTGTGAACTCAAGCATTCTCGTTCCCACGCTCTGCGTGGGAACGCACTCCATCGACGCTCCGCGTCGTGAGAAGTGCTAACACGCGTTTCTCACCGCGCGTAGGACGGAGTTTCTGCTCCGTCCCGATTGGGCGCAGCGGAAGCTGCGTCCTACCGAAGGACACACTGTCGGCGTTTCTTCCCATGCGGCGGGAAACACGTGTTCCTCTCGGAAGACACAGCGAAGGACGCAGGAGCGTCCGGGAACTGCGTTCCCACGCAGAGCGTGGGAACGAGGAACACACGACGCGAGCCGGCTACTTGTCCTTCGGCTGCGCCGCCACGAGCGCCTTCCAGCGTTTCGACGCGAACGTCTGCTCCTTGCCGTCGGCGTAGCGGACGACGAAGGCCGCGGCCCCGGGCATTTCGTCGATCAGCTTGAATCCCTTCTCGGGGCCGAGAATGGCCACGGCCTTGGTAATCGCATCGGCCGTGGTGCTGTCGGGCATGACGACGGTCACGGTGTTGTGGTCGGTCAGGCCGATGCCGGTTCGCGGATCGACCACGTGCGAGTACCGCTTGCCGTCGATCTCGACGAACTGCCAGGCATCGCCCGAGGTGGCCACCGCCGTATTCGAGAGCCACAAATAGAGCCGCGGCGGTTTGTCGGGCCCGGGCGGCGCAATGCCGATCCGCCAGCCCGGTTTGTCCAGCGGCGGATCGCCGAGGCCCATGTCGCCGCCGGCGTAGATCATTCCGCGGGTGAGGCCCTTTTCCTTGAGCAGCTTCATGGCCTCGCCCACGGCAAAGCCCTTGGCGATCCCGCCCAAGTCGAGCCGCATATTGGGCTTGAGCAACTCGACGCTCTGCCGCTGCGGGTCGAGCCGAATATGCCGGTAGCCGACCGCCTCCTTTGCCGTGCGGATGTGTTCGGCGGTCGGGAGTTCGTGCAACCGGCGGGCCTGCCGCCAACGGCGCACGAGCGGGCCGATGGTCACGTCGAAGGCCCCGTCCGAGAGATTGGCCATCTCCTGGGCGCGGACCAGCACGCGCCACAGGTCGTCGCTCACCTTCACGGCCTTCCCCTGGCCGGCCGTGTCGCACAGTCGCCGCAACTCGCTGGTCTCGTCGTAGTCGCTCATCACGGCGTTCAGTGCCCGGAAGCGGTCGAAGGCGGCCTTGGCGGCGGCCCGTGCGGCCTCCTTGTCCGGCGCGTATAACACGACCCGGATCGGCACCGACATTTCGACCTGTTCGAACTCGTAGCGGGCAAGCGTCTGTTGGGGTGCAGGCGTCTCGCCTGCCTGGACAAAAGTACCAACGGCAGCCGAGACGGCTGCACCACAAAGGAGCATCCGGAGGGCACGGGATGGCTTCACCATCCCCCCAGCATAGCACGGCCGGAAGTTTCTTGCATGACATCTCGGTTTTGGGCATAATGAAGGTCTGGCGTTGTAGCCATAGTGCTTGGGCTGCGCGCTCTACCTCCCTTATACCCACCATCCGAAGGATTCGTGTGATGAGCCCTCGCCGGCCTCTGCGTTCCACGGGAACGCTGCTGTTCGTCTTGCTGATGTCGGCCGTCTTGGCGGCGCCGCCGCTGTCGTTGGCCGCAGAGAACGCGCCGGCGCCCCCCGCGCCGAATGCCAAGCCGGATCCTAAGCCGGAAGCTAAGCCAGAGGCACCGGCCAAGCCGCAAGCGGCCCCCGCGCCAGAAGGCAAGCCGGAGGCGAAACCAGAAGCCAAGCCGGAGGCGAAACCGGAAGCGAAGCCCGAAGCGAAGCCGGAACCGAAACCCGAAGCGAAACCGGAAGTGAAACCGGAGCCGAAGCCGGCCGCGCCGGAGATCAAGCCGCCCGCGGGCGATCTGGCGCCGAAGACCGTCGAGGAACTCAAGGCGATGGAGGCCCAGGTGCAGAAGATCGCGGCCAAGGTGCTGCCGTGTACGGTCGGCGTGCGGATCGGCAACTCGGCCGGCAGCGGCGTGATTATTTCGGAAGACGGTTTGGTGTTGACCGCCGGGCACGTGGTCGACAAGCCGGGGCAGGACGTGGTCTTCTTCTTTCACGACGGCAAGACGGCCAAAGGCAAGACCCTCGGCCATTTCAAATCGGCCGACGCGGGCATGATGAAGATCACCGACGCGGGCAAGTGGCCGTTCGCCGAGCAAGGGAAATCGGCCGGGCTGCAATCGGGCACGTGGTGCCTGGCGACCGGGCACCCGCTGGGCTATCAGCCGGGGCGTCCGCCGGTGCTCCGCGTGGGCCGCATCATCCGCCAGCACGAAGGCGTGATTCAGACCGACTGCACGCTGGTGGGCGGCGACTCGGGCGGGCCGTTGTTCGATTTCGAGGGCCGCATCATCGGCATCAACAGCCGCATCGGCGGCCCGGCCGATGTGAACCTGCACGTGCCCGTCGACGTGTTCAAGACCCATTGGGACCGGCTCGTTAAGGGCGATTCCTGGCAGGAAGACGTCCGCGGCCGCGACAGCAGCGACATGAAGGCCGCCTTCCGCCAGGTGGTCGCCGAGGCCGGCCGCTGTGCCGTGCGCATCAAGTGCAACGGCCAAGACGCCGCCCTGGGCACAGTCGTCGGCCCCGACGGCTGGATCGTGACCAAGGCCAGCGAGTTGAAGGGCAAGGTCATCTGCCTGCTCCGCGACAACCGCGAGTTGGAGGCCCGCGTGGTGGGCATCGCCCCGCAGTACGACCTGGCGATGCTGAAGATCGACGCCATGGGCCTGCCGGCCATTCCCTGGACCAAGACGCAGCCGGCCGTGGGCCAATGGCTGGCCGCCGCCGGACCGGCCGACGATCCGCTGGCGCTGGGGGTGTTGAGCGTTCCCCCGCGCCGCATTCCGCCGATTAGCGGCGTGCTGGGCATTACCATGAAGACCGACGAAAAACTGCCGGCCACGATCGACAAAGTCCAACCCAACAGCCCCGCGGCCAAGGCCGGCATGAAAGACGGCGACATCATCACGCACGTCAACGGCAAGGAGGTGAAGAACTCCGGCGAGCTGATCAAGATGGTGCGGCAGTTCCGCCCTGGCGACAACGTGCGGCTGAACGTGAAGCGCGGCAACTCGACCCTCGCCATTCCCGCCAAACTCGGCACGCTCGACACGCCCGGCGCGCAGAAACAGGAGATGCAGAACCGCATGGGCGTGGGCATCAGCCGCCGCCACGACGATTTCCCGACGGTCTTGCAGCACGACACCGTGGTGCGGCCCACGGATTGCGGCGGACCGATGGTCGATCTGAGCGGCAAGGTCATTGGCGTCAACATCGCGCGCGGCGGACGCACGGAAACCTATTGCGTGCCGACCGAAGTGCTGATGAGCATGATGTACGAACTGATGTCGGGCCGCATGGCCCCGCCCGACGCCGCCAAACTGGCCGCCGAGAAGAAGGCCGCCGAAGAGAAGGCGGCTGCCGACAAGGCCGCCGCCGAGAAAGCCGCTACCGAGAAGGCGGCCGCTGAAAAGAAGGCCCTCGAAGACAAGCTGGCTGCCGAGAAGACGGCCCGCGAAAAGGTCGAGGCCGAGAAAAAGGCCGCCGACGAGCGGGCGAACGCCGAGAAGACGGCCCGCGAAAGGACTGAAGCCGAGAAGAAAGCGGCCGAGGAACGCGCCAACACCGAGAAGACCGCTCGCGATAAGACGGAGGTCGAAAGGAAAGCCGCCGACGAGCGGGCCGCCGCGGAAAAGGCCAATGCCGACCGGATTGCGGGCGAGAAGGCCGCCGCCGAGAAGCGGGCCAATGACGAGAAGACGGCCCGCGACAACGCCGACAAGGCGAAGCAGGCCGCCGAGCAGCAGGCGGCTGCCGAGAAGGCCAACGCCGAGAAACTCGCCGCCGAAAAGGCCGCGGCCGAACAGCGAGCAAACCAGGAGAAGACCGCTCGCGACAAGGCCGAGCAAGAGAAGAAAGCCGCCGAGGACCGCGCCAACGCCGAGAAGGCCGCGCGCGAGAAAACCGAGCAGGAGAAGAAGGCCCTCGAAGAGCAACTCGCCAAGGAGCGGGCCGAACGGGAGAAGAAATAAGGGGCCGCATCCCTGCAGCCCCTTGTGCTTCTGTCGTTCAGCATATCGCGGCGTCGTCTACTGCGGCTGGAACTGCTGCCAGTTCGAGCCGCGGACGAGGAAGGTCGAGTTGTCGGCCACGCCGAACAGCGGCCGGAACGGGCTGATCTGCGAGCACTTGGCCGACTGGCCCATGTACCACACCAGCGAGACGCTGATTGCCCAGTTTTCGGTCAGTTGGCCTTCGTTGCCGCGTCCCTGTTTGGGAATCAGGTAGGTGAAGCGATTCTCGATGGCCCAGCGGTTTCCCAAGGGAACGAGGACTTCGGCGCCGAGGACGCCATCGCCGTGCCCGCTGGCTCCGGCCCAGAACCGTCCCGAGCCGCCGCCCTGAAACTGCCGGCGATAGAACAGGGCGAAGACGTCGGTCGGATCGAGTTGCAGGTTGGCGACCTGGTGCCCGCCGATGGCGTAGGAGCCCATGTAGCCGATTTCGTGGCCGTACGGGCCGACGTAGCTGGCCTCGGAGCGAATCTGCTTGAGGTGCGCCTGCTGATCGTTGTTGTAGTAGCCGTAGTAGTAGCTGTCGGACATGTAGTCGAAGACCACGCCGCCCTGCAGGCCGCCGCACGGAGCGCGGCGGAAGACGCCGCCCGTGAGGAGGAACTGGTGCCGGGTGCCGTTCCGGTTCTCGAGGACGTTGTGGCCCGAGAAGTTGCTCTGCGTGGCGGCGAAGCCGGCCTGGAAACCGAAGTTGCCAAGGCCCAACGGGGCGCCGAAGTTGAAGCCTTCGATGAAGCCGAAGTTGCCGTTCCGTGCCTGGTCGGCCGGACCCTTGAAACCTTGCAGGCCGCCGAAGAGCGCCATGTCGTGGAACAGCCAGTTGCCGCAACCGCCGCAACAAGGACACGGACCACGACCATCGTAGCATGGCCTACAACCGCCACCGCAATCGCCGCCGATCGCTTCGCCGCCGCCGTATCCGCCACACGTATCGCAGCCCGGCTGGCGGGTCCAGTCGGAGTTGTCGATGATCGGCTCTTGCTGGTGGACGGGCGGCTCGGAAACCACCTTGCCCGGTCCGATGGGTTCGGGGGGAGACGCCGAGGGTTCTGCCGCCGGCTCGATCTCCGCTGCAGCCGTATGGCGAACGGCCGGCGCGGCGTAGCTCGATGCCCGGCGAACCGGCGGCTGCTGGTACGCCACGCGGGGCGCGGCCGAGCGATAGTCGGTCAACGCCGGCTCGTCCGCGCTGGGTGCCGGCGCTGCGGCCGCGGCCAAGCGCGAGGAGCCCCGCGGCAGCCATTGCACCCCACTATTGGGGCGACTCGGAGTGCCTTCAAGGTAGACCTGTGCCACCGCACTGCCGCAGAGGCCCGAAGCCAGGGCGGCCACGAATAGCCGGGTGAAGATCGGTCGGAGCGATTTCATACTGACTACCTCGAACCGGGGGGGATTCCGTGGGGAGGGTGCGCGTATCTAACGACGCCGGCAGCAATATCGGACTTGCCCCACCGGAACTTTCGGAAAAGTCGAAATAATCGGCAAATCTTCCCCAAGCCTCCCATTCTTCAGGAGCGTGGGTAACTGGCCGACATTCGGCTTCGGGCTTAGAATTAGGACGATGACAATTCGTGAAACGCCCCGGTTCCGGCTGAAGGAGACGCTGGCAATGACAGTCGTAATTGAAATGACGCCCGAGGCCGAGGCCGTGCTTCGAGCCGAATGGGGCGATCTGAACCGGGCGGCCCGCGAGGCATTGGTAATCGAGAGTTACAGGCAGGCGAAACTGAGTCTCGGTCAGTGCAGCGGCCTGTTGGGACTGAGCGTTCCCGAGACGGAGGCCTTCTTTCGAGGCCGCGGCGTCGGCCTTGGGCTAACGCTCGAAAACGTTCACGATGACATGGTTCGCCTCAAGGGGATCCTCCGGTAATCACTACCATGAGTTGGAGAACTGGCAGCAAGCTGTTCCTTGAGATTTGGCCTTTAATTCAGGCCAATATCGACGACCGACAAGAACGAATTGCGTTCACGGGCGAGTTGCTTCAACTATTCACCAAAGGGGACATGGATACCTGGGACGTCGAGGACGTTCATCCAGACATCCGTACGGCGATGCGTCGTGCCGGAATCGAAATTACGGAGCCCGAGCGATACAAAGACGACCCCGATGCCTGACTCCGGAGAACGATCCGCAAACGCAAGTTTGCGCTTTCCTATCGTTCCAGCGCCTGCTTCAGATCGGCTATTAGATCTTCGGGATTCTCGATGCCGCAGGCCACCCGGATCATGTTGTCGGGGATGCCGACCGCGCGGCGTTGCTCGGGCGTGAAGTCGTGGTAGCTCATCACGATCGGCTGCTCGATGAGCGACTCGACGCCGCCGAGGCTGGGGCCGATTCGCGGGATGCGCACGGCGTCGACCACGGCGGCGGTCTGCCGGGCATCGGCCCCCTTCACCAGAAACGTGACCAAACCGCCGAAGCCCGACATCTGCCGCCGGGCGACCTCGTAGTACGGATGGCTCGGCAGCCCGGGGTAGTAGACCTTCTCGACCCGCGGATGGGCGGCCAGGAACTCGGCCACGGCCTGGCCGTTTTCGTTGTGCCGCTTCATGCGGAGTTCAAAGGTCTTCAGGCCGCGGAGCAGCAGATAGATGTTGTGTGGGCCGTTGACGTTGCCGAACACGCCGCGGACCTTGCGGACCGGCTCCATCTTCTCCGTCGAGCCGATGATCACGCCGCCCAGCATGTCGTTGTGCCCGGCCAGGTACTTCGTGCAGGAGTGGAGCACGTAATCGACGCCGTATTCCAGCGGGCGGACGTTCAGCGGCGTGGCCAGCGTGGCGTCGATGAGCGAGTCGATGCCGTGCTTCTTGCCCAACGCGGCGAACCGCTCGAGATCGACCACGCTCAGGTGCGGGTTGGTGGGCGACTCGCTGATCAAGAGCCGCGTGTTGGGCGTGATCGCCGCTTCCATCTTGTCGTAGTCGCAGGCGGGTATTTGGTGCGTCACCACGCCGAACTTGCCAAAATGCTTCACGCACATCTCGCGCGTGCGGTGATAGCACTCGTCGAAGAGCACCACCTCGTCGCCCGACTTCAGCTTAGCCATCAGCAGTCCGGCGATGGCCGACATGCCCGAGGAGTAGAGCAACGCCGCTTCGCCTCCCTCGAGGGCCGCCAACTTGCGTTCGGCGATTTTCTCGCTGGGATTGCCGTAGCGGCTGTATTCCTCGCGGGGCAGTTTGTGCTCGACGAAGTCGATGGCCGCCTGCGTGTCGGGAAAGGTGTAGGTGGCGGTGCAGAAGATCGGGTCGGTCATCGAGTTGCCCGGCTTCTGGCGGTCTTCGCCGGCGTGGACCGAAATCGTCGAAAAGCGCCTGTCGGGAGAGTTGCCGTTGTTGCTCATGGTCGGGGTGGTGGCGGAGTGAATGGTGGGGGCGGATGGTCTTTCACTGTTTGTTTCCAAGGGGACAGTCCCATTTTCGCTGGGGCGAAAATTGGGACAGTCCCCGCGTTGTTGCGGCCGGGCGCAAAAAAACCGCGACGGGCGCCCTCGGGGCGGTCGCGGCTCTTGCTTCGTTCAAGTTTGATCGCCACAAACGGCAGTGTTCTGTTTGGGGCGATGGCACTTTAGCAGACGTTGGCTGCAAGCGGCCGCAAATCCCATGTAAGCGTTGATTGTAGTTGCCGGAAGGCTGGAGAGCAAGGAGTAAAGGAAGGATCGTGCGGAAAATCACCGAATCCCTCGCCGTGGCACACGAGCCGGCCCCGACGGCCCACACGGCCGCGGCACACTCACGTTTCCGCCGGCTTGCCGAACCCGGCCGTCGCTGGTAGGATCAAGTGACGTTCGTTCGGCGGGAGAATTCCCGCAAAACAAGGAGTGCTGCATGGCGCGGTATCAGGTGGCGATTCTACGGCGGCCGGCCGGTTGGGAGCCGACATCGCCGGGTGACGTCCCCCCCAACATGGAATCGCCGCGGCGGATGCTGCCCGAGGCGGAAAGCGTGTTCGACGCCGTGCGCCAGGCCGTCGCCTTCAACGAACGCGAGGGCCGCAAGAGCGACGGGCATTGGGCCGTGGTCGTCGACCGCGAGACCGCCGGCCGCCTGCTGGCCGAAGGCCGGCTTTGCACGCCGATCGGCTACAAGGTCACGCCCATCTGGTGGCCGGAAGGCTGGGAACCGACCTCGCCCCGCGACGTGCCGAACTGCGTGTTCAAGGCGGCCGGCGGTTCGGCCAGGGCGGCCGCGTCGTACGCTGAGGCCGAGGCCAGCGTCGTGGCGCTCAACCGCCAGTGCATGGACCGGCCGGGCAGCACGTGGTACGTGGTGGTGGCGGTCGAGAACGAGCCGGTTTCCACGTCCGTGGCTTTCGACGCCGGCGGCACGGAAACGACCGTCGAATCCCGCCGCCTGCACGTGCTGCGCCCCGAGCAGGGCACGCGTGGGAATTGCGATCACTGCCCGGCCCACAGCATGTCGTGCGCCCATGCCGATTGGAGCCACCAGGTGCAAACGGTCACGGCCGTGGAAAGCCGGCCGCTGCGGCCTGCGGGCGGCGTGGCGTAAGTCCAGCGAATGCTGGGCCCTTTGGGGATTTCGTGGCCGGGACGCCCCGGCTCGTGAATTCGCGCGGCGGCACGACGACTGTCCGGGCGAAGAAATCTCTCCGGGCGGGTGTTCCCTCCGTCCCCAGGGCCACTATAATGGCTTACGATTGCTAAGCGTGCTGGCGTGCTTGCCGGCATACGACCTTCGGAGATCGCTCGCGGCTGCCGGCAAACGGCGGCCTGTCTCTAGCTCGGGAGGACGACCATGCGGCGGACATTGCTTCGCGTGTGTGCGTTTGCGGCCCTCTTGGTTCTGGGAGTCCTGACGGCCCCGTCGTGGGCTTGGGCGGAAGGCGACGATGCGGCGGCCGGCCCCCGGCGCGCCAATCGCGGCATCGATGTCCTACCGATCGCGGCACCGACTTCCATGCCCGGCAGTCCCACGAAATGCCCACCGGTCCCGACACAGTGCCCGCCGTCCAATACGAGTTGCCCGGCAAGCAATACGAAGTGCCCTTCGATCAACACGAAGTGCCCGGCGTCGGTGACGACGTGTTCGGGCGCGGCGACGCAGTGCCCGCCCGTCTCGACGAAGTGCCCGGCGATGAACACGAAGTGTCCGGCCACGCCGACGGTGTGCGCGGGCGCCTCGACGGTCTGCCCCGCATCGCCGACGAAGTGCCCGTCGATCAACACGAAATGCCCGGCCACAAATACGGTCTGCTCGGGTGGGCCGACGCAGTGTCCGGTGGTCTCGACCAAGTGCCCTTCCATGAACACGAAATGCCCGGCCACGCCGACGGTCTGCGCGGGCCCGTCGACGGTCTGCCCGCCTTCACCGACGAAGTGCCCGGCATCGGCGACGAAATGCCCGCCGGTCAGCACGAGTTGCCCGCCGACGAACACGAATTGTCCGGCGTCGGCGACCAAGTGCCCGTCGGTCAGCACCAAGTGTCCGGCCACGGTGACCGTTTGCTCGGGTGCAGTGACGGTCTGTCCGGCGTCGGCAACCAAGTGTCCGGCGTCGTCGACGAAATGTCCGGCCGCCAGTACGAGTTGCCCGCCGACGAACACAAGTTGTCCGGCATCGCCGACCAAGTGCCCGGCGGTCAGCACGAAGTGCCCGCCCACCTCGACGGTTTGCTCGGGTGCGGCAACGGTCTGTCCGGCGTCGGCGACCAAGTGCCCGGCATCGGCGACGAAATGTCCGCCGGCGAGCACGAGTTGTCCGCCGTCGGCAACGAAGTGTCCGGCTTCGGCGACGAAGTGCCCGGCCGCAAGTACGAGTTGCCCGCCGACGAACACGAGTTGTCCGGCATCGGCGACCAAGTGCCCGGCGGTCAGTACGAAATGTCCGCCCACGGCGACTGTCTGCTCGGGCGGGGCCACGGTCTGTCCGGCGTCGCCGACCAAGTGCCCGGCGGTGAGCACAAAATGTCCGCCAACGCCGACGGCCTGTTCGGGCGCCGCGACGGTTTGCCCGCCATCGCCGACAAAATGCCCGGCCGCCACCACGACTTGCCCGCCGTCGAACACGAAATGCCCAGCCTCGGCGACCAAGTGCCCAGCAGTCAGTACGAAATGTCCACCAACGCCCACGGTCTGTTCGGGCGGGGCCACGGTCTGTCCGGCGTCGCCGACCAAGTGCCCGGCGGTGAGCACAAAATGTCCGCCGACGCCGACGGCGTGCTCCGGCGGGGCCACGGTCTGCCCGGCGTCGCCCACCAAGTGCCCCGCTTCGGCCACGAAATGCCCGCCGGTGCTGACGAAGTGCCCGCCGGCGCCGACGAAGTGTTCGGGCGGGGCGACGGTCTGTCCGCCATCACCGACAAAATGTCCGGCCGCGGCCACAAGTTGTCCACCGGCGCCTACGACCTGCCCGGTGACGGCAACCAAGTGCCCGGCGGTGCTAACGAAGTGCCCGGCGACGCCGACGAAGTGTTCGGGCGCCTCGACGGTCTGCCCACCGTCGCCGACGAAGTGCCCGGCGGCCGCCACCACTTGTCCGCCGTCGCCCACCAAGTGCCCGGCCGTGTCGACGAAATGCCCGCCGGTGCTGACGAGTTGCCCGCCGACGCCGACGAAGTGTTCGGGCGCTTTGACGGTCTGTCCGCCGGCGCCGACGAAGTGTCCGGTGGTGCCGACCTCGTGCCCGGCGATCATCACGAAATGCCCGCCGTTCAAGACGAAGTGCGGGGCGGCGATCACTTTCTGCCCGGCAGTACCGACGAAGTGCCCGCCGCTGCCGACGATTTGCCCGCCGGTGCCGACGTTGTGTCCGCCGATAACGACGATCTGCAAGGGCGGGGTGACGTTCTGCCCGGCGACGGTTACGTTGTGTCCGCCTGCGCCCACGGCGTGCCAAGGCGGCGTGACGTTCTGCCCGGCGGTCAATACGACGTGCCCGACGGTGCCCACGCAATGCCCGGCCGCGAGCACGGCGTGTCCGCCGTTCCCCACGCAATGCCAGATGGGCGTCTCGCAGTGCCCCGTGGTCGATACGCAGTGCCCGCCGGTCAATACGATGTGCCCGGCGGCCAATACGATGTGCCCGGCGATCGACACGCAATGCCCGGCCATCAACACGATGTGCCCGGCGGCGAATACGGCGTGTCCGGCGGTCAACACGCAATGCCCGGCCGTGAACACGCAGTGTCCGGCGGTTGACACGCAGTGTCCGCCGACGCCGACGGTCTGCCAAGGGGGCAATACGCAGTGCCCGGCGGTGGATACGATGTGTCCGCCGATGAATACGATGTGCCCGGCCGTGGACACGCAATGCCCGACGGTGAGCACGCAATGTCCGGCGGTCAACACGCAGTGTCCGGCGGTCGATACGCAGTGCCCGCCGGTGAACACGATGTGCCCGGCCACGGTGGCCACGCAATGCCCGGCGACGGATACGCAGTGTCCGATGGTCAACACGATGTGTCCGGCCGTGGATACGAAGTGCCCGGCCGTCAGCACGCAATGCCCGGCGGTCACGACGCAATGCCCACCCGTGGATACGCAGTGTCCGGCGGTTGACACGCAATGCCCGGCAGTGGCCACGCAGTGTCCGGCGGTCGATACCCAATGTCCCGCGGTCGATACGATGTGTCCGGCTGCGGATACGAAGTGCCCGGCCGTGGCCACGCAATGCCCGGCGGTAGCCACGCAGTGTCCGGCGGTCGATACACAGTGCCCGGCGGTCGCGACCAAGTGCCCGCCCGTCTCCGGCGGAACCGACACCGGCGAAATGCCCGTCTATCAACCGGGCGCCGCCGTGACGGGCACGCTGCGGACCAAGGGCTCCGATCTGCTGCCCGACGTGATGGACCGCTGGGCGAAGGCCTTCGTCAAGCATCAGCCGCAAGTGACGTTCGACATCCAGTCGAAGGGCTCGGCCACGGCCGTGCCGGCGCTGATCGAGAAGACGGCCGACGCCGGGCCGATGTCGCGGCCGATCACGCCGGAGGAGGCGGCCGATTTCCAGAAGGCGTACGACGTGCCGCCGACGACGATTGCCGTCGGCGTCGATTGCGAAGGCGTGTTCGTCAACAAGGGCAATCCGGTCAAGGGGCTGACGCTGCTGCAACTCGACGGCATCTTTTCTAAAGACCTCCGCAGCGGACATCCCGCGGTGGCGAAATGGGGCGAGGTGGGCGTGGCCGACGCCGACTGGGCGAACCAGGCGGCCAAGCCGTACGTCAAACCGGGCGCCCCGGCGCTCTTTAGGGAGCTTGTCTTGCTCGGCGGCGAGGTCAAAGAGGTGGCGGCCGATCCGGGCCCGGGAACCGCCGGAACCGCCGGGCGACCGCCCACCGCGCTGGCCGCCGACAACGACCCCGAGGCGATTCAGTTCGCCCCATTGGCGTACAAATCGACGGCAGCCCGCCTCGTGCCCGTCTCGGAAGACGGCACCGGCCCCTACGTCGAGGCCTCGTTTGCCAACGCGCTGGCCGGCAAGTACCCGCTGGGCGCAGTGTTGACGATCAACGTCGTCAAGAAGCCGGGCGAGCCGCTGCCGCCGGTGCTGCGGGAGTTCCTCCTGTTCGTCCTCTCCCGCGAGGGGCAGGAGATCGCGGCCAAGGCAGGTTTCGGCTCGCTGCCGTCCGCAATCGTCGTGGCCGAACGCAAGAAGCTCGACTGAGACGGCCGGTAAGGCACGGATTGCCCCAACTCGGCTTCTCCAAGCCAGAGATGACACCCCGGAAGACCGGTCTAGCGGTCTACCCCTATGGTTGTTTACGGTTGTTTCTTAAACGTGTATAAAGCGCGTGCGTTGGCGGAAACCTGGGATTTCCACTTTTCTTTTTTCTGTCCTGTGCGGTAGTGGGCGTTCGCCTGCACCAACAAGGGACGAGGAGGAGCACGATGGGGAGAGTCTTGAGTGTTTTCGCAGCCGTCGTTCTGGTAGGTGCGGCGTCGATCGCACCGGCGATGGCTCAGGACTTGGCGGCGTGCAAGCCGAGGCCGAAGCCGACTGTCGATCCCGGCTCGGCCACGCAATGCCCGGCGGTGCATACGAAATGCCCCGCGGCGCACACGAGATGCCCCCCGGTCACGACCGCCTGCAAGGCGGTCGAGACGTTCTGTCCGGCGCACAAGACGCGCTGTCCGCCGGTAACCACACATTGCCGTGCGCATGAGACGCGTTGCCCGGCGATCGAGACCCAGTGCCCGGC
>Ga0233425_10008157_pt1 | contig 14119 bp, 12 predicted proteins | sample Watercolumn_Towu_2_FD_181712 | JGI IMG/M metagenome (GOLD analysis project Ga0233425, IMG submission 181712) | Freshwater microbial communities from Lake Towuti, South Sulawesi, Indonesia - Watercolumn_Towuti2014_140_MG | ecosystem: Environmental > Aquatic > Freshwater > Lake | place...
CTTCTCTCTTACGGGCGAGCAGTGGACCTACGCGGACAAGACCGGGAGCAAGGACGGCTTCAGCTCCGGAGCCATCGGCACGTGGACCGTGACACCGCCACCCGCGATCTCCGGGCTTTCGCCCGACTTCGGCACCGCGCTGGGCGGCGATACGGTCACGGTCAACGGGTCCAACTTCACGGCCGGGCTCACGCTGCTGGTGGACGGAGCGGAGACCGCGACCGTGTCCGTATCGCCCACCGCGGTCACTTTCAAGACCTCCCCGCATGCAGCGGGGTCGGTCGCGGTCCAGGTCAAGAACCCGGACGGGCAGGCCGCCAGCAAGGCGGACGCGTTCGCATTCGTGCTCAAGTTCACCCCTGACGTGGACGGCGATCTGTCAGAGTGGCAGGAGCTCTTCAGGCTGGGGACCAACACGGTCACGAGCGACTGGGACGCCAGCCTCAACCGGCTGGAGACGCTGTACGCGGCGTACGACGAGACGCACGTGTACTTCGCGGTGGCGGGATTCTGCGAGGCGCAGAACTACATCGTGGGGTACGTGGATGCGGATTTCGGGCTGGCTTCCGGAACCGCGGAGATGATCTGGCTTTCGGACAACACGGGCAACGGGGATCTCGACGATGCGCTCAGCAACATCCTGACGGTGACCGTGCCGGGCTTCGGCGGCGACTACGGCTTCGGGAGCCGCGGCATGGCGTCGTACAAGGAGGGGGGCGGTCTGGGCGACTCGCTGTTCGTGGGCTGGCGCCAGCTGGGCCCGCCGTACAACCTTGCGTGGACGCAGGGGTCCGTGGTCTGCTCGTCCAAGGCGCTGGAAGCGGCCGTTCCCCTGTCCACGCTCTATGCCGGGGGCGTGCCGAAGACGGGCAGCACCGTGGCCGTGGTCGTGAAGCTGACGGACAAGTACGGCGACAAGACCGGGCTCTCCAACCAGGCACTTCCCGAGTTCTACGACCCTGCCGCGGCCGAAACCCTCGGGGCCGTTGCGACGCTCCTGATACGCTAGTATAGTAGTGTCCGGCTGCTTGGGGTGACGTCATGACGAGCAGAATGTCGGTCACGATTCTGTGCTTGCTTCTTGCTCGGTGCGGGGCTCAAGGCCAGCTCAGTGGAGACGCGGGAGCAGATCTGCTGCCAGAGGACGTCACGTTCATCTTCGGCCGCGGGGACGCGGATGGCGGCAACCCGCCTGACTCCGGAGATCTTGCCGGCCCGGAAGTGCTGCCCGAGGACGGTTCGGGACCCTGGGCCGACGGGTCCGGGCCTGCTGACGGCACCGGGCAGGGGGATGGCGCGCCGTCCGACGGGCCGCAGCCGCTGGACGGCTTGGAAGAAGGCGGGCCTGCGCCGGACGGCACGGTGGAGCCCGGGGAGGATGCGGTCGAGGCAGGTCTGCCGGACCTCGGCCCGTTCCCGTGCACGTCGCACCAGGAGTGCCTCGACGCGGCAGGCCCCTTGCCCGACTGCATGACGCTGGTCTGCGTGGACGGGTGGTGCAAGGACGCACTGGCCGCGGAGGGGGCATCCTGCCTGCACCCGCCGGAGGTGCCGGGCGAGTGCCAGCACGCCGCGTGCACCATCGACGGGACGTGCGTGGTAGCGGCGGACGAAGAAGGAAGCCCCTGCGGCGTGAACGACGATTGCGTCACGTGGGCCTGCAAGTCCGGCCAGTGCGGCCAGTCCTGGGCCAAGCCGTGTGACGACGGCAACCCCTGCACCGACGACGGGTGCTACCCGGGCACGGGCTGCGTGCACAAGGACAACCACGATCCGTGTGAGGACGGCAGCGCGTGCACGGTGGAGGACCACTGCCAGCTCGGCGTGTGCAGTCCCGGCAATGACGCGGATTGCGACGACGGCAACCCCTGCACCGACGACATGTGCGACGCGGTGGCAGGCTGCTTCCACCTCGTCAACAAGGCGCCGTGCCAGCAGGGGGACAAGTGCTCGCCGCTGGGGGAGTGCGACAAGGGCCAGTGCATCAACCTGGTCCCTCTGGACTGCAACGACGGGAACCCGTGCACCCAGGACTCGTGCGCTCCGGACACGGGATGCGTCAACGTGCCCGTGGAGGGCGTGCCATGCGACGACGGGAGCGCTTGCACCGCACAGGACGCGTGTGCGGGCGGCTCGTGCGCAGGCACGCCGGTGCTGTGCGACGACAAGAACCCCTGCACCGACGATTCGTGCGAGCCCGCGGTCGGCTGCATCCACGCGCCCAACACCGGTGCTTGCGAGGACGGGAACCCGTGCACCGTGGGCGACGTCTGCGGCCAGGGCAAGTGCCTTGCCGGACCGCCGGCGAAGTGCGACGACGGGGAACTCTGCACCAAGGACTCCTGTGACCCGAAGACCGGGTGCGTCCACAGCCCGACGTCGAACGGCCAGTGCAACGACAACAACCCGTGCACGCTCTGGGACCATTGCGACGCGGGCAAGTGCGTGGGGCTGCAGCTCAAGCAGTGCGATGACGGGGTCGCGTGCACCACGGATTCCTGCAATGCTGGGGGCAACTGCGTGTACACGCCGTCCAACGCGGCGTGCGACGACAAGAACCCGTGCACCAGTGACGTCTGCGACATGAAGCTCGGGTGCATGCACACGCCGGTCGTCGCGGGAGCATGCGACGACGCAAGCCTGTGCACCACGGGCGACACCTGCATCGCGGGCAAGTGCGTGGGCAAGGCCAAGGACTGCACGGACCTGAACCTGTGTACGGACGACACGTGCACGCCTGCCACGGGCGAGTGCGTGCACAAAGTTGTCGGCGACGGGTGCGACCCCACGTCGGTGGACGGCGCGGTGTGCCCGGGCGGCACCTACAAGTTCCGCGTCTGCCAGTCGACCTGCCTCTGGAGCGCGTGGACCGAATGCGCCGGGTCGAGCGCGTGCGCCAATGTGGGAAGCACCCAGGTCTGCGGCGGAGGGCCCAACTGCGGGTACCAGAAGTGCTCCCTCATCAACGTCTGGGGACCGTGCAACGACGGCACCTACTGCGAGGGCGGAGCCAACGGCGAGGACGCGTGCGTCGGCGCCAAGGGATGCTGGGACCAGGGCTGCTTCGGCGGCGCCTGCAAGTCGTGCACCTGCAAGCCCGACGGCACGTGGACCACCTGCGGCAAATGCCTGATGCTGCCCCCGTACTAGCGCAGCGCGGGCTCGAGGCCGAGCCGAACCCCGTGCTTGCCCAGGACATCCTGGCGGGACGCGTAGTTGACCAGCAGGTGCGTCAGCACGTTGGAAGCACTGGCAGCGTTGGCCTTGCGGTCCAGCAGGCGCAGCAAGATGGACCGGTATCCGTGGACGCGGGAGCGCACTCTCCAGGCTCCTTCCGCCAGCTGCTCCGCGCTCATGCCGCGGGGCTGGAACACCACGTCGCCGAACCGGTAGCGGGGGTCCACCCACCAGCGGTCGTACAGGAGCCGGCCTTCGCACTTGAGCCGCTCGTACAAGCGCGTTCCGGGGTACGGCGTCAGCTGGTTGAAGTTCACGAGGAAGAGCTTCTGCTCCATCGCGAAGTCGTACGTTCTCTCGAACACGTCCGGGTCGTCGCCGTCGTAGCCGAAGACGAACGTCGCGTAGGTCATGATCCCCTGGTCCCGCACCTTGGCCAGCCGGGTTGCGTACCCGCTTGCGTCGGCCCAGCCCTTGCCCATCTGCCGGATGCTTGCCGGGTTGAGCGACTCGAGCCCGACGATGACGCACTGGCAGCCGCTGGAGGCCATGAGGCGCAGCAGCCCCGGGTCGTCCACGAAGTCCAGCGAGGTCTGTGCGACCCACCGCTTGCGCAGCGGGGCCATCTCGGCAAGAAGCTGCCGGGCCAGGTCCGGCCGTGCGGTCAGGTTGTCGTCAGCGAACAGCGTGAACGTCTCCGACGCCGCGGCCAGCTCCTCGATCACGGAGCGCACGGGCCGGTTCCGGGGCCCGCCCGGGTAGAATGCGCGCACCGCGCAGAAGTCGCACGAGTGCCTGCACCCGCGGGCGAACTGGACCACGTTGACCGGAGCGTACCCCTTGCCGTCCAGCACGCGTCCATCGGGCCGGCACGCCGCGAGGTCCGCGGGCCGGTCATGCCGGTAGACGGGCCTGAGAGCGCCCTTCCGGAGGTCCGCGACGATGCGGGGCCAGAGGACTTCGGCCTCGCCGACCGCGACGCTGTCCGCGTAGTTCGCAGCTTCGTCCGGACACTGGGACGGGTGGAACCCGCCCATCACGACACGTATCCCGCGGCGCCGGAATGCCGCGGCGATCTCGTAGGCACGCCGGGCCTGAAACGTCCCGACCGAGAGCGCGACGAGGTCCCACGGCTGGGTGAGCGGCGGCTCTTCGAACCGGTCGTCGAAGGCCTGGACTTCCACGTCCTTCGGGGTGTGCCCCGCGAGGATGGACAGCGCCACGGGCCGCAGGCAGGTCAGCGACTTCTGGCGGGTCGGCCGCCCTCCCAGCCCCGGCCACACGAGCGCTATGCGCATCCGTCCGCCTCCTTCCACCCGCCTGCCCTGCGCCCGGATCGCATCGGTACGTCTCCCGTTACCGGGGCGCCATGTCGCCCCGGAAGACAAAGTACACCGCGCCGCACATGCACAGCGCGGCCCAGAGATAGTCGAGCTTCAACGGCTGCTTCAGGTAGAGGATGGCGAACGGCGCGAACACGGACAGCGTGATGACCTCCTGCAGGATCTTGAGCTGGCCGATGCCGTACTGCGTGAAGCCGATGCGGTTGGCAGGCACCTGGATGAGATACTCGAACAGAGCGATGCCCCAGCTGACGAAGGCAGCGATGTACCAGGGTTTGCTGCCCAGCTCCTTGAGGTGAGCGTACCAGGCAAAGGTCATGAACACGTTGGAAGCCGTCAGCAGCAGGACCGTCTGCACCAGCACCGGCATCAGGAGACCTCCTTGATCGAAACGGGGTGCGCTCCCCTCCCCCCCCACTCGTCGAGCACCCGCTTCCGGGCCAGCTCCACGTAGGAGGAATCGGTGTCGAACCCGACGAAGTGCCGCCCGGACTGGGCCGCGGCCACTGCCGTGGAGCCGGAGCCCATGAACGGATCCAGCACCAGGTCGCCCCGATACGTATACAGATCAATGAAGCGACGGGGCAGCTCCACCGGGAACGGAGCAGGGTGGCCGACTCGCGTGGCGCGTTCCGGAGCGAACCGCCACACGTCGAGGGTCAGCTCCATGAACCGCTCCTTGGTCATGGTGCTCTCGCAGGGCAGGCCCATGGCCTTGCGCTTCTTCAGCGGCACGGCCCGGTCGAACCGGCCCTTGCTCGCGACGACCACGCGTTCGGAAAGATCCCTGAGCACCGGGTTGGCCGCGCTCAGGAACGAGCCCCAGGCGCAGGAACCGGAAGCGCCTTCGGCCTTGAGCCACACGACCTCGCCGCGCAGCAGCAGCCCGAGGTCGTCCTGGAGGATGCGCACCACGTCTGAAGCCAACGACCGGAAGGGCTTGCGTCCGAGGTTGGCCACGTTGACCGCGATGCGGCCGCCGGGCTCGAGCACGCGACAGCACTCGGAAAACACGTCCCGCAGCATCCGCAGGTACTCGATGTAGGAGCCGGGGATGTGCCCCTCCCCCAGCGCCTGCTCGTACTCCTTGCCTGCGAAGTAGGGCGGCGAGGTGACCACCAGCGCCACGCTGCTGTCGTTGAGGCCCGTCATGTTGCGTGCGTCGCCGACGAACAGGGTATCCGGGCATCGGCAGGGATTCACGGTTGCGTCGTCGGAGAGCCGTGGAGCGCCGAAGCGCGCATAGAAGTCCGTCGCGTCGTGGCTCTCCCGTTTGCCCGACCCGAATCCCGACGTTGCCGTTGGCTTCCGCTTCCTCATCAGACCTCTCCTCTCTCCATCAGCTCCTCGAACACCGAGTACACGATGGGGCAGGTGCGGCAGTGCTCCGCAAGCCCCCACAGCTCGTCCCGGATGCGGCCTTCAGTCAGCCTCGGGAACACCCGGCATGCGCGGGGTCTGGCCGGGTAGACCAGGCACCCGCCGTCCTTTCCCAGCAGGATGCAGGGGGTGCGCTTGCGGGGGTCCGGGTCCGCCTTGCGGATCACCGTGAGCGCCAGCGGTGCGGGCATGGTGAACCGCTCCCGGAACTGCTCCGGCGAAATCCGCAGCAGGGCCGCCATGGCCTCGACTTCCGCGTCGGTGGCTTCCGCGGTCATCTCCATGCAGCAGTTGTGGCACGCCACGCAGTCGACCCGAGACGCTGCTTCCTCTGCCAACTGCCGCACCGTCGCATCGAGCTGCCCGTCCGGGACCTCCGACTTCCAGAGCCGATCCCGGAGCGCGAGGATCTCCTCCCGCCGAGCGACGGCCATCTCCTTCACAAGCCCGGGATCCGCGTACACCTTCATTCTCCCCACCCCGGCGAGGACACGGATTGTCACACCGAACCGCGACAGGGTCAAGCAGGCAGGGCCATGCCGGGGGCTTGGCGCTGGACTTGCTCTGCCGCGTCGGCTAGGCTCTCCGCATGAGTCCGGGAAACCGCACGAGACGCAGGACGGTGCAGGTTCTCGCTGCGCTGGCCGTGGTTGCAGGACCTCTGGGAGCCTACCCCCTGTACCGCATGTTCAGCTTCGGTCTTGCCGACCACCGGCAGAAAGCCGATGCCGCGGTGGTCTTCGGAGCCGCGGTGTGGCCGGGCAACCAGCCGTCGCAAGCGCTTTCAGACAGGATGCGGACAGGCATCGAGCTGTACCGGCAGGGGCTGGTCCCCCTGCTCATCCTGTCCGGCGGGCCGAGCGACGAGCCCGACATCCTCCACGAGACCGTGGTGATGCGCGGGATGGCACTGGAAGCAGGCGTCCCGGATTCCGCAATCGTGGTGGACCCCGACGGCGTCAACACCCGGGGCACGGTGGACAGCACGGTCCGCATGTTCCGGGAGCGGGGCATCCGGGAGGTGCTGGCAGTCAGCCATTTCTACCACCTTCCCCGGATCGACATGGCCTATCGTGCAGCGGGGTTCCCGGTGCACACGGTACCGGCTCAGGAGGAGCAGGTCCTGCTCAAGCTGCCCTATTTCCTTGCCCGCGAGATCGCCGCGTACTGGGTGTACTGGCTCAGGACGTCGTAGGCTGCGCCGAAAGCCCACGGGAGCGACACGAGTCGACCTCCTGCTGATCGACCAACACGGCAGTTGGCCCGCAAGTCGGGGGAGCGGCGCGCATCGTTGTGCAACCCAGTCTGCCCCCTGGGTCACAGCCGGGCCAGGCCCAGAAACGCGGCGTGCAGGCTGACGACCAGGACGAGGAACAGAGCCCGGGCCGTCCTCGGGCGCAGGCCGAGGAGGTCGTACCGGATCTCGCGGTGACCGCATGAAGTGATGCAGTCGCCGCACAGAGTGCAGTTGGGGCCGGCCCTGCCTGACTCGATGTGCTCCGGCCGCAATGCGTCGTACCGGCAGGCAAGGGTGCACACGCCGCACCGGTTGCAGCCCGAGTCGATGCGGATTCGGAATGGATTGGCGCTGCCCAGGGTGGTGGCCAGCCAGCCGATGGGGCAGTACGCGGCGCAGTGGGCCATGGCGCCGGACGCCCGGGACCAGAGAGCCATCACGACCACGCCCGCGATGCCGAAGGCTCCGCCCAGGATCGCGGCGACGACGCCCGCCGCGCCCAGGACGCGCAGGGCCAGGGCCGTGGCGACGACCCCGGCCAGCATTCCCACCCGCAGCCGGTTGCGCCAGCGGGGAAGCAGGCCTGCCCTGCGACGGGACCGGGCCGCAACGTCGTCCCAGGCTCCGATGTAGCAGAGGTGGCTGCACCAGGCCGGGCCCACGAGCACGACGGTGGTCGCAAGCAGGATCGGCATGAAGAACCCCTGCCCACGGAAGAGCGGGCCGGCCACGATCATGGCGGGCACCGGCAGGTGCAGCTTGCCCGACATGAGGCACTCCTCGATGCCTGCCAGGCCCAGCAGGAGCTGGCCGAAGAAGACCGCGCTGAACACGCGCCAGGTGATCCGGCGGACTCGGGGGGACACGCGTTCGTCCAGCGACCGGTGTGCCAGCCAGGACGCATAGAGGCACAGGAGCAGCACCTCGACCCAGCCGGATCCGGGCACGAACCGCTCGGCCAGGAGCATGGGCGGACGGACCGTGGCCTGCACCGGGACCAGCAGCGCCGCGGCAAGCAGGAACGCGGCGACAGGAGCCCACCACACGGCCGGCGCGGTTTCCGGGTTGCCTCCCCCGGGCATGCTTCCTTCTGGGGTCGTTCCGGCCATCCGTTCCTCACGCAGTGGGGGCCCGAATCGTGCGCCCGCGGCAGGGCCTCCTCATGCCACCAATGTCCTGCCTGCCGCGCCCCGGGTCAAGCGCGAACCTCGGGATTGTTGCACGCGGACTTGATCTGGATCATTTCCTTCCCGGACAGAATGCTGCTATGTTGGTCGGCATGAGTTGGGGTGGAACACACAGGGCTCTCTGGTTTGCGGCCGCGGCAGGCCTTGTTGCCGCGCTGGTCGCACTGGCATTCCGTGTCAGCAATGCGGACAGCTACCTGAGGGACGACCCGGCCGCGTGCGTCAACTGCCACATCATGACGCCCTACTACGCGGGTTGGGCGCACAGCGCCCACCGGCTCGTCGCGACGTGCAACGACTGCCACGTGCCTCACGAGAACATCATCAAGTCCTACGCGTTCAAAGCCATGGATGGCGCGCGGCACGCGGCCATGTTCACGCTGCGCCTCGAGCCGCAGACGCTGCAGCTCACGAGGATCTCGGCTTCCGCGGTCCAGGGCAACTGCATCCGTTGTCACGAGCAGCAGGTGATGAGCATCGACATGGGGGCCACGCCGGAGCGGCGCTGCTGGGAGTGCCACCGGGAGACTCCGCACGGACTCGTGCAGAGCCTCTCGTCCGCTCCCGACGCAAGGAGGCCGGCACTGCCCGATGCGGGCGTGCCGCGGCCGCCTGCACCGCCGGCTGGCGTCCCGAGGTAGGAAAGGAGGTAGCCCGATGTCCGACAACAGGGAACAGGTCAAGGCCGCTCCGCTCTGGAAACGCCCGTGGGCCGTAGGCGCGGCAACGTTCCTCGTGACCGTAGCGATCGGCCTGCTCATCGTTTCGATCATGGAGCGCCGGTGGGAGACCACACGGCCCCAGGTCGCGGTGGCCGAGGTGGATGAGTGGGAGGTGGACAACTCGGTCTGGGGGCGCAACTACCCGAGGGAGTACGAGAGCTTCCTCAAGACCGAGGACTCCTCTACGCAGACCCTGTTCGGAGGCTCGGTCCCGAGGGACTACCTCGACGAGGACCCGCAGCAGGTGGTGCTGTTTGCGGGATACGGGTTCAGCAAGGACTACCGGCAGTCGCGTGGGCACATGTGGGCCGTCGAAGATCCCAAGAAGTCGAAGCGCACCACCCGTGCCGACGGCTCGGACACCGGGCAGCCCGGCACCTGCTGGACCTGCAAGAGCCCGCAGGTTCCCAAGATGATGAAGGAGATGGGCATCGAGAAGTTCTATTCCACGCCGTGGAAGGAGCTGGCCCCCCAGATGACGCACCCCATCGGCTGCCTCGACTGCCATGACCCGAAGACCATGAACCTGCGGGTGTCCAGACCCGCGCTGCGGGAAGCGTTTGCGCGGCAGGGCAAGGACATCGACAAGGCGTCGCACCAGGAGATGCGCTCGCTGGTGTGCGCGCAGTGCCACGTGGAGTACTACTTCGGCAACAGCCCCTCGGACAACAAGGAGGGCGATGCGACGTTCGGCAAGAAGGGCACGTACCTCGTGTTCCCGTGGGACGAGGGCACCGGAGTCGACCAGGTGGAAGCCTACTTTGCGAAGCGGCCCGAGTACTACGATTGGATCCATCCAATCAGCGGTACCCACATGATCAAGATGCAGCACCCGGACTGGGAGGTGTATTCCACGGGCATCCACGCGTACCGCAACGTCGCGTGCGCGGACTGCCACATGCCGTACGTCACCGAGGGGGGAGTGAAGTACACGGACCACCACATCCAGAGCCCGCTGCTGGCCGTTTCGCGCTCGTGCGGCATGTGCCACCGGTGGAGCGAGAAGGAGATCGTCGCCCGGGTGGAGGAGGCGCAGACCAAGCAGCGCGACCTGAAGCTGCGGACCGAGCGGGCGCTGACGCAGGCGCACTTCGACGTGGCTGCGTGCGCGCAGATCGGCGCCACGCCGGAGGAGCTCAACCCGCTGCGGGACAAGCTGTGGCGGGCGCAGCTGCGGTGGGACTACATGAGTGCGAACAACGGCATGGGATTCCACAGCCCGCAGGAGTGCATGCGCTCCCTGGGCACGAGCCTCGACCTGTCCCAGGAGGTCCGCGTGGAGGCTGCTCGAGTGCTGGCCCGACGCGGCCGCACCGACCCCATCGCGTACCCGGACATCTCGTCCCGCGAGAAGGCGCTCGAACTCATCAAGGCCTTCGAGGCCGCGGCCAAGGACCCCAAGGTCAAGCCTCCGTCCCTGCTGTAGACTCATCAGCTCCTGGCCCGTCAGTCAGGTTCCGGCTCCCGTTGCCCGCTAGGCCGATTGCGGTGCGTGGTCAGTCTCGTCGGTCTTGCCGTCGCAGTCGTTGTCCTTGCCGTCTTCGATCTCAGGGACCGGGGTACGTGCGCTGCAGTCGGTGAGACCCTTGACCGTGCAGAAGCGGGTTCCAGGGCAGGAGCCGAACAGGTTGGTGACGTGGCAGACGGTGGACGCTCCGGTAGCGATCGCGCGCGGGGAGCAGCCGCAGGAACCGGACTCCGGCACGCACTGCTTGGTCGTCTCCCCGGAACTGTTGGCGACGCCTTTGCATTGGTAGCCGTCCGGGCACGCGCTCTGGTTGTAGCACCCGGTGGCACAGAAGCTCCCGTCGTTGCCAAAGGAGATGCAGCGAGCGTCAGGCTCGGCCGAGTATGCGCACTCGTCGTCAGCCTGGCATGGACGGCAGAGGCCGATGTTGTGGGGCATGCAGACGAAGAAGGGGTCGTACTGTCCCGGGACTTCCAAGTAACGGCAGTCGTACCCCATCGGGCACTCCTCGCCACACTGCCGGATGCAGGCATTGCCGGTCCAGGACTGCTCCGCGGGGAAGCAGATCTGGCTATCGCAGTCCTCAGGGACAACGCACTCGTCGCCCAGATCGCCGCATTCGCAGTCGTACGTGCTACCTGTATCAAGCATCGCACACGGGCAGTCCGAGCAGAACCCCTTCGGGTACGTGGATCCGTCCCCCAAACAATAGAACGGGGCGTGGCCCGGGCATCCGTCGCCCCACGACTCGGGGTCGACTTCCGCCACCACTGTCGGAGAGCATAGGCCCGCGTACGCGGAAGCACACACGTTTCCGACGCATCCCGGCTCCAGCGGCGTCATCGGTGCGAATCCCGCCGGGCAGTTGCACCCCGGGTCCTGGTAAGGACAGGGCCCGTCCTTCAACACCCACAGCCCTTTGTCGAACACGCAGCAGGTGGATCCGGACCAGTAGTTCCACTCGCACTCCAGGAAGGACGCGGCGACCGGGTTGAGCGGGGGATCCGTGGCATCCGCGTCCTCGCACCGGCCCTGGTTGGTCGGGCAGCCCGCGTCACCGCCGAAGCTGTCGGTCGGGACGCGCCAGTGATCTGCCTCCCGGGTTCCCGCGGCATCCTCTTCCCGCCCGCATGCAGAGTCCGGATCGGGGAACGGAGGACACCCCGCGTCCGCTCCCGAGGACTTCCCTCCGCACCCTGCGCAGACCAGGGCAGTCAGCTGCAGCGCGACGGCAGCAACTCTGACGCTCTTGTCCATCACGGTCCTCCTTCGCCCGGCGCCAGGCGGGCCAGCAGGACGTCTATGGCGCCCAGTTGGGGCAGAGGCCCGTTCCCGAGGTCGAGCGGCCCGGGGTCGGTCGCCGCGTTGGAAGGGGACGAGTCGAAGAACCCCGTCACGAGCACGCTCCCGTCCGGGGCCGGGGACAGGAAGTACGCGTAGTCCATCCCGTTGCCCGAGAAGGCGGCCTCAGCAAGCGGCGTCCCGTCCCCTGAGAATCGCGCGAGGAACATGTCGGAAGCATTGGTCTCCTCGTCCTGCGGCCCCGCAAGGGCGGTCCCCAGAACCAGCTGAGGCGAGGAGAACGAGCCGCCCAGCCAGAGCGTTCCGTCCGCGGCGACGGCCAGCGCCTTTCCCAGATCCCATCCCACTCCGCCGAAGCCCTTCGACCACAGGTGCGTTCCGTCCGGGGCCAGAGCGAGGAGGAACATGTCGTGGTATCCCGGCGCGCTTGCGTTGGGAAGCTTGCCTCCACCGAAGTCGAGGTCGTAGCTCTGGTACGAGCCGGTCACCACGATACTTCCGGCCGGGGTCAGAGCAACCGCGTGGGGCGCGTCATGCTCCAGGCCTCCCCACGCCTTGGCCCACGCCACCTCCCCGTCGGGCGTGAACGTGGCGACGAAGATGTCCGACCCGCCACGGTTCTTGAGCGCGGTCTCACCCAACAGCAGGGTCGGGCTCTCGAAGGAGCCGATGAGCACGACGTTCCCGTCCGGGGCCATGGTCACGGTTCGCGGGACCTCGCTGCCTGCCCCTCCGAACGACTCGGCCCACGCCACGCTGCCGTCGGCCGTGAGCTTCGCGAGGAAGCCGTCGGGGATCCCGTCTGCACCCGAGTGCTCCAGAGGCCCCGTGCCGAGGTCCACGCCGTCGGAGCCGATGAACCCGGTCAGGTAGACCCCGCCCTCCGGGGCAGCGGCCACGCCGAACGCGACGTCCATGGAAGGTCCGCCCGCGGCCAGAGACCACAGGGCTGCTCCGTCCGCGTCCAGGGCCATGAGCAGCAGATCGAAATCGCCGGAGTGGGGAAGGACCGCACCTGCGAAAGCAAAGTCCGGGCTTTCGTAGTTGCAGGCAACGTAGATCGTTCCATCCGCCGCCACGGAAAGTCCGTTGACGCTGTCGTTTGCAGATCCGCCCAGCAGCTCTCCCCACGCCGCGTTGCCGTACGCATCCAGCGATGCCACGAACACGTCCCACGACCACACGTCCGGGAAGGGCTTGTCAAATGCAAGGCCTCCGGCAGCAAACTGCGCGCTGTCCGACTCGCCGGCAAGCACCATGCTGCCGTCGTCGAGCGCACGCACGATGACGCCGCGGTCGGCAGCCTCGCCTCCCAGCGTCAGCGACCAGACTGCGTGGAATCCCGGCTCGACAGCTACCACTTCCTCTTCCAGGAACGTGTCCCCCGGGCCAGCCCCGTCCACGTTCCGGCAGTCGTCCACCGGGCACGACCCGTCCGGGTCGGTGGAGAGTTCGCCGGGCAACCGAACGTCCACACCGGAGGGAAGATCGCCGGGCCTGTGTGCGTCGCCTTCACGCGCTGCGTCCAGGCCTCGCACGCAGTCAGCGTCCGTCGCGCCCACGTGCTGCCCGGGTCCGCTCCCGCCCCAGCACCCGACGCACGCGCACGCTGCGACCGCGCCCCATGCGACAGCCACACAGACCCGCGCCAAATGCGCTGGCATGCGCCTGCGCTCCCAGGATGCCCGCACGCACGAACTGGTTCTCTCGCTCGCTCCAAGAAGCGCTGCCCGCATCCGGCTCATGTGTCGATTTCCGCGCAACGCGGCGCGCAAGTCAAGCCTTGAGCCCCTCCGGCGGTGTGCGCCGGATGCCGCGGTACCTGTCGAAATCCCCGTCCATCGAGACGATGTCCGCGATCCCGTTTGCCATCATGGTAGCCACGTGCAACAGTTCTCCGGCCGAGGCTCCCGGGTGCTTCTCGGCAAGGCCGCAGGCCGTGGACAGCACCTCCAGCTTCCGGAAGTCCTCCTGCTCCATGAGCACCTGCACCCGCTTGGTCAGCGCCACGCTCCACCTCGCCCGTCCATTGATGCACATATACATGCACATGTGGCCTGCCGCCGCTGGGGGCTCCGCCCCCATCGCTCCCGCCTTCGCCAACCGGATGGACGCGGGCAGTCGAATTCCCGTTGAGCTACGGCGTGGCAGGCCCGTTGGTCGCTTCACCCGAACGTACCGTTGACAAGAGGAGCGGGGCAACGCACTCTGGTTCGCGCGGTGGAGGTGGCAGATGAGAGTCGCTCTGGCACGGCTGGTGGTTCCTGCTTGCGGGATCGTGGTTGCGCTGCTTGGCCCGGGAT
>Ga0233425_10008158_pt1 | contig 14118 bp, 13 predicted proteins | sample Watercolumn_Towu_2_FD_181712 | JGI IMG/M metagenome (GOLD analysis project Ga0233425, IMG submission 181712) | Freshwater microbial communities from Lake Towuti, South Sulawesi, Indonesia - Watercolumn_Towuti2014_140_MG | ecosystem: Environmental > Aquatic > Freshwater > Lake | place...
GGGTTTCCAAGTATCATTTCCCGATGTATCTTAAGGAGGTAGAGTACCGATTCAACCACCGGCGCGACAATTTATTCAAATCATTTCTTCATATCTATTTTGGTTACGTTTCCCACTAATTACCTAGAGTTTTTATTCAGATAAATGATTTTCAGAGATCGGCGATTGTTGACATAATATGTAATTACCCGGATGAGATCCTGATTCATACAAAGACGATACTTTACGTATGCAGATTAATCAACCATGCGCATCAGATCAGCACATCCTTGGCCGTAAGAAGGACATTCTCATTCATGACCGGAAGATGACGTTTTGGGTCAATGGCGCAGGTTGTCCAGCACCGGCAGGAAATCTGTTTTGCCGGTCGCGGTCTGTCTACCCGTCCATATGATTTTTCGCCGAATCATGTAGAGGGGAAGCACGATCACAATGGTCGGCAGGATTGTGCCGACCGCCCAGAGAATCGGCCAGATCGCGGCGCCGTTGGGCTTGGATTTCGTGGCGTCCCGCGCCACCCATGCCGCGAGGGCGGCAGGATACCAGAACAGTATGCCCAGGAATATGAGCCATTGGGATGGCAGGCGCGGCCCGAAAGAGATAAGAAGATATGCCTGTATGGGGAATGCCTGCTTGAATATCTCAAGCCCCACCACAGGGAAAACCACAACTCCCAGGAGCATGATTAGGGCAAGCGCGATCCGCCACAGGCCGTACAAAAATTTTCGCCAGGCAAGGTGATCCACAAAATGACCGTCAGTCCGTTTGTATGTATTGTAAAAACCTGGGGATTGGAGTCAATTGCGGGTTATCCACCCCGCCGTCAGTCTCAATCAATGATGATCTCCGCCTCTTCGGGCGCCGCCTCCAGGAGGTGCGGGGGGATTTCCGCAAGAAAGCGCGACGGCGGATTGATCTGCGTGGAGCCGAAATGCATGCGCGAGAGCGCAAAGCTCAAGAACACCCTTTCTTTGGCGCGGGTAAGCCCCACATAGCAGAGACGCCGCTCCTCCTCCAGTTCTCCGGGGTTAAAGAGTGAGCGCGCGTGTGGGAAGATGCCGTCCTCCATGCCGACCATAAGGACGGTGTTGAACTCCAGGCCCTTGGCCGCATGGAATGTCATCATGTGAACCTGGTCGCGCTCAACCGCAATGTCGTCCTGGTCGCTCATGAGCGCCACGTCTTCCAGAAGTTTGCGGAGGCCATCCGGCGCGCGGAGATCATCATATTTTTGGGCGAGGTTGACGAGTTCCTCCACGTTTTCCCAACGCTCATCCGCCTGCTCGCTCTCTTTGAGATACTCACGGTAGCGGATGACGCGCACCAGATATTTGAGGAATTGCACGCTGGAGAGCGTATCCGCGCGGGCCGCCAGATCGTCCATGATCTCGTTGAAGCGGATGATCGCAGGCGCGGATTTGCCCTCCGGCGCCCGCCGCGTCCGGTGCCATGCCAGATATTTGATAAGCGCCTGCTTGCCGATGCCGCGGGTGGGGACATTGATGATGCGTTTGAGGCTGACCAGGTCATCGCGATTGAGCGCCACCCGCACGTACGCCAGGATGTCTTTCACCTCGCGGCGCTGGTAGAAGCGCACACTGCCCACGATCTTGTAGGGTATGTTTTCAGCGATGAAAGCGTCTTCAATCGTGCGGGACTGGGCGTTGGTGCGGTAGAGTATCACGATATCGGAGCGGTTTTTACCCTCGCGGAGCATGTCCAGCACGGTGTCGGCGGCAAACTGCGCCTCGGCCCGCTCGTTAGCAAGTGCGGCCACGCGGATGAGCGCTCCCCCGTCGCGGGTGGTCGCCAGGCGCTTGTCTTTCTGCATGCGGTTTTTGGCGATGATGCCCGCGGCGGCGTCCAGAATAATCTGCGTGGAGCGGTAATTCTGTCCCAGCACGATGACGCGGGCGTCGGGCCAGTCTTTTTCAAAGTTCAGGATGTTGCGGTAGTCCGCCCCGCGGAACGAGTAAATCGCCTGCGCGTCGTCTCCCACCACGGCGATGTTGCGGTGCACAGACGCCAGTTGTTTGGTGAGCGCGTACTGGGCGGTGTTGACGTCCTGGTATTCGTCCACGTGGATGTACTGGAATTGCTCTTGGTACCGCGCCAGCACCGTGGGATGCTCGGCAAACAGGCGCACCGTCTCGCAGAGCAGGTCATCAAAATCCATCGCGTTGGCGTCGCGCAGTTTGCGCTGGTAGGCGACGTACGACTCGTGCAGGGTGCGGGGAAACAAATCCGCCGTACCCGCGCGCTCGGCGTACTGCTCCGGACTCACCATCTCGTTTTTGAGGCCGGAGATCGTATGGAGGAGCATCCCCGGCGGGAACTGCTTGGGGTTGATGCCCAGCTCTTTGCCGACTTCTTTCATGACGGCCAGCGCGTCGTCGGCGTCAAAAATGCTGAACGAGCGCATATGCCCTATCGCCCCCCCGTGCTGGCGCAAGATGCGCACGCAAAACGAATGAAATGTCCCGAGAAAAGGCGCGGTCGCGTACGGGATCCCCAGGCGGGCAATAAGTCCGTGGATGCGGGCGCGCATCTCTTCCGCGGCTTTATTGGTAAAGGTAACGGCCAATATCCTGTCGGGCGGGACGCCGCGCGCGGCCAGATATGCCACGCGGTGCGTGAGCACCCGGGTCTTGCCCGACCCCGGACCCGCCAGCACTAGGATGGGTCCTTCGGTCGTCATGACCGCCTCGCGCTGTTTTTCATTGAGCCCCGCCAGTATTTGCTCCTCGTGCATCTCTCCACCCTACCACGCGGGGCGCCATACCCTCAATTTGGGGCTGTATTCCACGGCGGGGCGGGGTGCACAATCTGTGGAAAGAGTGGTTGACGGGAGCGTCCAAAATTGCTACTATACGAAGATAAAAGCGCGATCGCTTTTTTGTTTTGATCGGAGGCGGAAACGGGACGGAACGCCGGATCTGGTCCCCGGGGCACGGGTTCGGATAACTACCGCATCTATTCGCACTGAATCTTCTCACCAGCCGCCGGATGGCGGCATAAAAAAGACCGTACACAAGCCATTTTCAATGCGGGGCATGGTTTTATGCGCCCGGACGCTCGTGTTATTTTCGACCATTTTTTTGTCAGTCATGATGATCCGACCCCCCCGCGCTGAGGCCGGATTTTTTGATAACGTATTCAAGTTTTTCGGGGGCGAGAGCCAGGCCGCTGTCATAGACGCGCCGTTGCCTGAAGGCTTCTCTATGCCGCTTCTGGGCAGTGACCGGGCCCCGGTCGCCAACGGCCCGGTGCAGGACGATACAGTGCTGGCGACCACGCAGGACAACGCGCTCGTATCTTCGCGCAATCCTCTGGGCATCCTGCCACCCACCCCTGGAGCCGGACAGATCGTCGTCTACACCGTACAGGCGGGCGATACACCCGGCGCCATTGCTACGCGTTTCGGCATATCACTCAATACTCTTTTGTGGGCCAACGATCTGCGCAGTGCCGGGTCTATCCGGATAGGCGACAGCCTGATCATCCTGCCGGTGACAGGCGTGCAGTACACCATCAAAAAAGGCGATACGATTGAGAGCATTGCCAAAAAATTCGCCGCCGACTCTATGGATATCATGAGTTTCAACGGCCTGGCCGTCGGCGAGTCGCTGGTGGTGGACACCGAAATCATCATACCCGACGGCGAAGTCGCCGCTCCCCCGTCTCCTTCCGCGCCCTCACGCCCCGCGCAGTCATCCGCCACCCGCTTTGCCGGACTGCCGGAAATGCAGGGCTTTCTCATGCGGCCCGTCACGGGGGGGCGAAACCCACGCGCCACCCGCGCCAATCCGCATGGTCTGCACGGCTACAACGGCGTGGATCTGGCCAATTCCTGCGGCTTGCCGGTATCGGCCGCCGCCGCGGGCTCCGTCATCATCGTCCGCACCTCCGGTTGGAACGGAGGGTACGGCAAGTATGTCGTCATCAGCCATCCCAATGGCGTGCAGACGCTCTACGCGCATATGTCCGCGCTCAATGTCAACGCGGGTGATGCCGTGGCGCAGGGCACGCGTATAGGTCTCATCGGCAGTACGGGCAACTCCACCGGATGCCACGTCCACTTTGAGGTCCGCGGCGCCAAAAATCCTTTCTAGATCGGGAGGCAGTTTATGTCGGTAGTTTGTAAAAACCATCGCCGTTGTTCTCATGACGGCGATGGTTTTTTGACCGGAGTAATATGCGGTTCAACCCCAGCTTATTGTACTCATCTGCAAGTTAACAACTCATAACCTCACGCTTTTTAAAGTTCCTGTTTGGGGCGGTACTGGAGCGCCTCGGCCAGGTGCGCGGACTCTATGTCCGCGGATCCCGCCAGGTCCGCGATGGTGCGGGCGACTTTGAGCAGACGGTGATAGGCGCGGGCGGAGAGGTGGTGCCGCTCGTGGGCGAGTCGGAGCACGGGCTTGAGCGAGTCTTTGATGTGCAGGTGCGCTTTGATCTCGCGCAGGCCCATCTCGGAATTCGTGGTGATAGCGCTGTCGCGAAATCGCTCGCGCTGGATCGCGCGCGCGGCGGATACGCGCGCACGGATATCAGCCGACGGCTCTTCCTCCGCGCCCTCCAGTTTTTCGTACGCGACAGCGGGCGTTTCGGCGTACAGGTCAATCCGGTCCATGATGGGGCCGGATATTTTCTTTTTGTATTTGGCCACCGCGCCGGGCGAGCAGACGCAGTCTTTGGCCGGATTGCCGAAATTGCCACACGGGCACGGATTTTGACTCGCCACAAGCATAAAATGCGCGGGAAAAGTATGCGTACCCGCGGCGCGGGAGACGGTAATGGCACGGGATTCCAACGGCTGGCGGAGCGCCTCTATCACCCGCCGGTCAAACTCGGGAAACTCGTCCAGGAACAGAACGCCGCGGTGCGCCAGCGTCGCCTCCCCCGGGCGCGGGTGCGCTCCGCCTCCCACCAGTGCTATATGCGATGATGTATGGTGCGGACTGCGGAACGGCCGGTACGCCAGGTACGGGTCGCCGCCGCTCTGTGCCGACAGGAGTCCGGCGATGCTGTAGATTTTGGTTACTTCAAAAACCTCCTCCCGCTCGAGCGGCGGGAGGATGGACGGCAGACTGGATGCCAGGATGGTTTTGCCCGCCCCCGGCGGCCCCTCCATGAGGACGTGGTGTCCGCCCGCGGCCGCGATCTCCAGCGCGCGTTTTGCCTTTGCCTGCCCGCGGATGTCTTTGAAATCCGCGGGGTACCGGCGGTCGGCGCCCAGTGCGAGCGCGGGGCGCGGGGTCGGGGCGATTGAGACCCGTCCCGCCAGGAAATCGCACACTTCCGCGAGCGTGTGCGCCTCATAGACGGCGATTCCCTCCGTGAGTGCGGCCTCTGCGCCGTTGCCGCGCGGGACTACCATCCGGGTAAACCCAGCGGCCTGTGCGGCCAGCGCTATGGCCAGCACTCCCGGCACGGGGCGGAGCGCCCCGTCCAGCCCCAGCTCTCCGAGGAATATCGTGCCTTCGGGTTTGAAAGCGATCTGCCCGGATGCCAGCAAAAATCCCAGCGCTATGGCCAGATCAAAAGCGGGACCTTCTTTTTTGATATCGGCGGGGGCCAGATTGACGATGACCCGCTGGGATTTTTTGTGCGGGGCGAGCGCGCCGATGTTTTTGATAGCGGCCGAAATCCGCTCGCGCGATTCCTGCACTTCTTTGTCCGCGAGGCCCACGATAGTAAATATGTGCAGGCCCGGCGATATATCCACTTCCACTGCGATCATCCTGGCGTCGAGCCCGACCACTTGTGCGGCGTGGATGATGACGGACATACTGGCGGGTATTAGCGGGCGGCAGGGTCTTCGTGGGTGATGTCGTACGCGGCGGCGGGGTTGGCCTGCAGGCGCTCCTCCGGAATCGGCTTTTTACACGCGAGGCATACGCCGTACGTGCCCGTCGCTATGCGCTCCAGCGCGCGGTTGACTTGCAGGAGTCGCGTTTCCAGACTGCTCTCGGCCGCGAGGCGGGACTCATATTCCTCCACTTCGTCCGCTCCCTCGTGTTGGGCGGCGTGGGATCCGATCTCCATGGGTTCAAATCTGGGAAAATCCGTCCGCCACTCTCCCGCCGTCTTGCGGTCGGGGTGCGCGATATTTTTGAGCTCGGCCACCAGCCGGTCGTGTTCGGCGGCGAGCGCTTTCTTCATCTCCGCAATCATGTGGGGTTGCATAGCCCCATCGTAGCACAGGCACGCGCGCGGGCGCCAGAGACGCGCCGGGTATCACTGGGCAAACAGGCGGTTGATGGTCGTCTCCGCGCCTTCTTTGCCTGTGGTAAATATGAGGACATTGCTTGCCGGGAAGACGCCGTACCCGATGCCCAGGTCTTTTGCCTGCGAGAGTTTGAGATACCGCCAGTCTATATTGCGGTACGTGCGATCTTCAAAGGGCGCGACGATGGTGTCGGTGCGCTCGTCAAAAAACATCGGCGTTATCTGCGCCAGGAGCGATGGCTCCCAGCGGAGCATGGCGGCAAACGTCCGCGCCTGGTCGCGGGTGCGTACGGCAAACCCCAGGCGGTTGCCGGTTTCTCCGGCGTACATGAATACCATGAGGTTCGGATCCATAATATCCAGCAGTTCCTGCGGCGGGGCGATACGCCACAGGTCAAAGAAATCCTGCGGGGTCGCAAAGCGCTCATTGGGCCCGTCCTGCACCTTGATGATGATGCGCTTGACCGTTCCGGTGCGTTCTTTTTCCTGCCACGCGTCGTTCATAAGGCGCAGAAACTCGGCGCGGTCGGTTTTTTTGACGCTGATGGTGCGCGCGGTCTCCGTGGCAAAATACGGAGCGGGCGGCGTCTGGCGCGTGGGCGCACTCGCGGTGGTAGTTTTGGGCGGAACCGACGGAGACAGGATGGTCGCCCGCACAAGCAGAAACCCTCCGCCGCCCAGCGCGGCTATGATAAGCACGATGACGGCTGTCGCGAGCATTGGTATTTTCCGGCCGGAACGGGAGGACACGGGCGCGCCGGAGAGCGTGGGAGCCGGCTGTCTGCCGACCATCTGGCCTAGTGATGGAGGCGCGGTTTTGAGCAATTCCTCGGCGTCCGTCCGCATCGTGCGGATGGCGATCCTCGGCCCAGCGGGTGTCGCGCCGTCTTTTTTTTCCGGAGGCATAGCGCACATTATACACGGGTCGGGCGGCGCGTGCCATACGCCGCGCGGCACGCGCGGCGTATGGCGGCGGCACACGATAATCCCTGCGGGGTGCGCAGGGATTATCGTGTGCCGATGGGCGGATCGTTTTAAATCAGAGTTCAGAAACGCGGGCGTCCGTGGCGAGGGCCACCATTGGAGCGCATGGGCGGACGGGGTGACGGCGGGCCATTCCGCGCCTGTCCCCGCGCGATCTCCTCGTCGGTGTAGCGGCCGGGCAGGTCTTTGAGCGAGAGATTGATCCTCCCCTGCTCGTCTATGTTTTTCACGATTGCCTTGGTCATATCGCCGATGTTGAGAATGTCGGTAACGCGCTCCACGCGCCACGGGGCCAGCTCGGAGATATGGATGAGTCCGTCCTGGCGCGGCCCCACCTCCACAAACGCGCCAAAATCCAGGAGGCGCGTAACCGGCCCTTCTATGATGTCGCCCGGCTTGAGTTCGTAGGTTACCTGCCGGACCAGTTCCAATGCGGCGGCCATGCCCGCGGCGTCGGCCGACGTGATGAATACCGTGCCGTCGTCTTCTATGTCTATCTGTGCGCCCGTGCGGGCGATGATGTCGTTGATTACTTTGCCGCCGGGGCCGATGAGCGCGCCGATCTTCTCGGGGTTGATTTTGACGATCTCAATGCGCGGGGCGTACGGCGACAGCTCCGGGCGCGGCTCTTTGATGGCCGTCTCCATCGCGTCCAGTATTTTCATGCGCGCCGCGCGGGCTTTGGCAAGCGCCGTGTGCAACATCTCGGGGGTGATACCCTCTATCTTTACATCCATCTGTACCGCGGTGATGCCCGCGCGCGACCCCGCCACTTTGAAATCCATGTCGCCGTGGTGATCCTCCGGCCCCTGGATGTCGGTGAGCACGCAGTACCTGCCGGACGAGTCCGATATGATGCCCATCGCCGCCCCGCCCACAAGCGATTTGATCGGCACGCCCGCGTCCATCAGCGCCATAGCGCTTCCGCACACCGACGCCATGGACGACGAGCCGTTGGACGAGAGCACCTCGGATACCGCGCGGATCGTGTACGGAAATGTTTCGCGGGGCGGGAGCATGGGCAGAAGCGCGCGCCCCGCCAGCGCCCCATGTCCTATCTCGCGCCGCCCCGGGCCGCGCATGGGGCGCACCTCGCCTACGGAAAACGGCGGGAAATTGTAGTGGTGGAGGAAATGCTTTTTGGTGCGGATCTCCATGCCCTCCACGATCTGCTCGTCCCCCGGGGAGCCCAGGGTAACGGTGGAGAGCACATGCGTCTCGCCGCGCATGAAAAGTCCCGATCCGTGCGTGCGCGGCAGGACACCTACCTGGGCGGACAGCGTCCGCAGATCGTCCGGCCCCCTGCCGTCGGGCCGCAGGGACTCACCCAGTATTTTGCGGTGGATGATTTCATTGATGATCTCCTCAAACATGAATTCCGCGCTCGCTTTCTGGAAGAGCGCGGGATGCTTCTCCGCGGCCGCGGCCATCCATTTTTCTTTGACGGACATTTTGGCCTCGTGTGCGGTCTGCTTGTCGTGGTGGTACACCGCCTGCTCTATGGCGGACATGAATTCGTCGCGGAGCAGTCGGTCCAGTTCCGGCGGGGTCGCCAGAAGACGCACGGTTTTTTTGGGGCGGGCGTGCTGGGCGATGATGGTGTCCTGGAATGCGATGAGCTCCCGCACCGCCGCCATGCCGCGCTCCGAGGCGGCCTCAAAATCCTCTTCGGTGATCTCGGCGGCTCCCGCCTCCAGCATATTGATGCGGTCGCGCGTGCCGCATATCACCATGTCCAGCGCCGCGGATATGCGCTCCTCCGCCGTCGGATTGACGGTCAGCAGGGAGTCTTTTTTGTCCACACGCACCCCGGCAACCGGCCCCTGCCACGGGATCGGGGAGAGCGAGAGCGCGAGCGACGCGCCCAGAAGTCCCAAAATATCGGGGTCGTTTTCGTCGTCTATGGACAGCACGGTGATGACAATCTGCACCTCGTTGCGCATGCGCATGTCAAAGCGCGGGCGGATGGCCCGGTCAATCAGGCGCGCGGCGAGGATTGCCTCCTCCGACGGGCGGGACTCGCGCTTCATAAAGCGCGAGCCGAGTATTTTGCCCGTGGCGTAGTACTTCTCCTCGTAGTCCACCGAGAGCGGAAAAAAATCCCCGCCCTCGCGCGCGTACTCACTCATCACCGCGGTGGCCAGGACCACCGTATCGCCCAGGCGCACGGTTACCGATCCAGACGCGTGTTGCGCCCAGTTGTTGAGGACCACTTCAAACGATTTGCCGTCCACTGTGCATGAGTACTTGTGCGGGTCCATGAATATGCGGGTGCGCAATCGCACGGGACGAGGAGGGCGATACGCCGATCATTCGCCTTTTCCCATAACAGCCGTTGCGGGAAAAGGCGAATGCCGTATCCTCCGGTCCGCCTCATCGCGATGCTTGCGCGCGCCCCGTGATTTGTATTGATAAAATAATTCGGGCGGTTTCAATCGTGTTCGCCGCCGCCGCGGCCCATGCGCAGGAGATACCGGCGGTCAGCGCCCAGGTCGGTAAAGTCGTCCGCGACCTCCTGTAGTTTCTGCGACGTGGAGCGTCCGAACGCCATGACTTCCGCCTGGATGCCGTGGGTTTTGAGATACTCCACCAGCGGTATGAAGTCCCCATCGCCGGTTACCAGCACGATGGCATTGACAAACGCATTGTGCGCGAGCCGCACCGCGTCTATCGCCATACCCACATCCCAATCGGCCTTTTTCATGCCTCCGGCAAAAATTTGCAGGTCTTTTATCTTGGTCTCAATCCCCATTTTAACCAGCGCGTCCAGGAAGGGCGTCTCCTCCCCTGACTCGGTGCGGATGACATAGCCGATGGCCCGCACCAAATCCCTCCCCGCCACGGCGGCGCGGAGTATCTCTTTGAAATTGGCCCGCGCGTTGTGCAGGTTTTTGGCCGAGTGATAGAGGTTCTGCACGTCTATCAGCACGGCGACGCGCTGGGCTTTGTGTTTGATGACGCTCATACGCTATCGCTTGAGACCGAGTTTTTTGATGAGCCCCGCATACTGCCTGCCATTGGTCTCGCGCATATAGTCAAGCAGTTTTTTGCGCTGGGCGACCATGCGCAGAAGTCCCCGCCGCGAGTGATTGTCTTTGTGGTGGGTCTTGAGATGCCCGGTGAGCCGGGCGATCTCTTCGGTCAGCACGCCGATCTGGACCGCACTGGAACCAGTGTCTGTATCGTGAATACGCAGTTTTTCTATGATTTTCGCCTTGTCCTTGGAGGGTAGCGACATATCCGCACTATATCACAAGAGCGATTTTTGCGCAAATCATAAGCGGCGGCCGAGAGCGGTGTTTATGTTTCCGATGGAGCGGTGATATGAGGCGGCCCGGGAACCTTGATCACTTATTGGCAACTTATAGTTTATAGCAAGAGGAGACTTTCGTCATGGCCACCAGTATCCCCCCACCAGGAATCGAACCTGGATCAATTGGTTAAGAGCCAACTGCTTTACCACTAAGCTATAGGGGGCACCAAAAAGAATATCGTATTTACGGCATCACGGCAATGCCGGATCGCCGGAGGAGTGGAATGAGTATTTCCATCGGGAGTCCGTGGGTAAAGCCGGTGAAAGAGCCGTTGATCCGTGCGACGAGCGTCATGCCGTACGGATACGCCGGTGAGAACGCGGCAGACCATGTCGTGACGGGAAATATCTCCACATAGCGGGCGATTTCTTTCTCGTCCAGCGCGCGGAATGTAAACTCCGTTTCCACGGACACGGATTCGTGAATGCCGCGCTCCGCATCGCGATAGCAGAACCCGGTGTACGCCGTCGCCGTGCTGTCCGAAAGCGCCCGGAGCATGCGCGCGGCCTCCTCTTTGTCGCGCGGCTTTTCCAGCATTCTGCCCTCAAAAACGCCGAACGTGTCCGCGGCGATGATGATTTCTCCCGCCCGCGCGGGCAGGCGCTCGCGCGCGGCGACGGCGTCGCATTTGGCGCGCGCTATCAGAGCCGCCTGTCTCCCGGGCTCTGGGTCGCGGATCGCCTGCTCATCAATATCCGCCGCCGCCACTTCAAACGGCAGATTGAGCGCTTCAAAAATCTTTTTTCTCTGGGGCGAGGCCGAAGCCAGAATAATGCGCCGCGTCATAGCCGGAAATCAATATAGCTCTTTGTTCACAAACGGGATGAGGGCCAGCACGACGGCGTCGGTATAGTAGTGCGTCCGGTCAATGACATCGTGTGTCAGCAATCCCACCGCGCCGTTTTCCTGTTTGGAATTGGTGCGGGCAAATACCACATCATCCGCCGCGCCCAACTCCATGCCTCCCCGCACGAGCTCCGCCACCCTGTGCGGGAGAAAGAAGGCGCTGCTTCTGCCCCTGCCCGTTTTGCCGTCGCGCGACCGGACGACGATCCAGGCAAACGACTCCATCTCTCCGGCTTTGTCTTCCACGCCACCCTCGATACCGACCCAAAAGTCCGCGTCGGGTATGGAGTCGGCCGCGCGATGCGCGCGGTTCCACGCGCCCTCCTGCGTCTGGGCATCGCTCACCGGCTGGTCGCCGATGCCCGATGACACGGACACGCCGGTGAGAGAAAATGTTTCCGCGGGAAACATCTTCTCAAAACCGTTTTTGACGGCCGCGATCTTTACCGGATTTTTGGACGCGACAACAAGAGTTTTCATGTTTGTTCTGCACAATGCCCCCGGAGGGATTCGAACCCCCAACAACAGCTTCGAAGGCTGGTGTGATATCCATTTCACCACAGGGGCGGCATGGCATGAAAATACCACACCGATTGAGAAAACGCCATTTTTCTGCTACGATTACGCGATGAAATCGCCGATTGTCATACCCGCGGAGGTCCGCGACGTGGTCCGCACGCTCGTGACGGCCGGATACCAGGCGTATCCGGTGGGCGGGTGCGTGCGCGATGCTCTGCGCGGCATAGCGCCCAGGGACTGGGACATCACGACATCTGCCAAACCCGAAGAAATCCTGTCTCTGTTTCCGGAAAGTTTTTACGAGAACAAATTTCTGACGGTGACGGTAAAAATGGGATCACCGGATCCGGCGCTCGCGGAGATTGAGGTGACAACGTACCGGAGCGAGGGCAAATACACGGACAGACGCCATCCCGACGAGGTGCGGTATGCCGCGACTTTGGAAGAGGATTTATCGCGCCGCGATTTTACGGTCAATGCGATGGCTCTGAACGGCGCCGGTGTCATCACCGACCCGTTCGGCGGGCGGGACGATCTGAAAGAAAAACTCATCCGCGCGGTGGGCGATCCCGATGCGCGCCTCGGCGAGGACGCGCTCCGCATGGTGCGCGCGGTGCGGCTGGCGGCGGAGCTGGATTTTGCCATAGAGGACGCGACGGCCGCGGCGATCAGAAAAAACGCCGGCTCTCTGGCATTTGTCTCCGGCGAGCGGGTGCGCGATGAGCTGGTCAAACTGATGATGTCCCCGCGCCCGCGGCGCGGCATTGAGACCCTGCACGAGATGGGACTCCTGCGGCATATCATCCCCGAGTTGGAGCAGGGCATCGGCATGGTCAACCGCCCCAAATATCTCACGATATGGGAGCACAACCTCAAAGCATTGGAGTATGCGGCGAGCGCCGGATACCCGCTGGACGCGCGCCTCGCCGCCCTTCTCCATGATGTCGCCAAGCCCGCGACGCGGGGCGCCGAAAAAAACGCGAAAAACGACGAGTGGACGTTTTATGGGCACGATGTCGTAGGCGGGCGCATGGCCGCCGCGATCCTCACGCGCCTGCATTTTCCGGCCACAACCGTGGAGAAGATCGCAACCCTCATCCGGTGGCATCTTTTCAAATACGATCCGGACGAAGGTATCACCGACTCATCCATCCGGCGGCTGATTCGCAATGTAGGCGCCGATCGCATGGATGACCTGGTGCGCCTGCGCATCTGCGACCGCATGGGCATGGGCGTGCCCAAAGCGCTCCCCTATCGCCTCCGGCATTTTCAATTCCGCGTGGAGCAGATTCTGCGCGAGGAGGAGGCGCCGTCCGTCAAGAAGTTGAAAATAAACGGCGATAGTGTTATGAAGATACTTGATATCGGGCCGGGCAGGATCATCGGGAGGATTTTGGAAGTGCTCCTGCAGGAAGTCATGGACGATCCTGCGAAAAACACGCCCGCCTGTCTGGAAGATCGCGTGCGGGAATTGGCCGCCCTGTCGGACGCGGAGCTGGTCGCCATCGCCGAGCGCGCCGAGTCGCGCGTGGAGATGGTGGAGGACCAGCGGGAGAGCGAGATCAAGCGGAAATATTTTGTGAAATGAAACGGGGTGTAGTATACCGGCAGTACGCACGCTTCGGGTGCGTGAAGACCGGGTTCAATTCCCGGCACCCCGAATGAGCGAGTCAGGAAATTTTTACCACAGAGTATATGAGATCGTAAGACGGATCCCGCGGGGGCGCGTGGCGACGTATCGCCAGGTGGCGATCATGGCGCGATCCCCCCGCGCCGCGCAGGCAGTCGGCTGGGCGCTCCGGGCACTCCCCGACGCGCACGATGTCCCCTGGCAGAGGGTTATCAATGCAGAGGGCATGATCTCCATTGAAAATCTGCGCGCGCCCAAAGCCCTCCAGATCAGACTCCTCCGCGAGGAGGGCGTGGCTGTCGGGGAGGCGGACGGGAATTATTTTGTGGAGCTTGAGCGGTACCAGTGGCGTCCGGAGAGAAAAGGGCACATTGAGAGGCGGGCGGCTACAATTGAGATTGAGGGCCCATAGTTAAGTGGTATAACGGCGCATTCGCATTGCGCAGGCGGGAGTTCGATTCTCCCTGGGTCCACCAAAGTTGATTAGTTGCCTCGCTCGGGGCTTCGCCCCTCGCTTCGGCAGGCATTTCCGCAAGGAAATGCCACGGGCTTCTGAAATCCACCGCCAAGATTCCCGCCGCAATGCGGCGGTTC
>Ga0233425_10008159_pt1 | contig 14117 bp, 8 predicted proteins | sample Watercolumn_Towu_2_FD_181712 | JGI IMG/M metagenome (GOLD analysis project Ga0233425, IMG submission 181712) | Freshwater microbial communities from Lake Towuti, South Sulawesi, Indonesia - Watercolumn_Towuti2014_140_MG | ecosystem: Environmental > Aquatic > Freshwater > Lake | place: Indonesia...
GGCGAACCGGGGGTCCTTTTCCAGCGACTCGCGGCGCACCCACGCCTCGGCTGCCGAGCCGCCCCAGGCGTTGTCGATCAGGCCCACCGGCACCTTCAGGATCTGGTGGAGGTAACGGCCGAAGAGAAATCCCACCGCACTGAAGTCCCTCACGTTCGCCGCCGTCGCCGCCTCCCACTGGCCCTTGAAGTCGGTCTTCAGCTCCTGCGTGCCCACCTGGGGCACCGAGATCAGGCGTACCAGGGGAAGCTCCGAGGCCAGGGCCTCGAGGTCGCCGTTGTGGGACTGCGCAATCGCCCACTGCATGTTCGATTGCCCCGAGCACATCCATACCTCGCCCACAAGCACATCCTGGACTTCGCGCACTCCCGTCCCGGCGATGCGGAGAACCTGGGGCGTCGCGCTGGCCGGCACGGGCGCGAGCTTCACCTGCCACTTGCCGTCCGCCGCGGCAGTGGCGGCGTATGTCTGGCCCGCGAAGCTCACGGTCACCTTGGTTCCGGGTGTATCCCAGCCCCAGATCGGATTGGCCTGTCCCTGCTGCAGGACCATGTGGTCGCCGATGATGGCAGGCAGCTTGAGTTCGCCGCGCGGCGCCGGGGCGACCGCGCAACCGGAGGCGAGGAGCAGCCCGACGAGGGCGGCGCCGAGGGCGGGGAGGATGCGGGAGGGGATCATGTCGGGAGTTTGCGACTCATGGTGTAACCGGGTTCTTTCCCAGTGAGGAAGCTTCTTTTCAGGGGAAAATCCACCCGACCGCATCCGCCCATTCTCCCTCTTTGTCAGCTCCGCGGGGCCGGCCCCGGCAACGCCCGGCCAGGACCGCACCCGAGGTTGCACCCACTTCGGTTTCGCGGGATGCGCGGGTGGCAGCCAGCGTCGACCCGTTTCCAGACTTGCCTGCAAGCGAGGCTTGTTTTTTCCGCGGTGAGGTTTATGCACCAACCAAGCGTCCCACCGCTCATGCCGCCGCAAGACCCCGAGAGCGCCCGCTGGTTCACCGAAAATATTCAAGGGCATGAGCCTGGGTTGAGGGCTTGGCTGTCCAAGTGTTTTGGGCCACGCCTCGACATCGACGACGTGGTGCAGGAGGCCTTTCTGCGTGTCCTGCGCGCCCATGCCCTCGGGGAGTTGCATGCCCCGAAGGCGTTTCTCTTCTCCACGGCGCGCAATGTCGCGCTCGACCAACTCCGCCGCCACTGCGTCTCGCGCACGGATCCCTTAGTGGAAGCCGACCTGTCAAACGTCTTGGATGACCATGACAGCATTCCCGAGAACGTCGCCCGCAACCAGGAACTCGCCCTCTTGACTGAAGCCGTCCAGTCCCTGCCGGATCGCTGCCGCCAGGTGATGACGCTGCGCCTGGTCTACGGCCTCACCCAGCGCGTCATCGGCGCGAAACTCGGCGTCTCGGACCGCACGGTTGCCGCGCAACTTGCGATCGGCACGAGAAAATGCACCGAGTTCATGCTGCGCCGGCTTGATCGCCAGCGGTGCGCGCCATGAAACGCCCGGAGCCCGATTCGCCGGAGGCACAGCGCCGATCGCAGGCTGCCTCGGAGTGGCTCGTCCGCCGCGATCGCGGCTTTACCGCCGCCGAGCAGGATGATTTTCTGCAATGGCTCGCCGCCGATCCGCGGCACGGCGAGTGGTTCCGGTTGCACCGCTACACCGTCGGCGACTTCACTGCGCTCGCCCAGTGGCGCCCCGAACACAGCGAGGAACCAAACCCGGATCTGCTCGCCCCACGGGAGCGACGGATTCGCTGGCTGGCGCCCACTTTGCTGGCTGCCGCCGCGGCGATCGCGGTGGCCTTCGTGTGGTGGCACGCGACGCCCGCGACACCGGTCGCGTCGCCGGTTGCCGCCACCGAACTGAAGCGCCGCATTCTCGAAGACGGCTCGTCGGTGGAACTGAACCGTGGTGCCATCGTCACGACGGAATTCAGCGCCAGCGAACGCCGAGCGACCCTCGTTCGCGGCGAGGCACTGTTTACCGTGGCGAAGCATCCCTCTCTGCCGTTCATCGTGCGCGCAGGCGGCGTCGAGGTGCTCGCCGTGGGTACCGCCTTCAGTATGCGACTCGACCCGACCGCCGTCGAGGTGCTCGTCACCGAGGGGCAGGTCGGGGTGAAGCGCGTTGCCGTGCCCTCTGTCACCTCGCGTGCCGGCCCGACCACCGACGCGTCCGAGCTGCCGCCCGCCGAGCCACAGCTCATCGCTGCGGGTCAGCGCGCCACGATCTCGCTTACCACCGCGGCTCCACCCCACGTCGTCGCGGTCACGCCCCAAGCGATCGCGCAACAGCTCGACTGGCAGCCGCAGTTGCTCGATTTCTCGTCCGCGCCACTCGCAGTCGCGGTCGCCGAGTTCAATCGCCGCAACCGCGTGCAGTTTGTGCTTGCCGATGTCGAGCTTGCCGCCCTGCCCATCGTCGCCACGATCCGATCCGACAACGTCGAGGGCTTTGCCAAGTTTCTCGCGGCTGCACCGGGCGTGCACATCGAACGTCGGGGTGCCACGGAAATCGTGGTGAGCCGGAAGCCCTGACCCTTGTCCGGCTCGCCCCAACGGTCCCCACGCCCTCCCCCGTGCCTTGAAAACGTCCGGTTGTGAAAGATCGTTTAGTGAAACCAGCGCCCTGAAACGTCTAAGGGCACTTGCGAACGACCCCGTCACAACCGCCCGCCGGCTCTTCCCACTCTGCGTGTGCCTCGCTTGCCTCACCGTGGGCGGCCCCGCGTGGGCCATCGAGGCGACCCGCTCTTTTGATGTTCCGGCCGGCAATGCCGCCGAAACGCTCCGGCTCGCCGCGAGTCAGGGCGGCCTCGAGATCATCTTCTTCGCCGAGACCGTACGCGGAATCGAGACGCCCGCTCTCCGCGGGGAGTTTCTCCCGCGCACCGCGCTGGAACGTCTCATCGCCGGCACCGGGCTGGTCCTCGTCGACGACCCCCAAGTTCGCACCCTCACCGTGCGTCGCCAGCCCCTCCCGGCCGGACACACCGCCCCCCGCCCTTCAACGCCTGCACCCATCATGAACAAGAAGAACCTGGTTTCCACGATCCGCACCTGGGTCGCCGTCGCACTAGCCCCAGCAGCCACCACCAACGCGGCAACGCCCGCCGCCGGAGAGGAATCGGTCGTGCGGCTCAGCCCGTTCGAGGTCACGAGCAACACCGATGTCGGCTACCAAGCCACCGCAACGCTGGCCGGCAGCCGGCTGAACACTTCCCTGAAGGATGTCGCGGCGTCCATCTCGGTGTTCACCGAGGAGTTCATCAAGGACATCAACGCCACCGACCTCAAGGACGTGATGGTTTATGGAAACAACTTCCAGCCGGACCTGGACGACGCGGGGAGTTTTGGGGACCAATCGTCCGGTAATAGCGTCATGGGCACGGCTCTCGGCTCCAACCGCGTGCGCGGCCTCCCGGTGGACGTCGCCCGCAACTATTTCAAGTGGCTCAACCCGACCGACACCTACAACCTCGGCCGCGTCGAGGATGCGCGCGGGCCGAACTCCGTCCTCTTCGGCATCGGCAACGCCGGAGGTATCATCAACGTCGCGACCAAGCAGGCCCTGCTGAAGCGCCCGCTTCGCGAGGTCTCGCTGTCCGGTGGCAGCTTTAGCTCGTGGCGCGCGACGCTCGACGTCAACCAGCCGTTGGGCGACAAGGCCGCCGTCCGCTTCAACGCCGTGGCCAATCGCACCCGTTATTTTCAGCACTACCGGTATTCCGAGAGCCAGCGAGCCCACTTGGCGGCCAAATACGAAATCGCGTCTTGGCTGACGCTCCGCGCCGAATACGAGCGCGGCGAGGTCGAGTCCAATTCCGGCCGTCTGACCGGTGTCTTCGACAGTCTCGTCCCGTGGCTGCGCGCGGGAAGGCCGCTTTTCGCGTCGACCGCACCCAACACCGCCTTCGCCGGGCTCGGCACCCGCCTCACCAGCGCCAACCTTGGGTCGCTGCGCTACATCTCCAACTCGAACCAACTGATCCACATGGGAGGCCAAATCAGCACGATCGGCTCCCGGGGCAGCGTCTTCAGCGGCCACGCGATCGTGGACCCCTCGATCATCTCCTTCGAGGTCAACAGCGGCGGGCCCGGGCAGGTCCGCACCAACCCCTACAACAACCTCTCCGCCATCGCAACGGCCCAGCTTGCGAAGAAGACGTTCGTGGAACTCGGGGTCAATCGCCAGCGCTCCAGCTTCACCAGTATGGATGCGGTGATTTCGCACGAGCTCTATGGCGACGCCAACACCACCCTTCCGGGAACCCTCGGTGCCAATCCCTATGCCGGGCGTTTGTATATGGAATCCTACTGGCGCAGGTGGCAGCGCGATCTTCGCGCCGATACCGCGCGGCTGTCGCTCTCCCAGGAAGTGGACTTGGGCAAATGGGGCCGGTATCGCGGCGGCGTTTTCGGAGAATTCGAAAAACAAGACGGCCACGCCTGGCCGTCTTGGGAGTCCTTCGAAGGCCGGCCCTACACCACCTCGGCCGAGAACAATTTCGTGTGGCGGCGCACCTATGTGCAGGAGGGCGCGTGGGGTAGCTACTACGTCAACAGCCCGAGCGAGACCGGCTTCATCAACAACCTGACCGACCCCATCTCGGGGCGCACCCTGAGTTCCAAGTGGATCGTCTACAATGCCCAGGACAACGACCCGACCAAGCAGTCGAATTACATGGGTATGCTCCAAGGCCATTGGTTTGGCGGCCGGCTCGTCGCCGGCGCCGGCTACCGCAAGGACCGCTTCGATGTGGAGGACTACGCCCAAATCCGCGACTCGGTGACCGGCGCGCTGGGAGTGAATACGACGACCTTCGTCAGGGCGATTTCCCAGCCCCAGACCCGCACGTTCAGTGCCGTGTGGCATGCGTTGCCCAACGTTTCGCTCAAATACAACCAGGCCGCCAACAGCACCACGATCAACTCGGGCGTCAGGGTCTTTCCGTCCACCTACGGGTCCACCGTCCGACCTGAAAATTTCATCCCCGGACCGGCGTCGAAAGGCATCGGGAGGGACTATGGGGTGACGGTCAGTTTGTTGCAGGGAAAACTCTATGCCAGTCTTGTGCGCTTCACGACCGAGTCCATCGGCGAACTCTTCAGTGGCGCCGGGGTTCACAACACGCAGCAAAGCCGTATTCTCACGGCGCTGCAGACGGCCAACCTGATGAGCACCGCGGAAGTCGACGCGAGATGGTCGGCCGCCAACGCGACCGGTCGCGACAAGAGTTCGCAGGGCTACGAACTCTCGCTGACCGCGAACCCCGGCAACTGGCGGCTGAGCGTAAACGGCTCCTACACCGACGGCACCTACTCCTCGATCATCCCCGAGGTCGTGGCGTGGTGGGCGGCGGAGAAGGCGTTCTTCCAGAGATTCCCGCAGAACATCCCGAGCGGCGTCGGCACCAACACGATCGCGACCGAGATCGCGATCGAGGACAACAACCTCGCCGAGGCGCGCGCAGGCGAGGGCATCGGCCTCGTGGGCAACGCCAAATACAAGGCGAACTTCTTCGCCCGCTATTCGTTCCGGCAGGGCTTCCTGAAGGGCGCCTTCGTCGGCGGCGGCTACCGCTACACCAGCGAGATGCTGGTGGGCCAGACGATCGACGCCTCGCGGCGCCTGCAATACGCGCCGCCCGCGGGCGAGGCGGCCTTCCTGCTCGGCTTCGAGCGCCGCTTGGGCGATCGGGCGCGGCTGAGCACGCAGCTCAACATCGCGAATCTCTTCGACGAGACCGACCCTCGGATCATCCGCTACGCCAACACCGGCAACACCTACGAGATCAAGCGCATCGCCGTGCGCGATCCGCGGACCTGGACGCTGTCGACTCGTCTCTCGTTCTGAACGCCTGCCTGACCTTTCGCGGGAGTAGGCTTCCGTGTCTGCGAAACCGGCCGTTTCCCATGTCGCGCCTCAACCGCCGACAATTCCTCCAACTCTCCGCTGCCGCCGGCGCGTGTTCCCTGATCCCCGGGTGCGCCACCGTCCCCCGCCCCCGGCGCATCTCTCTGAACGAAAGACTCCGCCACGCCTGCATTGGCGTGGGCGGCATCGGGAGGAACGATCTGCAGCATTTCCGCTCCCACCCGCGCTGCCAGATCGTCGCGCTTTGCGACGTTGACAGCGACAACCTCGAAAAGGCGGGGGCGCTCGTGCCTGCCGCCCGCCGCTACCGCGACTGGCGCGAGCTGCTCGCCCAGGAAGGCGACCGCATCGACTCCGTCAACATCGCCGTGCCCGACCACATGCACGCCCCCATCGCGCTGGCCGCGATGCGCGCGGCCAAGCACGTTTATTGCCAGAAGCCGCTGTGCCACGATGTCGCGGAGTGCCGTGCGCTCGCCTCGGCTGCGCAGGTGGCCAGGGTCGTAACGCAGCTCGGCACGCAACACGCCTCCGGGGTCGGCGACCGGCAGGCCGTGCAATGGCTGCGCGAGGGCGCCGTGGGCAAGGTGCATCGCGTGATCCTCTGTTCGAACCGCCCGGGCGCCGAGCGACAACGCCTGGCCGGCCCGCGTCCAGCCCAGTCCGCTCCCGCCCCAGAGACTCTCGCGTGGGACCTCTGGCTCGGCACCGCACCAGCGCGCCCCTACGCTCCCGATATCTATCATCCCATGATCTGGCGCTCGTGGCTCGATTTCGGCACCGGCTGGTCCGGCGACATCGGCTGTCACATTTTCGACGCCGTGTGGAAGGGACTCGGCCTCACTGCGCCCGTTGCGGTCACCGCCGAGGTGCAAGCCTCGTGGCGGCAATCGCCCGCGCGGCGCGCCGACACCTGGCCGCAGACCAACCACATCACCTGGGTCTTCCCCGGCAACGAGCGCACCGCGCAACGCGAGTTGATCGTGGAGTGGTTCGACGGCGACAAGTTTCCCCCCGAGGAGGCCCAGGCGCTCGCGCGGGCGGACGGGTTCCAGGTCTACCCCGCCGAGGCGGCGCTGGTGTTGGGAGATGAGGGCGCCCTGCTGCTCCCGCACACATCCGGCGCGCGGCTGCTGCCCAGGGAAAAATTCGCCGGCCGGGCGCGAACCGCGTTTGCCCCGCGCAGCCACTACCGCTATTTCCTCGATTGCTGCATCAGCGGCGAACTGCCCGAGTCGCACTTCGGTCAGACGGGCCCGATGAACGAGGCGATCCTCCTGGGCACGGTGGCGGCGCGCGTGCCCGGCTCCACCCTGCGCTGGGACGCCGCCCGGCTGCGCATCCCCAATTCGCCGGAGGCGCACCGGCTCCTCCGCCGCACCTATCGCGCCGGCTGGGAAGTGCCGTGGGTGTAGCTGAAGCCGGCAGGCCGATTAACCATGAGACCGAAGCGCGACTTTGCATTGGGGAAGCGGCTCGGATACGCGGCGGACGCGGTGATGAGTCGGAACGGCACCGTCAGTGTCGATTCGCTCGGGGGCAACGCCACGATCCGGCGCGTGCCCCATGGCAGCGACCTCGCGGTGCGCGACCCGCGGCACCAACTCGGCTGGGTGTTGTTCTCGCGCCTCCCTGCGGCGGCCAAGGCGCGGATGCTCGGTCAAAATGCGCTGCGCGTCCTCGCTCCCTGCCTCGAGCGGCAGCCCGCGGTCAATCGTCCGTCCGTGACTGCGAAACTCCCCTGACGATCTCCAACCACGGGAGGATGTGAAATGCCTATGAACCCGCCAATGACGACCGCCCAAGCGAACCAGCATCAAGCAGGTGAAACGCGGCGGACCTTCCTCAAGTCCGCCGGCACCGCCCTCGCGGGGCTGTGGCTGGCGGATCAACCCGCCGCGGGCGCCGAGCAGCGCGCGCCGGCCGCGGGCGAAACACTCGCGTTGCACGGCGGGCCCAAGGCCGTCACGCACCCGCACGGCCGCGCCACGCGCTGGCCGCTCTACGGCGAGGAGGAAGAGCGGGAGATCGTGAAGCTGCTCCGGGAGCCCGGCTACGGGCCGATCGACCAACTGGAGCAGGACTGGACCGCGCGCTTTCAGGTGCCGCACGCGCGGGCCTACTGCAACGGCACGAGCGCGCTCACGACGATGTTCTTTGCCCTGGATCTCCCGCCGGGCAGCGAAATCATGGTGCCCAGTTACACCTTCTTCGCCACCATCACGCCGATGCGGTTCTTCGGGCTGGTCCCCGTGTTCGTCGACATCAACCCGCGTACGCTCAATTTCGACCTGGAGGACGCCAAACGCCGCCTGACCAGGAGAACCAGGGCGCTGCTGCCGGTGCATTGGTGGGGGCTCCCCTGCGAGATGGATCGCATCTGCGAGTTCGCCAAGGAGAAGGGATTGATCGTGCTGGAAGATGCCTGCCATGCCCACGGCGCCTCGATGCAAGGCAAGTTCATGGGGTCGTGGGGCCGGATGGCCGCATTCAGTTTCCAGGCCACCAAGATGTTGCCTGCCATCGAGGGAGGCATGGCCGTCTATCAGGAGCGCGCGGACTACGAACGCGGTTCGACGCTGGGGCATTACGACAAGCCGCGGGACTTCCCCGCGGACAGTCCCTATCGCAAGTATCAGGGGTCGGGTCTGGGCCTGAAGCTGCGCATGCATCCGATGGCCGCCGTCCTGGCGCGCAGCCAATTGCGAGGCCTGGACGAACGGAACAACCTAGTGGCGGCGCAAATCCGCCGGCTCAACGACCGCATCCGGCACTTGCCGGGTCTGCACGAAGCAGCCGCACGACCAGACATGAAACGCATCTACTATGCCCACAACTCGCTGTTCATTGACGAGGCGCAGGCGGGCATGTCGCGGCAGGCGTGTGTCAAGGCCTTGCAGGCGGAGGGCGTCCGCGCCTCGGCGAGCAGCTACCTGCTGCAGCACAAGCTGGCGCTGTATGCCGAGGCGAAATGGTGGCACCACGCTCCGGTGATCCCGGAGTTGCCCGGCTCGGAACGGGCCAACCGCACCGAGATCGCGCTTCCCGTGTTCACCACGGAAGTGCCGGAACTGGTGGACCAATACGCCAAGGCCTTCGAAAAGGTCTGGGCCCACCGCAGGAACCTGGGAAAGACCTGAAGGCGGGAAGCCGCCGTCGATTTGGCTCCCCAGGAAACAATCATCTGCCGCTCGGTGACCGGCATCAGGCAACTGGATTCCGAAACAACCAGACCGAAGACCTATGAAAGAAAGCAGACTTCTTACCAAGCTGTTCGCCGTACTCGCCGTGGTCGCTTCCACGTTTGCCCAGACGGCAAACCCGCCCGCCCTCGGTACGGCATCGTCGTCCGCCGGAGACGGGTCGGTCGTGCGCCTCAGCCCGTTCGAAGTCACCAGCAGCTCCGATGTCGGTTATCAGGCCACCGATACCCTGGCCGGGAGCCGCATGAATACTTCCCTGAGGGACGTCGCGGCGTCGATCTCGGTGTTCACGGAGGAATTCATGAAGGACATCAACGCCACTGACCTGAAGGAGGTGCTGGTCTATGGGGTCAATTTCCAGCCCGATCTGGACGACGCCGGAAGCTTCGGGGACAATTCGAGCGGCAATAGCATCATGGGCACGGCCATCGGCTCCAATCGGGTGCGCGGCCTCCCGGTGGATGTTGCCCGCAACTACTTCAAATGGCTGAACCCGACCGACACCTATAATCTCGGCCGGGTCGAGGACGCCCGGGGGCCGAATTCCGTCCTGTTCGGCATTGGAAATGCCGGGGGCATCATCAATGTGGCCACCAAGCAGGCGCAATTGAAACACCCGATTCGGGAAATCTCGCTGTCCGGCGGTAGCTACAGCTCGTGGCGCGCGACGCTCGATGTGAACCAACCCCTTGGGAGCAAGGCCGCCGTCCGCTTCAATACCGTGGCCAATCATACCCGCTATTTCCAGCCGTACCGGTATTCCGAAAGCCGCCGCGCGCATCTGGCGGCCAAGTACGAGATCACGTCGTGGTTGACAGCTCGGGTCGAATACGAGCGGGGCGAAGTGGAGGCCAACTCCGGCCGTTTGACCGGCGTCTATGACCTTGTCACCCCCTGGCTCGATGCGGGAAGGCCGGTCTTCGCGCCGACCGCCCCCAGCTCCGCCATCTCCGGATTGGGTTCGCGGCTCTCGACCGCCAACCTATCGACGTTGCGCTATATCTCCAATTCCGACCGGTTGATCAACTGGGGCGGCCAGTTTGTCACGAGTGCCCGCGGCGGCTCGGGCAACGCCTACACGATCCTGGACCCCAAGGTTATTTCACTCTCGGTCAACAGCGGTGGTCCCGGGCAGGTCCGGACCAACCCCTACAGCAACCTCTCCGCCATCGCCACCACCCAACTCGGCCGAAGGACCTTCGCCGAGATCGGGGTGAATCGTCAGCGCTCCCACTTCACCAGCATGGATCCGGTGTTTTCCCACCAGCTCTTTGGCGACCCCAACACGAACCTGCCGGGAAACCTGGGCGCCAACCCCTTTGCAGGCCGACTGTACATGGAGTCTTACTGGCGGAAGTGGAATCGGGACAACCGCGCGGATACGGTGCGGTTTTCGCTTTCCCACGAGGTGGACGCCGGGAAGTGGGGCCGATATCGCGGTGGGGTATTTGGGGAAATGGAAAAGGAGGATCCCCACGCCTGGCCGGCCTACGAGGCGTTCGAAGGCAGGCCGTTCAACACCTCGGCTGAGAACAACCAGGTGTATCGACGCTCCTATGTGACCGAAGGCGCCTGGGGCAGCTATTATGTCAACAGCCCCTCGCAGACTGGCATGCTCAGCAACGTGACCGATCCGATTTCGGGCCGGACCTTCAGCTCCAGATGGATTGTTTATAATGCCATGAGCAACGATCCGACCAGGCAGTCGAATTACATGGGCATGCTGCAAGGTCACTGGTTCAACGGTCGGGTCGTCGCTGGGGCCGGCTACCGCAAGGACCGACTTGCCGCAGACGATTACAGCCAGGTGCGAGACCCGGTGACGGGCCTGCTGGACCGGGCGCAGACTTTCGAACGCGCGATTTCGCAGCCCCAGACGCGCTCCTTCAGCGTCGTGTGGCATGCGCTGAAAAACGTCTCGTTCAAATACAACCAGGCCAGCAACAGCACCACCATCAATTCAGGCGTGAGGATCTTCCCGTCGGTTACCGCCAACCCCGTTTCTGGTCCGGCGTCGAAAGGCCTTGGGCGGGATTACGGAGTGTCGGTCAATTTGTTGCAGGGAAAGCTCTATGCCAGCCTCGTGCGCTACACCACGTCCTCCATCGGGGAACTGTTCAGTGGCGGCAGCACCCACAACACGCAGCAAAGCCGCATTCTCACGGCGCTGCTGAACAACAACCTCATCACCACGGCCGAAATGGACGCCCGATGGTCGAATGCCACCGCGACGAGCCGCGACAAGCGGTCGGAAGGCTACGAACTCTCGTTGACGGCGAATCCCGGCAACTGGCGGCTGAGCGTCAACGGATCCTTCACCGACGGAGTCTACTCCACGATCATTCCCGATGTCGTCGCGTGGTGGGCGACGGAAAAGGCGTATTTCCAGCGATTCCCGCAGAACATCCAGTCCGGAGTCGGCGCCAACACGATCGCGGATGAAATCGAGATCGAGGACGACAACATCGAAGAAGTACGATCCGCCGAAGGAGTGGGGCTCGTCGGAAACGCCAAGTACAAGGCGAATTTCTTTGCCCGCTATTCGTTCAGGCAGGGCTTCCTGAAAGGGGCTTTCGTCGGTGGGGGCTACCGGTATACGGGGTGGATGCTGGTGGGGAGGACCATCGACGCCGCGAGACGCCTGCAATACGCTCCGCCCGTGGGTGAGGCTTCCCTGCTCCTGGGCTTTGAACGGCGCGTGGCCGACCGGGCGCGGCTCAGTGTGCAATTGAATGTCTCGAATCTCTTTGACGAAACGGACCCGAGGGTGGTTCGGTACGCCAATTCCGGCAATACCTACCAGGTCAAGCGGGTCGCCGTGCGCGAGCCGCGCGTCTGGACCCTGTCGACCCGTCTCTCGTTCTGAAAGCCTGTCTGGCCGGTCACAGGATGGGTCTCCGATGAATCCTTCCGATAACCTCAGTTGGCGCGATGCACTTCATGAAGGTGGGAGCATTGCCACTCGACTCGGCGTAGTATTCCGATCGGCGGTGTTGATGTTGGCACTCGCGTGTTCCTGTGCGGCATCGTCGGCGGCCCTGGGGGCCGCCGGGCTCACCAGATTGAGCGAACACCTCGCGGTGCATCACGGGCCGGTAAACACCGGCATCGTCGTTGGCGGCCGCAAAGGGTTATTGATCGACTGCGGCGAGGGGAGCATTGCCTTGGCTCTGCCGCAGTTGGGCGTTTCTTCCGTGGAGGCCCTCTGGTTTACCCATCATCACCGAGATCAGGCGTGCGGCGCCGGACGGTTCACCGCCGCCGGCAGCAAGGTCTTCGCGCCCGAAAAGGAGCGAGCGTTGTTTGCCGACGTTGCCGCGTATTGGGCCAACCCCAAGAGCCGCTGGCATCTCTACGGTTACCGGCCGTTCCACTTGGTCATGGCTGAGCCGCTTCCCGTCGACGGCGTGCTTTCGGACGGACGGACCGTCGCTTGGGGAGCCGCGAAGCTCACCGTCGTGGCCACGCCCGGCCATACCGGAGGGTCGCTCAGCTTTCTGGTAGAAGCCGATGGCCGACGGATCGTGTTCTGTGGCGACGCGATCTACGATGCCGGGAAGGCTTGCGAACTGTGGAGCCTGCAAACCGGGTACATGAAGTTCCTCGATGCGCGGCAACAACTGGTGTCCAGCCTCCAGCGGATCAAGGATCTGCGGCCCGACGTGCTCGTGCCCTCGCACGGGCCACTGATCACCGAACCAAGCCGGGCGATCGACTTGCTGATCAGTCGACTGGACAAAGCCTGCGAGCGACAGACGGCCACGTGCTATTATCGGCCGTACACCGAGTTTGCCGGCCGGCCGAACCTGATGCCGCTCAGTCCCGGGAAGAAGGTGCCCGCCTGCCTGCGACGCCTGACGGAGACGACCTGGGTTCTGATCGCCAACAACAAGTCCGCGCTCGTGATCGATTGCGGCAACGAGAAATCGGTGGCGGCGGTCCAGGCGTTGCTGGCCAAGGGCGAGATCCGCAGCGTGGAAGGGCTGTGGGTGACCCACTATCATGACGACCACGTGGACGCGATACCGGCGTTTCAAAAGACGTTCCCCGACTGTCCGTGCATGACCGATCGCAGTGTGGCCGACGTCATTACCAGGCCGTTGGCGTGGCGGATTCCCAGCCTTTCGCCCGGTGTCTGCCGCGTGGATCGTGTGACCGAGGATGGGGAATCGTGGCAATGGCACGAGTTCAAGCTGACGGCGTATCACTTCCCGGGACAAACGTTGTATCACGCCGGTTTGCTCGTCGAAGGCCAAGGCCTGCGGCTGTTGCTGGCGGGCGATTCCTTCGACAAAGGAGGCATGGCAGACTACTGCGTGTACAATCGCAATTGGCTCGGCGAAAATGTCGGCAACGACCGCTGCCTCGCCTTGATCCAACAACTTCGGCCCACCCACATTTTCCACAGCCACCGCTCCGAAGCCGTCGAATTCACCGAGGAACAACTGGGACTGATGAGAGCAGGCATTGCGGAGCGCGAGAAGCTCTTCGGTGAGCTGGTTCCCTGGGACCACGCCAACTACGGGCTCGACGGCCATTGGGTGCGTTGTGATCCGTACGAGCAAAAGGTGGAGGCGGGGGTCGAGATCAGCATCGACGTGGTGATTACCAACCATTCATCGGAGAAACAGGCGGCCGCCTGCCGGGCGATCTTGCCACGGGCATGGGACGGCCGGGGGACCGACCCCCTCTGGCCGTCCGAGTTCGGGAGCGGCGCGTGGCGCAAGGCCGAGATTCAGCCAAGAATGGACGGCCGCGTTCGCGTCGCTTTCACGGTTCCTGGCTCAGCCAGACCGGGTCGATACGTGGTTCCAATCGACCTGCGCTACGGCGCTCGGGCGTTGCCCCAGTTCTCGGAGGCAATCATCGAGGTTCGATAGGCCTGAACCGAATCCGTCGCCTTTCATGAATGCCACCATGCTGAACTTGCCACTCCGTGCGGGGCTCCGCTGTCTCCTCCCCGGTCTCCTGTTGGCCTTCCTCCATGGAGCCGAAAGCCCGGCGCCCTTCGACATCCAGGCTGCG
>Ga0233425_10008160_pt1 | contig 14115 bp, 13 predicted proteins | sample Watercolumn_Towu_2_FD_181712 | JGI IMG/M metagenome (GOLD analysis project Ga0233425, IMG submission 181712) | Freshwater microbial communities from Lake Towuti, South Sulawesi, Indonesia - Watercolumn_Towuti2014_140_MG | ecosystem: Environmental > Aquatic > Freshwater > Lake | place...
CGCCGAGCGTCCCTCGGCGCACCCTCGGGCAACCGGCGCGGAGTGTGATCTCGATCGCTCTGTCGGTCTTGCTTCGACCCCGACGGCGCCGGTCACGAGAGCCACAGTCTTCATCCGCGTTGGCCAGCGCGAGGGACGGCTCCTGCTCGACCGTCAGGCCGACCTGGGTGCCGACCATGCCCGTGTCCACTATGACGACGGAGCGGTTGCCGAGGTTGCCGTGAGCGACCTCCGCCTCGTAGCGGTGCGCGATCGGCGGTGCTTATGAGCCGCTCCCCGTTTGTTTGCCCGGGCAACACCCCTGCTCTATCTGGCGCCGGCCTGTTGGCCACGTCCGCCTTCTCACCCTGGAACCGAGCTGCTTTTCCACCCGCAGAGCGAAGCGGCCGGAGGCCGAACGCGCTTTCCCATAGCGCCGTAGAGAGGCCGGAGGCTGTGCGTAAAGCGGCTTCCGTTCGCAAAGCCTGCGGAGCGATGGTGCTCGTGCCTTACCGTGGTGACACCTGGGACCCGCATCCTCAACATCTCCTTTGGCTTCACCAGAACTGCAGTACTGTCAGATGTTACGAATGGGCTTCAAAGTGCGTGCAAGGTCTAGTGCAGGATAGGCTTGCCGCCAGCATCGTATTACGGGGGTGGTCGCTCATCGAGGCGTCATGGCGACGCTAACTTTCCGGGTGCCGGACGTGATCGCTAGGCGGTTTGAGGCGCATTCCCGCCGTCAGGGTGGGAAGTCGGCTGTTCTGCGGCGTTTGGTCGACGAGGCCGTCGGCGTCCCCGAAGCGGCCTTGGCAAACGGTGCAGGCTCGGCGCTGCCGGCGATCTCGGCGGCGCTCGGACCCTCCACGAAGGTGACCCTGCGTCTGCGCGAGGAAGAGGTCACCCAGATCGTCGCGCTCGCCGAGAGGCGCGGGATGAGCCGCACCCAGTGGATCACGTCGTTGTTACGGGCTCGGCTCGGGGTGGAGCACCCACAGACCGGGGACGAGCGCGTCGCATTGCGAGCGATTGCCCGCGAACTCAATCGCATCGGCGGCAACGTCAACCAGATCGCCCGCGCGGCGAACACCGCTGCCCGGTCGAACCAGCCGGTCTCGGTCGACGTCGGTTCTCTGGCGGATCTGAGCGCAGCCGTGGAGGAGGCCACCGCCGCGCTCCGCCAAGCGCTGGGGCGCAGTGCCGGCTACTGGGATACCGGATCATGAGCGGAGGAAGGGCGGGCGACCTGCCACCGATCTCCTATGTGTGGCAGACGCCGATCCGCCGTCCCAAGCGGCAACCCTGGGATATGCCGGCAGCCGCGGGCGGGACGGTGGTCACTCCTGCGATGCGTGACCGTCTCGAGCGGATCGTGGCGCGCGTGCCCGAGGTGATGGTGAAGATCACTGGACGCACGAAAGGTATCGCGCATCTGTGCTCACATCTCGCCTACATCACACGCAACGGAGATCTGGCGGCCGAGACGGAGACCGGCGTCGTCATGGATGGGCGTGAGGGGTTGCGCGATCTCCAGGACCGATGGTCCGAGGATGTTGCCCTTGACCAGCGGCGGGCAAACCGGACGCTGTCGGTCAACATAATTCTGTCGATGCCGCCGGGTACCGATGGGGTGAAGGTGCGTGACGCGGTTCGGGCTTTCGCGATCGACATGTTCGAGAGTCGGCACGATTACGCCTTCGTTCTTCATCAGGACGATGTCCATCCGCATGTCCACCTCACCGTACGCGCTGCCGGATATGACGGTCGCCGCCTCAACCCGCGCAAGGCTGATCTTCACCACTGGCGCGAGCAGTTCGCTCAGGAACTTCGTTCGCGCGGGGTCGCAGCCGAGGCGACACCGCGGCGCACGCGAGGCAAGGTGCGCAAAGCCGATCGGGGAAAGGTTCGGGCCATCAAGGAACGCGGCGAGCAGCCCCGGGTGGAGCGCCGGGCGCGCGAGGACGTGGCTCGAGCGCAGCCTGAGGGGACGGCCGAACGACCCTGGGAAACGCGTATCCGTGAGCGACAGACTGACATCCGGGCCCGCTATCTCACGTTCGCGGAAGAGATCGGCCGCTCGGCCGACCCGGCCGACAGGGCCCTGAGTGTGCGAATTCGCGGTTTCGTGGAGGCAATGCCGCCGCTGGAAACGCGCCGGCATGCCCTGCGTCAGGAACTCGCGCGCATGAGCGCACTTCGAAGATCGCAGCGTGAGCCGCTTCTGGATGGTGACGGCCGTGGAGACCGCGGCTCCGGCGAGGATCGGTCGCGCTGAGTCCCGGCGGTGTCGGGCGGCCTGTCGCTAGCCTGTCCGAAAGGTGCAACACTCTTCGGACAGGCTTTCCAATGTCTGAATTGTGTGACATTCTTCGGACATGATTGCCGCAGCCCTGACCGCTCCCCCAGAACTGCGAAGCCGCGTGCTCGAGCGCATCGCCCGTGATTCCGGATCGGTGTGGACACCCGGCGACTTCGCTGATCTCGGCCGACGCGCCGCAGTCGATAAAACACTTCAGCGGCTCGAGGCTGCCGGCGACATTCGGCGGATCGACCGAGGCCTCTACGACCGACCAACGATCAACAGCCTGACCAAAAAGCCTGCTGTCCCGGATTACCGCGCCGTCATCCGGGCCGTCGCGCGGCGGGATAACGCCCGCTTCGTGATCGACGGTATGAGCGCCGCCAACGACCTCGGTCTCACCACGGCCGTTCCGGCCCGCATCGAGGTGCTCGTCGATTCCAGGCTGAAGCCGATCAAGCTCGGCAACCAGGTCGTCCACTTCAAGACGGCAGCGCCGAGCCGCCTGTTCTGGGCAGGCCGTCCAGCCATGCGTGTCGTCCAGGCGCTTCACTGGCTTCAAGACATGCTGGCCGCCCCGGAGGACCGGGTGCGGGTGGTGGATACGCTGCGCCGCCTGTTCGCCGACCCACACCACGGCAGCACCATCCAGGACGATCTCCGAGCCGGCCTATCCGCTCTGCCGATCTGGATGCAGGAATTTCTGCGTCCCCTCCTGATCGCCGAGAGCGAGGCTGTACGATGAGCCGGACCGGTTACGCCCAGGTGATCCGTGCGTCGTCCCGCGAGCGCCTCGACCTGTTCCTCACGACCGCAAATCGGCTCGGAGCGCCGGTGGGCAATATCGAGAAGGATTTCTGGGTCTGCTGGACGCTGGATGCTCTCTATCATCACCTTCCGCCCGGTGGGCCGCGCCTCCTGTTCAAGGGCGGCACGTCGCTGTCCAAGGCTTACGGTCTGATTCAGCGGTTCTCCGAAGACATCGACGTGACGGTGTTTCGTGACGATCTCGGTGAGGCGGCCTCGGTCGAGGAACTCGAAGCCCTCTCGAACAAGAAGCGCAGGGCGAAGCTCGAAGCGATCCGAGATGCATGCCGGGCGTATATCGTCGATCCCTTGCGGGAGGCGCTGAGCACGCTGGTTGCCGAGGCGACAGATGGCGCCGGACGGGTCGAGGTAGACGCGGCCGACCCCGATGGTCAGACCCTGCTGTTGTGGTATCCGGAAGCAGAACCGCGGGACGATGCGTATGTCCGACCCGTGGTTCGCATCGAATCCGGCGCCAAATCCGCGCTCGATCCCAACCGGCTCGCACTCATCCGACCCTACATCGCGGACGACGTCGTCGATCTCGACCTCTCCGTTCCCGATGTCGTCACCATCGAGCCCGGCAGAACCTTCTGGGACAACATCGTCATCGCCCATGGTCTGCGGCGCTGGCACGAACGCCGGGGCGTCCTGCGGCAAGAGGGACAGCGCGTATCCCGTCACTACTACGACCTACACTGTCTGAGCAGATCGGATCTAGGTCGTGCCGCCATGGAAGATCCGTCACTCGGCCTCGACTGCGTCCGGCACGCGCGCATGTTCTTCGATCGACCAGACTACGATCTCGTCTCTGCCCGACCAGGTTCGTTCGCGATCGCGCCATCGGCCGAAATGATTGATCTCTTACGGCGTGACTACGACAACACGGTTGCCATGATCTTCGGGACACCCCCGACATTCGACGCGATTTACGATTCGATGCTTGCGATCGAGGCGGTGATCAATCATCGGCCGAGAGACTAATCTCTCAACGGGAATCAGCGGTCTCGGCCCCGCTCGCGGGTCTGCAGGCGTTCTTGTCGTTGATGATTGACGCGCGATGCGGGCTCGACGGTATCTCTCGATGCGGCTCGCTCGGGGACCCGGATTTCGGCTCGGCGAAAGGACTGTCCCCGCTCCAAGTGCTCGGCGACACGCGCATGGGCCGCGTCCAGCATGATCCGCCGCGCGCGCTCATCCTGCGGGAATCGAGCCCTCAAAGCCCGCTCCAGCACCGCGATGTTCGAATGCGCGGCGGCCAGCTCGGGATCGCGAACGGCCTCCCGGCGATCCAGGGACCGAAACCGTTCCGCCGCACCTGTCCGGCGGTTGCGCATCGCATCCTGTCGATGAGCCGTTTCTGTCGTCCGGGGAGTCCGATCATCAAGGCGCTTTCGCAGGGTCTCGTGGTCGATCTCCGACGGCTCATAGCCGTGCACGGTCAATCCACGTGCGCCGGCTTCCAGCCACGCCTCCCTTCGGAACTCGACCAGACCACGTACGCTGACCGCCTCCCAGCCGCGGTGCTCTGCGACCGCGACCATGTCACGGACGACCCCAGGCTCCCGATTCCGGGTCGACAGTCGGTCGCCCGTGACCTTGAAGGCGAGATACTCCCCCTGCCGGTCGGTGTAGACCCGAGCCTGGATTCCCTCCCGGTCGGCTCCGGGGTTCTCGACGACGTAATACTTGCGCCGAATGCGGTCGGGAAAGCCGTTCCGATCCGCTTCGCGCTCGGGGCTGCCCCGGACCTGTTGGTCCTGTTCGCGCGGAGTGGAAACACTCCCGGTCCGAGCACTGCGTTCCATCGTCAACTCGACGGCGTCGTCCGTCATGTGTCAGGCTCCTTCCGCTCGCATCGCCGCGGGCTGGTCGAGGGCGCCATCGATCAGTCCACGCGCGAAGGCTTCGAGATCCGCGTCGGACAGGTGCTCGCGTTCGATCGCGACTTCCGTAAAGTCGATCGTCAGGGCCTCCACGGGGATCTGATCGGGATCGACGATCTCTTCATCGGTGACCGGCCGCATCCGGATCGTGGCCGAGAGCTCGGCCACCGTTGCCGAGAGCTGGCGCACCTGCCGATGGAGATGGATCATCTCGGGTGCCGAGCCGGAGACGAAGGGTCTTACCTCCGGCGGAGCCAGGAGACGCGCCGTGAAGGCCGGATCGGCATGGTACACGATCTTCTCGGCCCGGATTGGGGCGAGGCCGCCCATCAGGATGAACGCCGTGCGCTCGTCGGCCAGCTTGAGCTCCTGCGGCAGCATAAGCGGACGCGCCTGGTCGGACAGCGTCTCGCTCCGACCCTGCCGACCGCCGTGCAGGCCCCACGGGCGGCTGCGGGTTCGACCCTCGACGGTGTCGACCCCGAACCGGCGAGAGAGTTCCTCGGCCACATCCTGCTCCTTCGGCCGGAAGACGATCTCGACGGCGTGGTTCGTCATCAGCGTCTTGGTCACGTCGGGGCCGTAGATCGCGCGCAACTGCGAAGGACTCTGTAGGATGGTGAGCAGGCGAAGCCCGTAGCCGGCGAGGAAGGGAACGGCGTTGGCCAGCACCGCGACGTTTCCGAGCGCCGGGAACTCGTCGAGAAGGAGCAGAATCTGCCGGGCAGCATCGCGCTCGTGGGTGGCCGACTTCGGAAGCTCGCGCGTGTGAAGGTCGATGACCTGCTGGAAGAACAGGTTCAGCAGAGGCGCCAAGCGCGCCAGATTGTCCGGCGTCACGGCGAGATAGATCGACGTCGGCCGCTTGCCGAGCTGCCGCAGATCGAAGTCGCTCTCGGCAGTCGCAAGATCGATGCGTGGATTGAGCCAGATCTCGAGCGAGGCGGTGACGCTCTTTCGAATCGAGGAGAATGTGTTGTCGGAGGTCGCAAGGAAATCGTTGAGCGCCGTCACGCACGATGCGGAGAGCGGCGCGTCGCCGTCCTTCCGCTTCCTGATGATGTCCGTGAAGTGCTTCTTGAAGTCGGCCTCGGCAGTGAGCTGACGCAGGATCTCGCCGATGGTGAACGGCAGGCCCTCCGTCTCGGCGATGTAGCCGCCGATGCCGACGAAGGCCGCCCGCGCCGATTTCGCCCAGAACGGATCCTCCTGTGCGCTCGCGGGATAGAGCATGGCGGCGACGCGCTGGAGATCGTCGTAGAGGTCGATCGGATTGCGCCGAACGTAACTCAACGGGTTGTAGCGAGCGGTGCACCCATCCGTGTCGAGCGGATCGAGGATGAACACCTCCTGCCCGTGCGCGGCCCGGAAGCCGGCGGTGCGCAGGAAATTCTCCTTCTTGATGTCGAGAACCACGACGGATCCCGGCCAGTTCAGCAGGTTCGGGATCACGACCGCGACGCCCTTGCCCGATCGGGTCGGAGCGTAGACGACGACATGCTCGGAGCCCGGGAAGGTCAGGGAGTGTCCGCCCTTTCGGCCGAGCAGGATCCCGGTGTCGGCGCGCAAACCGGCTCGCCGGATCTCGCTGTCGGTCGCGAAGCGGGCGCGCCCGTGCAGCGGACGAGGCCGTGCACGCACGATGGCGCCGATCCCGAATAGGAACAGGAGGCCGGTTCCGACAAGGCTCAGGCGCAGCCAGCGCGCCACCTTCGGGTCATGGCTGGCGGACAAGCCGTATTCGACGACCGACAAGAGGTGAAGGCCGCCATCATGCCGGCGCAGCCCCAGGAGCATCACGTTCGAGGCGATGAACAGGTAGAGCCCTACCGCCAGGACGGCAGCGACGCTGCCGAGGACGAGCTTAGGCGGCCAGTCGACGTTTGACGTCTGGCTCATAGTAGATCTCCGAGATGCGGTAGCGTCCCTCGACACGGGTCATCTGGACGACGACGTCGACGGTCAGCTTCAGGAGGTCGCGGATGTCGTCGCGAGCGAGATCACGACCTTCGGCACTTTCCTTCACCAGAAGCGTAAGCTGCTCGAAGGCGAGGCGAGCGGAATCGGCATGGACCGTGGTGATCGAACCGGGATGACCGGAATTCACATTGCGCAGGTAGTAGAAGGCGGTGCCGTCGCGAAGCTCCTGGAGCAGGATGCGGTCGGGACGCATGCGCAGCGAGGATTCGAGCAGCTCGCGGGGACCGACCCGTGCGATGCCGAGGCCGTCCTTGGAATAGAGCAGCCGGACGTGATTGGCGTGTGGGATGCTCAGCTCAAGGGTGTCCTCGATGGTGAGGATGCGCTCGTCGGCCGGGATGCAGGCGACGAGGCCCTTTGCGAGCGTGGTCTTGCCCGAGCCCGTCGCACCCGAGATGATGATGTTGCGCTTCGCGCGCACCGCGAGTTCGAGGAACGGACGCCAGGCCCCCGCGTCGCGTAAGCGCACGAGCTCCTGCTCCTCGGCCGAGAGCGTCTCGGTCGCGGCACTGACCTCTCGGAAGAGATCGCGCCGCTCGAACTCGTCGAGCGTCATCGTGAGGCCTGCAACCTTACGGATCGTGAGGCTGACCGTCCCAGCCGGGACCGCAGGAGACACCACGACCTGGCAGCGCTCGCCGCCAGGCAGCGTCGTCGAGACGATTGGATGATCGGGAGCGATGTCCTGGCGGGTGTAGGCCGCGGCGGCGAGCGCGAGGTTGTGCAGGTGCTGACCGGTGAGGGCAGGGGCGTCGTGCCGGGTCCATCCATGCGCACCCTCGACGAACACTTCGCCGGGCCGGTTCACGACTACCTCGGTCAGTCGTTCATCCGAGAGGTAGGGCCGGAGCGGGTCGAGGTATCGTTCCAGCACCCGCCGTTGCGGCGTTGGTGGCTCTGCGTATGGCTCCAGACAGCCGGGATCTGCCGGTAGGGGCGGGGAGACCGACAGGTCGCTCATATCGCCTGTCATGGCTTGAACACGGGACGGGCAGGGGCGAGACCGGCCGCGCGATCCAGAAGGTCCGTCCGGCTGCCGACCACACGGAGAGAATAGACCGAGGAGAAGTCGAGATCGCGGGCGACGAAGATGGAGACGAGTTCGCCCTGGTTCTTGTTCAGCGTCGGCGGGATATTGATCGAGTTCTCGGTTGCGATCGCTGCCGCGGACTGGCTGCCGCTCTGGGCGGTGTTGATCTGCAGGCCGCCCTCCGAGAGTTGGCGTCCGGCGATCTGGCCGGCATCGCCGACGATGGACAGCAGGAGGGCGCCACCGAACCGCTCGAGGAAGTGGTTGTCGATCTCGCCGTCGAAGCCCGCCCGGCCGAGCGCGTCGGTCGCCGGAGACGCGAGATTCACGATGACGCCGGTTGGGGTCTTCGCCCTGCTCCAGAGCACGAACATCCGCGACGAGCCACGGCGGACGTTGCCGCGGTACTCGCCGACCACCTGGGTGCCCTTCTCCATGAGCACGACGTGGCCGTTGTCGCTCATCACGTCGCGGTTGATCACGCACGACACGAAGCCTGCTACGTCCGACGACATCGCCGTCTCGAGCACGCAGGGGATCGCGGTTCCCTGGGCGATGAGGAGGTTGCGGTTCGGCAGGCGGGCCGCTCGGACGCCCTCGATCGGAGTGGGTCTGAGCTTGTCCGACAGCTCGTTTCGCGGCTCGGCTTGGCCGTAGGGCAGGGGGGCCACGGCGTCGCCCGCATAGCCTGCCGGGATCCCTTGCCGGGTCTGAGGCGGGCGGTTGTAGACGAGAACGGGTGCGCGCCGACTGCTTTCCAAGAGATCGTCGGCCTGCGAGCGCTCGACCCGCGGTGGCTGCGCGGGTGGCGGGGGGCTCACCGGCAGGGCCGCCATCTGCGCGGGCTCGCTCGGTGGCTCACGCAGGCGCTCGAAGCTGCTGGAGACCGCGATGGTCGGGTTCGTGCGAGCCTCGGCCTCCGACGGTGCGCGTTTCCAGCTCGCCCAGAGCAGGCTGCCGCATAGGCCGACGAGCGCTACGGTACCGACAATCTTGCGACCGCTTCCCGGACGAGCGTTGTTCGTCCCGGCAACCGGTGTGATCGTCCGGTCCGGGATGTCCAGGGACGGCGCGTCGTGCGAGGCGGTCATCGTGCTGCTCCCTGGCTTCGGTTCAGACGCCGTGCCGTGCGCGCGACGGCCGGGCTGGTGGTGCGGGTGCCGTAGTTCACCCCGACTGCGTCGAAGGCCTCGTTGAACAGGCAGATGACTTGAGAACCTTGCCGCAGCCGCAGTTCCCGGCCGATCGCGTGGACGACGACGAGTTCGCCGCGGACATCCTTGGGCACCAGGCTCTCGGTGCCGTCGCTGGCGACGAGATAGACGGCCGGCATCTCGCGATTGCCCTCGAATCGCAGATAGGTCTCGCGGCCGTCGTCGTAGACGCCGTCCGGCTCGAGCGCGGGTGCGCCCTGCGCTGAGTAGCGCCAGTTACGCGGACCGGTCGCGTCCGAGAGCGCGAAGGTCTGGTCGACTGCTCCCGCCTCCGCCGCCGAGCGGCGCAGCGAGGCCTCGGCGCGGCGGATTTCCGCCTCGTCTTCCGGATAGGAGAAGCGGACGACGAAGTAGCTCTCCGAGAGCGAGCCGTCATTGATCGAGAGTTCGAACTGATAGGAGCGCTTTCGACCATCGCGTCGTGTGGTCACGACCTGGAGATTGGTCGCGGGATGCCGCTCGCGGGGCTTGAGGAACAGGATGTTGCCAGCCGGCGCGATCTCCCAGGAAATCGAGTCGCCGATCGCCACATGCGCGATCTCTTCGCCCTCTGCGAACATCACTTGTGTCGAGGCGCGGATCACGCCGTTGACCTTCACGACGTTCGAGGGGTCGTAGACGACAGTCCGCACGCGAGCATCGCGGCTGCCGGCCTGTGGTTGTTGCAGGGCCGAGACCGGGGCCGTGAGAGCGGCCAGCGTCGCGCCTGCAAGCAGCACGACCGGGAGGAGGGCGGAGCGGTTCATGGCGCCACCTCCGGGTCGGATCGATACTCGGAGACGAGGAAGCCGAGCGGGTTCACGAGCCGGTCGCTCGTCGACATCTTCGCCTTGGGTTCGAAGCCGAAAGCGAGGGTGGCGATCCAGTGCGAGACTTTGGTCTCATCGCCACGCCGGCTCTCGCGCAGATAGCGGACCGAGGCGAGGTGCGGCCCGAGCAGCGAGATTGCCTTGATCCGGATCTCGGCGATGCCGGACCGGCCGAAGACGAGTTGCGGGCTCTCCGGGTTCGAGCCCTTGTAGAGCGTCGCGAACCGGACCTGTTCCGGACCGCTCGAGAGCAATGAGACGGTGCGAAAGTTCACGGGCGCCTCGACGAAGCTGTAGCCCTCGCGCATGCGCACGTACTGTCCGAGAAAGTACTTCGTGACGGCCTCGTCGTAGGAGGCTGGACCAGCGTCCAGCCCCGAGACGACGTCAACGATGCCGGTAGCGTTGTCGACGCGCACGACGAAGGGCTCGACGCTCTTCAGCGGGCTCAAGGCCGCGACCGCGCCGACGGAGACGACCGAGAGCAAGCAGGCGCCGGCGGCGACGCCCCAGGCGATCCGCTTCGAGCGATAGGCTGCCGTGAGTTGATCCTGCTCCCAGAGCCGGGCGCGAGCGAAATAGGTCTTGAGATCAGCCGCCTCAACCATGACCGACCTTATCGGTGCAGGGCTCCAGGGAGGCGGCGATGTCGAAGCTCGGCAGCGCTCGCCCGCGAACCTCACCGATGTGCTTTGGCGTAACCACCTCGCCTTTACGAATGATCAGCTCGCCCGAAGGACCGGGAGCCGAGGCAGGCCTCTCGTTCGCCGCCGGCGGTATTGCACTCGCGACGGGCACTCCCGACTTCGTTCCATCCCAATCCCACATTGAGCGGTTCAACGGACGCCGAGCACCACCGTCGCAACTCGGTGCTGGCGTCGGCCCCATCACGCTCGTGCATCCCCCCAGCCCGGTCGCGACCACGACCAAGCTCGCCATCATGATCCGATGCATGACTCTGTCCCCTGTGTTCCGGACCCGGCTCTGCGGCGGGCTCCCGGTTTGCGGTCGATGGCCCAGATCCCGTGCTACGCGGCACGGTTCCGTTCGATGCTGCCGCCGGACCGCGCGGTCCGGATTGCTGCCGCGGATTGCCGGGCGGCGGCGCGTGAGCCCGCATAGGCGCCAGCCGCTGCGGCGGTGCCGCCGGTCAGGGCGGCCGCGGTCAGGCTCCGGCTCATGGCGCGGCCGGCCAGCGACGCTCCGCCGCCTGCGAGCGCGCCGGCAATCTCAGGAAGCTGGAGGGCGACGTAGGCGGCGAGCCCGAGGATGGCGCTGATCGCGACCGCGCCGACGATGAGCTGGCCACCGGTCGCGGCGTTGGCGCCATACTTGTCGACGAACTGGACCACGGTGGTCAGCATGAGCCCGACCAGCGCGATGACGAGGACCTGCAGCACCACGAAATTGGCGAGCTGGCGCGTCCAGGCCTCGGCGAAGGGGCGCGTCGCCTCGAACAGGCCGAGCGCGATGAAGATCGGTCCAAGCGCGATCACTAGCGCCATGCCGACCTTGGCGTAGAGCATGATCGCGAATTGCAGGAAGCCGGCCGCCGCGGTGAACACCATCAGGATCGCGGCGACGAGCGCCGGGGCGATGTTGGTCAGTCCCGCCTGATCGTAGATCTTCGTCGCGACTTCGATACCCTTGTTCAGGAGCTGATCGAAGGGCTGGCCGGACTTCATGGTGAGGCCCGATCCCACGATCGCGTTGCCGATCTCCCGCGGCAGCGTGTCGTTGAACAGCTCGGTGACGTAGTGCTGGAACGTGCTGGCGTTGGTGGCGAGCATCACGATCGCGACGAGGCGGACCGAGCGCCAGGCGAAGTCCATGACCGGTTCGCGCACGCCGCCGCGGATGATCGCGATGCCGTAGAGCACGATGTAGAGCATCAGCCCGACGCGGAGCGGCCCGCTGACCGCCGAGGTCAAATTCGTCACGGATTCCGATACGAACCGCGTGATCGGCTGTTCGAACTCGCGCAAAAATTCGTCGAAGACCTGGATTGCCACATCGGCCTCCTACTTATCGTTTTAGGACTTCGATGGCGTGCTCGCGCCCGACCATCATGATCCGCTCCTTGGCATGGCCTGCGTTGCGACAATCGGGCGTGTCACCGATGCCGCCGGGATCGTTGCGGCAGCGAGCCCAGATTTCGTCGAGCGCCGCAGGATCCTCGAGGAACTGCAGAACGGTACGACTCTTCGGCTTCTGACCGGTCTCATCGGCGGTGGGCTGGGCAGCCGGCCCAGCATCGTTGCAGGCCGCGAGGCTGACGAGCAGGGAGACGGCGAGGGTAGGACGGATCATCGGACCGCCGCCTTCATCTCGTCGATGAGCTGGCGGCCGCGCTCGCGCTCGCGCTGGCCGTTCATCTCGCTCTGGGCTCGCTGCACCATGGCAAGGCCCTGCATGCGCAAGACATCGTTCTGCAGGAGCGTGGACTCGACCTGGGCGCGGGCTGACAGGTCGAGGACGTCCTTGACGTCGCGGGCCTGCCCGATCTGCTGGCGCAGCTTGTCGAGCTCATCGACGCGCTTGGCCGCCGTATCGTAGACAGCCTGCCCGATCGAGTGGTTCGTTCCGGTCTGGCGCGCGATCCGATCGAGTTCGGTCGCGTAGAAGGCGTTTCCGGGATTGGCGGTGTAGACCCGGTTCCGGCTCAGGTAGCTGTCGAGCGAGGACGAGAAGGTTCCGCTTCCAGAGCCATTCACGAGGCTCTCAATCTGTGAAAACTCTGCCGGCAGGTATTTGCGGAGCTGTGTCGAGTTCAGGAGACTAGCGACATCTCCCGCATTCGTGAGTTTGTTGAAGCTGTCGTAGAGGCGTTTGGCCTGATTGAGCTGATCGTTCAGTGCAGTGAGCTGCTTCTCCATCTGCTGGACTTGGTCCACGAGCTTGGCGACCGCGGTCGGATCGTAGACGATGTCGAAGGCCGAGACCGGGCCGGCCATGAGCCCCAAGACCAGCGACGCCGTCAGTCGCGCGAGACGTCTCATCGTAAAATCCTCCGTTGCCCATGGAAGGCGGGAAGCCACGCTGACGGGTCGTCGCCGACCTCGGAGCGAATGCGGTCGAGGAGTTCGACCGTGGCTGTCCGGCCCGACAGCACGGCGAGGTGAGCCTCCATGCCCGCGAGATCGAGCTCGGCAACGACGGCGTGCCGCCCCTGCTTGACCAGGAAGCGCCGGCTCTCGTTCGACAGCTCTTCCTTGATCAGGTGGTATTCCCGTCGGCTCAGATGGAAGCCGTCGACGTAATCCGCTGCCTGACCCCGAGGATTTGGGAAGAACACCTGGGTCGGGCACTGCTCGACGATGGTGTGCGCGATCGGGCTCACCAGTGCGTCACGCGGCGACTGCGTGCCGAACAGCATCGCGCCGTTCTTCTTACGGATGGTCTTGAGACCATCGTTGGCGAGAGCTCGGAAGGCTTCGTCGCCGAGCGCCTTCCAGAACTCGTCGATCGCGATCAGGATCCGGCGTCCGTCGATGAGGGACTCGACCCGGTGAAACAGCACCATCATCAGGGGTGTGCGGATCTCTGGATCGTCGAGCACCTCGGTCATGTCGAAGCCGAGCGCCGACGCGTCGAGGCTGATCGCGTCGATGTCGTTGTCGAGGACCCAGCCGAGCGGGCCACCCTGGCACCAGCGCTCGAGGCGGGCACCGATCCCCTCGGGGTCGCGCTGCCCGAGGAAGACCCGCAGGGCCGAGAAGGAGCGCTCCTCCCGCGGAAGGTCGCGCAGGGCGAGGAGCCCGTCATCAATCCGACCCTCGTCGACCGTGGAGAGCGGCCGGTCCTCGGCCGAGACGAGCTGCCGGACGAGCCGGCCGAGGAAGGCGAGGTTCTCCGGCGTCAAGTCGAGCCGCTTCAGAGGCGCGCAGCCCGTCGGGCGTCCGCTGCAGAGGGCGAGATAGGTGCCGCCGAGCGCCCGGATCGCGATCTCCGCGCCCCGATCCTTGTCGAACAGCACCAACTGGCAGCCGAGCTTCTCAGCCTGCGCCAGAGCGAAGGCGATGAACACCGTCTTGCCCGATCCCGAGGGGCCGCAGACGAAGGTGTTGCCGAGATCGCCGACATGAAAGGAGAAGTGGTAAGGGGCGCCCGA
>Ga0233425_10008161_pt1 | contig 14114 bp, 11 predicted proteins | sample Watercolumn_Towu_2_FD_181712 | JGI IMG/M metagenome (GOLD analysis project Ga0233425, IMG submission 181712) | Freshwater microbial communities from Lake Towuti, South Sulawesi, Indonesia - Watercolumn_Towuti2014_140_MG | ecosystem: Environmental > Aquatic > Freshwater > Lake | place...
TTGGGCTGCGACGCCAACGCCATCGCGATCATCACCCGTTGCTGCATCCCGCCCGATAGCGCGTGCGGGTAATCCCGCAGTCGCACCTCGGGCGCCGGAATCCCTACAAGGCGGAGGAGCCGCAGCATCTCGGCGTCCGTGGCGGCGCCGGGACGGTGGTATTTCAGGGACTCCCGGATCTGCGCGCCTACGCGCATCACCGGGTTGAGCGACGCGCCCGGTTCCTGGAACACGAAACTGACCACGCGCCCGCGAATCGCGCACAGGTCAGATGCGCTCATCGCCAGGACGTCGCGCCCCTCGAGGAGAATGCGGCCTTGCACGTAGCGGGCCGGCGGGGCAGGGACGAGTCGCGCGATGGACAAGGCCGTGACGGTCTTGCCCGACCCGCTCTCACCCACCAAACCCAGAACGCCGCCAGCCTCGAGGCTCAATGAAACGCCGTCCACGACGCGGGCCGCGCCGGGGCCGGAACCGAACTCCAAGCAAAGGTTCTGAATCTCGAGCAGTGGCATGAGTTCCGGCGCCGGGCAGGATCCGTATCGTCGGCGACCTGCCTACGCTCTCATGGCTGGTGAGAAGGTTCGAGGGTCCCCGATGGGGACACCGCGCCGAGGGCGTCCAACAGGTCCTCGACGATCCAGTTCGGGCGCGCTGCCTGCAGCGCATCCGCCGCCGCCCCGTGCTGCCAAACGCCATAGCGCAGGGCAAGTGATGGCTCGGCCGCAAGGGCCGGTTGAGCCAGGAGTCCGCCGAGGTAGCCCGCCAAAGCATCGCCACTCCCGCCTTGGCCCAGCGACGGGTTCCCCGAGCCATTCACAAACACGTCGCCCTGGCTTCGGCCGACGAGCGTGTGGCGGCCCTTGAGCACGACCCAACAGTCGCCGTAGCGCGCGGAGAGCGCACGGAGGGCGCCGACTCGATCGGTTTGCACTGTGCCCGTGGTGGTCTTGAGCAGCCGGGCCGCCTCGCCGGGATGCGGCGTGATCACACGCAGCGCGGCGGTGGCGCACGGCCCTTCCGGAAGCCAGTCCAGCGCGCTCGCATCGACAATCACGGGCGATGCGAATTCCCGCCAGCATCGCCGGAGCGTGGCCTTGAGCTCGGGCGAGAGGTCGGGTGCGGCGAGCCCCGGCCCGAACAGCAACGCGGTGGTGGTCTCCGGCCAATCGGACGACGCGGTCCAGGGCCGCACCATGACCGCCTGCAACTGACTGGCGACCGGCGTGTAAACGCGGTCCTCGGTGAACAGCGTGACGAGCCCCGGCTGCGCGCGCTGGGCGCCGCGGGCTGCTAGAACCGACGCGCCATGATAGCCCAGGCTCCCGGCCACAATCAGAAGATGTCCGAACGTTCCCTTATGGCCGGCCGCGGGCCGGGGGGGGGGAAACGCGAGAAGTCGTCCGCCAGCACCCATTGGAGGCCATTCTTGGGGGGAGCCGGGTGAAGGCCGACGTCAGACGCCACTTCCAACCGACCCACCCAATCGGCCGCCGCTGTTGCCAGCAGTCCTGGCTTCGGCGTTCCGACCGTGAGGGTCACTGTCGCACGGATGGCAGTGCCCCACGGCTCGCCGGTGTCGGCGTTGAGCCCCGATGGCACATCGACGGCCAGCACAGGGAGGTTCGCGCGGTTGATCAGGTCGATCAGGTCAACCCAATCCTGGCCAAGCGGGCGGCGGAGGCCGATGCCGAACAGGCCGTCCACGACGAGCGCCGGGCGGAGTGCGAGGGCGGCGGCGATCGCTGCTTGTGCCTCGCCGGGACGGTCCACCTCGATCAAGTCGACCGAGCGCCCCGGCAGATGCGGCTGCATGGCTCGCGCGTCGTCTCCATTATGTCCCTTGCCTGCCAGCAGCAGGATGGGATCGCCGGGCCGGGTGAGAGCCAAGGCACGGTCCGCCAAAGCCCGGCCCACCCGCTGGATCACCTCTTGCTCCGTCTGGCCGGCGGCCCAGGTGGACTGCTCCCACGCCCGCATCTGCGCGATGGAAAGAACCGGGGCGGGCACTCTCAGCCTCCTCAGCCTTTCGGGTAAAGCTTGGCCACCTGGTCGGCGTAGCCGTTGTAGGGCAGCGTCCTGACCCGATCGTTAGTGTCGATCATCCGTTCTGTGGCCTGGGACCACCGCGGGTGGGGGACCGCCGGGTTCACATTCGACTCGAACGGGTATTCGTCGGGGGCGAGGGTCTCCCAGAAGGTTTTCGGCTGGGTGGCGATGAACTCGATCTTCACGATGGACTTGATGCTCTTGTAGCCGTACTTCCACGGCACCACCAGGCGGATGGGCGCGCCGTGCTGCTTGGGCAGGGGTTTGCCGTAGATTCCGGTCACCACCATGGTCAAGGGGTGCAGCGCTTCATCCATTCGCAGGCCCTCGAAGTATGGCCAGGGGTAACGGGGCAGTTCAGCCATCCCCGGCGCCCAATCCCGCCGGTTAAATGTCTCCATTCGCACGAACTTCGCTTCGGATTTGGGCGAGACTTTCTCGATCAGCTTGCTGAACGGAAAACCGGTCCAGGGGACGATCATGGCCCAGGCCTCGACGCACCGGAATCGATAGACCCGTTCCTCCTGCGGCATCTCCGCCATCAGATCCCAGGCGTCGATGGTGAGGGGCTTGTCCACCAACCCGCCGATCTGCAGCGGCCAGGGCGAAGTGGGCAGCCGCTGTGCCAGTCTTTGGACACGCGATTTGTCGAGCGTGTACTCGTAGAAGTTGTTGTAGCTGGCCGCGACCGCGGCGTCGGTGAGTTTCCAGTTGGGGTTGAATGCCGGATTGCGTTTCGCAGGAAAACCCGGCGAGGTCGAGGGGGCGGGCGGTTCGCCCGCTGTTGAATGGCCCGCCAGGGGGGCGGCTAGCAGCGCGGCCCCCGCCAGGCCGCTCTGGTGCAAGAAGCGCCGACGGTCCCAACCAACCCGCTCTGGCGTCACCAGCCGTTCGGGCAGGCGCCAATCTGGACGAATAATGACGTTGGCCATGTTGTTTTTGGCTCGTTCGTCGCGGCCCGGATCGGTTTCCCGCCGGGGGGCCGCGACGCGGCGGAGCGCAGCCGGCCAGTGCGTGGCTTCTTTTTTCATACCAAATGATGGATGTTATTCCAATGGGAAATGGCGGCTCCTTGGCTGCGACCCCTGCCGGGGTCGTGTCCGTTTCGTTTGCGTTCCGGGGGTGGCGCTCGTGCCTCGCGCAACCCCCGGTCGCTGGTCGAGGCTTGACGGTCCGCCTTGTCAGTCTGCCGGGAAAGGCGATGTTGTCACCGCATGAGCGTAACCGCTGAAAAGGTCGCCGAAGTGCTGGCCTTGCCGGAGCAGGACCGGGCCTATCTGGCTCGCCAGCTTATCGCCAGCCTCGACGACACCGTGGATGCTGACGCCGAAACGCAATGGAACGAAGTCATTGACCGCCGTTCTCGCGAGATCGAGGAAGGCAAAGTGACCTGCCGTCCGGTCGAGAAGGCCGTTCGGGGCCTTCGCGCGAAGCTCCATGCGCGTCGTAAGTCATCCTGAAGCCGATCAGGAGCTGGAAGCCGCCGCGCTCTGGTATGAAGGGCGGCAGCCCGATCTGGGCGACGATTTCCTTGACGAGTTTGGGTCCGCGGCGACGTCCTCTACATCAAAGCCGTAATGCACCTGCATCGCCGTCCGTGTTACTGGCAGCAGCGATGAACCTTCCGGAGTTACGGAGTTACGGAGGCTAAAGTGTTGCGTGCGAGGGACCGCTGACTTATGGTCGCGTCCTGATCGGTATGAAAATCTTCATTGACGGCAAATTTTGCAGCGAGAAGAACGCGCGCATCTCGGTGTTCGATCACGGGCTGCTCTACGGGGATGGTGTGTTCGAAGGCATCCGCGCCTACAACGGACGGGTGTTCAAGCTCAAGGAGCACATCGACCGGCTGTTCTGCTCCGCCAAGGCCATCCTGCTGGACATCCCCTTGTCGGCGAAGGAGATGATCGCCGCGGTGGTCGCCACGTGCCGCCGGAACCACATCCACGACGGTTACATTCGCCTGCTGGTCACACGCGGGGTCGGTACGCTCGGGTTGAACCCCAACCGCTGCAAGCGCCCCTCGGTGATCATCATCGCCGACAAAATCCAACTCTACCCGCCAGAGATGTATGAACGGGGCATGGAGATCATCACGGTGGCCACCACGCGCAACCTGCACAGCGCGCTCAACCCCGCCATCAAGTCGCTCAACTACCTGAACAACATTCTGGCGAAGATCGAGGCCAACATCGCCGGTTGCGAGGAAGCGATCATGCTCAACGCGGAAGGCTTTGTGGCCGAATGCACGGGTGACAACCTGTTCATCGTCAAGGCCGGCAGCCTCTCGACGCCGCCCCTGTACGCCGGAGCGCTCTATGGCATCACCCGCGGGGTGGCCATCGAGCTGGCTCGTGCGGCGGGCCATGAGGTGGCCGAAACGAATCTGACGCGCTACGACCTGTTCAACGCCGACGAGTGCTTCCTGACCGGCACGGGCGCGGAGATCATCCCGGTGGTCAAGATCGACGGCCGCGTGATTGGCACAGGACGCCCCGGGCGGGTGACGAAGATGCTGGTGGCGAAGTACAAGGCGTTGACCCAGGCGTCGGGCGAGCCGATTTGACTGGCGTAAGCGGGAGGGACCTGCTACAGGTACGATTGTGGTTGTTGGGCGGCTGGCCGGCCCGCAGGCAGGGGCGTGAGAACTCACGCTCCTTTGGTGTGCCGCGTCCCGCTTGACTTGGCGCCCGCTTGCGCCGATATACCTTCCGGTTGTTTATGTTGTGCATGATTTGTAAACAGGCTGACGCCAAGGTCCACCTGACCCAAATGGTCGATGGCAAGATCAAGAAGGTGGACTTGTGCGAGGACTGTGCCAAGGCCAAGGGCGTGGATGACCCGACAGGCTTTTCGCTGGCCGACCTGCTGCTGGGACTCGGGGCCTCGCAGGAGTTGGCGCAGGCTACGGCCGGACGCGAAACGAGCTGTCCCACCTGCGGCTTCACGCAGGCGGACTTCAAGAAATCGGGCCGGCTGGGGTGCGGCGATTGCTACACGACGTTCGCGGACGGACTCGAGAGCCTGTTGAAGACGATGCACAAGGGAACGCGCCACGTTGGCAAGGCCCCCCACATCACCCAACCGAGCCGCCTCGTGCAGGATTCGCTCAAGCTGCTCCAAACCCAACTCGACCAGGCGGTCGCGGCGGAGCGCTTCGAAGAGGCCGCGCGCTTGCGCGACCAGATCAAGCTGTTGAAGGAGGCCGGCACCGGAGTGCTGGCCGCCTGACGCCATGACCCTCCACCAATTTCTTCTGCCCCCCGCCGAGGCCGCCAAGCGCGCCGGTCCGCATGACCGGATCGTCATGTCCAGCCGCGTGCGGTTGGCCCGGAATCTCAAGGGCTTCGCGTTTCCGGGGTGGGCCAAGAAGGCCGAGCGCGTGCGGGCTTGCGACGTGCTCCGGCCCGCCGTCGAAGGGCTGCCGCAAATGGCCGGCGCATTCGCTGAATCCATGGAGGCGCTGTCGCCGCTGGAAAAGAATGTCCTGGTCGAGCGCCACCTCATCAGCCGCGAGCACGCCGCGAAGGGCGCCGGGAGCGGCATCGTGTTGAGCCGGGATCATTCGCTTTGCGTGATGATCAATGAGGAGGACCACCTGCGGATGCAGTGCCTCTGTCCGGGCATGCAGTTGCAGCAGGTCTGGATGGCGATCGACCAGGCCGACACCGCGCTCGAGAAGAAGCTGGACTACGCGTTTACCGCCGAGCTGGGCTATCTCACCGCCTGTCCCACCAACCTGGGCACGGGCATCCGCGTGAGCGCCATGCTGCATTTGCCCGCGCTGGTGCTCGCCGAGCAGATCAACCAGATCATCCAGGCGGTCAACAAGCTCGGGCTCGCCGTCCGCGGCCTTTATGGCGAAGGCACCGAGGCGCTCGGCAACCTGTTCCAGGTCTCGAACCAAATGACCCTCGGCGAGGCCGAAGCCGAGATCGTCGATCGCCTCACCAAGGTCGTGGCCCAAATCATCGAGCACGAGGAAAACGCGCGCGCCAGCCTGCTCGAGAAGAAGCCCAAGTCGGTCTTCAACCACATTGGCCGCGCTTATGGGATTTTGGCCAACGCCCACAGCATCACCTCGAAAGAGACCATGAACCTGCTTTCGCTCTTCCGGCTGGGGCTGGAACAGGGGCTCTTTGGGAGCGTGCCGCATTCTCTGGCCGACGAGCTGTTCCTGCTCACGCAGCCCGCGCATCTCCAGTTGCGCTTTTCGGAGAAGCTTGCCGCCGAGGAGCGTGACGTTCTCCGAGCCGACATGGTGCGCGAGCGTTTGCGCAACGTCAACCGCCCCTCGACGCCGCCGGCGGCCGGTCCGGCCGCGCCGGACAAATCCGGCGCCCCGTAGAGTTTTGATGCATCGCCCCCACAACCCGAGCAGCCAGACATTATGAGCGAAGAATCGATGAACAACTTTACGCCGCGGGCCCAGCAGGTGCTTGCGCTGGCCCGGAAGGAGGCCGATCGGTTCAACCATAACTTTGTGGGCACGGAGCACCTGCTCCTGGGGCTGATCAAACTCGGGCAAGGCGTGGCGGTGAACGTTCTCCAAAAGATGGGGCTGGACCTCGAAACCGTGCGGATGGAGGTCGAAAAGCAGGTCGGCACGGGTCCCGACCAGAAGATGATCGGGAACATTCCGTACACGCCGCGTGTCAAGAAGGTTTTGTCTCTGGCCGCCAAGGAAGCCAAGGCCCTGAACCATACGTACGTCGGCACCGAGCACATTCTGCTGGGTTTGCTGCGCGAAGGCGACGGTGTGGCCGCCCGCGTGCTCAAGAACCTCGATGTCGATATCGAGCAGACCCGCCAGGAGATCCTGAAGGAACTCGACCCGAACTTCACCTCCGGCGAAGAAGTGCCCGCCGGGGAGCCCACGGAGAAGCCCACCGACAAGAAAGGTGAAGTCAAGACCCCGGCCTTGAAGGCGTTCGGCCGCGACCTCACCGAAATCGCGCGCAAGGGTGAGATGGACCCGGTGATCGGGCGCCAGAACGAAATCGAACGCGTCATCCAGATTCTCTGCCGGCGCACCAAGAACAACCCGGTGCTTTTGGGCGAAGCGGGAGTGGGCAAGACGGCGATCGTCGAGGGCCTGGCCCAGGAAATCGCCCGGGGGAACGTCCCCGAGTTGTTGCGCGAGAAGCGCGTGATCACGCTCGACCTGGCGCTTATGGTCGCGGGGACCAAGTACCGCGGCCAGTTCGAGGAACGCATCAAGGCCGTGATGGACGAAATCCGGCGGGCCAAGAACATCATCCTCTTCATCGATGAGCTGCACACCATCGTGGGCGCGGGCTCGGCGGAAGGGACGATGGACGCTTCGAATATCATCAAGCCGGCCCTGAGCCGGGGCGAGATGCAGTGCATTGGCGCCACCACGCTCAACGAGTACCGCAAGTACATCGAGAAAGACGCCGCGCTCGAACGCCGCTTCCAGAGTGTGAAGGTTGACCCGCCCACGATCGACGAGGCAATCCAGATCCTCAAGGGGCTTCGGCACAAATACGAGGAGCATCATAAGATGGAGCTCACCGACCAGGGCATCGATGCCGCGGTGCGCCTTTCGGATCGGTACATCACCGGGCGGTTCCTGCCGGACAAGGCCATCGACGTGATGGACGAGGCGGGTTCGCGCGCGCGCATCGGCGCCATGACCCGGCCTCCGGACGTCAAGCACCTCGAGGCCGAGATCGAGCAAATCAAGACCCGCAAGGAGCGCGCCATCCGGGAACAGGATTTCGAGGGCGCCGCCGCGATGCGCGACCGTGAGAAGCAGACCAAGGAAAAGCTCGACAAGGTCCTGGCCGCCTGGAAGACCACGCGCGAGGAAAAGCGCGTGAAGGTGGACGAGGATGACATCATGCATGTCATCTCGAAGTGGACCGGCATTCCTCTGAAACGCATGGAGCAGGGCGAGAAGGCCAAGTTGCTGGCGATGGAGGAGGAACTTACCCGCACCGTGATCGGGCAGCGTGAGGCCGTCAACGCCATGTGCAAGGCCCTGCGGCGTTCGCGCGCGGACCTCAAGGACCCCAAACGGCCCATCGGCACGTTCGCGCTGCTCGGGCCGACCGGCGTGGGCAAGACGCTCCTTGCCAAGACGCTCGCGGAACAGATGTTCGGCGACGCCAAGTCGCTCATCCAACTCGACATGAGCGAGTACATGGAGAAGTTCAACGTGTCGCGGCTGGTGGGTTCGCCCCCGGGTTACGTGGGTTACGAAGAAGGCGGTCAACTCTCCGAGCAGGTGCGGCGCAAACCGTACTCGGTGGTCTTGTTCGACGAGATCGAAAAGGCGCACCCCGATGTGATGAACATGCTGCTGCAGATTCTCGAGGAAGGGAAACTGACCGACAATGTCGGGCGCGTGGTGGATTTCCGCAACACCATTGTGTTGATGACCTCGAACGTGGGCTCGGAGGCCATCCGCAAGCAGACCACCATCGGCTTCACGCCCTCTTCCGAGGAGGCCAGCTACGAGAAAATGCGTGACAAGATTCTCGACGAGGCCAAGAAAGTCTTCCGGCCCGAGTTTCTGAACCGTCTCGACGACGTGATCGTGTTCCGCGCCTTGGGCAAACCGGACCTTATCCAGATTCTGGACCTCGAGGTTGCCAAGGTCCTCGAGCGCCTCAAGCACAAGAACATCAAGCTCGAGCTCGATGGCAAGGCCAAGGATTTCCTGACCGAGAAAGGCTACGACCCGCTCTATGGCGCCCGGCCCATGCGCCGCTCCGTGGAACGGTTCCTCGAAGACCCGCTCGCGGAGGAAATCATCAAGGGCAACTTCCACGAACACGAGCCGATCCTGGTGAGCGTCGCGCAGGATAAGCTGAGCTTCACGCAGAAGGCGGCCTCCGCCAGCGCGATGTCCACTTGATCGCCCTTAGCCGAAGCGACGCCGCCAGGCTGATCCGCTGGGTGCCGGCACTCTGCGGGGTGCTGCTGGCCCTGGCCCTGTTCTTCTGGCTCCGGCACGGCCCCGGTCTTCGGTTGGCGCTGCGGGTGCCCGGGACCGACCAGCCTCCCGGTGTTGACTCAGCGGCGATGACCAACGCCGTGCTGGCGGGCAAGCTCGTCCGCGGTGATGGCCGCGCGGCGGAGTTGCCGGGGACTTGGCCGGGGCTGCGCGGGCCGGGGCGCACGGGCATCGCCGAAGCAGGTGCGACCCTCGCACGATCCTGGGACGCCACCGGCCCGAAGGAGCTTTGGGGGGTGGATGTGGGGGAAGGTTATGCTGGCACGGCCGTCCTGAAGGGCCGGGTCTATCTCATGGACTATGATCGCGAGCACAAACAGGATGCCCTCCGCTGTCTTTCGCTGGGTGACGGCAAGGAAATCTGGCGCTACGCCTATCCCGTCCCGGTCAAACGCAACCACGGCATGTCGAGGACCGTCCCGGCGGTGACCGAGAAGATCGTGGTGGCTATGGGCCCCAAGTGCCACGTCGCGTGCCTGGACGCGGTGTCGGGCGAGTTGAAATGGGGCGTTGATCTGGTTCACGACCACGGGGCGACGGTGCCGCCGTGGTACACCGGCCAGTGTCCCCTCATCGACAATGGGATTGTGGTTCTGGCGCCTGCCGGCAAGGATGCTCTGCTCGTCGCGCTCGAGGGCGAGTCCGGCAAGCTGCTGTGGCAAACGCCAAATCCGAAGGGCTGGAAGATGACGCATTCCTCGGTGATGCCTATGGACCTGGCAGGCCGGCGCACCTATGTCTATTGCGCCAGCCTGGGTGTCGTGGGCGTCGATGCCAAGGATGGCCGGCTCCTGTGGGAAACGACCGATTGGAAGATCAGCATCGCGACCGTACCGTCTCCCGTGCCGCTGGCGGACGGACGCGTTTTCTTCACCGGCGGCTACAATGCCGGCAGCCTCATGCTGGAGTTAGCAGAGCAGGGCGGCAAAGCGATACCACGGAGTTTGTTCAAGCTCGAACCCGAGGTCTTCGGGGCGACGCAGCATACGCCCGTCCTCGCCGATGATTACCTGTACGGTGTTCGGGCCGATGGCCGGTTCGTGTGTCTGGACCTGAATGGCAAGGTGGCGTGGGCGACCGAGCCCAGCCAGCAGTTCGGCCTGGGCTCATTCCTCCTGGCCAATGGGCTGATCTATGCCCTGAACGACGTTGGCCGCCTGACCCTGTTCGAGGCCACGCCCGGCGGCTACCGGCAACTGGCGCAGGCGCAGGTTCTCAAAGGCCGCGAGTCCTGGGGACCGATGTGCCTGGTCGGCGGACGGCTCCTGGCCCGCGATCTCACCCGGCTGGTCTGCCTGGACGTGGCCGGGCGGTAAGGGGCAAGGCCGAAATGGGATCCGCAGATTGACGCAGATTGCGGCAGAGGGGGGAGAGGCGAGAGAGGGGACCGCGAATCCCGCGGTGGCGGGACGAATGGGCGCGAAAGGGTGATCGGACTGACGTCCGACTTGTCCCGCCGTAGCCTCGGCGAAGGCGGATGCTACTGCTTCATTTGAGGAGGCTCTTGATCGCCTGGGGGTCCTGGGTCGGCGGCTGGCAGGTGGTGCCGGTGCAAAGATAAACGGTCGGCTGGCCATCCTTGGGCGGGAGCGTCCGGGCGAAGGGCTCGACCGGGCCGGCGCCGCCGAGGACGACTTTGTTGGGTTGATACACGCTGTGAACGGCGCGGAGGAGGACCTGTCGCGCCGTGGGATTGGCGTCGCCAACAAGCACCACACGCCTGGGCTCTTGGAGCCAGAAATCCAGTGCCTGGAGGAGGAACGGAACGGCCTGGGGCAGTTGATGCATGCGGTCGGCGTAGGAACGCAGGCTCTTTTCGGCAGCGTTCCGGAACTCGGCTTTGTCGGCGATCGCGGCGAGCCGAAGCAGGCTGAGGGTGCTCACCGAGTTGCCGGACGGTTCGGCGCCGTCGTAGTCTTCCTTGAGCCGGAGGATCAGGTCGGGCGCGCCCCCGGCACTCTGCCAAAAGCCGCCGTTGGCGCTGTCGTAGAACTGGGCGAGGAGTGATTGGGCCAACGCCAGGGCAAACTCGAGGTGCCGGGGCTCGAGCGTGGCCTCGTAAAGGTCGAGGACGCCGCTGAGGAGGAAAGCGTACGTATCAAGCAGTTGGACCTGGTCGCGCTCGCCGTCGCGCCACCGGTGGTGAAGGGTGTTGCTGGCTGGTTCCCAAAGCCTGGCCTGAATGAACGCCAGGTTCTTCTGCGCGGCTGCGAGGAAGGCCTCGTCGCCCAGCACGGCGTAAGCGCGGGCCAGGGCGCCGAGCATCAGGCCGTTCCAGGAGGTGAGGATCTTGTCGTCCAGGTGGGGCCGCACGCGTTTGGCGCGGGCCTCGAACAGTTTGCGCTTGGCGGAAGCGAGCAGGGGGCGCTCGTTCGAAGAGAGCTTGGGCTCCGCGATGCTCAACACGTTCTGGTTCGGCAGCGGATGAGGATCGCTGTGATCAACGAAGTTGCCGCGCTCGGTCACGCCAAAGTACCGGGCTGCGACCTTGAACTCGTCCGCGGTGAGGAGTTGAGACATCTCGGCTCGTGTCCAGCAATAGAACTTGCCCTCCTTGCCCTCGCTGTCCGCGTCTTCGGCCGAGTAGAACCCGCCCTCGGGATGCGTCAGGTCGCGGAGGACATAACGGATGATGTCGCGGGCGACGTCGGCGAACCTGGATTCGCCCGTAACCAGAAACACGTCCAGGTAGAGCTGCACCAACTGCGCGTTGTCGTAGAGCATCTTCTCGAAGTGCGGCACGAGCCATTGCGCATCGACGGAATAACGGGCGAAGCCGCCGCCGAGCTGATCGTACATCCCGCCGGCGGCCATGCGCTCGCAGGTGTGAACGACCATGCGCACGGCCTGGGCATCGTTGGTGCGCGCACCGTAGCGGAGAAGGAAAGCCGGCTGGCTGGGTCGGGGAAACTTGGGGGCGCTCCCGAAGCCGCCGTGGCCGGGATCGTACTCCCGCGAGAACTTCTCGGCGGCAAGTCTGAGCACGGTCGGGCCCCGGTCGAGTTCGCCGCGCGGCGGGTCTTCGGCCAGAGCCGCCAAGCGCTGGTGGATGTCCCTGGCTGAACTCACGACGTCGGCGTGCCGGTTCTCCCACGTCTGGTGGACCTGCCGGAGCAGGTCGATGAGCCCGGGCCGGCCGTAGCGGCTCTCGGGGGCGAAGTACGTCCCACCGAAAAAGGGCTTGAGCTCGGGGGTGAGGAAGACGGTGAGCGGCCAACCGCCCTGTCCGGCGGAGGCTTGGACGAACGCCATGTAGATCTTGTCGATGTCGGGACGCTCCTCGCGATCGACCTTGATCGACACGAAATGAGCATTGAGCACCGCCGCCACCGCTTCGCTCTCGAAGGACTCGCGTTCCATGACGTGACACCAGTGGCACGTCGAATAGCCGATACTCAAGAAAATGGGCTTGTTTTCGGCGCGAGCGCGCGCGAAGGCCGCTTCGCCCCAGGCATACCAATCGACTGGATTATGTTGGTGTTGAAGAAGATAGGGCGATTTCTCGCGAGCGAGGCGGTTCGTGTGGCTGACAGCGGGTGAAGGAGTGGACACGGCGGTTTTGGAGGGCGCGGCTGGTTTGGGTGGCTGCACGGCGGCGCGACCGAGGGCCGGCGACAGCCCGAGCGACACGGCGGCCACAAGGGCCATTCGGTGAACTGACACTGACCAAGATGCGTGCTTATGGCAAACGGGCACTCTAGCGAAAGAGCTTCTGCGCGAAGTGATAGAGGCCGTTCCGCCAGTGCGTGGCGTCATGGGCGTTGCCGTCCACGTGCCAAACGTGAGGCACACCCTTCTCCTTCAGGTAGGCGTGAACGCCCTGGCTGATGCGAATCAGGCCATCCTTGTTGCCGCAGGAGAGAAACAGCAGTTTCAATTGCCTGGTTACGGCCGCCGGATCAGGCGCCAGTTCCGCGGGCGGTTTGGTGTTGGGCGCCGACGAAAAGCCGCCGACCCAGGCGAAGGTATCGAGGTGAGTCAGGCGGATTTCGTTGTCCTGGATGGTGCGCATCTCGAAGAAGCTCAGCGTGCTGCCGTCGAGCTTGGGTTCTTTGAACTCGACTTCCCGTTTCTGGCCGTCCACTTCGGCCGTTGCCTTGGCGGTCAGCCTGGCCTCGGACATTTGGAAGGTGAAGAGGTAGGTTTGATGGCCAATCTGAGAATCGAACTCGCCGCGCCACTGGCCGGCCACCTCCGCGGCGTACGCAGTGCACGTCATCAAGCCAATGAGACCAACGAGCAGCATTCTGCGTGTTCCGGTGCTTTGCATGAAAGGCATTCTTAGTCGATGCCAGGATTCCTGGCCACCTCAAACTGGCAGGGGAGCGGCCGCGCGACCGCGAATGAACGCGAATAGACGCGAATCCGGTGGTTGCGGCATTGGGCAGGCACAAACTCGCAAGACTCCACGCGAAGCAGGTCATTCCGGCACGAAACGCAACCCACTCGTCGATAAAGTCGAGGTTCTCCCGCTGGCGGAATTGCTGAACGCCGAGTGAGAGCGCCTTGCCCCCAGCCCCTCGTCTCCTCACTCCTTTTGCTGCTCGCCCCAAAGAGCGCGGGGCGAAAAGATTCGTCAAGTGGCCGGGGCTTTCGGTAGGGTCGTGGCATGTTGGCCGATCACATCCGCGGGTTGCGGAACGGCTGCCGTCGTGTGGCGGCGGCGACCGCGTGTTTTGACCCGGCGCGGCTGGTGCAGCGGTTTGGCCGGCTTTCGGAGCGGCCCTGGTCGGCGGAATCAGTGTTGCGGCTGCTCATGGCATTGTTTCTGATGCTCGGAGTGATGGGGTTGGTGGCGTACGGGATCGACATGGCGCTGGGCCAATTGCCAAAAGACACGCGCCGGTACTACATCTCGATCGTGAGCACATTCGGCTTCCAAGGGGCCGCGCTCGCCCTGGTGCACCAGTTTCTGCGGTCGAATCAACTGGCTTGGACCGACGCGTTCGGGCTGAATCGGCCCGGACTGCTCGGGACGGTGTTCCTTGCGGCGGGGGTGGCGATCCTGGTCTTTCCCGTGAACTTGTCGCTGATGTGGGTGTCGCAACGCTTGATGGAGTGGCGGTCGATCCAGCCGGTGGCT